>Ga0126314_10001139_pt1 | contig 12611 bp, 10 predicted proteins | sample Plot105B_FD_92535 | JGI IMG/M metagenome (GOLD analysis project Ga0126314, IMG submission 92535) | Serpentine soil microbial communities from UC McLaughlin Reserve, CA, USA - Plot105B | ecosystem: Environmental > Terrestrial > Soil > Grasslands | place: USA: UC McLaughlin Reserve, Lake County...
AAGTTGACGCACGTATCGAATCGCTGAACTTTACCCTCCTCGGCGAAAAATTGGCCTTCACCAACCAGGTATTATTTTTCCAGAGCAAGAGCATAGTAGGCATAATTCAGGCATTAATAGCCCAACCCAAACCCGATGCGGTTCTGGTGGGCATACTCATTCTGCTGTTCGTTATCATCCTCCCCGTTTTGCGGATGATCGGAAAAGGCATCCACATTTGGGGCAGAGATAAATATGCTGAAAACAAAGTGGTTAGATTTTTAGCCTTCGATCTGGGCAAATGGGACATGGCAGACGTTATGGTGGTCGGCATTGCCATGACCTACATAGGCTTAAATGGCATATTAAAAAGTCAGCTATCGAATCTGAATATACAAGAAGAGTTACTCTCTACAGTAACCCAAAATAACACCACCCTGCAACCGGGATATTTTATCTTTGTGGGCTATGTAGTGTATGCGTCAATATTATCCCTGATCCTGAAACGCATAACGCCGAATAAAACAAAAAGCTAGTATCCATCCGCTACCTGAAAACGACAATAAAATTGTGCATACCATTATTATACATATAATTCACTTCCCATCCATACCTGTTGCAAATCTCTTTTACAATAGACAGGCCCAGGCCACTGCCGGGTGTTTTGGTAGATGCTGCACTGAATCTGCTGAATAATTTATCGCTGTCCAAAGGAAAAGCCCCTGTGTTTAACACTGTAAGTGTAGACTCTGAAAACAGCACCTGGATTTGCGCGTCATCTTCCGCGTGCCGTAAAGCGTTCATCAGCAGATTGGTCAAAAGGATTTCGAAAAGTATCGTATTCCCTTCAATCAGGCAATCTCCGTTAATGGAAGAGCTGATTGTTTTACGGTCAGCTAGCCCGGATAATTGTTCCAGCATCTGCCCGATGGTTTCAGGGACATCGATCATCTGATTATCCAGAAAGTGCTGAGTTTCAATCTTCGCCATCAGCAAAAGATTTTTATTGATTCTTGAGATCCTTGACAACGCCTGATTGGTTTCTTCAATGATCTGAGATTGACCGGCAGTAAGCGAACTGTCCTGAAGCAGCAAATCCAACTTTGATTGTACAATCGCCAATGGTGTTTGAAGTTCATGAGAAGCATTCTCTGTAAATTCCTTTTGTTGGCGAAAGACGGCAACATTACTACTGACCAGTTTACTGATACTGGCGTTAAGTTGTTCAAACTCCTCAATATTACTCTGTTCGAATTCAATGGCTTTATGGCTGCTCAGATCAAAAGAAGTAATTCGTTCAAGGGTCTTGTTAAAAGGGCTCCATAGCTTCAGTGAAATCCGTTTATTAAGCTTAATAAATCCGGCAAGTAAAATAATGAAGAACAACACTGTAATGGCTGTAATGGCAATAATTGTCTCGTAGCTCTCTTCTACATTAGCCTCAACGGTGAGACTGTAGGGCCTGCCATTTATACTGAAATAAGAAACCAACCCCTGGAAGCGGTCATAACCACTACTGGCAGTATACTTGTCATTTCTGTAGACATTATAAGTACTGTCGGCTCTCAGTGATGCGGCCGGCTGGATTTTGGTTTCAGGCTGTAATTTGTTCCATAAATTTATGGTAGCATTGACACCTTCACTGTCAAGTTTAAGAGCCGCTATATTTCTTTTTGTGGCTGCTGCTACAATTTGGTTGTGCTTATTGATTTCATGAACCCAAATCAGATCGATGATCATGAAGTATACCGGAATACTGCACAACAGTACAATAAGCGCATAAGTTGTGAAGGCCTTCAGTGGTTTATCCAATAGCTTGATCATACTTCCCATTTGTATCCATTCCCATACATCGTCTTCAGGTAATTACCGCAGCCTGCCTCGAAAAGTTTGCGTTTGAGATTTTTGATATGTGCATAGATGAAATCGTGGTTGTCAAGCATGTCTGCCAGATCACCGGATAAATGCTCGGCCAATGCACTTTTGGATATCACACGATTTTTATTGCCGATAAAAAATACCAGCAGATCAAATTCCTTTTTGGTCAGCATTACAAAAACACCCTCAACATCAACAGTCTTGGCCAGCAGATCGATCTTTAAATTATCCTGTTGAATAACATTCGAGTTGGCAAAATTTCGTCTCCTGATGACAGAAAATATCCTTGCCGCTAGTTCCGATAAATGAAATGGTTTTGCTAAATAATCATCAGCTCCAAGTTCAAGGCCCTTAATCTTATCATCCAGAGAATTTTTTGCCGAAATAATGATTACTCCGTCCTCCTTATGCTGAAGTTTAAGCGCATTAAGAATATCCATTCCGCTTCCGCCGGGAAGCATGAGATCGAGCAAAATACAGTCATAATGATGTGCGCTGGTCTTTTCCAATGCCTGATTATAATTTACAGCCAGTTCACATAGGTAATTCTGCGCAGAGAGGTAGCTCACTATACTTTTAGCCAGTTCCGGTTCATCTTCAATGATCAGGACCTTCATACGCTAAAATCTTTGAATGAGATTGAAATTCATACGCCCATCCTGATAACCGGGACTGATGATCATATTAGCAGATTTGCCATGAAACAATTTTCTTCTGAGATAGGGATAGACCAGGTAAGTAAGTTTGGTCGACAAAATACCGATACCTGCGCCGGCAACCACGTCGCTAACCCAATGCGCATTATTGTATAAGCGCAAAATACCCGTTCCGGTAGCAATAGCATAGCCACCAATGCCATACCAGATCGACTGATCCTTGTATTCCTGGTGTAGAAATTCCGCACTCATAAAAGCCAGTGAAGTATGGCCCGAAGGAAAGGAATTGTTGCTCAGTCCATTTGGCCGCATCCGATGGGTAATACTTTTTACACCAGATACGGTACCCTGGGCGATCAATGCCGACATCAGCAACATCGCACTGCGGTCTACCAAATTATGCTTTGCCTTCACACCTGCCAGATCCAGTCCGTAAACCGCCAGGGCAGGTACATACCTCAAATAATTGTCTGCTTTTTGTGCAAAGGTCGGATGATCTTCCCGCAATTCATTATTGGTGGTGTAGTCCAGCCGCCTGATCACATTGTCACCCGTTAAAGAGACCAATCCATAACCGATAAATACACCTGGTATGATATAACAAATCGCATTTTGTCTTCCGCCTGAAGAAAGTGAGTCCGTACGGGAAAGACTATCATTCTGCTGACAGAACCCCGCCAGATAAGTACTAAAAATCAACAGAGTAGTTAATACTTCTTTTCTCATCTTATGCTCATTCTGAATATACTATTTGATTTTAACACTTCGTGACTGTTTAAGTTGTAAAGGAAAGCAGGAAAACTGAATAAATTCTGAAACTGCAGATACCACATATTAAAACCTACCATTAAATGACAATCCGAAACCTCTATGCTGATATACAGGAACCAGAGTATAATTGGTACTGCCCTTTCCTATAACAACCCGCTTGAGCCCCGGGTATACAAGATAAGAAATCTTAGTGGATATTATCCCCAGCCCTGCTCCTGCCACGACGTCACTTAGCCAGTGCTTGTTGTTGTACATTCTTAAAATACCCGTCGCCGTTGCTATCGTATATCCCGCATATCCAATCCAGGGATGCGTATCCTTATATTCCTGGTTCAAAAATTCAGCTGAAGCAAATGCATTCGCCGTATGCCCAGAAGGGAAGGAATTAGATGCCGAGCCATTGGGCCTGAGCCGTTGTGTCCAGGATTTTAAGCCTCGAACCGTCCCGCCCATAATTGCTTCAGATAAAAGATAAAGGCCTGTTGCGTCTGCGAAAGAATGTTTGCCTTTAACACCTGCAAGGCGCAGCCCGTATACAGCTGCTGCAGGCGCAAACTGAAGGTAGTCGTCCGCATGGGCGGCAAACAGCGGGTGATCTTCCTGGAGCTCATCTTTTGTCGTCAGATCAAGATCTCTGATTACATTTTTTCCGGAAAGGGAAATCAGGCCATAACCAACAAATAGTGCAGGGACAATAAATGAGGCAACTTTTGGTTTAGCGTAAGCAGTATCCTGTACCTGTGCCCTGCCTGTGAAAGGCGAAACCAGGTACAAAAAAATCACAGATGAACAAAATATTTTAAAATGCATAACGAAGAACTTATTGATGCAAGCCACCCTTCTTGTAAAGATCGTATGCAGTCTGATAATTTGCTTTGGCCTGATCAATAACATTTCCCGATAATTTGTCGGGCCTTTGCATATCATTGGATTTGGTATACAAATAGGTCTCTACCTTTTGTTGAGGCCCCAGAATAACCAGGCTGTCTGCTTTCAGGTAAGCAAGCTTTTGATAAGTCCCTAATACCGCTCTTGGTTGAAAGGCAGGGTCCAAAACATTCTGACCATACAGATTGCTTACATAGTTCCAGCCCAGCAGACTAAACAATGTAGGGTAAAGATCAATTTGAGAACACATTTTATCGACCACCTTCTTTCCCTTTTCCGGAAGGTTCAGGATGAGGCAGGGGATATGGTACTTACTTATCTCGATCTCATTTTTACCTGCACTTCCTGCGCAATGATCAGCGACGATGATCACTACCGTATTTTTATACCAGGGTTTTTTCCTGATTTCACTTAGAAAGTGCCCGATCGCATAATCCGTATACCTTACCGCCGCTTCACGGTTACCGGGCTTCATATTTATCTTTCCTTCCGGGAATGTGAAAGGTCGGTGATTGGAAGTGGTCATAACAAAATCGTAAAATGGCTTTCCGGCCAGATAGTCTTTGTCTGCCCCGCCAACTACCGCTTCAAGCAGATCTCCATCACTAATTCCCCATGCATTTTCAAAATGAACTTCCTGGTCGGAAATTATCGTTCGCCTCGTCAAATAGGTATCACTGATCTTAAGGTTTCTGCCCCGATCTGTAATGTCAAATCCGTTACTCCCGAAATACTCATTCATGTTATCAAAATAACCGTCACCGCCATAATAGAATGTCCTTGTATAGCCAGCCTGCTTAAAAATGTGACCCACCGTAGTCAGGCCCTCGTTATCGGGCCTCCTGACGATGCTGCTACCAGGTGTAGGGGGTATCGCCAGACTCAATGCCTCCATTCCCCTCACGGTACGGGTTCCGGTAGCATACATATTGGTAAACATCAGATTCTGATCTGCCAGTGAATCCAGCACAGGCATTAAATGCTGGGTATTACCAAAATGTGCCATAAAATCTGCGCTCAGACTTTCTACAGTAATCATGATTACGTTGGGCTTATAAAATTTTCCATTGTTTTTGATTGTCCTTCTAATAGAGTTGCTATCATTCAAAAACATACTATTTTGCTTCTGCAGTTCTTTCCTGATCAGCCTGTAGGCCCTATCTGTGGGTAGCAATGAATAAAAGTCGTTGTAATTCAATTCATTGTTTTTAAAGGCTGAAAAGAAGGAATAGATCCCTGCTTTAGAAAGTTCGTTTTCATAACGGTTCGAACTCGATTCAGCATATGAATTACTAAGGAATACCGGATAAGAGGCGGCAAAGATCAGCAGGCTTCCAGATGTCATCAGCCGTTTCTTAAAAGACATTTCGGATTGAAAAACATACTGAAAAACCTTCATTCTTGAAAAAACCCAAACCACCAGCAGTACAATTGCGAGCACCCCGGTAATCAGTAAGGGTAAGGGGTAAGATTCGTAGATATTGTTAACTACCTCATGTGTGTAGACCAGGTAATCAACTGCAATAAAATTAAACCTGCTTTCGAATTCCTGCCAAAAAGTAAGCTCAGCAAAAAAAGAAAAAAGAGATATGAGCAGGGCCAGGAACAATCCTGCATAAGTAACCATCTTATCACCAAAGGACCCGAACCATCTGGCTGGCATCAGCACCAGATAAATGGCATACACAGCGGTCAGCAATAAGGCAACTCCCATGTCATAATCCAATCCAAGGAAGTAAATTCTGAGTATTCCGCCTGTGCTAAAGTCGGCTTTAGCAACAGATGCCGCAAGCAATATTGTTCTAATTAAAAAAGAAGCAACAACAAAAACTAGAATGAAAGAGAACAGGACACAGTATCTGCTCCTGAATAACCGGTTAAGCATATTTATGATATACCGACAAACTTCGCTTGGAATTTTGGAGAAATTCTGAATTTTATAGACAACCTTTAAGCCCGCTAGAATTTATAAAGTAATCTGTACTGATCAGACTTAGCCGTTGCCCTTAACTTTCCTTTTCGGGCTCATTTTTCACTTTTTCCATAAGATATTGAAGTAAAAATAGATAAATCTGCCAGAATCCGGGACAGCTCTTGATATCATTGTTTGCAGATATTCTTCAGGACGTTGATCAATGGTTGATGGGTCTAATCGACCCATCAACCATTGATCAACGATGCTTCAACCTCGTTGAAATGACCTTTGAATTCATTAGGGAAAAGCGTTTCAGGTACCTGCAGGACCTAGTGATCTACTTGCAGCAGCTATCTTCGCCTCAATTATTATTCAAAAAAATTAATTGACATGGGAAGATTAAGCTCAGGACCATTCGGATTCTTAAACGGCAAAGTCGGCAATATGGTAAGTTATGCACTAAACGGACAGAACATCTCCAGAATTGCAGGAAAGAGAACAAAGCCATATTCATTAAAAGAAAAAGCCAATTTCCAACGGATGCGGGTAACAAACGTTTTTCTGAAGACCTTCGTACCATTCATTAACATCACCTTTGCATCCGCGGTATCGGGCACTATGAAGAATCCCTACAATGAAGCTGTCTCGTTTAACAAAAAATTCGCTTTGACAGGAGATTATCCGTTGATCTCACTTGATTATAGCAAGGCACTGGTTTCTTCAGGTAAACTTCCCCCTGCCCTTGCTCCGGTTGTTTCAGTATTGCCGGCAGGCCTGTATTTTACCTGGCAAACACCTGCTGATCCATCCGGTCTTTACCAGGGCAACCGGGCAATGATCCTGGTGTTCTTTCCCGAAGGTACAGATGCCACAGGTATACCATGTGCAATTTGTGAATTTAGCGGCGCCAGGCGCAGTGAGGGCAATGATTTCCTGCCTCTGGATCCTTCACAAACCGGAAAACCTTTTCAAGCATACCTTGCCTTTATAGGGGAAGACAGAATGCAGGTAAGTAACAGTTCTTACTGTTTAGGCGACTTCATATAGGCACGGTAGGTAGCGGCCAGATCCATACTCCGGACAAAATAATATTGTTTTCCGTCATTTTGATTTTTCAGTTCTTCGCAAAACTTCTTCACGTCGGAACATACATCACCCGCAGCGGTTCCGGCAAAAATCGACAGAAATAAAGGTTTATCCTTTGGGGCAGATTTTATGATTTGCTTGATATCATGCTCCTTCTGGTAGAGACTTCCTACATGAAAAGCTTCTCCGTCCATATGATACTCATAAGGTCCGCTTCCTCTGGAATCTGTCCCCGCATAACCACTGTTCAAAAAGTAGGGCTGCACATTCCAGGCAACTGCTTCGCCTTCGGCCATTTGCTTCATAGAAACAATACCGGCCTGTTTTAAATAGTGTTTGGTTAGCTCACAGTATAACTTGAATCCTTCGGAACGGTCGCTTCGCGGCGAACCGTCTCCCATCATTGCACCCAGTTCCTGATTTCCGAGTTTCGATAGGTACCAATTATAAACGAGAGGTGCTAAATCGGCAATAGCGGGGTTTATGATCCATGTTAGTGGGATTTCGCCATATGCAGGACTATTTAAAATGGTATAGGGTTCATAAAGCATGGTATGGAGCAGGTTATCACCATCGGGTACATGAAACGCTATGTAAACCGCATTTTCAGATACGGGTGATGCTTTTGGTTCGGGTTGCTTTCCGGTAACTGACGGAAAGGACGACATGACAGTCATATTTTCGACGGAGATAAACGGCACCATAAAACAGCCCTGCTCGGCAAAAAGATTGTCGGCAAATATTTCATCGGTCCAGCCTACAATAGGGGTGCCTTTCGGGTATTCCTTTATCACATCAATATAGTGCCTGCTTTCGTCCTTATCTTTTATGTCGAGGTAGTAGGTAAACAGGCGGTTGGCTACCACATAATCTTTGTTTGCTCCTCCCCAGCTTTTTTTATCTGTAGTCATATGCGACCAGGTAAAGGCAACCTGTTTATTGGATTTCTCAAAATAATTTGCCTTCAGCCAGTTCAGACAAGCAAGATTTTTCCTGAAACTGTATTTCCTGAGGTCTTCTATAACCTTAAATTTATAGGAAGTTAAGGCTTCGGCAATTGCAGGTGATACAATGACCCCATCGGTTTGCCCTGCAATTGTGGTAGCTGCTTCAATTGTTGCCTGTTCCAAGGCAGGGTCGTAGATAATAATGCCTTTTACAAAAGATCTATATTTATTGATTAAGGCCGTGAAACCCGGATTTTTAGTCTTCGGAGCCAATTTTAATACTTGTTGTGGCTGATCTTTAAAGATTTCGTTTAACCAAACCTTACCCATTTGTACCTGATTGGGATAACCGGGAATTTCATTATGTTTCCAATTGCCCCGGTTGTCTTCACAATAGGTATTCATTACATAAATTTTCTCACTGGATGTCCGGTTTACAATACCCTGCAATACCGTTGAAGCGATTTGGCCCTCAATATCGTCAAATTGTAAATCGACGACTACAAGTCTGGTAGCCGGAACCGATATTTTTGGATACAGTTTTTTTGAAATTTCATTTTGACTATAGCCCTGGAAGCTGATGGTTAGCAAGGCTATCATGATCAGTGAACAGGAGTGAAAATTGTATTTTAGAAACATATGTGATCTGATATCTATCTAAAGTACAAAACTGAATTAAGAATTTTATGCAGTCGGCAGATCCTTTCCTAAATTACCATTCTTTATGCTATGTAATTGAAGGTCTTTTATCATGACACAAAATATAGCATGGCAATGGCCAGGCCAATTCTGGGTTTTAATATTTTGATGGCTTTTTTTACCTGGTCCTTAACCGTAAGTTCTGAGATTGCCAGCCGCTCTGCAATTTCCTTATGGCTCAGCTGCTCCTTCCTGCTCAGTTCAAAGATTTCACGCATTCTTGGCGGAAGCGCGGCGATCTCTCGTTCTATGATTTCAATAAGCTGCTTTTCCCTAACAAGATGGTCAGTAAGCACTGTACCCTTTCTCATAAATTCCTGTAATGAGGCAACATGTTTGCTGGCCACCTGCTGATGGGACAGGTAATCAAAGATCTTATTTCTTAGCGCTGTATAGAGATATCCGCCGACATTATTTTGTCCGTTCAGTTGTGTTCTTTTAATCCACAGCATAGCAAGTACCTCCTGGACCATATCCTTGGCTGTTTCCCGTTCCTTTAACTTCTTATAAGCGTGAATATACAGCAGACTACTGTACCGGTTAAAAAGCTCAGAAAAAGCCATATGGTCAGCACCGGCCACAAGTGCCGCCAACTCCTCATCGGTGTATATGCTGTACGCAGCCATCGTTTTTTATGATTGTCCCCTCTTTTAAAGTTAACAATAAGTTATGGCAATATTATGCTATTCTGATGAGATATTGGCAACCTGTACGGTATTAGTTTTAGTTTTTCAGTACTAAAACCATTTAGATGAGATATTCGAACTTTAGGCTTCTTAAGGAGTTGCTTGTGAACGGCTAATTCTCTCTTAACTGAGAGGAAGTAGACGAGGAAGGAGGAATGGCTTTCTTTTTCATGTTTAGCCAGACCAAAAATCCAGTCACAGGCAAACTAGCACAAATAAGGCTAATTAAAAACGCAAATATTTTCCCGGGCAAACCAGCAATGGCTCCGATATGGATGTCATAATTCATATTGGAAAGCCTGTCTGCAAAGGAAGCCTCATTGTAAACGCTTCCTTCATGTTTCAACGGCTGAAGTGTATAGCGGTCATAAAAATATTCATTGCGGTCATAAAAAGATCCGCGGTGATGGTACACCACAATTTCCAGCGGATCATCTGCATCCCGAAGCACCGGGGTCATATACATGCCTTCCACGTTTTTATCCTTTTTCATAGTCAGATACCACGCTTTGTCAAGCGGCGACATGTTCAGCTTCGATACCACAGATTTCTGTTTCGGATCTGAATGCGGGTGAGAATGTACTTGCTTCACTTGCCCTCCTGAGGTCAGGAAATAAATTCCTTTATCAAACCATTGAAAACTCCAGACCAGACCCGTAATGCCAAGTGCCAAAGCAAAAAGCAGGCTATAAAAACCCAGTACATTGTGCAGGTCGTAGTTGACGCGCTTGAACCTGGCGTTCCATTTGATCTTAAAACTCTGATCCCGGTTTCTTTTGCTCCATTTCTTTGGCCACCACATGACCAGGCCGCTGATCAATAAAAAAACAAAGATCAATGTGCTGATGCCGACAATTGGTCTTCCGATCTCATAGGGAAGCCAAAGTGCACGGTGTCCGTTGATGATGAACTGGAAAAAATCGAATTCATCGCTTCCATGTGTTGTTTGTTTTTTGAGAAAAACTCCTGTATAAGGGTTCAAAAATACTACGGTGAAACTGCGTTTACCATTTAGCTGACTGGCGTATCCGACTGCTGCTGCACCTTCAGCATGGCTATAGGTAAGGCCGGAGGGTTGATGGCCTGCAACATATTTATCGGCCGTATCCAGCAAAATACTTGGCGGCACGTACTGTTTATTTTGCGGTGTTACAAAACGCCAGGGTTCTAGCACATCTTTTATTTCCTGCTGAAAGGCATAAAAACAGCCGGTGATACTAACGATAAAAACTACAATACCTGAAACAAGGCCCAGCCACAGGTGCAGCCAGTCATTGACTTTTCTAAAGGTACCTTTCTTGTTATTTGTTTTCATCTGTATAAAGTCTGTACGTAACAAAAATGCTTTCCGCTTTATATTACAGAGCAGAAAGCATTTTCATGAGAATTCATTAACCTGAATTTCTTATTTTAATCTGGCAATACCGCCAAGGAAGGTTCCTTCAACAACGGCACCTTTTACGGCAGTGGCTGTCGCAATATCAGTCTGGTAAATATTGACCGTACCGTTGGCATCGGCAATAGCGCTGTACACCTTTCCGTCTTCCAGTAAAGCAGCAAAACTTCTGCCTCCGTTACCACTAAATACGGGGGCATTTGCAACAAGAGTGATGGTTTTAGCATTCAGATCGACAATGGCCAGTCTTAGGTTTGCATCGCTCCACCTGGAACCAATAACAGGTACCACAGTGGTAATTGCGGCAAACAGTTTTCCGTTTCCAATGTAGACCGCATGGGCAATCTTTCCGCCATTTGTTGCAACATCTGTATTGAAAAAGTAATTGGCATCAAATACAGTGGTTCCTGCAGCAATTTTAAGGATACCTGCCGGTTTTGTAGATTGGCTGTAACCGTTGTTGAAACTGGTATTTGAAACGGTATATAAGTCCCCCGATTCGGTTCTGAAAATTCCGGATCTGGTATTGAATGCGCCAGAAGGACCTGTGCGTGTATCAGTAATCACTTTTTCCAGAACAAAGCCTGGATAACTGTAAATAGCGACATAGTTTGCGTCTGTATTTTTAGTGGCATAAGTTATTGCGTCTACTGGATAGAAAGTTTGAAAAACTCTCGCCCCGCTCACCTGCATTCCAGTATGAAATGCCCAGTCCTGTGCACTTGGATAGATACTGTTCATCGCTACATCCTTTTTATTACCCACCGTGTTGGCTGCTACGTCGAGTGTGTAGAATTTAGCGTTCAATCCTTCAGTCGGGCCTGCAGGCATCGACACACCAGCCAGTGTTTTCCCGGTACCGTCAACATCTACCAGGTCATTATTGGCCATTTCAAAAGTAAGACCGGTTTTAGCAGTTAGCTTATCATTGGCATCCAAAGTGATGGTATTGACATCTGTAATGCCCAGCCCTCCGATGCTAAAGAACTTACCACCGCTATAAGTATAGTCCCGGTAGCCGTCCTGAAGCAGGCCGTTACCTGTAACAGATATTTTTCCGCTCATCAGGTCGCTGGTCTGTACTACGTAATTGGTAGTCGCGGTAGAAGTACTTACGCCAATACCTAAGGCATAAATTTTTGGGCCGACAATTGGCTCAGGAGTTTTGTCTTTATCTTTGCTGCATGATACAGCGGCAATGGCCATCCCGGCAAACAGGGTGATTTTGAATAGTTGTTTAATGTGCATGTGTTTTTTTTTAATTGTTTATTAAGTCTATTAATTCCCCGATATGAAATAACGTAGTTTCAAAAAGAATGACCGCCCGGGTTTTTGCAAAAGGTAATTATCAAATAGACGGTTATCTGTTAGGTTCCTGCATTCCGCAGTAATATTGTATTTGCCGCCTTTCACTACGAAATTAGCCATGATATTGTGCGAAAATTGTCTTGGTATAACATCAGAGTTGTTCTGTCCGAGGTGATTTGGAGTCAGGTAGTACTCTTGCACAAAGTTGAGGCTGTAATTCAGACCGAGCGCATTTTTTGCTGTACCAATTTCCTGAAAAGTATAACCCAGATCTGCATTGCCAAAAAGATGAGGAGTATTGGGAATGCGGTGATCGTAGCCCAGGTTAGGGGTTCTTATTGTTCCGGTCAGATTGGTGCTGTATAAAAATTCCTCTTTATCGATGATCTGCTGATAGGTTAC
>Ga0126314_10001140_pt1 | contig 12607 bp, 9 predicted proteins | sample Plot105B_FD_92535 | JGI IMG/M metagenome (GOLD analysis project Ga0126314, IMG submission 92535) | Serpentine soil microbial communities from UC McLaughlin Reserve, CA, USA - Plot105B | ecosystem: Environmental > Terrestrial > Soil > Grasslands | place: USA: UC McLaughlin Reserve, Lake County...
AGCGGCATCGCGCCGCCCGCGAAGTAGTCCGGGTTGAGGTAGCCAAGGACGACGCTCGCGTCGGTGACCGTCGGTGCCATTCCGCCGCGGCCGTAGCAGACCGGCCCTGGCTCGGCGCCCGCCGACTGCGGCCCGACGCGGAAACCGCCACCCGGGGCGATCCAGGCGATCGAGCCACCGCCGGCTCCGATCGTGTTCACGTCAACCATCGGGACGCGGAGTGGGAAGCGGTCGATGCGGCCCTCGGTGGAGATCAGCGGCTTGCCCGCCGCGACCAGGCTGATGTCAGCGCTCGTGCCACCGATGTCGATCGTGATGAGGCTGTCGAGCCCTGACCGCTCAGCCGCATACTTGCCGCCGATGACACCCGCGGCCGGTCCCGAGAGGAGGACCGAGACCGGCCGCTGGGTCACCGTCTCGGCGGATGTGATTCCGCCGCGCGACTGCATGATCTGCACAGGGCAGTCGACGTCGATAGCAGCGAGCTCGCTCCCGAGATCGCCGACATAGCGCTGGATGACCGGCCGCACGTAGGCGTCGAAGGCCGTCACGACCGTGCGCTCGTATTCGCGGAACATCGGGTCGACCTCGCACGACAGCGAGACACCGATGCTCGGGTCGAGCTGGCGGATGAGCTCGCGCAGACGAAGCTCGTGCGCCGGGTTACGGAACGAGAAGAGCAGGCAGACCGCGATCGCCTGAACATGTTCGCTCGCGATCAACTCGGCGAGCACAGCGCGCGCCGCTGCTTCATCGAGCGGAAGGACAACGCTCCCGTCGCCGGCGACCCGCTCTGGTACGCCGCGTCGCCGCCGCTTAGGAGCGAGCATCGTCGGCGTCTCGGCGTCCATGAAGAGGTCGTACATCTTGGTCCGGCGCATGCGCCCGATCTCGAGCACGTCCTCGAAGCCGGCGGTCGTGACAACCGCGGTCACGGCACCTTTCTGCTCGAGCACGGCGTTCGTCCCCACGGTGGTCCCGTGGACGAAGCGCTCGACATCGCGCGGCGACGCTCCTGCTTCGTCCAGGACCGACCGCGTGCCCGCCCCAACCGCGTCGACGAGGCGGCCAGGGGTGCTCGGAACCTTCGCCGTGTAGTACCGGCCAGTCTCTGAATCGGCGGCAACCACGTCCGTGAACGTCCCGCCGATATCAACCGCCACTGAGATCAAGTGCCCCTCCAGAGGGAGCGCGCGTTGCAATTCTTAGAGTCCTGTTCTAAGTTTTTGGCAGATCACGGGGACGTTGTCAACCACGCGTGGCGCGAGAGGGTTGAGAATGACCGTGGGACCCCGGCGACCCTGGAGGGGATATGCGAGAAGTCCACGGAAAGCTCGTCTGCGAGACGCTCGAGGAGGTACTACAGCCGGAGCGCTGCGCGGTCGTCGTGATCGACATGCAGAACGACCTCGTCAAGCCTGGCGGCAAGGTCGCCGAGGCGGGGCTCGACATGTCGGGCATGTATCGGATCACGCCGCTCTGCGCGAAGTTCATCGAGGAGGCGCGCGCCGCCGGCGTTCCGGTCGTTCACATCCAGACCACCACGCTTCCGAACGGCGCCAGCGACTCCCCGTCGTGGATCCGCGCCAAGGGGGCGATGGTCCGGACCGAGGACTTCTGCATCGACGGTTCCTGGGGCGCGCAGATCATCGAGGAGTGCGCGCCGCTGCCCGGTGAGGTTGTCGTGACCAAGCACCGTTCCAGCGGATTCCGCGGAACCGAGCTCGACATGATTCTGCGTTCGCTCGGGGTCGAGACGGTCGTCGTGATTGGCGAGCAGACGCCGGGTTGTGTCGAGGCGACCTTCCGCGATGCGGCCTACCACGACTACTACAACGTGCTCGTCGAGGACTGCGTCGCCGCCTTCGACCCAGAGCAGCACGAGGCGTCGCTGCTGGTCCAGCGCCGGCGCCATGACGTCTGCACCTCCCGACAGGTCTTCGACATCTGGGCGCGCGATCGCGCTCTCACGAGCGCGTAGGCGTGGCGTACCGCATCGGCATCGACGTCGGCGGAACCTTCACCGATTTCCTCGTCGTGGACGAGGACGGCGGGCAGACCCGCCTGTTCAAGCTCGCCTCGACACCCGATGACCCGTCGCGCGCCGTCATTGCGGGCCTCCGGGCGCTACTGAGCCAATACGGCATAGCCGCGGCGGAGGTGGCATCCGTCACGCACGGGACCACGGTCGGGACGAACGCCGTTCTTGAGGGCCGTGGCGCGCGCGTCGGGCTGCTGTGCACGCGCGGCTTCGAGCACGTGCTCCACCTAGCACGCGGTGAGACCCCTGGCCCGCTCGCCGGCTGGGTCACGATGATCAAGCCGGACCCGCTCGCAAGCGTCGAGGACACGCGCGGCATCGACGAGCGGACGAGTGCACACGGCGAGGTCGTGGTGGCGATGGACGAAGCCGATGCAATCGCCGCGATCGACGAGCTGGTCGACCGCGGGATCGACTCGCTGGCGATCTCGCTGCTCAACTCGTACGCGCGCCCGGACAACGAGCGGCGCCTGGGCGAGCTCGTGCTGGAACGGCACCCGCAGCTGTCGATCTCGATCTCCTCGGACGTCCTCGCCGAGTTCCGCGAGTACGAGCGCACCAACGTGGTCGTGATGAACGCCTACATACGGCCGCGCTTCTCGGCGTACCTTGATCACCTGCAGTCCGACCTCCGCGACCTCGGCGTCGACTCGTCGCTCGCAATCCTGCGCTCGGACGGCGGCCTGATGACGGTCGCGTCGGCGACGCAGCGGCCGGTGCTGACGCTGTTCTCCGGGCCGGCCGGCGGCGTTGCCGGCGCCGCGCGGATCGCACGTGGCGCAGGCTATCCCAACTTCCTCTCGTTCGACATGGGCGGCACGTCCACCGACGTCGCGCTCTGCATCGGCGGCGAGCCGGTCATCACGCGCGAGACGACGCTCGGGTACTTCCCGCTCAAGTCGCCCACTATCGACGCGCGCTCCGTGGGCGCCGGCGGCGGCTCGATCGCGCACGTCCCGGACGTAACAAAGGCGCTGCGAGTCGGTCCCGAATCCGCGGGCGCGATGCCAGGGCCGGCCGCGTACGGCAATGGCGGCACCGAGCCGACCGTCACCGACGCGAACCTGGTGCTCGGGCTCCTTCCCGCGCAACTGCTCGGGGGCGAAATGAAGTTGGACGTCGAGCTTGCGCGCGAGGCGATAGGCAAGGTCGCGGAGCCTCTCGGTTTGTCGGTCGAGGCTGCCGCCGAGGGCATCATCGACGTCGTAAACGAGAACATGGTCGGCGCGCTGCGCGTGGTGTCCGTCGAGAAGGGACACGACCCGCGCGACTTCGCGCTGGTTGCGTTCGGGGGCGCCGGTCCGCTGCACGCAAACGCTCTTGCGGGGCTTCTCGGCTGCTACCCGGTCATCGTGCCCCCCACCCCGGGTGTCCTCGCCGCGCTCGGTGACGTCTTCTCCCCCTTCCGCAGCGAGTTTGCCGAGACCTTCATTCGCCGCTTCGGGGACGTCACTCCTGCCGACGTGCGCGCCCGGCTCGAGAAGCTCGCCGAAGCGGCCAACGCATGGCTCGAGGCCGAAGGCGTCGACGACTCGGTACGCGAGATCCGCTTCGAGGCCGACGTCCGCTACCAGAACCAAGCGCTCGAGATCCCGATCATCGTGACGCTCGACGGGATCACTGCGCCGGATGGGTTCGACGAGATCAGCGAGCAGTTCGCCGCGGCGCACGAACGCGAGTACGGGTTCCGGCTCGACGTCGGCGCCGAGTTCGTGAACCTGCGCGCGCTCGCACTCGGGCGGACGGCGCCGGAGGACATGCCCGCGCAGCCGGCCGCGAACTCCGATGTCGAGCGCGCCCAGATCGGCACGCAGAAGATCTACCGCTCGGGCGACTGGCTCGAGGCTGCGCTCTACGACCGATCGCTGCTTGGCCCCGGACACCGCATCGAGGGTCCCGCGATCGTCGTGCAGACCGACTCGACCACCGTCGTGCTGCCGGGCTCGGTTGCGGACGTCGACGAGCGGCTCAACCTGGTGATCCGCCAGGCCGCCGCCTCCGAGTCGCGCGACCAGGCCGAGTCGCCGATCGTCATAGACATCATTGAGAACGCGCTCAAGAACATCCGCCGCGAGATGGATGCCGTGATCTTCCGGGCGGCGATGTCGACGGTGATTCGCGAGGAGCACGACTCGTTCCCGCTGCTCGCCGACGATCAGGGCAGGATGCTGGCCGGCCAGTTCGGCTGGCCGCTGCAGGAGTTCTTCGCCGAGCAGTTCCCACTCGAGGAGCTCGAGCCCGGGGACGTCCTGATGCTGAACGACCCCTACCTCTGCGGCGGTGCGATCCAGCACACGCCGGACATGCTCGTACTGCGCCCGATCTTCTACGAGAACGAGATCGTCGGCTTCGCCTCGCAGATCGGGAACCTCATGGACATCGGCGGCCCTGTCCCCGGCAGCATGCCGGCCAAATCGCGCTCGATCTTTGACGAGGGCATCCGCTTCCCGCCGGTGAAGCTCTATTCGAAGGGCGAGCTCGTGAAGCCGATCGCCGACATCCTCGCCCGCAACTCGCGCACCCCCGAGATTACGCTCGCCGACACGCTGGCGCTGTCGGCGGCGACGCGCGCGGCGGAGCTTCGCGTGATCGAGCTGTGCGAGCGGTTCGGAGTCGAGACCTACCGGCGCACGTGCCAGCGGCTGCTCGACCGCACGCGTAACGCGGCAGAGCTGATGATCGGATCGTTCATCCCGACCGAGCCGCTCGTCTTCGAGGACGTCATCGACGACGACGGGCGGGGCAACGGCCCGTTCACGATCAAGCTCTCCATGTGGCGCGAGAACGGGAAGGCGATCCTTGACTTCACCGGATCGTCGGCGCAGGCGCCCGGTCCGATCAACCTGTTCATGGGCGCCAACATGTTCAAGATGGTCACCGGGATCGTCCTGATCATGGCCCTCGATCCCGACATCCTCTTCAACGCCGGCTACAACGACCTGCTCGACGTGCGCTTCCCCTCCGGCTCGATCGTGCAGCCGGACTTTCCAGCGCCGCTGTCCAACCGGTCGCACACGCTCGCGCGCATCTTCGACGTCCTTCAAGGGGCGCTGGCCGTGCAGAACCCGGAGCTCGCGACGGGAGCCGCGTGCGGCTCGAGCCCGCACTTCCTGTACTCGGGCTACGACCGCGACGGCGAGTTCTTCTTCTTCTATGAGATCAATTACGGCGGCATCCCCGGCCGTCCAGCGGGCGACGGCATGGACGTCCACGCCTGGTGGCCGCACGTGACGTCGATCCCGGTCGAATACGCCGAGAGCTATTTCCCGCTGCGCATCGACCGGATCGCAAGCCGCATGGACTCCGGAGGCGCCGGGCGGCATCGCGGCGGCAACGGCGTCGAGAAGGTGTACATCTTCCTCGAGCCCGGCGAGGTCTCGGTCCACGACGACCGCCACGTCTCGCAGCCGTGGGGAATCGGCGGCGGCCGCGCGGCCGAGCGCTCGGGCAAGGCCCTGCTGCGCAAGGACGGAAGCCGCGAGGACCTACCCGCAAAGTTCGATTTCCTCCGGGTCGAGCCGGGCGATCGTCTGCTGTACCTAACGGCTGGCGGCGGGGGTTGGGGCAATCCGCTCGAGCGCGATCCCGAGGCTGTGCGAACTGACGTGCTACGGCGGTTCGTCTCGGTCGAAAAGGCGCGTGACGAATATGGCGTCGTCATCGACCGCGAGTCGATGACGGTCGATTCCGCCGCGACCGGGGCACGCCGTGACGAGCTGCGGGCGGTCCGTGGCGAGACTGCGGAGCTGTTCGACTTCGGGAGCACACGGCGCGGCAGCGAAGCCGAGACGGCTCCGGCGTGATCGCCGGCTGGTGAAGCGCTTCGCCGAGGCGGAGCTGCTCGCGTTCGCGGAGGCGGTGGTACGCGCCGTGGGAGCGCCCGCTACGACCGCGGCGGCAGTGGCCGAGAGTTTGGTGCAAGCCGACGTACGCGGCGTCAGCACCCACGGCGTCGTTCGGCTCCCGTCGTACCGCCGTCAGGTCGAGGACGGCGAAGTCGTAGCGCAGGCCGAGCCGGTTGTGCTGAAGCAGAGCGGCGCGACCGCGCTCGTCGACGGGCGCCGGGCTTTCGGCGCGCGAACGGCTGGCGTCTGCGCGTCGCTCGCCGCGGACATCGCCAGCAATATGGGTGCGGGCGTCGTTACCGCGCGCGGCTGCATGCACTTCGGCGCGACCGCACGGTATGCACTCATGTCGGCGCACCGAGGGCTCGTCGGCATCGCGGCTGCCAACACTCCAGCCGTCATGGCACCGTTTGGCGGCGCGGAGCCCGCCGTCGGGAACAACCCGCTGGCAGTTGCTGCTCCGATGCCTGATGGGCGGGAGCCGTTCGTGCTGGACATGGCGCAGACGGTCGTCGCGCGCGGTCGCATCAAGCTCGCAGAAATGGCGGGGCGCGCCATTCCCGGCGGTTGGGCGCTCGACGCGGAAGGCCGCCCCACGACCGATCCCGCCCGCGCGCTTGCGGGCGCACTGCTCCCGTTCGGGGGCTACAAGGGCTACGGCCTGGCGCTGGCGGTCGAGGCGCTTACGGGCGTCCTCGCCGGCGGCGGGCTCAGCCCAGAGCTGGCGAACACGAGCATGACCGGGACTCCAGCCGCGCGGGAGGGCGCGGTCGTCGGCAGCGTCGGCGCTTTCTTCATGGCTGTCGACCCGGATGCGTTCGTCGGCCGCAGCGAGTTCGAGCGCGCCTTGGGACGACTCGCCGATGCGGTCGCGCGAGTGCCGCCGGCCCCTGGGTTCGCGGAGGTCCTCTTCCCCGGCGAGCTCGAACAGCGCGCTGCAGTCGACGCGGCGGCCAACGGGATCCCGCTCGACGACAGCACGGTCGAGATGCTCGCCGCGCTCGCCGCCGAGTTGGGGGTCGCGCTCCCGGTGGCAGCGTGAGCGGCGGCCAGTCTCCGCTCGAGCGCGACCTCGACCTGGATGCCCTGCGCTCCAACCATGAACGACTCACGGCGAATCTGCCCGAGGCGACCGCGCTGATCTGCTCAGTCAAGGCAAACGCCTACGGGCACGGGGTGCTCACGATCGTGCGTGCTCTCGACGAGCTTGGCGTCTGGGGCGTCGCCACCGCTTCCGCTCCCGATGCGCTCGCCCTACGCAACGCCGGCGTCCACTCTCGCATCCTGCTCTTCGGCGGGCAGCCGCCCGCCGACCTCGCGCGGCTGGCGCGCCATGGCACAACCGTGACGGTTACCAACGCCGAGTGCGTCGAAGCGTTGGCAGACGACGGCGTCGAGGCTCGCGCATTCCTCAAGGTCGACAGTGGACTCGGTCGCCTCGGCGTGCCTGTTGACGAGGCCGAGCGGTTCGTCCGCGACACGCTCCTGCCGGCTGGCATCCGCCTCGACGGGATCTACACCCACCTGCCGTTCCACTGTGACTGCTGCTGGCGTTGGGCCCGCGTCGGCCTCGCCGCCTTCGGCCAGATTGGGTCGCGCTTACGAACCGCCGGCATCGCGCCGCCGATCGTGCAGGCTCTCTCGAGTCCGGGGATCGCCGCCGGCCTGCCGCTGTGCGGCAACGCCGTGTGCCCCGGGAGACTGCTCTACGGCTTCATCCCCTCGGTCGGCGACAGCGGCCGATGGGGACTGCGTCCGGTTCTGCGCTCCCTGCGAACGGCGATCGTCCACGTTCGCCGGCACACCGCGGACGCGCGCATCGGTGGCAGCGGGCGCCACGAGGTGCACGCAGGCGACACGACGGCCGTGATCGGCTTCGGCCGCAGTACCGGCAATCTCGCGGACGTGAGCACGCGGCCACAGGTCGTGCATCGCGGCCGGCGCGTGCCCGTGGTCTCCGTGTCGCTCGAGCATGCCACTCTGGATCTCGGCCCAACCGACGCCGCCGTTGGCGACGAGGTTGTGATCCTCGGCGGCGACGGCGACCAGGCCGTTTCACTCGGCGAGCTCGGCGAGTGGTGTCACCTCGAGCCGCTCGACGCGCTCGTTGCGCTCGACCGCAGCGCGGCCCCCTAGTGACGTGAGTCAGAAATCGCGCATCAGCTTCCCGAGCGACTGGACGCGATCTGACGACGGACGCGGGATGAGTCGATGCAGAGCATCGGCGATTCCCGCGGGGGGCGTCAGGCGCGGCCAGGTGCCGGGAAGGTGCGCGATGATTTTTGACTCAGGTCACTCGGCGAGAACCGCCTCCAGCTCGCGCATGAACTCGGTCATCGCGACCTGGAACAGGAAGTTCGCCCCCTGCGCCATGATCATCTGCACACCGTGCTCCTGTAGGTGCTCAACGCGCTTGCGAATCTCCTGCATCGAGTAGGCGTAGCTCGTGTTCGCACCGATCGCGACGTTGTGCTCGCGCCCCAACTCCACGGCCCGGTCGACGTACTCCCAGAGTCGGGCGTCGTAGAAGTCGGGCTGGTGGCTCTCCGTGATCACGCGCGAGGCATCGGTCATCGCGATGAAGACCGCCTTCACGCCGGGCATCTTGATCATCGCTTCGATGTCGTCGAGTGCCTGTTTGGTCTCGGGCTGCGGGATCACGAACGTCTCCTCGACGGTCTTGTCGTGCACCCGGCCCCAGTCATCGAAGCTGGCGTACGGGTGGATCGTGAGCGCCTTGCGGTGCCAGTCCTTCGAGACCTCCACGCATTCCTCGATCTCCTTCATCCCGGAGTTCGAGACGAGCACGCATTGCAGGCCCAGCCCCAGCGCCCGCGAAACGTCGACGGCGAGCCGATGGTCATAGCCCAGCCACGGGTTCGACTGAATGCGGACGACTGGCGTGATCCCCGCGGCTTCCCCCGTGTGCATGAGGACCTCGGTCTTGCCCCAGTCGTTCGCCGTGAACATCTGATCGATCATGAACCAGTCGAGTCCGAGGTAGCCGCAGAGGTCGACCATGTCGGGGCTGTTGATGTAGAGGCCGAGCGCGGTCTTGCCGCTCTGCAGCTTCTCGACCAGCGGCGTGCTCATCGCGTGCTTCCTTTCATCGGGTGAGATAAAGGCGCTTCGCCCAGCGCTCGCCCGAGACAGCGATCAGGTCGAGCTGATCCGCATACCAGAGGATCTTGCCCTCGAGCGAACGGGGAAAGCGCGGGGATTGCGGTGTGTGGTTCATGACGATCTCGCACACCTCCATCGGCAGGCCGTACTCGAAGGCCTTGTGCGTCGCCCAGAAGGCGTGCTGAAAGCCGCGCCCGAGCTCGGTCGGCTCGACCCCGCCGTCGCGGGGCGTCATCTCGACGAGCTTGCTGACGTCCTGCAGCAGGCCCGCCGCGACGAGCACGTCGCGGTCGACGCCGATGCCGTGGAAGCGCTCCAGCGCATCGGCAATCGATAACGCCATGGCGACGACCGCGCGGTTGTGCGGGAGGTGCGAGTGGGGAATCTCGGGGCCGATCGGTACATCGGCGACCTCGTCGAAGCCTGACTCGGCCCAGATGTCCTGCCAGACGGCGGCGACGCGTTCGCGCAGGCTGTCATCCTGAATCAGCTCGATCTCCGGCAAGAGGGCGCCGAGGTCGAGCGGGGGCCTCGTCATTGGCCTTCGCCGTTGCCGTACTTGCCGGCCAGCTGCTCGCGCGCGAGGAAGCGCTGCTCCAGCTCCTGGATCTCGGGGAAGCCCATCAGGTCGTGCAGCTCCTCGAACGACACGAGTAGGTCGTCGCGATCCACGACCTCGCCGGTGCGCATCGATTCGAGCAGCGCGCCGAGCGCGAGCTCCATGCCGCGAATCGCGGCGGCGGTCAGCATCCGGGGCGCAATCATCAGCGCCACGCCGAGCTCCTGGAGCCGGGCGGCGGAAAGCAGCGGCGTGGTCCTGCGTGAGCGGACCCCGAAGCCCATGTTGACCGCGACCGGCGCGTTGACCTTAGTCGCGAAGCGCCTGATGTCGTCCTCGCTCGTGAGCGCGTCGGCGAACAGCAGATCGGCGCCCGCCTCTGCGTAGAGGTTGGCGCGTTCGACCGCCGCCTCGACTCCGAATGCCGCGGCGGCGTCCGTCCGCGCCATGATCACCAAGCTCGGGTCGACACGAGCTTCGACGGCCGCAGCGACCTTGCCCGCCATTTCCTCGGCCGCGATCACCTCCTTGCCGGCCAGGTGACCGCAGCGCTTGGGCCACGTCTGGTCCTCGATCATCACGCCCGCGACTCCGGCCTGCTCGAACGCCTGCACCGTGTGGAAGACGTTCACGGCGTTGCCGTAGCCGGTGTCCGCATCCGCCAGAACCGGTATGTGCACGCAGCGCGCGATGTCACGCGCGGCACCGACCATTTCTGCGAGCCCCGCCAGGCCGACGTCCGGGGCGCCGAGGCGGCTTTCGGAGACGCCCGAGCCCGTGACGAACGCGGCCGGGAAGCCAGCGCGTTCGATCAGGCGGGCGCTGAACCCGTCGTAAGCGCCGGGTAACACCGCTATCTCAGACGCCGCAATCAGGTCGCGCAGCGTGGAGAGCGGCATCCCGGGTGCTAATGCCCCGCGGACGCGCCGGCAACCAGCGCCGGCTCGCTGTGGCTGCGCGCGGGCGGGCGTGTGCCGAAGGCGGCATCCGCGACGTATTGCGAGATCTTCTGCGTTGCGGCGGTCAGCGGCTCGACCCATTGCTCGAGGCGGTCACTCGTGCAGCGGTCGGCCGGTCCTGCGATGGTCAGCGTCGCCGCGGCGTGGCCGCTGCTGTCGAAGATCGGCGCCGCGATGCCGGCGACGCCGATGAGCCGGTCCTGCGTGCCAAACGCATAGCCGCGATTGCGGATCAGCTCGATCTCCTTGAGCATCTCCTCGCGGCTCGTGACCGTGTACGGCGTCAGCTTCTGCATCTTCACCGTCCGCCAGAAGGCCTTCAGCTCCTCAGGCTCCAGGTAAGCGAGCAGGACCTTTCCGGTGGCTCCGCCGTAGAGCGGCGAGATCTTGCCGATGTCCTGGCGCCAGCTGACTTCATGCGGACCCTCGACCTGGTCGATGCAAACCCGGTCGAATCCCGAGCGGACGTTGAGCGTCACGGTTTCGCCGGTGAGATCGCGCAGCTCGGTCATGAACGGAAGCGACAACGAGCGCAGATCGGTTTGCGCCGTCAGCCGCTGCGTCAGGGCCAGGATCGACCAGGACATCGAGTACGGGCCGTTCTCGGTTGACTGTTGGATCAAGCCCTTGTTCTTGAGAGCCGTGAGGATCCTGTGCACGGCGCTGCCGCTCGAGCCAATTGCCCGCGCGAGATCGGTCAGCGAAGCCTCACCGCGCTCGGCGATGAGGAACAGGAGGTCTGCCGCCCGCTCGACCGCAACCGCCGAACTGTACGGCCGCTGCTGCGAATCCGAGGTCACACCCGAAGTTTAGAACCGCGTTCGAATTTTCGCAAAACAGTTGCTCAATAGGAGCGCGGCATACCGAGCACATGTTGTCCCAGGTAGGCGAGGATCAGATTGTTCGACACCGGGGCGACGGAATAAAGGCGTGTCTCGCGGAACTTGCGCTCGACGTCGTACTCCTCCGCGAACCCGAACCCTCCATGCGTGTCGAGGCACGCGTTGGCAGCGCCCCAAGCGGCGTCCGAGGCGAGCAGCTTCGCGGTGTTCGCCTCGGCTCCGCACGGGCGCCCGCGCTCAAACAACCAAGCCGCCTTGTGGCGCACCAGATCGGCGGCCTGCACCGCCGCGTGGGCTCGGGCGATTGGGAACTGGATGCCTTGGTTGGCACCGATGGGGCGGTCGAACACCACGCGCTCACGCGCGTAGCGGGCGGCGGTCTCGACGAACCAGCGGCCATCGCCAACGCACTCTGCTGCAATCAGAATCCGCTCCGCGTTCATGCCGTCGAGGATGTAGCGGAAGCCTCTCCCCTCTTCCCCGACCAGGCTGTCGGCCGGAACGATCACGTCATCGAAGAAGACCTCGGTCGTGCCATGGTTCATCAGGGTCTTAATCGGCTTGATCGTCATGCTGCCGTCGGCGACCGCCTTCTTCATGTCGACGATGAAGGTCGAAAGCCCCTCAGTCTTGCGTTCGACCTGGTCGACGGGAGTGGTCCGCGCAAGCAGCAGCATGAGGTCCGAGTGGAGCGCGCGCGACGTCCAGATCTTCTGCCCGTTGATCCGGTAGCCATCGCCGGTGGGGGTCGCGGTCGTCCGGATCTTGGTGGTGTCCGAGCCGGCGGTGGGTTCGGTCACACCGAATGCCTGCAGCCGCAGCTTGCCCGACGCGATGCTCGGCAGGTAACGCTCCTTCTGCTCGTCCGACCCGTGCCGCAGGATCGTGCCCATCGTGTACATCTGCGCGTGGCAGGCGGCCGCGTTGCAGCCCGTCGCGTTGATCTCCTCGAGGATCACGCTCGCGGCCGTGATCCCGAGGCCCGCGCCGCCGTAATGCTCCGGAATCAGCGCCGCCAGCCAGCCATGATCGGTGAGCGCGTGGACAAAGTCCTCCGGATAGCGATCCGGCTCGAGCGCGCGCCAGTACGCGCCTGGGAACTTGCCGCACAAATGACGTACTGCGCGCCTGATCTCCTCGAGTTCCGAAGGCAGTTCAAAGTCCATCGCGGCAGCATATGTCGGACATAAGCGCGCCACCCACCGAGCTGGCGAGGCAGCTCGCGCTCACGGTCGGCG
>Ga0126314_10001141_pt1 | contig 12602 bp, 8 predicted proteins | sample Plot105B_FD_92535 | JGI IMG/M metagenome (GOLD analysis project Ga0126314, IMG submission 92535) | Serpentine soil microbial communities from UC McLaughlin Reserve, CA, USA - Plot105B | ecosystem: Environmental > Terrestrial > Soil > Grasslands | place: USA: UC McLaughlin Reserve, Lake County...
GAGAGCCTCCAACTGCGATGGGACGGCGAGGTTTGGGAAGACGTCGCCGCGTCCCTCGCCGACCTGGCAGCGCTCGCCGCGGCGGTCCAGCGACCGGAGGAGGCCGCTCGGCTCTTCGGAGCTGCCGCAGTCGTGCGCGAGGAGACCGGACGGTTTCTCATTCCGCATTTCCCGGAGCGAGAAGTCTTCGAGCAAGGGGAGCACCGCGCGCGGACAGCCCTGGGGACGAGCGCCTACGCGACGGCTGAGTTGGCGGGTCGGTCACTGCCCCGTGAGCAGGCCGTATCCGAGGCCGCCGCCCTCGCCGAGGAGATCGCCAGTTTCTCGAGACATACGCCAATCGAACTGGGTGCCAGGCGCCGGGCAGGGTGATGGCGACAGACCAGGGCGGATCGGCATTCGGCGAGCGGTTGCGGCGCTTACGTGTGGCGGCGGGGTTGTCGCAGGAGGCGCTGGCGGAGCGGTCTGGACTGAGCGCACAGGCAATTGGGGCGCTAGAGACGGGCAAGCGCCGCCGGCCGTATCCACACACTGTGGCGGTGCTGGCGAACGCGCTTGGGCTCTCGGAGCGGGACCGGTCAGCGCTCGCGGAGGCGCGAGTGTCGACCAACTCCGGAGCGACAGCGCAGGTGCGGCCTATCCCGCGACGCCTCGCGCACCTCGTCGGCCGAGAGAACGAGGTGCGCGCGCTGCTTGCCCGCCTTCGTGACAGGAATGAGAGGTTGCTGACGCTGACGGGCCCCGGTGGCGTCGGCAAAACGAGCCTGGCGCTTGCCGTCGCGCACGCCGCTGCCGATCTGTTCTCCGGTGACGTCGTATTCGTGCCCCTCGCCACCATCGACGACCCGGCGCTCGTGGCATCCGAGGTCGCAGCCGTGTTGGGCCTCCCTGCCACCGGGCAACGATCCCCCGATGAGGTCGTGCGGGCGGCGCTGCGATCCCGTTACATGCTGCTCGTGCTCGACAACCTCGAACATCTTCCCGAGGTGGCGCTCTGGGTGGCCGACCTGCTGGCGGCCTGCCGAGAGGTGGTCGTTCTGTCCACTTCCCGCTCGCCACTGCGCCTGCAGGACGAGCGGGAAGTGGTCGTGGCTCCGCTGACGGTGCCCGACCGTGACGCCATCGGGACCGCAGCCGAAATTGAGGACGTGCCTGCCGTCCGTCTGTTCATCGAACGAGCGGTCTCGCCCGGCTTCGCGTTGACTTCAGCGAATGCCGCCGCTGTGGCGGCCATCTGCCGCCGCGTGGACGGCCTGCCATTGGCCATCGAGCTGGCCGCCGCCCGGGTCAAGGTACTCACGCCAACCGAGCTGCTGGCGCGGCTCGAGAAGCGCCTGCCGATGTTGACTGGCGGGCCGCTCGACGCGCCGGCCCGGCAGCGGACGATGCAGCATGCGATCGCCTGGAGCCATGACCTGCTCAGCACCACAGAGCAAATGTTGTTCCGTCGGCTCGCCGTGTTCGCCAGCGGGTTCACGCTAGACGCCGCCGAGTCCGTAGGGGGGTCGCTTCGCTCAAGGGGGGAAGAGGGGGGAAAGGAGTTCGACGGCCACTCACCTCGTGCTCCTTCTCCCCCTCAGAGAAGCGCCCCCCTCAGCGAAGCGCCCCCCTCCGTGCTTGACCTCGTCGCCTCGCTGGTCGACAAGAGCCTGCTGCGGCCGGTCGCCGAATCAAACAGTGGCCACGGACCACGCTTCGAGATGTTGGAGACGATCCGGGAGTACGGGCTGGAGCGGCTGACCGAGAGCGGTGAGGAGCCGCTTCTGCGGCGTGCCCACGCCATGTACTTCCTGGCGTTGGCTGAAGCGGCGAAGCCGGCGCTGACTGGGCCGAAGCAGGCAGGGTGGCTCGCCCGGTTGATGGAGGAGCACGACAACCTGCGCGCGGCGCTGGCGTGGACGCGCGACGAGGGAGAGAGCGAGCTGTGGCTCCGGCTGGCTGGAGCGCTATGGCGGTTCTGGGAACTACGGTTCCACCCCCGCGAAGGACGATCCTGGCTGGAAGGGGCGCTGGCCGCCGATCGAGGCGCCCCTCCGGCAGTGCGAGCTAGGGCCCTGAATGGGGTCGCCAACCTCACGTGGTCACAAGGCGACTTGGTGCAAGGTGCTTCCTACCAGCAAGAGGCGCTCGTCTTGTTCCGAGCGGCTGGTGATCGCCTGGGAACGGCCTGGGCCTTGAACGACCTGGCCAACATCGTGGACGAACAAGGCGACTATAACCGCGCCGTCGCGCTATACGAGGAGAGTCTGGCCCTGTCCCGCGAGATCGGAGCCGACTGGGAGGTCGGCTGCGCGCTGCACAATCTCGGGCTCATGGCCGACCATTGGGGCGACTATGACCGGGCCGCAGACCTGTTCGACGACGCCATGACCATTTGGGAACGTCTCGGGGACGAGGTGGCCCGCGCCCGGTCGCTCGACGCCGCGGCCCAGGTGGCACAACGACTGAGCGATCTCGATCGCGCCCTGGCTCTGGGCGAGCAGAGTCTGGCGCTCCGCCGGCGCTTCGGAGACCGGAACGGCGTTGCGGTGTCGCTCGGAAATCTGGGGTGGACCATGCTGGAGCGCGGCGAAGGAAGGCAAGCGGCGGCATACTTTTACGAGGCACTGCCGCTTCACCTGGAGGCAGAAAACCAGCGGGGGTTGGCTCGCTGCCTGACGGGACTGGCCAAACTTTCCGCGGGCCACGGGCGACTGGCCGTGGCGGCCCGGCTCCTGAGCGCCGCGGACAGCCTGGACCGCACCGATGGTGCGGTGCGAACCCCGGCCGGCCAACGACGCCACGAACAGTTGGTGGCTGACGTTACCGCCGCGATGACCGGCGAGGCGTTCGCCGCCGCCTGGGCAACCGGGCGGGTGATGTCGCTGCAACAGGCCGTCGCCGAGGCCACCGCTCTCGCCGATGAGATCGCCGGAAATTCGAGCCGCTCTCCTATCGATCTGAGCGCAAGGCGCGCTGAACGCCAGCCGAGATTTGCCGGTCTCGATTAAGCGTTTGCGTCGCTGCGCTTGATGGCATGCGGACCCGTTTTCGGCTGCAACCGATGTCCGCAATCATTAATCTCACGTACGGAAAAGGCCTGCTCTGATTACCCGGTCTAATACCCCGCTCGCTTCCGTGCCTCAGCGATTGAGTACTCCGGACTGTTGATAAACTCCATTGTTGTCCGCTCGCGCGTTCGCACCTCCTGCACGGCCTCCGGCAGACCGTCGAGCACCTCCCGCGGCACGATGACAACGCCGTTGGCGTCGCCATGCAAGATGTCACCCGTCTTGACCTCCTGGCCATCGAGCGCCACCGGCTCGCCGATATCGACGATTCCGTAGTTCGCGTGTGAGACAACGACATAGCGCGCGAAGTAACCGAATCCAAGCCGGCGCACCTCATGCACGTCACGCAGACCGCCGTCGGTCACCATCCCTACCGCGCCGAGCCGCATCGCCAGGGTAACCATCACTTCGCCGGCCTGTGCGTACCGTGTCGGTGCGCCGCTGATGTCTTGCACCACAAGCACCGAAGGCGCCGGGACCTGGGACAGCGCCTCGTACATGCGCCACCAGTTTTCCCGCTCCGCAGTGGCACCAGGAGTGTTGGTCATCGTCACCGTCAGAGCCACGCCGACCATCGGCGGCAGCTCTGGGAAGAGCGCGCGGACCTCACCCCCGATGAAACCTTCAGTCCGATCGCGGATCTTGAATGGCTCTATTGCATTGGCGATCGTCGGACTATCGACCCCTTTGAGGAACCCGAGATCCTCCCTGCTGATCGGCATTAGACTCGACAGATCGGTCATGAACAGTCCTCATCCTCTTCGTCGCGAATCACCTCGTCGCGTGCCGTCCCAGCATTGTCTCCGCCACGCTCCACGCCGTTGCCTCAACTACTCTCCCGCCGCACCAACTCGTAGATCGCGATCGCGCCGGCGGTGGCCGCGTTGAGGGATTCGACTCGGCCGCGCATCGGCAGGGCCAGCAGGAGGTCGCAGTTCTTCCGCAGGTTCGTCCCCATGCCAGTGCCTTCGGCTCCCACCACGAGCACAGCGGGGGTCGGGATCTCAGCCGCGAAGATATTCATTGAGCCTTCACCAGCATCGAGACCCGCTACCCAACGACCGCTCCCCTTCAAGGCCTCTAACGCGCGCGCCAGGTTTGGCACCGCGGCCACTCGCAGGTGCTCCACTGCGCCGGCTGAGGCATTGACAACCGCGGGAGTCACTTCCGCGGCGCGGTCTTCCGGAATCACCACCCCGGCTACCCCTGCCGCCTCCGCCGCTCGGAAGAGCGTGCCCACGTTCTGCGGGTCTTGCAGATGATCGAGTACGAGGACGGTTCCCGGCGCTGCCAGAAGTTCCTCGAAGTCCGCATAGCGGAATGGTTCGGCCTCGAGCGCGATGCCCTGGTGATTGACTCCCCGCGTCGCGTCGTCGAGCATCAGGCGGGGGATGCGCTCGATCGCAACGCCGCGCTCGGTCGCTAGCGCCATCAGTCCTCGTAATCGCTCGTCTTCCCGTGCTCCTTCGGCGACAAAGAGCCGCTCGAGACCCCGGCGGCCTCGCAACGCCTCCAGCACCGCGTTGCGGCCATATAGAAGCTCACGACCGGTTCGCGCCAAAACCGGCACGACCGGCGGTGGCGTCCGTTCCCTTGCGTCTCCGCGGGGACCCCGGGGCGGCCGACCTCCCGCGCCCGCTTTCCCGCCGGAAGAAGGCCCACGCGGACCGCCTGGCTTTGGTCGTGATCGCGGCGGCGGTTTCTCCCCCTGACCAGGCGACCGTTTGCCCCGGGACGGCGGCGCCTCTCGGCGGCCGGGTGGCTTCCCTTGATCGCGGCGTGACCTCGACTTATCCCCGTCGCTGCGTCCAGGTGGCTCCCGCCGGCGTATCTTCAACCACGACCTCCAGCTTTCCCAGCTCATCTCGAATCAGATCGGAGAGCGCCCACTCCCGGCGTTGCCGCAACTCTTCCCGCACACGCAGCAACAAGTCGATAAACGGCGCCGCGTCTGCCGCCGGCGCTTCTGCATTGGCCTCCAGGTCGATCCCCAGCACCGCTGCCAAATCGACGAGGACCACACGCGCCGGATCGATCGTCTCCGCAGACTCGCCTGCTCCCCGCGCGCGGTTTATTGCCCGCGCCAGGTCGAACAACGCCGCGAGCGCTTCCGGGGCGTTGAAATCGTCATCCATAGCTTGGTGAAATCGGCGCCCTACATCCTCGGCCAGCACCGCTAGATCGGTTGTGGTTTCCGAACCGTCTTCGGCCGCTGCTGATGACGTCGCGGCTGGATCTGCCGCCGCTCGCAAGCGGGAAAGCCCCCGCTCCGCGGCCAGCAATCCCTCTTCGGAGTAGGTAAGCGGAGCGCGGTAGTGGCCTTGCAGGACCATCAAACGAAAGGCCGGACCCAGATCGCGATCGACGATCTCTTTGAGGCGGACGAAATTCCCTAGCGACTTGGACATCTTCTCCGTGCCCGCGCGCACCAGACCGTTATGGACCCAAAAGCGAGCAAAGGAATCGACGCCGAGGAACGCCTCGCTCTGCGCGATCTCATTCTCATGGTGCGGGAAGATGAGATCGGCGCCGCCGCCGTGGATATCGATCTGCCCACCGAGATAGGTCGAGCTCATCGCCGAGCATTCGATGTGCCAGCCGGGTCGCCCCGGCCCCCAAGGCGACTCCCAGCTCGGCTCGCCCGGTTTGGCAGCTTTCCAGAGCGCGAAGTCGAGTGGGTCCTCTTTCCGCTCGTCGACCTCGATGCGCGCGCCGGACAACAAATCATCAAGATCGCGGTGCGACAGCTTGCCGTAACCCTCGAACGAGCGAACTCGAAAGTAGACGTCGCCGTCTACCGCGTAGGCATGTCCCTGGTCGATGAGACCCTGCACCATGGTGATGATGGGACCGACCTCTTCCGTCGCCCGGGGGTAATGTGACGCCGGCAAGACGTTCAGGGCGCGCATCAGCGCATGCCATTCCTCGATGAAACGCTCCGTCAGCGCCTCCGGCTCGATACGCTCGGCATGGGCGCGATCGATGATCTTGTCGTCGATGTCGGTGAAGTTCTGGATGTGCCGCACCTCGTAGCCGCGATGCTCGAGGTAGCGGCGGATCACGTCGAACGACATCAGGGACATTCCATGGCCGACATGTGCGCTGTCGTAGGGCGTCACCCCGCAGACGTACATGCGGACCTTCCCTGGCTCGATCGTTCGCAGCGGCTCCTTGCGCCGCATAAGCGTGTTGTAGACGTGAATATCCGCGGTCGCCGGTTTGGTCTCGGCCCGCGGCTGGTGCGATGTCATGCTGCGGTCTCCTCGCTCGTCAGACGCAACGCGGGGTCGCGAGTCTATCGCGAGGGACAGAGAGGCTCTTGGTCGGCGTGGGCGTGCTCGATCTCGCGCACGCGCGCCTCAAGCTCCTCGATCCGCTGCATGAGCGAGATCATCGTGTCCCGGTCCGGATCCGGTAGATGCTCCAGCCGCCGCGTCTCCCCCGACGCCGGATCGCGCCAGGAGACGGCTCGCGCCGGCGTCCCAACCGCCGTGGTGTGCGGTGGCACGTCTTTGAGCACCACAGAGCCCGCGCCAACCCGCGCGCCCTCGCCGATCTTCACCGCGCCGAGCACCGACGCCCCGACGCCGATGACCGCGTCATCCTCGACCGTGGGGTGCCGCTTGCCGCGCTCCTTCCCCGTCCCGCCCAACGTCACCCCCTGGTACATGGTGACGTCATCGCCGACTGAGGCTGTCTCACCGATCACGACACCCATGCCATGGTCGATGAAGACCCCTTGGCCGATTCTGGCTCCGGGATGAATTTCGATCCCGGTGATCGCCCGGCTCAGCTGGGCCAGCAGACGGGCAGGAAGCAAGAGACCCTTACGCCACAGCCAGTGCGCTACCCGGTGAAGCGCGATGGCGTGAAGTCCGGAGGAGGTCAGAATGGCCTCGACAGTTGAACGCGAGGCCGGGTCGCGCTCCCGGATGGCGCGAATTTCCCTGGAGAACATCTTGGCGGGACCTTTCTCTGGCGCGGATGGCACTGGGTCGGCGCGCTGTCGCGACTACCCTAAGCGGTAGTGGCAATCTGGGGCGCTAGTGACGCCCCTAGAGACAGGAGCAATGACCTCCGCACCCGGAACCCTGGCGCTCGGGGATCCAATGGCAAAGTGACGCACGCCCCATCCGCTCTGGTGTTCCCATCAGCTAGTCCGCGACCTTGGCCGGACTCTTCTCGGTCTTCGCAGGCGCATCAGATTTCTCTGCCTTTTCGGCTTTAGCGGGCGTATCTGTCTTGTCCGCCCCTTTCGCCGCCTTCGCGGCGGACGCGCCGTCTCCGTCTCCTGAACTCTTCGGCCGGCTGTCGGTGATGTACCAACCTGACCCCTTGAAAACGACGCCGACGGGCTGAATGACACGCCTGATCGCCGCCCCGCACTCGGGACACTCGGTCAATGGATCATCGGCGAATCGCTGCACGGCTTCGAAGCCGTGGCCGCAGCTGTCGCATTGGTAGGTGTACGTCGGCATCGCTTGGCGTGATCTCCCGAAAAAGCTGACAACGGTAGTGCTGGCTGGATTGTACCCAGCCGCCGCGCACCCCTCCAGACCCCGCCGTTGGTGCACATGGACGAATGGGTCACTCTGACTTCAGCGACACGGTAACAGTGTCATCCTGAACGAAGTGAAGGATATCGGCTCCATGGTCCGGTGGTTCTGGAGCACCGAGATTCTTCGCCTGCGGGCTCAGAATGACACGTTCTAGCTGTCGCTGCACCTAGGGGCATTGCACGAGGAATCTCATCTCTCCGCGTCGGGCGCAGTGACGCGAAGAATCCTTTAGGCGTGAACCGCCAGCTTCGGCAACGGTGTCAGCTCATCCCAGTTTGGCCCGGCGCAGACCTCGGTTTCGAGGGGCACCGACAGCTCGGCCGCACCTTCCATCACCCTCTGCACCAGTTCGGCTACCGCCGCCACGTCGGGTCGATCGACTTCCAGCACCAGCTCGTCATGGACTTGCAGGATCAGCTTCGCCCGCAAACCGGACCGCGTCAGCTCTTCGTCGAGGTGGATCATGGCGATTTTCATGATGTCGGATGCGCTGCCCTGTAACGGCATGTTGACCGCCATCCGCTCCGCCGCCGCGCGCCGTGAATAGTTGGCCGAGGTCAGGTCGCCGATGATGCGTCGCCGCCCGTAGATCGACTCGACGTAGCCGTGCTGATGCCCGAAGGCGAGCGTCCCGTCGAAGTAGCGTTTAACCAGCGGCAGGTTCGCCCAGTATTGATCGATGAAGCGCTGCGCCTCCTGCCGGGGCAGACCGGTATCGCGCGAGAGCCCGTGGGCTTGCATGCCGTAGATGATCCCGAAGTTCACCGTCTTGGCGACGCGGCGCATGTCCGCGGTGACTGCTTCCCGCGGGACACTATGGATCAAGGCAGCCGTCACGGTGTGAATGTCCTCGCCTCGGGCGAAGGCATCGATCAGGAACGGCTCGCCACTCATATGCGCCAGCAGCCGCAACTCGATCTGCGAGTAGTCTGCGGAAACCAGGACGGGGTCATCAAAGAACCGGAAGTCCGGGCGTTGATCGGCGATGAACGCGCGGCGCACGCGCCGGCCGAGCTCAGTGCGAATCGGGATGTTTTGCAAGTTCGGGTTCGTCGACGAGAGCCGACCGGTCGCGGCGATCGTCTGGTTGAACGATGTGTGTACCCTCCCGGTGCGGGAATTGACCTGCAGCGGCAGCGCATCGACGTAGGTCGACTTCAACTTGGCGAGGGTCCGGTACTCCAGGATCAGGTCGACGATGGGGTGCCGGTGGCGCAAGTTCTCGAGAACCTCGGAATCGACAGAAAAGCCGGTCTTCGTGCGCCGTCCCGAGGGCAGCCCCAGCTCTTCGAAGAGAAGTGGCGCGAGCTGGCGGGCTGAGTTCGGGTTGATCTGCCGACCGGCTACTTCGTTGAGCTCGATCTCGACCTGCTGCAGGCGCGCCGTGATCTCATTCGACAACTCGGTCAGGTACGGCACGTCGACGGCGACGCCTGCCTCCTCCATCTTCACCAGCACCGGAACTAGAGGTTGCTCGATCTCATAGAGAAGGGCGTCCATCCCCGCCTGATGGATCTCGGGCCGCAACAGATCAGCGAGCTCGAAGGTGACTTCGACGTCGGCGGCGGCGTAGTCCCCGGCTTCGTCGGAGTCGACCATGTCCATGGTCAGCTGTTTGCGACCGCTGCCAATCAGCGCCACGATCTCGGTCATCTCGCGCCCGAGGCGGGTGAAGGCGAGGTCCTTCAGCCGCATCGAGGTCTCGCCCAGCAGGTAGGCAGCGATCATCGTCTCGAAGCCGAGGTTGGTCAGGACGTGCCCATGTCGCTCCAGGACGGCCATGTCGTACTTGGCATGGTGCGCATACGCCTCCAGCCCGTTGTCGATCAGCAGCGGCTGCAGTGCGCCGTGGACCGCCTCAGGCGAGAGCTGAGCCGAGTTACCGGCTGCGTGGCGAAGTGGGATGTAGTACCCCTCCGCGGGATCGACCCCGATGGCGATGCCGACCAGGTTGGCCGTCTGCGGATCGAGCGAGTCCGTCTCGACGTCGATCGCGTAGCGACCCGTCTCGCGCACGCGCCGCACCAGATACGCTAACTCCTCATCCGTGCGCACGATCGTGCTCGTCGAATCGGGGCGCTCCACTCGCGGCGCGACCTCCACGCGGTCGGCGCGCAGATCCGGCAGCTTGGTCGCCAGCGTGCGGAACTCTAGCTCCCGGAAAAATTCGATGATCGCTTCGCGGTCGTAATTGCCGACGTGGCTGCGGTCGAGATCGATCTCGATCGGCAGATCGCGCACGATTGTCGCCAGCCACTTGCTGCGCCGGGCCTCGTCGATCCCGGCCGCCAGTGCGTTCTTTGCCCGGGCCGGGGTGATCTCCTCGAGGTGGGCAATGATCTCCTCGATGTCACCGTACTGCGCGATCAGCGTCTTTGCCGTCTTTTCGCCGATGCCCGAGACACCGGGGATATTGTCTGAAGTGTCGCCCACCAGCGCCTTGTAATCGGCGACGTGTTCGGGGCCAAACCCGTAGCGGGCGTGGACCGCGGCCGGATCGAAGTAGCGCAAATCGCCAAATCGCTGCGCTCCAGGCAGAACGACCGTCGTATTCTCGTCGACGAGCTGCAGCAGATCGCTATCGCCAGTGACGATGATCACCCGCACGTCGCCGCGGTCACAGCAGACCCGGGAGAGACTGCCGATGACATCGTCGGCTTCGAAGCCGGGCCGCTCTTCGATCGGGATATTGAGGGCGTCGATCAGCTGCCGCACGCGCTCGACCTGGGGACGCAGATCGTCGGGCATGGCCCCGCGGTTCGCCTTGTACTCGGCATACTCCTCGTCCCGAAACGTGGGGCCACCTTCCATGGCGATGATCGCGTGCTCCGGTCGCTCCCGGCGCAGTACATCCAGCAGCATCGACGCAAAGCCGAACACGGCGTTGACGACCTCGCCCTTCGATGTCGAAATCTCATTCTTGATCGCGTAGTACGCGCGGAAGATGAGCCCGTAGCCGTCGACCAACAACAGGGTCGGGCGATGGTCTTCCGTCTGCTCTTCGCTCAATTCTTGTGGCTCAGACACTCTGGGGGACCTCCTCTGTGGAGTGAAGTATCGCTGATCCTCGGTGTCCGTACGGGCACACGCTTCACCTATCACCCCGACGCTATACTTCCGAGAACGGAAAAATTCGTTCTGCCCGTGAACAGTGGTGTCCCGCTGCCAGGGAGACCCGATTGGAGCTACCTCCGCTGATGGATCCCAGCGCTGTCCAGGGTGTCGCACGCCTGGTCGGCGATAACGTCGAGCGAGTGGTCGTCGGCAAGCGACACGAGGTGCTTCTCGTGCTCGTCGCCTTGCTCTGCCGCGGCCACGTCCTGATCGAGGACGTTCCCGGCGTCGGCAAGACAGTCCTGGCCAAGGCGGTCGCGCGCTCGATCGGCTGTACCTTCAAGCGCATCCAGTTCACTCCCGATCTCCTCCCCAGCGACGTCACCGGGGTCAACGTCTTCAATCAACAGACCAACCGCTTCGAGTACCGGCCCGGTCCCGTCGTCGCCCAGCTTGTCCTCGCCGACGAGATCAACCGCGCCACTCCGAAGACCCAGGCCGCGCTGCTGGAAGCGATGGAGGAGGGTCAGGTCACCGTCGATGGCGTGACCCATCCGCTGCCCGAGCCATTCGTGGTTCTCGCCACGGAGAACCCGATCGAGTACGAGGGAACGTTTCCGCTGCCCGAGGCCCAGCTCGACCGCTTCCTGATCCGCATGTCGATGGGTTACCCTGGTCGCGCCGGGGAGCTCGAGATGCTCGAGCGACAGCATCGCTCGCACCCTCTGGACGACCTCCAGCAGTCCACCCGCCTCGAGGACCTGGTGCGCGCCCAGGCCGCGATAAAAGAGGTCCATGTCGCCGCCCCTGTTCGCGAGTACATCGTCACCCTGGTCGAGGCGACGCGCAGGCACGACGACGTCTATCTGGGAGCCTCACCCCGGGGCTCGTTGGCCCTCTACAACGCCACGCGAGCCTGGGCTGCCCTGCACGGTCGTGACTTCGTGACCCCGGATGACGTCAAAATCCTTGCCGAGTCGACACTCGCGCACAGGATCATCGTCAATCCTGCGGCGCGGATCAAAAATGTCGATAGCCGCGTTGTTATTGCTGATGTCCTCGCCATGGTGGCCGTCCCCGGCGCGCAGCCGGTCGCGCCCGCCGGCCGCGGTTGGGGAACTCGCCAGACCGGTCGGTAGGCGAACGATCTTAGATGAACGGTCTCAAGGTCCTCCTCCTTATCGTCGCGGTCCTGATAATCGGCCGCGTCGCCGATTGGGGTGTCGCCGACCACCTGGTCATCGCCCTCCTCGTCATCCTGGCAACCGCCTGGATCTGGACCAAACTGAGCCTGCGCGGAGTTTCGGTGGTGCGCAAAACGGGAGCCGATCGCGCTCAGGTCGGGCAGTCGTTGCGCGAGACCCTCGCGGTACGGAATGCCGGTCGTCTGAGCAAGCTCTGGATCGAGCTGATGGATCGTTCGACACTTCCGGGACATGACCCCGGCCGCGTCGTCACCGTTCCCGGTCGCTCGGCCGTGGAATGGGACACACGCACCGTCTGTGTGCGCCGTGGGCGCTACCACCTTGGTCCGGTCGAACTGCGGTCGGGCGATCCGCTGGGCATCTTCACAAGCCGCCTCGAATTTGGCGATACGCCCGAGGTAATCGTCTACCCCGCCGTGGTGGAGCTGAGAGAAGCCGGCATTCCGGAGGGCGCCCTCTCCGGCGGCAGCGCCCTGGAACGGCGCACACCGCATGTCACACCCAACGTCGCCGGTATCCGCGATTACACGCCGAGCGACGGCTTCAACCGCATCTCCTGGTCGGCCACCGCACGTCTGGGCCGGCTGATGGTCAAGGAGTTCGACCAGGACCCAACCGCCGACGTCTGGATCGTTCTCGATCTGCATGACGTCCCGCACCGCTCCGCCACGCGACCCGTGAACTGGGCGCCAAACGACCGCGGCCAATGGCCGGCCGGGGCCTGGCTCGATTCC
>Ga0126314_10001142_pt1 | contig 12600 bp, 7 predicted proteins | sample Plot105B_FD_92535 | JGI IMG/M metagenome (GOLD analysis project Ga0126314, IMG submission 92535) | Serpentine soil microbial communities from UC McLaughlin Reserve, CA, USA - Plot105B | ecosystem: Environmental > Terrestrial > Soil > Grasslands | place: USA: UC McLaughlin Reserve, Lake County...
ATTTGGTTCTCATGACTTTTTTCTCCTTCTTGTTATGAGGCACACTGAGTGGCGCGGTTGAGGTTGAGCAAGCGACGGAAGCACTTGGCATCAGCACGCTCGCTGGAGTCAGAACATCAGGGCAGGTCGCACATCCCAGTTGAAACATCAGATCACGCTGCTTGCGTCAGACTGAATGGCTGTTCTGATCTCCACTGATAGAAACGGTATTCGGTGGAGAAAACTGGCATGGGTGTCTGAGTTTCTCGTCTTAACGGTACGAATTTGTAGAGAGTTTGGTGAGAGGGTGGTATAGTTCGCGCCAACAAACTGGATTCTCAACCTGCCAGCTTAGTTTGAAGGACCTCATATGTCGTCCACACATTCAGTCACGCAGTTATTGGAGCAGTGGAACCATGGTGACCGTGATGCGCTCGAGAAGTTAATGCCGCTCATCTATGAGGAATTGAAGAAGATGGCCAGGCGTTACATGCGCCAGCAGAATCCCGATCACACATTACAGACGACGGCGCTCATCCATGAAGCGTATCTGCGCATGGTCAGGCAGAAAGAGAAACAATTCGAAAATCGCGCCCATTTCTTTGGCGTCGCCGCGCAAGCGATGCGTCACATCCTGGTCGATTACGCACGCGAACGACATACCGCCAAGCGCGGGGGTGGAGCTCGGCCTATCTCGCTGGAGGAGGTGGCGCTGGTGACACAAGAACGGGCCGCCGAAGTGATTGCTTTAGATGATGCGTTGAAAGAACTGGAAGAACTCTCAAAGCGACAGAGCCGGGTGGTTGAGTTGCGCTACTTTGGCGGGTTGAGTGTCGAGGAGACGGCTGCGGTTTTGGAAGTTTCTCCTGACACAGTGATGCGGGATTGGACCATGGCCAAGACGTGGTTGCATCGCGCCCTCAGTCCAGCAAGCGCAGTATGACACCGCAACAATACGAGCGGTTGACCGAGCTGTTTCATGCCGCGCTGAAGTTTGCTCCCACTGAGCGTGGAATCTTTCTGGATCGTGTTTCTGAAAGCGATGCGGAGTTGTGCGAAGAGTTGGAATCGCTGCTGGCTGCCGCGGCAGGGGCGCTGACCGAGAAACCGCCGGACGATATCGCCGCCGGGTACCTGGCCCAGCAGGGCGACCGCTCGGCGAGCGTCACTTCACTTCTGAATACTCGTCTCGACCATTACGAGATTACTGCACTGCTCGGCAAAGGGGGCATGGGCGAAGTTTATCTGGCGGAAGACGTGAGACTGCATCGCAAGGTCGCGCTGAAGATTCTGCCTACCGCTGTTGCTTCTGACCGGGATCGAATGCGCCGCTTTGAACAAGAGGCCACCGTCGCCGCTGCCCTCAATCATCCATACATCGCGCATATTTACGAAATCGGTGCGAGCAAGAGCACCCACTTCATCGCCATCGAGCACATCGACGGCGATACTCTGCGCGATAAGATCCATCGCGACAAAGCTCCACTACCAAAGCTACTGAAATATCTCATTCAGGTTGCCGAAGGTGTAAGCAAAGCGCACGCGGCAGGCATTGTGCATCGCGATCTAAAGCCCGACAACATCATGATCACGCGTGACGATTACGCGAAGATTCTCGATTTTGGATTGGCGAAATTGATCGAACCACAGAGAGTAATAGGCTCAGGCAGGGAGGCGCCGAGTGAAGCCAAGTCTGCCAGCATGACACGGCACTCATCGCCCGGCATGGTCATGGGCACGGCGGGCTACATGTCGCCGGAGCAGGCGCAAGGCAAAGTCGAGCAGATCGATAACCGCTCAGACATCTTCTCGTTCGGCTGCATTCTGTTTGAGGCAGTGACCGGAAAACGTCCCTTTGCAAACGATTCAGTTATTCATTGGGTGCACAAGGTTGCGTATGAGCCGGTGCCGGCAATCAAGGACTTCAATCCCTCAGCCCCAACTGGTTTGGAAAGAATTGTTAGGTTGTGCCTGGCAAAGGACCCTGCCGAGCGTTATCAGTCAATTCGAGACGTTGCGCTCGAGTTGAAGAGGGTGTCAGACCGGATGCTGAATCAATCGGTAAGCACCACTGCGGTGCAAAAGCAAGGGGGTTACCGACCGGAGGCGCTTGTTTCGACCGGCGCTGGGCAATCGAGAAAGGAATGGAAGCCATTACCAAAATTCTTGCCGATGGCCGCGATGCTTGCGTTCGTCGGAATCGCGGTATCGATATATTTCTTCTGGCTGCGGAATGCGCTGAGAACTGCGGCGACGGTAGATAGATCCATTGCCGTGCTACCGTTCAAGAATCTGGGCGGGGACACTGTCGATGAGTATCTCGGCCTTGGCATCACCGACAGCCTAATTACTAAGTTGAGTAATGTACGCCCGATTGTCGTGCGCCCGACCAGCGCGGTGCTCAAATACTCCCAGCAAGGAAGTGATTTATCAGCGGTGGGACGCGAGTTGCGGGTTGGAACAGTGCTATCCGGGGCGGTGCAGCGCGCCGGGGACAGAGCCAGAGTGAGCGTGCAACTTGTGCGCACCGAGGATGGCAAGTTGCTGTGGGCCGGCACCTACGACGCTGATTTCAAAAACATTTTTCAGGTGCAGGACGAGATTTCCACGCGCGTGACTGAGGCATTGAGAGTTCAGTTGACTGGAAGCGAACGCCAGCTGCTTGCCAAGCGGCCGACCGATGATCTGGAATCCTATCAACTCTATTTACGAGGAAACTATCACCTTTACAAATATACTCGCGAAGATTTTCAGAAGGCGATCAGGCATTTCAACGAAGCAATCGCCCGTGATCCTGCTTATGCTTTGGCTTACGCTGGGCTGGCCCACGTCTATAGCATCACCTCAGCTTTTGGCGACGACGATGCCTCGTCGCGCGCGCAAGCCGCGGCGGCAAAAGCCGTTGAGCTTGATCCCAGGTTAGCCGAAGCTCACGCAGCTCTCGGCGCGCTGCAATTCTGGAAGAAGCGTGACGCGCGCGTAGCGCAAGCCTCCTTCAATCGCGCGCTCGACCTCAATCCCAACTCTGCCGAAATACACCATTATTATGCTTGGTTCCTAATCGCGAACGCACGTTTCGACGAAGGTGAGGAACACATGCGCCGGGCGCTCGAACTCGACCCGCTGTCCCCGGCGATTAACGTCGATCAGGGTTTGCCGCTCTTCTTCGCGCGGCGCTATAGAGACGCGCAGACGCTTTATGTCCGAGCTTTGGATTTAGATTCTAACTATGGTTACGCACATCTTAGGCTTGGAGAAGCTTGTGAAGGTTTGGGGGACTTTGCACAGGCGGTGAAAGAATTCGAAAGCGTAGCTCCGGTGTCAAATGAACCCAAAGCGGAGCTTGCTCGCGCGCTCGCGCTTGCCGGCAAAGGAGAGGAAGCCCGTCGCTTGCTGCACGAAATAGTGGCGAAAGACGCTTCGCCTTACTACGTTGCGCTCGCATACGTCGCTTTAGATGAACGGGCGGAGGCTTTCGCATGGCTTGAACGGGCGCTCACGCAAAAAGATAAGTGGCTGGGTTGGACAAAGGTCGATCCGCGACTCGATCCACTTCGCAGCGATGCACGTTTCCATACGCTACTGCAGCGAGTGAATGGAGAACTGGCCCCATAATTGAAGTCCTGAGCTTGGTTATCGATCAACCTTACACTCAATAGACTTTCGACTCGTGAACCTTGCTTGTCTAATACGACGAATGGCGAGATCGCCTCTGAGAGCCTTGTCCGGGCAATCTTAGTCTTCCTGAAGATCTGAAGAATGCGGCAGTGTTTGGCGTCCCGTACGGGAATCGAACCCTGTCGCCGCCGTGAAAGAGCAGAGAATCAGCGAAATTCAATGAAACTCTGCGGCATGGATAACACTCTACCGCACTCGAAAGACTCAGAGGAACGTTTATTGGACTCTTAATGGACTCGCGCGAACTCAATTTATGATCAAAACTGCACCACTTTATGACCTACGAATTTCACTTAATGACCTACGAATCTCACTTTATGACTGACACACGGGAGAGTGTAGGTTCGGTCATAAAGTAAAATTGGCCCATCAATGGAATCAATAATTTACGCCGGACGATTCGGTCATTAAATGAAATTCTTTTCGGGCATAACGTGAGAATTTCCTACAGGTTTCGGTCATAACATGAAATTTTCCTCACCGCTCATTTTTTAGAGACTTGGCTATAGCCTCTTCAGGTTGCTCGGTCTATTCTGGAAATATCACGGTCGTACGAACACTAAGGAATTCCCCTATTGAAACATCTGGCAAATGGGTGCAAGGCTGTTGTTCTAAGGTATCTGTTCTTCGAGCCTCGCAATGTAAGAGCCACACCTCTCCTGAGTTTAAAGGTACTACGGGAGCGAATTCATTTCCAATGCGCTCGACAATTGCGCCGGCGCCAAGATTACAACGAACGGCCCCACAGCTCGCTGGGCCAACAAACGCCGAGCGAATTTGTGGCTGATTGCAACAAGCCCAAACCGACCCAACAGCCGGATTTTTAATGTTTCGTAGTCCAATTTTCTAGGATGGCCCCAATGGTCACCACGTAATAGAAATTATGTTGACGGCATGCGAGATCAGGACTAAAATCCAGACTCCCCCTTTATCCTTTACCCCAGCCGACGACACTCAGTTCTGTTCATCTAGCACAGTGGCATAGTCGCACACTGAGGCACCCAGGTCGGGTAGTGGCTTGAACTGAGCTGGATCTGTCCAACCGAATCGACGAGTTGTCGAATGAATCAAGACGCCGTCCGACGTGCGTCACAAGATCTCGAACAAGTTTTTTATTTAAGGAGTCTTAGTATGTCGTCCAAGCGAGAGTCAGGCAGACTAACGATATTAACGAATATTTGTCGCCGCCGTTTTATGCCGCTGCTCAGTGTGGCAGTTGTCGTGGCGGCGCTTTCGATTCTGTCGTGGGGCGTGAAAGCTCGGTTCGCGACTCTTGCTGACAAAACCTCGACCTCGGGGAATGTCCAGCCTTCATTGATGGTCCAATCGGGCCGCCGAGAGACTACCCCAATACCAACAAACATTCAGGTTGAAACCTTTAGGCTGGGGGTTAATGGTTTCGAACCAAAACAAATTGAGCGGAGGCCCGGACCGTTCGTCCTCGGCATCGACAATTACGATAGGTTCGGCGCAGCCGCTTTCGAGTTGGTACACAAAGATGGAAACAGAGTGCACGAGATTAAGTGGCCAATAGGTCAAAATCGCTACCGAAAACTCATGAATCTGCCGCCTGGCAACTACCTCCTCAGGGATGTAAATCACCCCGATACAACCGCTCAAATTACCATCGGCAAATAAAGAAACCAGACCAACATTTTGGCGAGCTCCTTAAAGGAAAGGCGCACTACTCATGCACGCTCACTGCCGCGTATCGTCATTACTAAGTCTTCTTCGTTCAGCGCTGGTTCTCAATGGAGTAATCCTCTTCATTTGGATTGCTGCCTCGGCGCAGGATATGTCAATCAATCCTTTGGACGGATACACACCCAGCGGAATGCAAGCTGGTTCTCCTGCCGGCAATTTTCCACTTAGCGGTTTCGATACGATAAGTCCGTATAACGGCAGCGTAAATTTCAGCATACCGCTGCTGCAGGTTGGCGGGCGCGGCTCGGCCGGTTACACAATTCGGTCAACCTGGAATCAAACCTGGACCGGCACCTATAGCAGGATCGACAACGGGATGGGTGGTGTTTATGAGTTCTATGAACCTACCTTGTCCGGGTTGATGGCTTCACCGTATAGCCCCGGCAACCTTGGCGCCCGACCTGTAAACACTGGCTCTAATTTCTGCACTACTTATGGTGTCGACGGCGCAGATTTCCCGCAGGTCAGCTTGACCCGCCTGACTTTTTGGAAGCCGGACGGCTCGCAGATCGAACTACGCGATCAACTGACGCAAGGCGCTCCGGCGAGCATACCAACTTGTCCCTCGGGCAGCTTGAATCGCGGCAAGATCTTCACCAGCTCTGACGGCGAGGCCGCAACTTTTATCTCCGACGAGGATATTTACGACTACGTTCCTCCGGCGTATATGCCGGACTACTTCTACAACGGAATCAACGGATATTTGAAGTGGAAAGACGGAACGGTTTACAGAATCGATATGGGAAGCGTGACCTGGATACGTGATCGCAATGGAAATAAAGTGACCTTTGGATACGATAACGGCGCCTACACGATCACGGACTCACTTAACCGACAAGTAAGAGTTGAACGTAACGTCACAGATCCAACCTATGGTTTGTGCGATCGAATCAAGTACAAGGGATATGGCGGCGCCGACCGAACGATCTGGATTACTTACGGCAGTATGAGCGGCGCCTTACGGTCGGGTTATTCCATCCAAAACCTCAACGTGCTCTTTCCGTTTTACAACGCATCGAATTACGCCGTTAATCCGGACATGATAACGAAGATCGTGCTTCCGAACGGCAAGTATTACAAATTCTATTACAACAGCTACATGGAAGTTGCCCGGGTGGAAGTGCCGACCGGAGGGGCTTACGAATATGACTACGGCGGCGGGTTGGTGGGTGGGCCATCAACCGGTGCGATCTGCAATTGTCAGCCGCCGCAGGTATACCGGCGTTTGCTCGAAAAGCGATTTTATTCGGCAGGCGGCACTGGCAGTAGTTATGACACGAAGATGACGCTCAGTCGTCCGGAGAGTTATGGGTTTCCGGGAACCAATGACGGATTCGTTACTGTAAATGAATACAATTCGAGTAGCACTCTGTTAACGAGCGTCAAGCACTACTACTACGGCGGTGCATTCGCCTCAATGTTGGCTACCAGTGATCCAACGAGTTATTCCGGCTGGTCAGAGGGCAAAGAATATCAAACGGATGAGTTCGCGAGTAACGGCACCACTCTTTTGAGACGTGTGACGACGAGTTGGTCCCAACGTTATAACCCTGGCTGGTATTCTGGAGGTGGTGAGCCACCGTCGGGAGATCCGAGAATTACGGCGACAACCACGACTCTGGCCGATACGAACCAGGTGTCGCAACAAACGTTCGGTTACGATCAATACAACAATCAGACCGATATCTATGAATATGACTATGGATCCGGAGCGGCCGGATCATTATTAAGGAGTTCGCACACAACCTACCTGACGACCAATCCCGTCAATAGTGTTGATTACACAGCTAACAGTATTCACATTCGCAATCTTCCGAGTCAGCGCTCAGTGTACGACGGCAGCGGCACCGAAAAATCAAGAGTGACCTTCGAGTATGACAACTATGCGACCGACACGAACCACGCCGGGCTTTTGAATAGAACGAACATCAGCAGCCTCGATTCTACGTTCAACACCTCCTACGCAACGCGCGGAAACGCCACGGGTAGCACCCGATATTTGCTCTCCGGCGGATCGGTCACGGGCTCGGTGTCGACTTACTCGCAATACGACATCGCCGGGAACGTAATCAAGTCTATCGACGGAAGAGGTTACGTCACCGAGCTCTTCTACGACGATTGCTTTGGCGCCCCCAATGGTGAGGCACAAACCACCACCAATCCGACGGAGTTGGGCAGTACTACAAAAACGTTTGCCCAGGTCACCAAAGCCAGGAATGCGTTGAATCAATACTCGTATGCTCAATACGATTACTACCTCGGTCGTGCGGTCGATGTTGAAGACCTCAATGGAATTGTCGCGAGCGGCGTTTTCAATGACACTCTCGATCGCCCGACGGAGATTAGACGCGCAGTCGGCACTGCTGCGGCTAATCACACGGTCTTCGCTTACGACGAAACTCTTCGCACTATCACGACGACCAGCGATTTAAATACGAACAACGACGGCGCGCTTGTCACTAAACTGCTTTACGATCTGATGGGCCGGACCATTGAGACGCGACAGTATGAGACCACAAGTAACTACATCGCGAAGCAGACCCAGTATGACGTTCTCGGACGCGCATATAAGACGTCCAATCCGTTTCGTCCATACTTATCCGAAACTGCTGTTTGGAGCACAAGTGCCTTTGACGCTCTTGGCCGGATCACGTCTGTAGCCACTCCGGACGGCGCGGTCGTGACTACGGGTTACAGTGGCAACGCTGTGACTGTGACGGACCAGGCCGGGAAACTGCGACGCAGTATCACGGATGGTTTGGGACGGCTGAAACGTGTAGACGAACCAGATGCCGGCAACAATCTCGACTCGGGCGGCACACCCGTGCAATCGACCAGTTACACTTACGATGTGCTTGGTAACGTGGTAACCGTGAGCCAGGGAGCACAGACGCGAACCTTTGGCTACGATTCGCTTGGACGGCTAACTTCAGCGTCAAATCCCGAAAGCGGCACGGTCTCGTATGGCTATGATGCCAACAGCAACCAGACCAGCAGAGTCGATGCGCGCTCCATCACCACCACGATGGCTTACGATGCGCTCAACCGCGTTACTTCAAAGAGCTACAATGATAGTCCCCAGACCGACACGGTGAATTACTTCTACGACGCGCAAACACTGCCAAGCGGCGCGCCCAGCTTCGATCGCGGTTACTCGACTGGTCGTTTGATAGCCGTTACGTACGGCAGCGGAAGTAGCACTGGCACTTATCATGGGTACGATCAGCTCGGACGAATTGTCAGGCAGTATCAGCGTACCGGGGCGACGAATTACCTCCTTGAAGCCTCGTATTTTGCGAACAGCTCGTTGAATAGCGAAACCTATCCAGCGGTGCCAGGCGCGGGCGATCGGCGCACGGTTAGTTATACGAATGACGGGGCCGGACGTCTGGGCGCGCTCAGTAGTTCAGCGACGAGTTATGCTCCCGGCGCAAGTGTTTCGTCTATCGGATATGCAGCTCACAACGGGATGAACACTGAAACGTTTTCCAATGGTCTGATTCAGGCCATCGATTACAACAACCGCCTGCAAGCGACGCTCATCAAACTCGGCACTTCCGGAAGCCCAACGTCGGTGGTCTCGCTCGCATACAGCTATGGGACCACGAACAATAACGGCAATGTGCTCAGTCATACTTACGGTGGCGGCGGGCTCAGTTACACGCAGGCTTTTGGTTATGACTCCGTGAATCGGTTGACGACGGCGAACGAGAACAGCGGCTCAAACTGGTCTCAGACGAACGCTTATGATCGTTACGGCAACCGTTGGATCGATCTCGGTGGCGGCAATCAGAGTCTCTATTTCAGCACCTCGACGAACCGGATTAACGGCTTAAGCTATGACGCGGCCGGCAACCTGCTCAACGACAGTTCGCACTCATACACGTATGACGCGGAAAATAAGATCGCAAAGGTTGATTCCGTTTCCGCTTATGCGTATGACGGAGACGGGCGCCGTGTACGCAAGCTGATTGGTGAAAACTTGATATTCATCTACGGCATCTCCGGACAGTTAGTCGCCGAATATAGCGGCTCGAGCAGTGCGTTACTGAAGGAGTATATCTACGGGCCCAATGGACTTTCAGCGACAATTGAACCAACGTCGATAAACTCAAACGGCACGCGCTACATCACAGCAGATCATCTGGGGTCAACTCGTGTTGTGACTAATTCGAGTGGAAGCGTGATTAGCCGTCATGACTACATGCCCTTCGGCATAGAGCTCGGTTCCGGCGTTGGAGGTCGCACGTCGGGAATGGGCTACGGCGTCACGGACAATGTGCGGCAGAAGTTCACCCAAAAAGAACGGGATGCTGAGACGGGGCTGGATTATTTCGGGGCCCGATATTTCTCGAGTATGGAAGGGCGGTTCACAGGATGCGATCCGCGGCTCCTGAGTTTGAAGCAAGTGGTGAATCCGCAGCGCTGGAATCGCTATGCGTACGTCGTAAATAATCCGCTGGCGTTGTACGATCCTGACGGTCAGGACGATCAGGGCAAAGGGGGTGGCAAGGTAATCGATGTTTTCATCACGATACCGCCTGATCAGCAGAAGGACTATCGCACGGTGAATGGGAAGCCTGCCGGAGAGTTTAAGACACCGGATTGGTCTAAGATTCAGGAAAACGCGAAAAAGTCCGGATATACGGTCAACGTTCATCAATTGAACGAAAGCACGCCCCAGGCTGTAGCCAATTCGCTGGCAAACTCGGAACTTACCGTGATTGTTGGGCATGGCATTGACATAAATCCGCAAAATCCAACCAAGTTCACGTCGGATGCTGCGGCGCTCAATGGTGGTCTGATTGGTGACGGCGGGGTTCAACCAGCCACTATGGACGGTACCAACATCGTTGCGACTGGCGAGGCTATTCCGATTACGGGAACAGGCACAGTAGGATTGTTTACCTGCAACTCGACAGATGTGCTTTCGAACGCGTTCCCGGGTCGACTTGTCATTTCGAACGACGGAGGTCCCGATGGGCTCACGACACTAGGAGCTCTCCAGTCGACTGCCGCCACTTTTGTCGGTACTTATGTGGATACCGGCGGAGATGCAAATGCCGCGACCACCGCCGCTCAGGGAACTCTCAGCAGAACAGCCGTTCGTGTGGTTAATGAACCTGCACCAAATGGCGGGCAGGCAACAAACAGGAAGGACCAGCTTCGTATCAGGCGGGTAAGATACCCGGAGGAAGAACAATAGAACTCGAGAGGATTGCATTTGAATATGAAAGAACTTGTTTGTGCGATCGCCGCCTTGTTGATGGTGGGTAGTCATAGTGGCTACGGTCTACTGTGTCGTGTGTCTGCTCAGGAGAAGCACCTCAGCGTTGCCAAGCCGGTTGTTAAGGAAGGCGGCTGGACAATACCCGGTTTGGAGGAGAGTCAGATAAGTACTCCCCGAAAGTTGCTTCCGGCCGGGTATGGCCCATCTTCGGCGCCGGTTTATGTCACGGTGTTGAGGCCGAAGGAAAAGTTCATCACCACGGTCCCGCTTTACCGGGTGAAAGATGGCCAGACCGTACTTATCGGTGAGCGGAAAGTGATGGTAGACATCATAATGAAATGTGACGTAAACGATCGGGTGTTTGCCTACATCCTGCAATGCACCACCATTCTCGAGGAGCCGAACGGTCGGACCGGCTACAGTGGCATGTTCGGCGTTCATTACACTGACCGGGACGGCGATGGAAAGTTTGAAAGTATGGAGGAAGGTGCACCATTCTTAACGAGTGACCTTCAGATACCTGATTGGGTATTGCAGTAATCAACACTTACGTGTTTCAGGTCAATGAGAAAATCGATTTTCGGTTTCCAAATGTGGACCATCCCCGATACTTCCTGCCAGAATCCGGGTACGCCTACGATGCCTGCTCCTGAATGAGTATGTTCAGGGAAGTTGGCACGCACATAATCATTCAAGATTCCGGCAAGAATTCTGCGTTGTTGGATTGTCGGAGGCAGCGCTCCGTATCGAGTTGTGTGCTGCTCCAGCAGTCCCCGGGACAGCAACCTGCTTGGGTGGGTAACCAGTTCTTCCCTGTAATTTGAAGCGGGAGATATTCTAATCAACTCCCGAAAAACAGCGTCTCGGATTTCCAGAGAAGCCAGTTGGATTGACTGGCTAATGGGTCTTGTGATTCTTGGTTGAATTGTCATGAAGGGAATTTCGGTGTGGACGTGTATATTTCCACCATTGCCGGATAGCCCGCGAGATCCCGCACTGATGCGCATGCAGATCGAAGTACCTTCGTCCCTCGAAAAGCCACAGTGGGTGCGCGCACGATCTCATTCCAACCGACTGCTGCAAAACGGAAACGCATGATTTCGGTCGGCTTTGCGCGCGTTAGCAAAAAACGTCCGTATCGGATTTGTGGCAAAATTTCATTTTATGACCCACGAAATTCTCATTTTATGACCGACGAATTTCACTTTATGACCGAACCCACAATTGTTGAGGAAGGCTTCGACTTAAATGATAACGCTTGCTGAATGAGCCTTCATTCAGTATTATGCGGGACTGTTAATCTGGCGGGAGTGTCGGAGGAGGGCTATGCGCGTTGAGAAGGCGGTGGTGTTAGGGGCGGGGACTATGGGGGCGCAGATTGCCGCGCACCTCGCGAATGCGGGCGTGCCGACGCTGCTGTTAGATATACCGCCACGTGAGTTGACGCCGGAGGAGCAGGGAAAAGGGCTGACGCTGGAGAGTCCGCAGGTTAAGAATCGGATTGCGCGCGCGGGGTTTGAGGCGGCGGTGAAGGCGAAGCCCGCTGCGTTTTTCACGCCTGAGTTTGCTTCGTTAGTCACAGCCGGGAACTTCGACGATGATCTGCCGAAGATTAAAGATCGTGATCTGATTATCGAAGCCGTCGTTGAGAACTTGCAGATCAAGCGGTTGCTGTTCGAGCGTGTTGAGCAGTATAGAAAACCCGGATCGATCGTCGCTTCGAATACGAGTGGCATTCCGATTCACCTGCTAGCCGAAGGTCGCTCCGACGATTTCAAACAACACTTCCTCGGCGTTCACTTCTTCAATCCACCACGTTATCTGCACCTCGTCGAGATCATTCGCACTGAATGGTCCAAGCCTGAAGTCTCGTGCTTCGTATACGGCTTTCTCGATCAGCGACTCGGCAAGGGCGTGGTGCCCGCGAAGGATCGGCCGAACTTCATCGCAAACCGCATCGGTACGTTCGGCGCGCTCTTCACGATCAAGACGATGCTCGACGACGGCTA
>Ga0126314_10001143_pt1 | contig 12592 bp, 8 predicted proteins | sample Plot105B_FD_92535 | JGI IMG/M metagenome (GOLD analysis project Ga0126314, IMG submission 92535) | Serpentine soil microbial communities from UC McLaughlin Reserve, CA, USA - Plot105B | ecosystem: Environmental > Terrestrial > Soil > Grasslands | place: USA: UC McLaughlin Reserve, Lake County...
ATAGAGTGCTAGTCCTTCTTCTGTAACATTATTAGGGGGTCTTCCATGAGATGCTCTTATTTTATTAGGATTGAGTGATATGGACTTTGTGTTTGGATCAATGAAAAGTTCTGCAGGATCATATCCAGGTTTGCGATGTATATCAACGGACCTAGCAAAATTAGGAGCTTTTTCATTTTCGTACCACCAATAATAACTAAACCATGTGTCTTTATTAGCTACTACAATTAGATCACCACTACGTTCGTGATTAATTTTCAATGTCTTCATATCTTCACCTGAAAGCACTCTTTCTACTCCTTCAATTTTTTCAAGTACTCTTTTAATTTGTTCAGCAGAAGCATTGTTTATATATACATGTGCTATCTGATGATCGACCATTGCAAACGCTTTACTAAATTCAAAATCTATATATTCCTTGTCATTTATTGTTCTTACGGAAAGTAAACCTGCATCCCTAAGTTTCCTATTCAATGGTATATGATATAGAACATCATTGAATCCGTACTCAGAGAATATAACAAATTGTGTATCATCTTTAATCCCTAAATCTATTGTTTTTTGTATTACTCCTCCCACCAACTCATCCGCTCTTTTCAAATCCTCTCTTACCTCATTACTATTCTTTCCGAACCGTTGAGCTGAATAATCAACATGAGGTATGTAAGTAAACATCAGATTAGGTCTTTCATTTTCGAGTGTATCACATGCTGCCTGTATTATCCAATTACTCGATTTGTAAGATGCTAAAGGACCCCAATAAGTCGCAAGGTTAAATTCGCCATATTTTTGCTTTAGGGCTTCATAATAACCAATGGGTTTAGAATAGCACCACATTACCATGCCGTCTTCCATATGTAGAGGCCTGGGAGTAACAACGATATCTGATTTAGAATACATTGTATTTTGGCCGAATAAGACAGCAGTTTTGATGGAAGAACTGTTTTGTCGTTTCGCTATGTCCCAGATTCTTTCAGCTTGAACTAAAGAACTTGATTGCTCCCAAAAAGAAACGGTATAATTGGCTTTATCATATAATCCATTAGATATTATACCATGTTGGTTGGGATATTGTCCTGACAGTAAACTGGCTTGAACTGTACATGTCACTGCGGGAAAGACAGGTTCCACTTTAAAACTCACTCCTTCGTTTGCAAGCCTTGCAATATTTGGAATTACATTCGAATTTAGGTGACTTGATTCTAACCCAACAATATCAAGGATAATAATATGCCTTACCAATAACCTCTCTCCATCTTGGTTGTAAACACCAACATATATCTTTAAAATATTTTCTCCTAAGTCTGATAATATCTATTTTCAGAAAGATTGACGTATTACAATTGGAGTAATCAATCGCTAGTATATATACATGTGCTAGTATATACCTATGTATAACACAAAGCAATAACAATAATCAACGCTTGCGTTAATATTAATCAGTTATTAAATAAAAAACTAACAGCGTTTGTGTTGAAGTTAAAAATATAATGGATGTTGTAAAGAAAAAGAGAAGAGTTTGAGTTTTCGAGACAGGCCTTCGATCAACTATAATAACTAATTGTTTATATTAATTCTGAGATCAGTTATAACTATCTTCATATCAAAATGCTAAATTATTATAGCTGACTCACTATAGCTGCATATCACAAAAAAAGGACTGTTAATAGTTCATGAGAAAATTACTCAAATGTACTTGATAATCTAATTGTTGATAGAGATATAGTAATAATATATGATTCTTTTTTTGGTATTATTATGTTATCAATTTTTATAGAAATGACGTGCCAGTAATTGATGGTACCATATGTGATTCGAATTCTAGCAAAGTTGCATTGTAAACGCCTAGTGATCTTTAGTAATCAAGTCTATCACTGAATCTGCCAAGGATCCCTTAAATTATATAGTCTCAGATTATTAAATCATATGAGTATATTCCATTACCTATATGATATCTTTCAGGTTTTTTCACTATATTTATATAAGAATTCTTAACTCGAGCGTACTTGATTCTTTTTGAAAATGATAGCATTTAAGGTTAATTAGGGAATATTAGTATAATATCTCATAAAGATATTCATAGGCTCTTTTTGCAGCCTCGTTTGGATTATGTTGATAAGGATAAAGTTCTACCGTTACAAATCCTTTATACCCAATTGTTTCAATTGTTTTTAAAACTGATCTGAAATTAATTGATCCTTCACCAGGTATTAGGTGATTGTGTATCCTATTAGTAGCGATATCTGCTAGATGGAAATGCTCAATATATTCACACAACTTGTAGATCATTTCAGCCGGATCTTCACCGACACAATAAAAATGACCTATATCAAAGTTGAGTCTTACATGGTTAGTGTTTAAATTTTTAATAAAATTCAAAAACTGATTAGAGTTTTCAAGTAAAAGATCTGGTTCTGGCTCTATAAGTATTTTTATATTTTCTTCTTCAGCAATTGGAGATACTCTATTCAAACCCTCCATGAATAATTTCTCGAGGTATTTTACATTAGTTTTTCTTTCATGGATTGGTCCACCAGGTTCTGTCGACAGATTTTTTGCCCCAATTTTTTTCGCTAGTTTTATACAATTAACGGTATGTGTTATACGTAATTCTCTTGATTCCTTGTCATCTTCAATCCACGACGGATGATAAACATCTGAAATAGAATAGAGTGTAAAAGCGTTTAGATTAGAGATTGGAAGTTTAAATTTTGCAATCTGATCTTTAAAGGATTTTATTTCTTTCTCTTGAAAAGTCGGAGGATAGGCATGTGGAGAATCACACAATAATTCTATACCTTCGTATCCGATTTCTGCGATCATCCTTACAGCTTCCTCCAAAGAATATCTTTTGAATGCGTTAGTGCTAAATGCCAGTTTCATAGCTTACTACTACCAATCTTAAGGATTCCAAGTCATTCTAGGAGACTGTTTATAGAATTCATAGGGGTTATAGAATGTCACATTTTCGATATCATTATTACTAAATCCTTCTTTTCTCATTTCTCTAGCTACAAGTGGTACGCTTAGTGGATCGGATATCCCCCAGTCAGCTGAACTGTTTATCATAATGCGTTCTGTTCCATATTTTTTTATTATTTTTATAGCTCGCTCAGGAGAAAGTTTAGTAAGAGGATAAACAGTCAGGCCTGCCCATGCACCCATCTCAATTGTTTTTTCAATAGTTTCTTCCGTATTATGATCAATCAGTATCTTTCTTCTCTGATAATTTATTCTACTATTTTCTTCACTGTTCAGAATGCGTTCTATCCTTTTCATTCCTTCCAATTTGTTATTATGTGGAAGGTGAATCATTATCAGCATATTCTTTGCTGTGGCGATATCCATCTGTTTTACAAAAACCTCTTCTTCCAGGCCATTAATCAAATTATAGCCGAGTTCTCCAACAGCTATTACTCTCTCTCGTTCTAGATATTTTTTCATTGGTTCTAGAGCATCGATTGCCATCGGTCGAGCCAAAGCTTCTTTCGGGTTGACTGAAATGCAAACAAAGTGTTCAATTCCGAATTCTTTGGCTCTTTTTGTTTCAAATGTTATCATATGTTCCCAATAATCTTCAAATGTTCCAATGGAGGTTCTAGGACTACCAAGCCAGAACGAAGGTTGAACTATTACTTCTATACCAGCTTTAGACATGGCATCGTAATCGTCAGTAGTACGTGAATACATATGAATATGAGGATCAAATAATCTGCCCACTTTCTGTCATTATATTAAGCATCTCTTGTATTTTATAGATTTATTTTAGAAGTAATAACATCAACTTTGATGTCGATGACTGAGTGATCAAATTATTACCGAATAATGAATAGCATAAGTATGAATTGCTTACGTCACCATCTATTTGCATCATACTTATAGTAGCATAGTAGCAACATAGATATATAATGCATTTTGGTTTTACCTATCGATGCAATACCACACAAATCAATTATCCTTCATAATTCAAGGTTAATATTTTATATACTAAACTAACAATATTAGTATATCTACGCTATTAAGAATTAATATTATGCGTACATTTTTTGTAGAACAAGATAAAAAATTCTTGTTTAATATACTTAAGAAAAAATATTAATTAAGAGATTCTGGTATCAACAGAATGCATAGAGGACAAAAAAAGAGCCAACAGCGTTTCGATCAGTCTTTAGCTGTTGATATAGCAGGTTTACAACTTCGTAATCCAACGATGCTTGCTTCAGGTTTTCTAGGGATTTCTCAGGATATTTTTAATAGGCTCTATCTATCAGGTGCCGGAGCCGTTGTAAGTAAATCCATAAGTGTTAAGCCAATTGAAGGCTACCGAAATCCTACTGTTGTCTGTTTAGAAAATAGTAGTTATATAAATGCTGTAGGTCTCTCCAATCCTGGTGCTGAGGAATTTTCAAATGAGATAGCTCATAATCAAAAAGTTCCAATCATAATAAGTCTTGTAGGAACATCCGAGATAGAATTTCCGCTTATGTTAAAACAATTTAATCATCTTAATATCATTGGTTATGAAATTAATCTATCCTGTCCTCATGTGGCGAAGATGGGAATGGAAGTAGGTGATGATCCCGAGATAGTTGGCCGTATTGTTAAAACTATCAAATCAAATACCACGAAGCCAGTAATAATAAAGGTTGGAGTTGGATCTACCAATGTACTAAAAATTGCAAAAGTTGCCTTAGATTCAGGAGCGGATGCGATCACTGCAATTAATACTATTCGTGCTATGACAATTAATATAGAAACTGGAATGCCAGTTCTTAGTAACAAAATAGGAGGATTATCTGGTAAATCATTAAAGCATATCGCTATAAGATGCGTCTACGAAATTTCAAAAAATCTTCAAATCCCGGTAATCGGATGTGGGGGCATATTTACTTGGCAAGATGCAGTTGAATTTATGCTTGCCGGAGCATCAATTGTACAATTGGGCAGTGTGATAGGATATGAGGGTATAACAGCATTTAGAAATATTTCTTGTGGCATAAGAAAATATTTAGAAAGTAAGGGCTTTAAGAAAGTAACAGAGATTGTAGGGCTTGCCCACAGATATTAATAAAATAAGGATCGTCGTTATCGACCAAATTGTACAAGAGACTTCTACTATTAGAACTCTTATTTTCAAAGATAATCTTTGTTCCAAGTCTAAACCAGGACAATTTGTTATGGTCTGGATACTAGGAGCAGAAGAATTACCAATGAGCCCTATGTCATGGGACAAAAAAAAAGACTATGCCGCTATAACCATACATAAACAAGGATATGGCTCTACCCAACTTTATAATAAAAGTAAAGGCGAGATGGTTGGAATTCGCGGTCCCTATGGTAATCATTTCAAAGTTAAAAAGGAATCCAGAAAAGTGCTGCTAATTGGAGAGGGAGTTGGCCTTATTCCACTATTAAAATTGGTTACAATGCTTAATAAATGCAGAGTAGATACCACTTTGATTATTGGTGCTAGATCCAAAGATGAAGCATTATTCGAAAAACAAGCAAATCATTTTCTTTGGGAAACCATGCACAAACTTGTTGTCGCTACCCAAGATGGAAGCTATGGAATTCATGGACAGGCATCAGATGTCATGGCGAACATGTTAGAGAATGAAAAATTTGATAATGTATATACTTGTGGACCTGAATTAATGATGAAAAAGGTTTTTGACATTGCTTCATCATACTCATTGCCGGTTCAAGCACGCCTCGGACGATATATGAAATGTGGAATTGGTATATGTGGAAGTTGTTGTATTGGAGAACAACTTGTATGTAAAGATGGTACTGTATTTAATGAAAAAAAGCTAAGATTTATGACAGAATTTGGACAGACAAGTAGAGATAAATCTGGACGCAAGGCTATGTTATTTTATTAGCCCTTATTCATTATTTCGTTAATTGTCTAATCCTATTGCAAAGATCACAATGTTCAGGGCAAGAATCGTGAAGACATATAGTTTTCATAGAATTACAGCTAAAGCACCAAATCTGCTTAGAAGATGGCATCTTGATTCATTGATCATACAAGTATTAGTAGTTATAAAAAATAGAAAAGCTGACTACATCGGCTTTCATTTTAACCAAATGTATTTAATCATACAATAATTAAGATTTTTGGATATATATATATATACCAAACTTCATTACACCAAAACACTTTATAGTTTTAATTATCTTCCAGAAGAGCATAGTACTGATCAGCTAATTTGCAAATCAAAAATGACTACAATAAGTAAGAATAAATAGTATACTTAAATTTATCATAACAACAGTTATAGAATTATAATTATATCTTAATGGTTCATCTAATATCTAGTTTTTCTTTTCTAATATAAAAGCAGTATTAAATTAACAGCGATGCTAGTACCTGTCCTCTTATCTTATTTTTTATTTTTCAAGTCATTGACAAATAAGTAGACAGATAAAATTGTATTGTCTGTAATAGAAATAATACGTAATATAATGTTTTATCCTTATATCTAGTAAAATAGGAAAATGAATAATCGATTTCTTTATTGATATTCTGTCTGATCCTGAATAGATATCACCCGTTAGAATTTATGTTTTGAGATCTTTTTTCCTTTTATAAAATCCACAAAATAAAAAATATAAGATCTCTCATCTAATTTCAATATCCATGGTATGAAAGAGACACTTTTACTACTTTTTTCGCTTATCTCAAACCCTGACTTTTCCATAAAATTTCTGAAACTTTGAGCATCGAAAATTTCTGTTGGTTTAGGCTCCCTATTAAAATCGTATGGGTCTGTCACTATGACGTCAGCATGTGGTTTTAATAACCAATGGATTGACGATAATAGTTCACTTGGTTTAACCAATTCAATGAGATTGAGTGCAAGTATTAAATCAAATTTCATAGAGTTGAATGGGCTTTGAAGAGAATCTGCTACACAGAATTCGAGATTTCCTTGCTTTGAAGTGTACATTCTTTTTCGGGCATCTCTGATGAAGGAAAATGATAAATCAATTCCTATTACAAATGCAAATTTTTTTGCTAGCTGTAAAGTACTATATCCTAAAGAACATCCCATGTCAAGTGCAACACCGTCCATTTTTGTATTTACGCTATGAATAACCCTATTGTAAAGTTCATTTGGCTTCAACTGCCATCTTAGAGTAGAAAGAAGTCTGTCATCAGAAGAATGATCATATTGTACCCATCTATACGCAATATACCAGATGCCATCTTCTTCATACCTGTTATCCTTAATGGAACTAGAAGAGGAAATCTCACTTCCAAAGTCTTTTAGGTAATCTTTCATTTCTTTTGTTTTGCTATTTACTAGCCACTTACCAAACATAGATCTTCTGCCTTCAGCATACTTTGTAAAGTCGTTTACAACTATTGCAACGCCGTCTATTATCGGATAAATAGCTTCGCATTTATTGCATTTTAAAAAACCTTCGTTGCATTCGTTCTCTCCACCCATATGGAGAGGTTCCAAACTAAGACGTATCTGTTTATCACGATGATTTAGACATATTAAATGGTGTGAGAATTGAGTTTTCATTATTGATCAGTAAAATTAGAGTAGTCAATTATAAACTACATCAAATTGTTTATTGGAAGCGTATGTATATTAACGGAAAAAATGGAATAATGTGCAATTCGTCTCTTTTGTATAAGAATGTAACTCTTCTTAATATACTTCTCAAATATATATACGTCTCTCAGTCTTATTGTCGACACGTATTGTTAGTTTTTACATCACGTTTGTAAAAGGAGAGCTTTAGTCCGAATCACTATTTTTCTATATATATAATATATTGAATATATCTATATTTCTTAGCAAAATTTACTTTATTTCCATCCGACAACTCATGATATATATTATTTAATAGTATTTTATGTAATATTTGTTTTTATCATAATAAAAGTAAAATACTACCTTCACGTATAATTAATTGTGTCACTAAAAAATTACTCATCAAAAAAATGGATGTTTAGAGTGACAAAGTTTAGAATGATGGCTGCATATGGACTTATAGCTGGATTTGTATCATCTCTTGCTATTAGTGGATTACTATTGCTGGTTGAGAAGGCTATTTCTCTTCCCATCGGTACATTTTATCTTATGATATCATCAACATTTATAGAATCACAAGAGTATTATTCTTTAGATAAAATTATCTTTGGATTTATACTGCATATAATAGCGGGAAGCATTATCGGACTCATTATGTCCATACCGTTTATTGTATTCAAAGATAAGTATATTAGATCTATGCAAAGGTATGCAGTGCCATACGGATTAGGATTTGGCTTTGCACTATGGTCATTTCTTTTTATTCCAATAACACTTTGGATAATTCTTCCTATATTAGATGCTAGCCAAGATAGAACTGTAATACAGGAAGTGCCAGCACAAGTGGATGTAATGTTCACAACCGACAGAGTAGCGATGTTAGTAGACAGAATAATGATTGGGGCAGTAGCTTTCAACATGTTGTATGGTCTATTGGCAGCAATAATAATAAAGACGTTGTATGAAGAGTCTTCGAAGAATAAACCTAGCATTATATAGTATACTTATTATCTAAATAAGTTGGCGATATTATAGAAAATTTGTTGGCAATTCAATAATAGAACGGCTATTGTAGATTATACTCTCTAAGTAGTACTTTATCTTTTACTTCACCTGATTTATAATTGACATGGTTGAAAAACTAACGGTAGAAACTAGTGAATGCATAGGATAACATACAGACTTATTTAACTAAATCTTTTAATTCTTTAAACACAAATTTGAAGAAATTATGAAAAGGTTATAATATTAATCCGCCCAAATTATAGATGATTTTATTTGATGGTCAATATTGTACATATCAATTTAAATGCTAGGGGCGGAAGCGAACGTCTGGCATTAGCGACAATCCGTGCTCTTAAAGAAGTTAATGATATGGATATTGATATTGATCTTACTACATTGCAAAAACCAGATGTACATAAAATAGAGGGAACCTATGGTAAAACAGGTCTCATGGCTGTTTGCAATATTAATAGAGTCAATGTCATACCATCTATAGAAAAGGTGCATTTGAAAAAAAATTATGATCTAATTATCAATACACATGGCGACATGTTTCCATTTTCACAGAAAGGTTTCTCAAAAGATAATGTTATTACCTACTGCCATTTCCCTCTTGCAAAATATCTTATTGAAGTAGAAAATGAAGAATACAGCAGACTGATCTATGGACAACGATTCTCGGACATAGTTGAATATAAGAAACATCTTCATTCAGCAAGAAACGCGTACATCGATATGATTAAAAATTCAACTGTCTTGACAAACTCAGAGTATAGTCGCAAGGCTATACACAAGACATTTACAATAGATTCTACTGTTTTGAGTCCTCCAGTTGATGTGGATTTATTTCGCAAAGCTGTTCTTTTTTCCTCAATGAATGTGAGAGATGATACAATTTTAGTAATATCTAGATTTCATCCAAGTAAAAAGATAGAGAATGCAATTAGACTTGCAGAATTATTAAAACAAAATGGGATCGCACGAAGTATGAAAATTGTTGGAAATATCTCTCCACGTATGATTGGCTATTATACTTATCTGAAAGAGATGGTCCAAGATAAACATTTATCGGATTATGTGACTTTTCAGGTTAATGTCAGCTTTAACAAACTACTTTCTCTAATGTGCGAGTCTAAGGTATACTTCCACCCGCTACCAGGAGAACCTTTTGGAATATCTACTGTAGAAGCAATGAGTGCAGGATTGATTCCAGTAGTTCCAGGTTTGGGAGGGCACACAGAATTCGTACCCTTGAGGTATCAATTCCGTACCTTTATAGAAGCTGTAGAATCCGTTGCAATTGCCATGGATGCATCTTTTTCCGAAAGAATAAGAATCAGTGATTCAGTAAGAAAATTCTCAACATCTAATTATATAAAGCATTTTCAACAGATTACAAGGAAATTGTTAATAAGTGCAACCAAAACAAACTCTAAAAATTTAAAAAGTGTTTCTCCAATTGTCTCTTAGATTAAAATAGAATAAGAGGCATATAGCAAAGAGAAAGTTAAAGATTAGAATAATAACCCTTCTGAAAAGTTCCAATATTTTTATTTTAATCTTGTTAGAAATAGAATTAGTTCCAAATGATTTATTCAACAAGATCAAAAATAAGTGTATTAATTCGTTCGCAGTTATCTTCGATATTTCAAATGACGAGATATATATTTTAGGATGCTAAAAAAGAAACATTATAATTGTGGTAGTCTTTTTGTCACCATACTCGAATAACCACATAAACGATTTTATAAGTATTATAAGCATGCCTCATTTAGATGTTTTGATTACTTGAGGGATTGCATGGCATGCTATAAAACCAATTACTACTTATAATATGTAATTACATAAGCATATTCGCTTGTTACAACATGAGCATCTACTGTTGCTTTGCAAGTATTTGCATTTTTTATTATGGGTCTCACAGGTTAGCAGTCTGCTAGCGCCCTCTAAATCCTCATTTATAATTTGCGTTTGCATTTAATGTTATCTAATTCGTATCGGTTAAGTTGATGTACAAGCTAATTTAGAGAAACCAGCTAAAAAAAATCTACAAAAAGTGATTAGCACAATTATGTCATTTCTTCTATCCCTGATATAGATATACGTATCTATGTATGTATATATGTGCATGTATGTATTTGCACCTTTGGATTACTTAGGTATATAAAACAAAAACAAATATTAATCAAACGGAACATGCTTGTTTAACTCTTTTACAACATGATACATTCGCTGATAAGAAAGTTCGAGTTTTTGTTGTTGTTCTAGAATGGATTTTGTCTTTAGAACATGAGCTTTAAGTTTGATTTCATCTCCTTCGAAAATTAATTTTGCAATTTTATTCGCATTGTTTACATAATTTTGAATATACCTCCTAGTTGATGGATTTTCTGATAGGAGTGCTACTATAAGGTCGGCCGCATCAGTAAAAATACTTCTACAAAGCAGCGATTGTAGTTCGAAAGTTGTTCCTGAAACTTTTTTTAGTAAATCAAAATTTTCCTTTGACAAAAAACTACCAAATATTATGTTTATGTAATGGGTTAGTCCCAGCACTAGTGCAATTAAATCATCGTGGATTTTAGGGCTTGGAAGGACCATGATTAATGCATCCTGAAAGAGACACTTGGAGATCAATGTTTCTTCCCTTTCGTCTCGAACTGGAATTATTAAAATATTCATATCTTTTATATCTTCTGCACCAGGTCCGAACATTGGATGTATACATAATGTCCTAATCTCACTTGAAATTTTTTTCAATGCTTTAAAAGATTTATATTTAACAGATGAGATTTCAGCAAGAATAGCTCCTGGTTTCATTCTTAAGGCACATTGCTTGAGTGTTGCTGGAATATTTCTGATCGGAACACAAATAAACACTATATCTGCGTTCCCAACACAATCATCAATGCTATGGCAAATTGTAGAATTTTCTAGATCACATTGAAAACTCGGATTAATGTCATAAAGAAGAAGATGGGCATTATTTCTTTTCGAGAAATACTTGGTAAACCAAGATCCCATCTTACCGCCCGCACCTATAACGGAAATCTCCTTTATCATATGATATTCCTTCATCATAAAGTAGATGATAATACTTCCAATCCCTTTTCCAAGACCTCTTCTGTCTGACATGCAGAGATTCTAACGAATCTTTTATATGACTCTCCAAACCCACTTCCAGGAGCTATAGCCACACCGAGGTCAAGTAGTTTATTTATAAGAACGGTATCATCATCCATCCCTTCTCTAAGTTGCGGATAAACATAGAGTGCTCCATCTGGAGCTACAAATGGCAGTGACATTTTTTGTAATTTATCACAGACAAATCCTAATCTTCTCCTCATCATTTTCACATTTTCGTTTAGACTGTTATCATCTATTGCAGCCAATGCAGAATACTGCATTGGTTCAGCTACACTTGTTAGCGCAACAGCTTGAATCGCGCTCATCTTAGCAATTATCTTCTTATTAGATATTCCATATCCAACTCTAAACCCTGTCATAGCATGACCTTTTGAAAATGATGATATCATTATGCTTTTATCATAACCGTATTCTAAAATACTTTTGAATCTATTAAAAGAGTAATCAGAATACACTTCATCACTGAGAACATAAAGGCTATAATCTTTAGCCACGTCCATGATTCTCTGCATAGCATTATCATTTAGAATCTTGCCAGTGGGATTATTGGGATAATTCAAAATTATCATTTTTGTATTGTTGTTTATCATCTCTTCAAGTCGTTTTAAATCAGGATTCCATTTTTCTTTTAATGTAGTTTTTAGTATTTTGGTCTTTGCTCCTATAAAATCTGCGCACTCTCTATAGGCAGGCCATGCAGGTTCTATATAAATGACTTCATCTCCAGACTTTACTAATGAAACAATAGCTGAGAACACAGCAAATCTTCCTCCTGGAGTAACTATAACTTGTTCATCTGTAATCCCATTTCCTACTTTTTTTGCAATTGCTTGCCGCAATTTTGGAATACCTCTAGTTTCAGTATAATGATATTGTTGAAGGTCATA
>Ga0126314_10001144_pt1 | contig 12591 bp, 8 predicted proteins | sample Plot105B_FD_92535 | JGI IMG/M metagenome (GOLD analysis project Ga0126314, IMG submission 92535) | Serpentine soil microbial communities from UC McLaughlin Reserve, CA, USA - Plot105B | ecosystem: Environmental > Terrestrial > Soil > Grasslands | place: USA: UC McLaughlin Reserve, Lake County...
AACGCTGGGAATTTCTGAATGCTTATAGCGGCTGTATGATCGGAAACCCTGCGGTATCTGTAATGACCGACGCTTACATGAAAGGCATCAGAAACTTCGACCTGAACAAAGGATATCAGCTGGCAGTAAACAGTGTCGAGCAGTTCGGAAACGGCGAAAAGGGTTATGCCTATGAAAAAGTCGGGATATCTACCACACTGGAATATGCCTATTTTGAATGGTGCGTATCTGAACTGGCCAGGGTACAGGGAAAAACTGCCGATCAGCAGAAATACTTCAACCGGTCAAAATCCTATAAAAACATCTGGGATCCTGAACATTCGTGGTTCCGGCCGAAAACAGCAGACGGTTCATGGGAGCCCTGGCCTTCAGAAGGACGCTTAAAACAATGGTATGGCTCTATGGAAGCTAACCCCTATCAGCAGGGCTGGTTCGTTCCACAAGACATTGATGGCATGATTGAACTCATGGGCGGCAAAAAGAAAACCCTTTCCGATCTGACCGCTTTCTTCGATCTGGTTCCCGAAAGCATGATGTGGAACGACTATTATAACCACGCCAATGAACCCGTGCATCACGTCCCTTTTCTTTTCAACAGGCTCGGCGCACCCTGGCTTACCCAAAAATGGACCAGGGCCATTTGTAAAAAGGCTTACCGCAATTCTGTAATCGGATTGGTCGGCAATGAAGATGTAGGCCAGATGTCGGCATGGTATGTACTGGCAGCCAGTGGTTTTCATCCCATTACGCCCGGCAGCACACGCTATGAACTGACCAGCCCGGTGTTCAGTAAAATTGCTATTCAGCTCGATCCGGCTTATTACAAAGGAAAACAGTTTACCATTACCGCGGTCAATAACAGCCCGGAAAATATCTATATCCAGTCTGCAACCTTAAACGGGCAGACCTATGACAAATCTTACATCGACCACAAAGACATTGTAGCGGGCGGAAAGCTCGAACTGCAGATGGGCAGCCAGCCTAATAAAAACTGGGGTATCAATTAAAGCAACACAGCACATGAAAAAATTACTATCCATAATCGGTTTATTCCTGTTTGTTCAGGCACAAATCCATGCACAGACACCGATCAGCAAATTGCCCGACTGGGCGCTTGGTCCCTTTATCCGGCCTGCCGGAGTTAACCCCGTGATCTCTCCCGATTCCACAACCAGCTTTTACGACCCCATGCAGAAGAAAGATCTCGACTGGGAAAGCAATGATACTTTCAACCCTGCGGCTGCGGTTAAAAATGGTAAGATCTACGTACTGTATAGAGCCGAAGACAAGTCTGGTGTAGGGATTGGCCACCGGACTTCCAGGATCGGGCTGGCCGAAAGTACCAATGGCATTTTGATGAAGAGAACCGGCAAACCGGTGCTGTTCCCCACTGTAGACGACCAGCAGGAATTTGAGTGGACCGGCGGATGCGAAGACCCGAGGGTTGCCATGACAGAAGATGGTACCTACCTGATGCTCTACACCCAGTGGAATAAGAAAACCCCCCGCCTGGGTGCTGCGACCTCAAAAGACCTGGTTACCTGGAAAAAGCATGGCCCTATCTTTCAGGATGCCTATAGCGGCAAGTTTCATGATATCGCCTCCAAATCAGCATCCGTGCTCACGACGCTTAAAAACGGCAAGCTGGTCATCACCAAACACAAAGGTAAATACTGGTTGTACTGGGGAGAAAACCACGTATACGCGGCCACATCAGAAAATTTAACAGACTGGGCCCCGGTACTCAATGAGAAAGGCGAATTAAAAGAACTCGTTTCCCCGCGTAAAGGATATTTCGACAGCCACCTTACCGAATGTGGTCCTCCGGCTGTGCTCACTTCAAAAGGGATTGTGCTGCTGTACAATGGCAAAAACCTGTCAGGAAAAGACAGCGACCCCAATTATACAGCAAACTCTTATTGCGCAGGCCAGATGCTTTTCAGTGCAGAAGACCCTTCAAAGTTGCTTTCACGTCTGGACAAGCCATTTATGGTGCCGACAGCCTCATTTGAAAAAAGCGGACAATACCCTGCAGGTACGGTCTTCATAGAAGGCCTGGTTTATCACAACAACAAGTGGCTGCTGTATTACGGCTGCGCCGACTCCAGGGTGGCTGTAGCCATCTACGATCCGAAGAAGAATTAATTGAACAGCTGCGTAGGGGTAAAGATCAGACCGAAGCCAACAAAATCGGCTTCGGTTTTATGGATGTATATCTTGGCCTGAACTGCCGCCCAGTCCAGTACACTATACTTCATGCCCGCCGTCCAGTAAGTGTGGTTATCCCTGTAGCTGTTGTAATGCAGGTAATACCCATACTTTACCATCAGCGCCAGCCGTCCCATCCAGATGTCGGGCCCAACTGCTGCGCCAACACGCCAGTGTTCATAAGAAGTAGCAAAAGACTGGTAGGTACGGTCAAAATCATTCGGGTTAAAGACCGAATGGTAATACACCGCGTCACTTCCGGCACTTAAACCAATGATCGAATTGACCCTGAAGTTATATCCCGCATACAGGCCTGTCCTGAAATAGCCGTCCTTACTTTTATAAACTCCGCGGCGTCCCATGTTCACACCAAGATCAAAACTATGTCTCTTGTGCTGGAAATTGCTGATATCCGTGGCGTCGGGCTTTTCATTGCTGCCAATGGATTGTATAATGCCAAGACTTACGTTGGCCGAGTTCATGCCATTGTTGGGTACCCTGACTGCGGCATTGGAATAATGCAATACATCGATCCCCGCAGCGATCTGTGTTGAAGACGTAATGGCTGTTGCCAGTTTTAACCCAGCCCTGGAAGTAAAATTAATATGGCTGCCGATCAGCGGATTCCCATTGGTAAAGAAAGTTTTAGAAGCGTAGCCCAATCCAAAAGCAGGGGAAAACAGCAACTCCGTCTTACCCAGCTTCAACAAGGAGATATTTAAACCGCCAAGCAAAGCAAAAGAATCTCCGATTATTCCCGGTTTAGGATCTGCTGCCAGCTTAACATCGCTCATGTTCTTGTAATTGAACACCACATTAATGCTCTTTAGTCTCATGCTTCGCATCCAGTTGCTCTCGTTGCCCAGCGTATTGATGTGATACAGCAATTCACCGCCATAAGCCGTTCCGGTTAGCTTTTGATTGGCTGTAAATACACCCACAGAAACCTGCGGGCTAAATTCTATGCTATTGGAGTAATTTTCCTGTGCATACGCCATGTTCGTAAGCAGAACTGCGCAGCATAAAAACGAGCGTAACGATTTAAACATTCTTGTTTGGTTTTTAAGAGGCCATGATCTTAGTGGTTCTGCCTACAGCCATCTTTTTGACTGCATTGATGATCGCTGTGGTATCATAACCACAAAGCGCCCACAGTTCCGGTTGCTCACCATGCTCAATAAACTCATCAGGAATACCCAGACGGGTCACCTGAGCGTTATATTTATGATCGGCCATAAATTCCAGTATCGCGCTTCCTACACCACCCTGTAAACAACCGTCCTCAACGGTAATGATATTTTTATACCTGCTGAAAACATCGTGCAGTAACTCCTGATCCAGCGGCTTGGCAAAGCGCAGGTCGTAATGCGCAGGATGGATCCCCTCGCTGTTCAGTTCCTGACAGGCCTCCACGGCAAAATTGCCAACATGACCAATGGTCAGTATAGCCACGTCCTCTCCATCACTTATCTTTCTGCCTTTTCCTACCTCAACTGCCTTCAGCGGGCGCTTCCAGTCTGGCATCGTGCCATTCCCGCGCGGGTACCGGATCACAAAAGGACCAATATTTTCCTGCTGTGCGGTATACATCAGGTTGCGCAGCTCTTCCTCATTCATGGGAGCCGATACGGTCATATTCGGAATACAGCGCATAAAGGCCAGATCATACGCACCATGGTGTGTGGCCCCGTCGGCACCTGCCAGTCCGGCACGGTCCAGGCAAAAAACCACATTCAGATTCTGGATCGCCACATCGTGGATCACCTGATCGTAGGCGCGCTGCATAAAGCTGGAATAGATATTACAAAAAGGCACAAGCCCCTGTGTCGCCAGTCCGGCAGAAAATGTAACCGCATGCTGCTCTGCAATGCCCACATCAAATGCACGGTCGGGCATGGCCTTCATCATGATATTCATAGACGATCCGGAAGGCATGGCCGGTGTAATACCCACTATTTTTTTATTCGCTTCTGCCAATTCTACAAGCGTATGTCCAAATACATCCTGGTACTTTGGCGGCTGCGGCTTATCAACCACTGTTTTTTTTATCTCACCGGTGATCTTATCGAAAAGGCCGGGCGCATGCCATTTGGTCTGGTCCTTTTCGGCCAGCGCAAAACCCTTTCCCTTCACCGTAACACAATGCAGTAATTTTGGGCCGGGTATATCCTTAAGGTCCCTGATCACCTGCGTCAGACGAACCACATCGTGCCCGTCTACCGGACCGAAATACCTAAAGTTCAGCGCCTCAAACAGATTGCTTTGTTTCAGTAAGGTTCCCTTTATGCTTTTCTCAATTTTCTTTACAAACTTATGGGCATTCGGGCCAAGCTCAGAAAGCTTGATCAGCACACTCGAAATGTCGTCCCGGAAGCGGTTATAAGATTTAGAGGTTGTAATGTTCGTCAAATACTCTTTTAAAGCCCCTACATTGGGATCTATCGACATGCAATTGTCATTCAGGATCACCAGCAGGTTTGAGTTTTCTATTCCGGCATGGTTAAGCCCCTCAAAAGCCAGTCCTGCGGTCATTGCACCGTCACCGATCACCGCTACATGCTGGCGGTCTGTTTCTCCCTTATAATGAGAAGCAACAGCCATACCCAGGGCAGCAGAAATAGACGTAGAAGAGTGGCCTACGCCAAACGTATCATATTCACTTTCACTGATTTTTGGGAAACCGCTGATGCCGTTGATGATCCGGTTGGTATGGAAAACAGACTTGCGTCCGGTAAGGATTTTGTGGCCGTAAGCCTGATGCCCTACATCCCAGACCAGCTTATCATACGGCGTATTCAGTGCGTAATGCAAAGCTACTGTCAGCTCCACCACACCCAGACTGGCACCGAAGTGACCACCGTTCACACTCACAACATCAATGATATATTGCCTTAATTCCTTGCATATCTGCTCCAGATCTTGTTCTTTATACTGCTTTAGATCAGCAGGATAATTTATGTTTGGCAATAATAACGGACCGTTGATGTCTTCCATGCAATGAATATAGTATAGAAAGTACAAAGTAAGGGATTTTGTTACGTAACTAAGAAGGAAAATCTTAATTTTACAAAATTAAACTTCGATAAATGACTAGAGATACCTTAATTTTTGATTTGATTGACAGGGAATTGGACCGTCAGGAACATGGCCTTGAACTGATAGCATCAGAAAACTTTGTAAGCAAGCAGGTAATGGAAGCTGCCGGCTCTTGTTTAACCAATAAATACGCTGAAGGCCTTCCGGGCAAAAGGTACTACGGCGGATGCCAGGTAGTAGACGAAATAGAGACCATCGCTATCGAACGCGCCAAGAAACTATTTGGTGCAGAATGGGTAAACGTACAGCCGCACTCAGGAGCTCAGGCCAATGCAGCAGTAATGCTTGCCGTGATCCAGCCCGGAGACAAAATTTTAGGTTTTGATCTTTCGCATGGCGGACACCTTACACACGGTTCACCTGTAAACTTTTCAGGAAAATTATATCATCCATTATTTTACGGAGTAAAAAAGGAAACCGGTCTTATCGATTATGAAAAACTGGAAGAACTGGCACTGGCCGAAAAACCCAAACTGATCATTGTAGGCGCATCGGCCTATTCCAGAGAATGGGATTATGCCTTTGTCCGCAGTGTAGCCGACAAGATAGGTGCATTGGTAATGGCCGATATCTCACACCCTGCAGGCCTGATCGCACGCGGCCTGTTGAATGATCCGCTTCCCCACTGTCACATCGTAACCACTACCACCCACAAGACCTTAAGAGGACCAAGAGGCGGTATGATCATGATGGGCAAGGACTTTGAAAACCCTTTCGGTCTTAAAACCCCTAAAGGTGAAATCCGCATGATGTCATCAGTACTGGATATGGCCGTATTTCCCGGCACACAAGGCGGGCCACTTGAACACATCATCGCAGCCAAAGCCATCGCTTTCGGTGAAGCACTGACCGATGAGTACCTGGATTATGCAAAACAACTGCAAAAGAACGCACAGGCTATGGCCAAAGCATTTGTAAGCAGGGGATATGGCATCATCTCGGGTGGTACAGATAACCACCTGATGCTGATTGACCTGCGCAATAAAAATATAACTGGTAAACTTGCAGAAAATGCACTTGAAAAAGCCGATATTACCGTAAATAAGAACATGGTTCCTTTCGATGACCGTTCTCCGTTTGTAACTTCGGGGATCCGCGTAGGAACCGCAGCGATCACAACCAGGGGATTTAAGGAAGAAGATATGGAACAGATCGTTGAGCTTATTGATCAGGTGATCAGCAACCCTGAAGATGAGCAAAATCTGGAGCAGGTGAAAAAGCAGGTCATAACGCTTGTAAGCCGCTTCCCTTTATATAAATAGGATCCGGTATTAAAAAAATAAATGTCGCCACAGCACCTTTCATCGACCAGTGAGGATGAACGTATTAAAGCATTGCATGGATATAAGATTTTGGACACTCCCACAGAGTACGAGTTCGACAATATCTCCAAACTTGCAGGTTTAATATGTAATGCACCAATTGCGTTAATCACACTGGTTGATGAACAGCGGCTGTTCTTCAAATCAATCGTCGGAACTCCCCCACAGGAGATCCCGCGCGAGGTCTCCTTCAGTCGGTACACGATACAGGGAAACGATGTTCTGGAAATACCGGATGTAGCACTCGACCCCAGATTCGCTGAACATCCCGGAGTTAAGGGAGCACCACATCTCAGGTATTATGCCGGTGCCCCGCTTATTGATGAACAGGGATATAAGCTCGGTGTGATCGGTGTATTTGATACCAAACCACGAACCATTACAAAAGAGCAGAAGGAAGGGTTAATGATCCTGGCCAAGGAGATCATCACCCACATCAACCTCAAACACAAACGGGCGGAACTCGACGCAAACACAAAGCGTTTTGAAGAAATGCTCAATCTCTCTGCCATCGCACCCGAAATACACTGCATCCTGGACAACCAGGGAAAGATCCTCTTCATAAACAACGCAGTAACCAGCATTCTCGAGTATACCGCCGACGAAGCCATTGGTCTGAACATGTGGCAATTCTGTAATAAGCAAGATACAGGCAGGCTGATCAGGCAGGTGGAAGAAGGGCTGAGTAAAGGAATCAAGCAATTTAATGTAGACTTCAGGATTACGGCCAAGAGCGGAACCAGCCGCTGGCTTAGCTGGAACATGGTTGCGAAAGCAGGCCGCTGGTATGCTTATGGCAGGGACATTACCGAAAACAAGCGTGTAGAAAACGAACTGATGAAACTATCGTTCGCTGCAAGCAAGGTTAACAATGCGATAGTGATCAATGACGCCAATAACCACGTTACCTGGGTCAACGACGCATTTGAGAAGATCACGGGCTTTACTTACGAAGATTTAAAAGGAAGACGTTTAGGCGATCTGATCTCAGGGCCGGGAACGGATGCCGAGCTGCTTGAAAAAGCCAGGGAAATGATCAGGCAGCATAAATCCTTTACCGTAGATCTGCTGGCTTACCGGAAAGACAAGAAACCAATATGGCTCTCGATCTACAATACCGTCATATTAAATGATGCAGGAGAAGTAGATATAGAAGTGGAAATCATTATAGACATTACCGAGAAGAAAGAGGCCGAACGGGAGATGCTGGATGCAAAAGAACAGGCACTACGGCTTAGTGAAACTAAGGAAATGTTCCTTTCAGTAATGAGCCATGAGATCAGGACACCACTGAATGCGGTGATCGGAATGACCAATCTGCTGCTCGACGGCAATCCAAGTCCTTCCCAGATTCCCGATCTCAATATCCTCAAATTCTCCTCTGAAAACCTGCTGGGCATCATCAACGACATCCTCGATTTCACGAAGATCGAAACCGGTAATATGCATCTTGAAAATGCATGTTTCAGTATAAAGGAACTCACTGCTGATATCATCAGCTCTATGCAGCTGAGTGCCCAGGAAAAAGGCAACAGACTGAACCTCCAAATGGATAGCCAGATTCCGGAATATGTGATGGGCGATAAGACCAGGTTATACCAGATCTTTATGAACCTGCTGGGGAACGCAGTTAAATTTACCAGCCAGGGCAATATCAGTCTATTGGTCGGGCTGGAAAGTGAAGAAGAAGACCAGGTAGAGATCCATTTTGAAGTGCGCGATGACGGCATTGGCATTCCTCAGGACAAGCTGTCTTATATCTTTGAAACCTTTACGCAGGCCAAACCCGATATCTCTAAAACCTATGGCGGCACCGGTTTGGGGCTTGCGATAACCAGAAAGCTATTGAAGCTTCACGGCTCTGAAATAGTGGTCAGCAGCAAAGAAAATAAAGGAACCAGCTTTATGTTCAACATCAGGTTTGAAAAAGGACCCGCACAAATTACGGCAGTTCAGAACCTGCAGCCTTCCGAATCTTTTGCAGGCAGGAAAATACTTGTCGTTGACGATAATGAGATCAACCTCTTAATTGCCAGCAGAATGCTCGGTAAGTGGGGCCTGGCGCTTGATTTTGCCGCAGACGGGAGAGAGGCCATAGAAAAAGTAAGCGCAAACCGCTACGATCTGATCCTCATGGACATCAGGATGCCCGGACTGGATGGATTTGAAACTACCACGCTGATCAGGCAAATGGAAGGAGATTATTTCAAAATGGTGCCGATCATTGCACTTACGGCTTCAACACTTCAGGACGAGCATCTGAAACTCCAAACATCCGGAATGAATGGACATATCTTAAAACCATTCAGCCCTGCAGAGATCCGGAACATAATTTCCGCACACATTTCTAAATAAACTCAAAGGAAAAAAAGAGGTAATTTCTTCCAAAAAATAAAGGGCCGACTTTCCATAGGCATGGAATTGTCGACCCTTAAATTAACGCTCTCAAGACAAAGGAACGATTTATTTTCGAATCTGCAAAGAAATTTCACTGTTTTTTTTGTTAGCGATAAATAAAATTTGCTAATTCTATTTAGCAGTATTCTATTCGCCATTTTGTTTTTTCTGCCAGGATTTGAAATGCCCTGAAAAGTAAAGAGCCGATATCTCTTTAAAGAAAATATCGACTCTTACCATCTAAATTAACGCTCTCGAATATATAAACGAGCAAGCGGCCAAATTGTTTTAACGAATTTAATTTTTTTTAAAATAACGGACTATTCCGCGCTGGCGGCCGCAATTATGCTTAGTTTTTTTATCCCGCATTCATGCAGCGCAACCGCACAAGCCACTATGGTAGCACCGGTAGTGATCACATCATCTACCAGCAGCACGTGCATTCCGGTCAGTTCCGAGCCCGCCCGGACGCTAAATGCGTCATGCATATTTTCATGCCTGCTGTAACGGCCTTTCCTGGTCTGGCTTTCGGTTGCGATTGTCCTGCTCAGCGCGCCGCTGCTCAATGTTATACCGAGTTCAACCGCAATACCTTCAGCAAGGCAGGCACTCTGATTATAGCCGCGTTGCCGTTCCTTGCTGCTATGCAGCGGCACTGGAACCACCAGATCTATATCTTCGTAAAATGTGGTTTTTCTGAGTTGCTCTGCCATCAGTACGCCCAGCTTTATGCCCGTTTCCTTACGGCCCTTATACTTAAGGCTATGAATGATCTTCTGCACACGGCCCTCTTTTTTGAAATAGAGCAGGGCCATAGCGGCATTAAATGGAATTTTTCCCCAAAAGAGCCTGGCGGTTTTGTTTGCCGCATGCAGGTGATGGTCGGTATAAGGAAGCCGGTAAAGACAGCTGATACAGATTGCGCTTTCGCCATTGTTCAAATGGCGGCTGCAGCCACTGCAAAGATTGGGGAACAGCAAACTGAAAAAGTCGCGAAAAGCCCTGAAGATAACACTCATTGGCTAAATTAATCGCTTTCGGCGATACAACCCTAAATCAACAGATAAAAAATATCAATTTTGTTCTTTAACCGCCAGCTGACCGCAGGCTGCATCAATGTCCTTGCCGCGGCTGCGCCTGATATTGGTATTGATGCCCTGGCTTTTCAGGTAAGCAGAAAATGCATCGATCTTATCTACCTTCGCGTTGATAAAATCTGCAAACTGTATCGGATTATATTCAATCAGGTTGACCTTGCAGGGTACATGCCTACAGAATTTCGCCAGTTCCATTGCGTCCTGGATCTCATCATTGAAATCGTTAAATACAATGTATTCGTAGGTAACCGGGTTCTTGGTTTTAGAAAAATAATACTTCAAAGCGTCTTCCAGCGCCTTCAGTGAATTGGCTTCATTGATCGGCATGATCTCGTTGCGCTTCTGGTCATTGGCCGCATGGAGCGACAGGGCAAGATTAAACTTCGCACCATCATCACCCAGTTTCCTGATCATCTTGGCAATTCCGGCCGTAGAAACCGTGATCCGCTTGTAAGACATGTTTAATCCGTCCGGAGCTGTGATCCTCTCTATAGATTTCATGACATTGGCATAGTTCAGCAGCGGCTCGCCCATACCCATATACACGATATTGGTCAGCGGAACATTATAGTTCTTCTTCGCCTGCTGATCGATCAGCACCACCTGGTCATAGATCTCATCGGCATTGAGGTTTCGCTTACGGTCCATATAGCCCGTGGCGCAGAATTTACAGGTCAGGCTGCAGCCCACCTGCGAACTCACACAAGCCGTCATCCTGTCTTCCATAGGGATAAGTACACCCTCAACGATATTACCGTCGAACAATCTGAACGCATTTTTTATCGTATGGTCGTTGCTGAACTGCGAATTGTTAACCTCTACAACATTGATCGCATAGTTTTCATCCAGTTTGCTCCTCAGGTCTTTAGAGATATTGCTCATCTCTTCAAAACTGCGGGCAGACTTTTCCCAGAGCCACTGGTAAACCTGTTTGGCCCTGTATGAAGGCTCCTGCATGGCAACAAAAGCTTGCTGCAGCTGCGGAAGATCAAGTGAACGGATGTCTGTTTTTTGCATTGCGCTGCAAAGATACCAAAATATTTTTAGCAGATGGTCATGCCAGGCTCAGCATTAGCCGCGCTTATTCTTTGCTTTGGCCTTTCTATCGGGGCCGCCGGTTCTGTTCCAGTCGCTCTGGGCAGCTGCGCTTTTTGATCTGCCCGCAGGCTTACCCGGTGCTTTACCACCCTTACCGCCATTGCCCCCCGGCGCCCTGTCTGCCCGGCTTACACTGCCTGAAGCAGCCCTTGATGTAGGTTTTTTTGTCGCCCTGGCTCTGCCCGGAGTTACATTTTCCATCAGGTCATCTTCCCGCATGGACATATATTTACCAGCAGGCTTTTTCGCAGCAGTCTTTCCCGGAGTACGCTTTGCCGCTATAGCTCCAGCCGGCTGCCCTTTACCGGTAGCCGGTTTTGCAGCAGCACTCTTTTTACCTTTAGAAGCTTCCTCGAGCGAACTCGATTTGGCCACCATATTATAAATCTCAGTTTGTTCCTCCGGGCTCAGCTCGCGCCATTCCCCAACAGGAATACCCTTAATGCTCACATTCATGATCCGTACCCGCTCCAATTTCACCACATCAAAACCAAAATGCTCACACATCCTGCGGATCTGCCTGTTCAGCCCCTGGATCAGCGTAACCTTAAACGTAGACGGACCTTCCTTACTCACCTTGCATTTTTTGGTCATCACACCCAATACCGGTACGCCCTTGGCCATACCCTCCAGAAAAGCATCAGTAACCGGCTTATTCACCGTAACGACGTATTCCTTTTCATGATTGTTACCCGCACGCAGGATCTTATTGACCAGGTCGCCGTTATTCGTCAGAAAAATCAATCCCTGCGAATCCTTATCCAGCCTGCCGATCGGAAAAACACGCTCGCTATGGTTCACATGGTCAACAATATTACTCTTCACACCCGCTTCAGTAGTGCTGGTAATCCCTACCGGCTTGTTATAAGCGATCAGAACCGTGTTCTCCACCTCCTTAGGCTCAATGGTCTGTCCGTTTACCGTTACCACATCACCAAAGAAAACCTGGTCGCCTACTTTTGCCCGCTTGCCGTTGATGAAAACATGGCCTTGCTCAATATACCTGTCGGCAGCCCTTCTTGAACAAAGGCCACTTTCACTTATATATTTATTTAATCGGGTAGTTGAATCAGACATCGGATAATAGTTAGGTATAGCGTGGAATTATAAATTGATAACTTTTTACAAAGGAATCAATTTATAACCACATATACTAATCTGGTCAGAAATAGAAGAAGCTCATCCTGACTACAAAACGTACCCATTTCAAAACCGACCGCGCCATTTTAAAAATCGATTTCATCGGCACTGGGCCCAAAGCTGCCCGGTATCGGAATGTCGAGTAGCCTGAGATACACCCCGAGCTGTGCCCTGTGGTGAACGATCTGGTTGAAGCTCATCCGGATCACATCTGCTTTCGGCTCTACACTATA
>Ga0126314_10001145_pt1 | contig 12588 bp, 13 predicted proteins | sample Plot105B_FD_92535 | JGI IMG/M metagenome (GOLD analysis project Ga0126314, IMG submission 92535) | Serpentine soil microbial communities from UC McLaughlin Reserve, CA, USA - Plot105B | ecosystem: Environmental > Terrestrial > Soil > Grasslands | place: USA: UC McLaughlin Reserve, Lake County...
CATCGACCAGTTCGTCGCCATCATCAACCCGCCGCAGGCCTCCATCCTCGCGGTGGGCGCGGTGGCGGACAAGGTGGTGGCGCGGGACGGGCAGATGGTGATCCGCAAGATGATGACGGCGACGCTGTCGTGCGACCACCGCATCATCGACGGGGCCATTGGCGCGGAGTTCCTGCGGGAGCTGCGCGGCCTGCTCGAGCACCCGACGCGGCTGCTGTTCTAGGCCGTTCTCGTGGCCCGCTCCTCGTCGTGCTCCGTCATCCGGAGCGCACGGGAGCGGGCCGCGGTCTCACTTGCGCGTCGGCTCATCGCGGCGCGATTCCTCTTCCAGGCGCCGCTGCTCGCACGTCACCCCCGCCTGCTGCTCGCGGCTCGTGCCCGTGGGCAGGTCGCGCTCCTCGTCCACCGAGCGTCCCCTCATGCCGGGCCACGGCTCGGGGCGGGTGGCCTCCACGTGTTCAATGTGTTCCTCGTAGTCACTGTCGCTGTCCGCTTTGCGCGGCACGTCGTCCGGCTTGTCCTGGTGCGCCATGGCGCTGCCCTCCTGGAGCTGGAGACTCGCGTGGAGTCCCGCCGTTAACGGTGTGACGCGTGGCGATAGGCGTCCACCCCGTGACTCCTCGGCAAGGCCCGTTCCCTCGCTTGCTGAGCGAGCACGAAAAAAAGGCCGGCAGCCACATCGGTTCGCTGCTTAACTTGGTTCAAATGAACGACGACATGACACGCGAACGGCTTGTCGAGGGTGTGTCGGAGTTGGAGTCACGGGTCGGTCAGCCGCTGCCACTCGCGCAGTCGCTGCACCAGGCACTGCTCGGCGCGGTGTTCCCCCTCACCGCTGAAGAGCTCACCTGGGTGGCCCGGGAGAACGAGGCCTCGCCCACGGTGCTCTCGCTGCTGGGCGTGCTGCCCAGGGGCAGCTTCCCCTCCGTGGACGCGGTGGCCGTGGCCATGGAGCAGGATTCCGACCGCGCGGAGCCACTCCCGGAGCCCCGCGCCTCCACCCTCACATCTCCCCGCTGAAACCCTCCCTCCTCGCGGACGCGCCGGGCCCTCACCCGACGCGCTCGTGACGCCGGCGGCACGTCCGTGCCCCTGCCGGGGAACCGTGCTGCTGTCTGGATTTTCCTGGGGGTCAAACCTGTCTGGTTGCTCTAGAGTTGGGGAGGCATTGCGTCCCGGGGGGACGGTTCCGTCGGCACCCACAAGAAAGGGAGTCGGAGGAGGCGCTATCCTAGGCGTCACCAGCCTGGCCTCGTCGTGGGATAGCCGGCCAGGAGGAGCGTCATGAACCCGTCTGAACTACCCGCGGTGCTGTACGTCGACGACGACGCCCTGAACCTGCGGGTCTTCGACGCGAACTTCGGCCAACGCTTCCGCATCTTCCGCAGCGCGTCCCCCAGCGAGGCGCTGACGCTGCTGGAGCAACGCAAGGGTGAGATTGGCGTCATCCTCTCCGACCAGCGCATGCCGGGGATGACGGGCGTGGAGCTGCTGGAGCGCGCCCGCTCGATTGCGCCCGACGCCAAGCGCATGCTCGTCACGGCGTACGCGGACATGCAGGCCGTCATCGACGCGGTGAACCGCGGCCAGGTGACGCGCTACTTCGTCAAGCCATGGGACCGCTCGGAGCTGCAGGCGGCGCTGGACGATGCGCTCAAGATTGCCCGGCTGGAGCTGCGCATCCGCGAGGTGGAAGGGCGGATGATGAAGTCGGAGCGTCTGGCCACGCTGGGGCAGGTGACGGCGGGCATCGCGCACGAGCTGATGGGCCCGGTGGGCTACCTCTCGCAGAACGTGGCGTCGCTGCAGAGGGACCTCACGAGCGTCATCCAGTACGTGTCCAAGCACCTGCCAGGAGACCCGAGTCCCGAAGTCGCGGAGACGGTGGAGGACCTGCCGGCGCTCATCAAGGACCTGGCGGACGGCGCCGAGCACCTGCGGCAGGTGGCGCTGGGGCTGCGCGCGCAGGCGCGTGGCGAGGACATGGAGGGCACGGCGGACGTGGCCGAAGTGGTGTCCTTCGCGGTGAAGCTGGCGCGCGCGGAGGTGCGCGACAGGGCGCGGCTGACGAGCAACGGCGAGCCCGTGCGCGTCGCCTTCGGTCCGGTGAAGTTGTGCCAGGTGCTGCTCAACCTCGTGGTCAACGCGGCGCAGGCCATGAGTGGCACCGGGCGGCAGGGGCGCATCGAGGTGCGCTGGTCCGTGCGGAGTGAAGACGTGGTGCTGACGGTGGCGGACAACGGCTGCGGCATCCCCATGGACCTCCAGGAGCGCGTCTTCCAGCCGCTGTTCACCACGAAGCCGGTGGGCATTGGCACGGGCCTGGGGTTGTCCATCTGCCGCGAGCTGGTGACGCAGGCGGGCGGCAACCTGCGGCTGTCGTCCACGCCGGGCGAGGGCACGGACATCGAAATCACCCTCCGGCGAGCCCCGCTCCCCTGAGGCCGAAGGCGTTGCTGAGCATGCGCCACACGCGGTGGAGTGACTCGCCCTCCGAGGGGCGCACGTCCTCCACCAGGACGGCGCGCTGGGGCTGAGCGCCCTCCAGCGCGTACTCCACGACGAGCGCGTAGCGAGGGCCGGGACGCTCGACGAGGTGCACCGCCCGCACCGCGTCGAAGGGCACCAGCTCCGAGCGCGTGGCACCCGGCGTCCAGGCGAGGCGCTCCAGGCGCAGGCTCTCCGAGCGGAAGTGCATCACGAAGCGACGGCGTCCCAGTTGGGACTCGATTCGCAGGGCGAGTCCCACCAGTGCGGCGGCGACGAGGGCCAGGATTCCCGACGCGGTGGGGAAGGCGCCCTTCTCGTGGCCCACCATGACGGCGGCGCCCACCGCGCAGCCGACGGCGACTCCCACACACAATCCCGGCAGCATTCTCCGCTCCCAACGCGGAGGGAGGGATTCGCCCAGCAGTCGCCCGCCGTCGTAACGCAGGCGCACGTCACCCAGGAGCGGGGGCACCCGGTTCTCCAGCAACGCGTCTTCGAAGCTCGCCACGGACGGCAGCATAGCGGCCCCCGCATGCGAGCCTCGAAGTCCGCGTGAAGCTGTGCGAATCTCCCAAGTCATGGATCTCCCGTTCGAGACCGGTGAGGGCGGCGGTGGGGAGGGGGGAACGCTCGCCTCGACGGTGTTGGTGGTGGACGACGAGCCCGTCGTCCTGGACATCTGCGCGCGGTTGTTGGAGCGCGAGTCGGACCTGGTGGTGCTGGTGGCGGCGAGCGCGGAGGAAGCGCTGCCAATCCTCAGCGAGCAGCGGGTCGACGTGCTGGTGACGGACAAGAACCTGCCTGGCATGGGCGGGGTGGAGCTGGTCTCCGAGGCGCGCAACCTCCAGCCGACGCTGGAGGCGCTGATGATTACCGCCTACGCGAGCAGTGAGTCCGTCGTCGCCGCCTTCGCGGCGGGGGCCAGTGACTACATCCTCAAGCCCTTCGACGACTTGCGGGTGTTGCGCGCCAAGGTGCGGGCGGCGCTGGAGCGGCGCAGCGCGGGGACGCAGGTTCGGGAACAGGCCCGGGAAGTGGCTCGCGAGGCGGCGACGTTGCTGGCCGCGGGGCATGACGCTCCGGAGCCGGCGCATGAGGCGCTGGAGGTGGAGCTGCGGGCCTACGAGGAGTCCTCGCGCACGGTGCTGGACGGGCGGGTGGCGGTGGTGGGCAGCGAGGAGGCGCTCTCCGTGTTGAAGGAGGCGGGCTTCGAGGTGCGGGAGCTTCCGCCGTACGCGCCGGAGCTGGAGAGCGTGGACGTGGTGGTGGTGGAGACGGGAGACCCGCAGTGGCGCACGCTCGCGGAGCGGCTCCAGCGTCGGCCCCCGGACGTGCTCCTGCTGGCCAGTCCCCAGGCGGATTTGGGCGACCTGCTGGAGGCCATCACCCTGCGCATGGACCTGGTGGGCTTTGGCAGCACGCAGGGCGCGAGCGCGCTGCCGGAGAAGGTGCGGATGCTGCTCCTGCGCCGAGGTGTGCAGCGGGCACAGGACCGGCTCACCGCCGCGCTCTCCGCCTTCCGGCAGAGCATCCCCACGTCGAAGGCTTGAGACAGCTCGGGAGGGGAGGGGACCAGATTCTGCTTCAGGGCCTGGTGCCGTCGAGCTGACGCGCGAACTCGAGCTGGATGTTCAGCAGCTCCGTCATGGGAACCGGGCGCCGCGATACGCGGGCGAGGTCCTTGCCCTCCGCTGTCCAGAGCGGTGGGTGAAGGGAGAAGCCTTCATCCGGCGAGAGGCGTGAGGAGTCCTCGCTCCATCCGGTCCAACGGTAGTCGCCATAGAATCCGGAGAGGTCTCCTCCGAGGAAGAACGCCAGCAGGTCCGAGTAGCCACGGCCCAGGTCTTCCCACTTGAGCGAGTCGGGCGCGAAGTAGAACGCGCCGCCACGTCCCTCACCGAGCGCACCGCCGTCGAGCGCGAAGAATCCGCCGAGAGCGTCGTGTGCCACGAGCAGCATCCCTCGCGTCGAAGCCACCGCTTGATGTGGGCCCAGGGCATTCCAGGACGACAGGCTGCCGCGCATGCGCGCACCACCGCTGCCCAGGACTCGGAGCCAGCCCCGGTCGACGAGCAGGCCACCTGTTTCATAGGCCACCGCACCCAAGGGGGAGCGGGTCGTCACTTGAAGCTGGTGGAGGACCTGGCCCGCGGTGTCTTCTTCCCGAGGAAGAACCTCGACGGGGTTGCTCGCGGAGGCGAGCCACTCCTGCACCAACGGCCAGGCGGGCGAGGCGGTGTCGAGCAACTCCTTCAGCGTCCGCATTCCGCCACCGTGCCCCGGAAATACAAAACGCCGCCTTCTTTTCAGAAGGCGGCGCCTGAGTGACCCTGCCGGGATTCGAACCCGAGTTTGAGCCGTGAGAGGGCTCCGTCCTAACCGCTAGACGACAGGGCCGACATTTCGCTGCAACCACCGTGTTTCTGCTGCTGCTTCCTACATTCTCGTCTGGCTCTCGTCAACCTTCTGATTTCGAGCTTCCGAGGTGCTGCGGACTGCGGTGCTGCGAGCTGGGGAACTAGGATTCGAACCTAGATAAGCAGAGTCAGAGTCTGCTGTCCTGCCGTTAGACGATTCCCCAATCACTGCGGCTGCCTCTACTACCAACACCGCCCAGCGACTGCAACAACTTCGGTGGGCGGTTTCTGCTGCGACTTCTACTTCTTCTTCCCCGGTTTCGTCTCCGGCTTTTTCGCCGGTTTGACCGCCTGCTGCGTGGGGACGATGTAGATGCGAACTTCCTCGTTCGCCTCGTAAATATTCAGCCCCGCGAAGTTCTTCCCCGACGGGTTGGTGATGTGGACCGCTTTCACGCCCGGCTGGTTGACGATCTGCCGTCGTGGATAGTTGCTCGTCGAGTAGACCGAGCGGTAGTAGTCCAACGTCGAGTCAAAGTCCTTCGGCACCCGGTAACGGTTCTCGCCCACCTTCTGGGCACCGTCCGGGAGCTGCGCGCCGCTGACCACCTCGGCGCCCGCCCCTACCGCCCAGAGCGCACACAGCGCCGCACCGAGCGGGCGCGCCTTATAGAAATGCCGTTTCATGGTGTCAAGCGCACGCATCATGGGTCGTGAAGATAGGTGCCGAAGCGGCGGACGTCCACCGCTTCGTCGGGCCGACGTCACCCGCCTCGCGCGAGCGCGGCGTCCATGCGCCGCAGGGCCTCGTCCCGCCCCGCGAGCAGCAGCGTCTCTCCGATGCCGGGGCTCGTCGTGTTGCCGGTGATGGCCACCCGCACCGGCTGCGCCACCTTGCCCATGCCCACGCTCGAGGACTCGCTGACGGACTTCACCACGCCGTCCAGCGCCTCCACCGTCCACTCGGGCAGCGCGGCGGCCGCGTCGCGTACCTTGCGCAGCAACACGAGCGAGTCACCGACGAGGTGCTTGGCCGCCGCCTTCTCGTCGAGCGTGACGCCCGAGCCGAAGTAGAGCGCCGCCGTCGTCGCCATCTCCTCCAGCGTGCGAGCGCGCTCCTTGAGCGCATGCACCAGCGGCACCAGCCGCGAGTCCCCCTTCGCCTGGAAGCCCTTGGCCTCCAGGAAGGGCACCAGCCGCTCGGCGACGGTGGCCTCCGGCAGGAGCTTCATCCACTGCTGGTTGAGCCACAGCAGCTTCTCCGGATTCCACACGCCGGACGTCGTCCCGACGTGGGAGAAGTCGAACCACTGCTCCATCTGCTCGCGGGTGATGACCTCGTCGTTGCCGTGGCTCCAGCCCAGCCGGATGACGAAGTTGCTCAGCGCCTCCGGCATGATGCCCGTGCGCTTGTGCAGCATCACATCCGCCTCCGGGTGCTTGCGCTTGGAGAGCTTCTCGCGGTCCGGCCCCAGGATGAGCGGCAGGTGCGCGAAGTCGGGCGGCTGCCATCCCAGCGCCTGGTAGAGCATCAGCTGCGGGAAGGTGGAGTTGACGTGCTCCTGCCCGCGCGCCACCAGGGTGATCTCCATCAGGTGGTCGTCGATGACGCAGCCGAAGTTGTAGAGGGGGATGCCGTCCGCGCGCAGCATGACCCAGTCGTCCAGGTCCGAGTACGGCTTGGTGATGACCCCCAGCGCCTTGTCGTCGAATGACACGGTGCCGTCGGTGGAGGGCATCTTGAAGCGGATGACCGCCTCCTCCTCGCGACGACCCGCGGGAGGACCCTTCAACTCACGACACGTGCCCGGGTACTTGTAGAAGGCGCCGGACTTCTCCGCCGACTCGCGCTGGGCCTCCAGGTCCTGCTTCGTGCAATAGCAGCGGTAGGCCTTGCCCTCGGAGAGCAGCTTCTGGGAGTACTCGCGATAGGTGTCCAGGCGCTGGGTCTGGAAGTAGGGCGCGTGCGGGCCCTCCTTGCCGGGTCCCTCGTCCCAGTCGATGCCCAGCCAGACCAACCCGTCGAGGATGGCCTGCACCGATTCGGCGGTGGAACGCACGCGGTCGGTGTCCTCCATGCGAACGATGAACGTGCCGCCGAACCTCCGGGCCTGGAGGTAGTTCATCAGCGCCGTACGGGCACCGCCGATGTGGAGGTAGCCGGTGGGCGAGGGAGCGAAGCGGACGCGTGGGGCAGTGGGCATACGGGCGCGCGGATTAGCAGGGCGGCGATAGGGGGTCAACGCGGATGGGCACGCTGAGGTATGGTGCGCGCCGAGGAGAGAAATCGTATGTCGATTCGTCAGCTATTTCGCATGGGGATGGTGACGGTGGCCTTGCTGGGTGCCTTGCCCGCGGTCGCCACCACGCAGCTCCGGGTGGATCTGTCGCAGCTCTCCCGGGACTCGGACACCGTCATTCACGGCGTCGTGCGTCGCGTGGAGAGCCGGTGGAGCGGTGATGGCCGGCGCATCGTCACCGACGTCGAAGTCGAGGTGAAGGAGCCGCTCAAGGGACAGCCGGGCAACACGGTGCTCGTGACGCAGCCGGGCGGCCAGGTGGGCGATATCGGACAGGTGGTGCACGGGCTCGCGTCGTTCAAGACGGGCGAGGAGGTCGTCATCTTCCTGCGCAAGCGCGGCACCCAGGCCTTCCGTCTCTCCGGCGAGGCCCAGGGCAAGTACCAGGTCCAGCGTGACGCGGCCGGCAAGCCCGCCATGGCCGTGCCCGAGCCCACCGAGGCGCTGCTGCTGGACCCCGTCACGCGCCAGCCGACGACCGCCGTGGAGAAGCCCAGGACGCTCGCGGAGCTCAAGGCGGCCATCCGCGCCGCGCTCACGGAGCCGACACCGTGACGCCCGTGGCGACCCTGCTCGCGGTCCTCGCGCTGGGACAGTTCGACCCGTATGTCCGCAGCCGGGTGACACCGGGCGATGACGCCACCCAGTGCCTGTACTGGACGGTGCCGAGCATCACCTGGAACCAGAGCACGCCCGGCAATCCGGACACCCAGGGCGACACGGAGTTCGATGCCGTCCGCGTCTCCTTCCAGAACTGGGAGGACATCTTCGCCGCCTGCGGCAACCTCAACCTGCAAGAGGGGCCGCGCATCGCGGAGCGGAACGTGGGCTACGTGCGCAACGGGGACAACCACAACGTGGTGCTCTTCCGCACGAAGGTCTGCAGCGCGGTGGTGCCGGGCTCGGACGCGTGCTGGAAGGAGGAGACGTGCGCCAATCAATACGACTGCTGGGATGACGACCAGAGCACCCTCGCCATCACCCTGACGACGTACGACAAGCGCTCGGGCATCATCTACGACTCGGATATCTCCTTCAACGCGAGCCAGTACGCCTTCACCACGTCGAACGGGCCCACGTGCTTCCCGCCCGTGACGACGAACTGTGTCTCCACCGACGTGCAGAACACCGCCACGCACGAGATTGGCCACTTCGTCGGGCTGGACCACACGCGCGCCGCGGGCTCCACCATGAACCCCAGCGCCCAGCCCGGTGAGGTGTCCAAGCGCATCATCGACTCCGGCTCGCGGGACTTCGTGTGCTCCGTCTACGCCAAGGGCGCTCCCAGCCAGGCGTGCCTGCATCCGGTGGTGAACGAGGAGCTGGGACCCAAGGGTGGGGGCTGCTCCGCGACGGGCGCCTCGTCGCTCGGCCCCGCGCTGATGGCCTGGGTGCTGTGGCGGCGGCGTCGCGCGCGGGAGGCCCGCTCATGAAGACGCGGTGGCTGCTCGGCCTCGCGCTCCTCGTCTCCTCGCCTGTCCTGGCGCAGGAGCTCTCCTACCGTCGCACCGTCGTGCCGGGCCGGCCCCTGTGTCTGCTGTGGCCGGTGCGCGAGTACGTCTATCACCTGGACGCGGCCGGCAGCGCGCGCACGCCGGGCGACACGGAGGTCGCCGCGATTGAAGCGTCGTTCGAGTCCTGGCGGCAGGTGTCGAAGACGTGCAGCGACTACGCCTTCAAGCGGGGCGAGGACTGGAGCCTCCCCGTGGCCGTGGGCTACGACCAGGAGAACCGCTACGCCAACTACAACATCGTCACGTTCCGTGAGACGTCCTGCAACGACGTCGTCGCGGCGGACGACCCGTGCTGGGACGCGGAGACGTGCGGCAACCAGTACACCTGCTGGGAGCACGGCGACGGCACCATCGGCCTCACCACCTCCACGTTCAGCTTCACCGACGGCCGGGTGCTGGACTCGGACATCGAGCTGAACGCCTCCCAGCCCGGCGGCAGAGTGGGCTTCCTCTTCACCACGGTGGACTCGCCGCCCTGCAGCGGCCCCCCGGCCACCGACTGCGTGGCCATAGACCTGCAGAACACCATGACGCATGAGATTGGCCACGTCGTGGGGTTGGACCATGTGCCGCTCTCGGGCGCCACCATGGAGCCCACCGCGCCGCCGGGGGAGACGCGCAAGCGCATCATCGACCCGGGCTCCGCCGCGGGCTTCTGCTCCATCTACCCCGAGGGCCTTCCGCCCAATCAGTGCCTCATGCGCGCGGAGGCGGGCATCATTCTCCTGGCGGACGGGCGGGGAACCGGCTGCACCGCGGCCCCTGGCGCCGGTGTCACGGGGGCCTGGCTCGCCGCCCTGGCCCTGCTGAGAGGGAGAAAGCGGACGGGCGGACGTCGGGACGGCACTGCGTCCACGCGCGAGCGGACTTAGAACGAAGAACGTGGCTGTCGCCTTCTTCGACCTCGACAAGACGTTGATCGCCGCCAACTCCGGCTCGCTCTGGGTCCGCCGCGAGCTGGAGCTGGGGCACATCAACCGGTGGCAGGCCCTGCGCGCGAGCCTGTGGATTGCCCGCTACCACCTGGGCTTCGTGTCCATGCAGGACGCGCTGGAGCGCGCCGTCGCGCTGCTCGCGGGCTCCCGGGCAAGCCCCATCCAGCAACGCACCGCGGACTTCTACGAGCAGACGGTGCGCTCGCTCTATCGCCCGGGCGCGCTCGTCGCGGTGGAGGAGCACCGCCGCGCCGGTGACCGGCTCGTTCTCCTGACGTCATCGTCGGGCTATCTGTCGGACTGGGTGGCGCGCGAGCTGCGCCTGGACGCCGTGCTGTGCAACCGCTTCGAGGTGGACACCGAGGGCCTGCACACGGGCCGTCCGCTGGGGCCCATCTGCTTCGGCGAGGGCAAGCTCACGTACGCGCGGGGCTACGCGCGCGAGGCGGGCGTGCCCTTGACGGCGTGCGCCTTCTACACGGACTCGTACTCGGACCTGTCGGTGATGGAGGCGGTGGGGCGGCCGGTGGCCGTGCATCCCGACCACCGACTGAAGCGCGAGGCCCGCAAGCGAGGCTGGCCGGTGGTGAGCTGGGGAGTCCCCTCCGGAGGGGGCGCCTTGTCCGTGCCGCCCGCGCCTCCGGTGGTGCCTTCCACCGGGCCTTGAGCGAAAGACGCCCGACGGCCCGGCGGAAGAGGTGTGACGTCAGCGGCGCGGCGCCACCAGCCGCATGCTGAAGGTGTAGTCCACGTTCACCGGATGGCCCTGGTACATGATGGGCTTGTAGGTGCGCGACTGGAGCGAATCCAGCACCGGCTTCTCCATGTACGTGACGGACTTGATGACGCGGCACTTCTCCACGCGGCCCTTGGTGGTGATGGTGCAGCGGACAATCATCACGCCCTCGGCCTTCGCCGCCATCGCCTCGCGCGTGTAGACCAGGTCCTTGCTCTGGTCGAGCATCTCCGGACGGGGCATGTCCTCGTTGTAGGGCAGCACGTCGCCGCGCGCGGAGGCGAGCGCCGCGGTGGGGAGCACCGGCACCGCCAGCCCACCCGACACGCCCTTGGCCTGCGTCGCCGCCGCCGCGCCCACCGCGCCCGCCGTCGAAGGAACCACCGGCTCCGCGGCAATCGCCTGCGTGGGGGCGAGCATCACCGGCGCGGACATTCCGCCCGGCGTCGCCACGGGCTCGGCCACTTCGACTTCGTCCGTCGCGGCAGAGGCGGACGCCACCTCGATGCCACCGCCGCCGCGCGAGCCACCCCGGCGCTTCTGGAGCTTCTGCGACAGCACCACCTCGCCGGAGCCGCCCGTGACGACGGTCTCCATCTGGTAGCCCTCCATCGCGAAGGTCAGCTCCACGGTGATGGAGCCGTCCTGGCCCGACGGCAGCTCCAGGGTGAAGGGCGTCGTGCCGCGCTCCTTGCCCCGGTAGAAGACGCGCGCCCCGCTGGGCTGGCTCATCAACTTGAAGCGGACCTTCTGCGCGCCGGCGGGGATGACCGCCTCCTGCGCGGGCGCCGCGGGCGGAGCCTGCACCGGGGCCTGCGCCACCGCCTCCGGCTTCGTCTCCGGAGCCTTCGCGGAGTCCTTGTTGCTCATCAAGAAGATGGCGCCCGCGGCGACGAGTCCCGCCACGGCGAGGCCACCCAGTCCGCCGATGGCCAGCGTGCGCTGACGTGCGCGCTGGACGGCGACGGGCACCTCCACGCTGATGTCCACCGCCAGCGTGTCACCGGAGTCCGTGCCCGAGCTGCCGGCGCTGGAGAACAGCGGGGACGGGTAGGGGCCCGTCGTCGTCGCGCCACCCGGGCGCTTGAAGATGCCGCTGTTGCCGCCCGCGGACATGCTCGCCTCGCGCAGGCCCTCCAACAGCTCGTCCATCGTCTGGAAGCGCCGCGCCGGGTCCTTCTCCAGGCAGCGGCGCACCACCGCCTCGATTTCCGGCGGCACCGCGATGTCCGGGCGGAGCTGCTGGAAGGTGGGCGGGGCTTCCTTGTAATGGGCGAAGATGAGCTCGATGTGGTCCCGCGCGATGAACGGCGGGCGCCCCATCAGCATCTGGAACAGGACGATGCCCAGCGAGTACACGTCGCTGCGCGCGTCCGTCGCGTTGCGCGCCTGCTCCGGCGCCATGTACTGGGGCGAGCCGAGGAATGTTCCGTTCTGGGTGATCTCCGGGGAGATCTGCCCCTCCTGCGGCGCGGCCACCGACTTCACGAGCCCGAAGTCCAGGACCTTCACCAGGTCCTGGTCCTGCTCGTTGAGCAACATGATGTTCGCGGGCTTGAGGTCCCGGTGGATGATGCCCAGGCTGTGCGCCTCGCGCAGCGAGCGGCAGATCTGCTGGGTGATGGCGATGGCGCGGGACCACGACAGCGGCCCCACCTGCCCGAGCACCTGGGCCAGCGTGCGGCCGTCCAGGTACTCCATGGCGATGTAGAAGATGCCATCGTCCGTCTGCCCGTAGTCGATGACGGTGACGGTGTTGGGATGGCGCAGCTTGGAGGTGAGGGAGGCCTCGCGCAGGAAGCGCTTCTGGAAGCCGGGGTCCCGGGTGCTGGAGTAGCTGGGGTTGAGGACCTTGAGCGCGACGACTCGCTCCAGGGGGGCCTGCACGGCTCGGTAGACCTTGCCCATGCCGCCAACACCCAGGGGATCCAGGATGCTGAAGCGACCGTTCAGGGTGCGGCCGATGAGTGGATCCGCGCCCGTCGCGGCAGGCGTCTCGGGGTTCGACGAGTCGCCCTTGATCATTCGTACCCCCTGACAACAAGCAACATGGATTCTCCAGGAGTGTGCCGGGTACGCATCAAACCATATCTCCACTTCCGGACGCACTCCCGGCCTGGATGATCCATGACTCACCAGGGTGGCTGACAGCACACACCGGGGCCGTCGGATGTGGGACGGTCCATTTCACCCCGCATTGACGCTCCTTCACTGCCCGGATTAGCGTGAGTCCACCCGCGCGCCAGGGTAGAAGCG
>Ga0126314_10001147_pt1 | contig 12585 bp, 13 predicted proteins | sample Plot105B_FD_92535 | JGI IMG/M metagenome (GOLD analysis project Ga0126314, IMG submission 92535) | Serpentine soil microbial communities from UC McLaughlin Reserve, CA, USA - Plot105B | ecosystem: Environmental > Terrestrial > Soil > Grasslands | place: USA: UC McLaughlin Reserve, Lake County...
AGCTGTCTTTGTAATAGACCCCAAGCGGGAGGAGTTGCTCGTCAAGGAGGCCAACCGCCTCAAGATACCTGTGGTTGCCCTCACCGACACCAACTGCGATCCCGAGGTCGTTGATTACCTCATCCCGGGCAACGACGACGCTATCCGCTCGATAACCCTGATCTCCAGGCTCATCGCCGACGCCATCGTCGAGGGAAGGGGAGAAGAGCCGCTCCCGACCGACGGCCGCCCGCTTCCCCCTGTAGTCGAGGAGGCGCAGCAGCTTCCCGAAGAAGACGTGGGTGAGGCTGCCAACGGTCGCGCCGAGGAGGCGCCGCCCGAGGCTCCTGCCGGCGAAGTAGACAGGGTCGAAGAGATGCCTGAAGAGGACATAGAACCGCCCGAGCCGGAAGCTCGGGAACCCGACGTGCCTGATGCCGAAGAGCCCGAGACAGACGAGGAGCCGGGTGACACCGAAGCTCCGGAGATCGAGGCAGGCGAGCCAGAAGCCGATCAGCCTGAAGCTGACGGGCAGGAGGGTGATGAGGCAGCCTCGCCTGAAGAGGAGATCGAAGAGACCGAGGAGAAGTAGGAGCTTTGGCAAGCACCATAGAGAAGATAAAGCAGCTCCGCGAGGAGACCGCCGCGGGGATGATGGACGTGAAGAGGGCTCTGGAGGAGACAGGAGGGGACATAGAGGGAGCCAGGCGAGTTCTGAGGGAGAGGGGACAGGCCCTTGCCGCCAAGAAGAGCGCGAGGGAGGCAACAGAGGGTCTAATCGACGCTTACGTTCACTTCAACGGGCGTGTGGGAGTGCTCGTCGAGGTCAACTGCGAGACCGACTTCGTGGCGCGAACCCCTGAGTTCAGGGAGTTCGCGCACAACGTCGCGCTGCAGGTAGCGTCGGCACAGCCACAGCCGCTGGCCGTCGCGCCCGAGGACCTGCCAACCCAAGAGCTGGAGGAGGAACGCTCCATCGTCGAGACGCAGGTGGCCGAGATGGGCAAGCCCGAGGAGATAGCTCGCCGCATAGTCGAGGGCCGCATGCAGAAGTGGGTCTCGGAGAGGGCCCTGCTCACGCAGCCCTACGTCAAGGACCCCGAGATCACCGTTGGCGACCTCTTGCAGGACACCATCCAGAGGGTAGGCGAGAACGTCGTCGTGCGCCGATTCACCCGCTACGCGCTCTAGGGCCACTTTGGACGGGGCTGGCAGGTCCGGGGCCGATATGGGTGGGACCGGTGGCTCCTTCTCAGAGCTCGGTGCAATAAGGCGGGTCGTCCTCAAGCTCTCGGGCGAGAGCCTGGCAGGCAACGGCGGGTACGGGATTGATCCCGCTAGCCTCCAGTCTACGGCCAACCAGGTTCTGGAAGCGGTGGAGGCGGGGGCCGAGCTGGCTGTAGTCGTGGGCGGCGGGAACATCTTCAGGGGATCCCAGGTCGCCGACGAGCTCGGCATAGAGAGTGCGACGGCGGACTACATGGCGATGCTCGGGACGGTAATAAACGCGCTCGCGCTGCAGGCTGCGCTCGAGGGACGCGGCATCCCCACCCGCGTGCAGTCGGCCATCGAGATACAGGAGGTCGCAGAGCCCTACATCCGCCGCAGGGCAATCCGTCACCTCGAGAAGGGAAGGGTTGTCATTTTCGCCTCGGGTACGGGCAACCCTTTCTTCACCACGGATACGGGGGCGGCCCTCAGGGCGCTGGAGATAAACGCGGACGCCCTGCTCATGGCGAAGAACAGGATCGATGGAATCTACGACAAGGACCCCCGCAAGGCGCCCGATGCCGTTAGGCTGGGACGCCTTACGTACATGGATCTGCTCTCCAACGACCTGGCGGTCATGGATCACACCGCTGCAACCCTTTGCAGCGGGGAGAACCTCCCCATAGTCGTTTTCGATATACTGAAACCGGGCAATCTGCGCCGAATCCTGCAAGGGGAGAGCGTGGGTTCGCTGGTGTGGGGCGAGGCTGGTAAAGGGGTCTGAGGAGGCTGACCATGTCTGACGTTATAGACCTTTCGGCGGCAGAGCGCCGGATGCAGGGGGCTGTCGAGTCGGTAAGGAGCAACTTCGCGACCATACGCACGGGTAGGGCCAATCCTACCCTCCTCGATCGCATCGACGTAGAGGCCTACGGCTCGAGGATGCCCTTGAGGAGCGTCGCCAACGTCGGCGCGCCCGAGCCGCGCCTGCTCACGGTGACACCGTTCGATCCAAGCACCATCAAGAACATCGAGCGCGCGATAAGGGACTCCGACATCGGCCTCAACCCGCAGAACGACGGCAAGATCATACGCCTCCCGATCCCCGAGCTCACAGAGGAGCGCAGGAGGGAGCTCATAAGGGTGGCCCGCCACATGGCAGAGGAGGCGAGGGTCTCGGTGCGCAACGTTCGCCGCGATGAGATGAAAGACGTCCACGAGTTGCGCAAGGAAGGCGAGATCTCCCAGGACGATGAGCACAGGGCCGAGGACGAGCTACAGAAGCTTACCGACGGCTACGTGAAGCGCATTGACGCTGTCCTCGGCGACAAAGAGGCCGAGTTGATGGAGGTCTAGCGCTGGAGCCCGTCCGCGAACATCTCTCGAAGAGACCGGTGGAGGCGCGCGTCCTTACGCGGCTGGATCCGGAGCGCTGCCCACGCCACGTCGCCATCATTATGGACGGTAACGGGCGCTGGGCGCAGCGGTACCGGCTTCCGAGGGCAGCGGGTCACAGGGCAGGGGTGGAGGTCCTGACGCCGCTACTCGAGGCTGCGGGCGAGGCCGGCGTCAAGACGCTCACCCTTTACGCTTTCTCGACGGAGAACTGGAACCGCCCCGAGGACGAGGTAGATACCCTGATGGGGCTCTTCCTCGAGACCGCGAGGGCAAAGGTGCCCGAGCTGAACGCGCGCGGGGCCAGGCTCCGCTTTCTCGGGCGCAGGGAGCACCTTCCTCCCTCGGTGTTGCAGGCGATGCAGGAGGCCGAGGAGCATACGTCGGACAACGACGTGCTCGACGTCTACGTTGCTCTCAACTACGGGGGCAGGTCGGAGATCGTAGACGCAGCAAGGCGCATAGTAGCCGACGGGCTCACCTGTGAAGAGGTTGACGAAACCACCTTCGCCCGCTACCTCTACGCGCCCGAGGTACCGGAGGTGGACCTGGTGATAAGGACGAGCGGCGAGCTGCGCGTCTCCAACTTTCTGCTCTGGCAGATTGCCTACGCCGAGTTCTACGTCACAGACACGCTCTGGCCCGACTTCTCGCCCGAGGAGTTTGTGCGGGCCATAGAATCGTTCGCCTCTCGGTCCCGGCGTCGGGGCGGGGTCTAGGGGGAGCGGGATGCTCTGGTGGCGTACCGCCACCGCGCTGGTATTGGCGCCTGTCGCGCTCGCGGCCATCATCATGGGAAAGTGGGCAGTCCTCGCCCTGGTCTTCGTCGTCGTGGCGGGCGCAGCCTACGAGCTCTCCGAGGCCCTCCAGCCGCTACCTTTCGTGGCAGCGCTGGGGGCTGGCGCCCTACCCGTCATCTTCTCTATCCCTTACAGCCGCACCGGCATCCTCGCCGGTGCGATGTTGAGCCTTCCGTGGGCCCTTTTCTGGCTCGCGGGCAAGCCCGAGATCCGTACCCTCAGGGTCGTGCTCGCGGTGTTCCTGATGGCGCTGTGGGTTGGCGTCCCGCTGGCTCACCTCGGGCTCTTCCCACGCTCGCCCTACGGCGTAATCCTGATCCTGATCGCAGTGGTTGGACCCTGGATCTCGGACTCCGGCGCATACTTCGCAGGGCACCTCTTCGGGCGGCGCCTGCTCTTCCCCAGCTTGAGCCCGAACAAGACGGTGGAGGGCAGCCTAGGTGGTCTGCTGCTAACGATCCTCGTCGTCGGGTTCGCCTCCTATCTGTTCCTCGGGTTCTCCCCGGTGAAAGCAGTAGTTATAGGGGCGGGGGTCTCGGTCTTCAGCCAGAGCGGAGACCTCTTCGAATCGACGCTCAAGCGTATTCTCGACGTGAAGGACCTCGGTCACTTCCTCCCAGGCCACGGAGGCATCCTCGACAGGATAGACAGCCTGCTATTTACCGCCCCCGCGGTATACTACATCTCCTTACTTGTATGAGATCTCCACTTACACAAGCAACGGCGTGAGAAGGCGCCTCACCATTCTGGGCTCGACCGGAAGCATCGGCCGCCAGGCCCTCGAGGTCGTGCGCGCGCACCCCAACCGCTTCGATGTGGTCGGGCTCTCCGCCGACAGGAACGCCGATCTGCTGCAGGTCCAGGCAGCCGAGTTCGAGCCAGATCTCGTCGCCTTGGAATCGCCTGACTCTCCACTACCTGATGGCTTGGGCGCCGAAGTCCTCGCCGGCCCCGGCTCCGCCGAGCACCTCGCCGCCTCGCCGGCCGATACGGTATTGAACGGCATCGTCGGCTTTGCGGGTCTCGCCGCGACCGTAGCTGCCCTCGAGGCAGGAAACCGGCTCGCCCTCGCAAACAAGGAGTCCCTGGTCGCTGGCGGAGAATGGGTAATGGGCCTCTCCGCTGGCAACCCCATAATCCCCGTGGACTCCGAGCACTCGGCGATCTTCCAGTGTCTCGAAGGCAGACATGGAATGGAAGGCATCCTGCTCACGGCGTCCGGCGGGCCGTTCTTCGGGCTGGAAAGGGATCAACTCCTGGAAGTGACCCCAGAGGACGCGTTGAAGCACCCGACATGGCTTATGGGGGCCAAGATCACGGTAGACTCGGCCACTATGATGAACAAGGGACTCGAGGTGATAGAGGCGCACCACCTCTTCGGCGTCCCCTACGACGACGTCCGGGTCGTTGTGCACCGCCAGTCCATAGTGCACGGCGGCGTCCTCTTCGAAGACGGCTCTCTCATCCTGCACGCCGCCCTGCCTGACATGAGGTTGCCGATCTCTTACGGCATCCTCTACCCCGAGCGGGTCGACGTCGGGCTAGCACGCGTCCCCCTCGGCGGTGCCTCCTGGACCTTCGAGGAGCCGCGTGACGAGCTCTTCCGCTGTCTGCCGCTCGCTGTCGAGGCGGGGCGGGCGGGAGATGCCTACCCCGTCGTTCTCAACGCAGCCAACGAGGTAGCCGTGGAGGCCTTCCTCGAGCGACGGATAGGCTTCCTGCAGATAGCGGAGGTGATCGAGGCCATCCTCGAAACCGTACCAGAGTTCGGTGCCATGCAAAGCCTCGATTCGATAAGGGCCGCCGACGCCTGGGCGAGGGATGAGACCCGCCGCCGAACGGGGGAGGTGGCGCTCCGATGACGGTTGTGGTGGCTGTACTCGGCCTGATCTTCCTGATAGTTGTCCACGAGCTGGGGCATATGCTCACGGCAAAGGCCCTCGGCGTGAGGGTGCCGGAGTTCGGTGTAGGCTTCGGTCCTCCCCTCTTCAAGAAGAAGATCGGTGAGACTACCTACTCTTTCCGCATAATACTCCTTGGTGGTTTTGCGAAGATGGCAGGGATGGGTGATGGGGAGCGGGGCTCGGACACTTTCCCTGCGAAGGCTCCCTGGCGGCGGTCGTTGATCATCCTGGCGGGGCCCCTGGCCAACATCATCGCGGCGGTCGCAATCCTATCTGGTGTGTTGATGATCTCGGGTGCGGTCACGGACGTGAGGCCAGAGGTGCGCGAGATCGAACCTGCCTCGATGGCCGACCGCGTTGGCATCCGGGTTGGCGACAGGTTGGTAGCGATAGACGGCAATCGGATAGAGAGCTGGGAGGGCTTCACGAGGGAGGTGGCAAAGCGGCATCCGGGAGAGGAGATCTCCGTGACCGTCGAGCGAGGCGGTGCGGAGCGGGCGCTAGAGGGCGAGCTCGGCGCGGATCCCGCGGATCCCGACCGTGCGCTCGTTGGCGTCCGGCCTGAGGTGGTAAGGACGAGATACGGTCCTGTTGAGGCTACTGGCATGGCCGTAGGGCAGGTTGTCAAAGTGAGCGGCATGCTCGGGGTATTCGTAGGAGAACTCGTAACTGGCGATGAGAACCTCTATGAGAACGTGACCGGACCCGTAGGCATAGCCTCCGTAGGCAGCACCTCCGTCCAGCAGGGGTTCTTCCCCCAGCTCCTCGCCCTGATCAGCATAAACCTTGCCCTGTTCAACCTTCTGCCCATGTTGCCGCTCGACGGCGGGCACCTCCTATTCATAGCCGCGGAGAAGGTACGTGGAAAGCCCGTCAGTCAGGAGACCATGGGCAGGATCGCCGCCCTCGGTATAGCGCTTGTGCTGATGTTATTCCTGTTCGCTACCTACGCCGACCTTAGTAAAATCTTCACGGGACAGCCGTTCATCCCGGAGTAGACTTGGGAGTGAGATGACAGAGACAGCGGTACAGGAACGTCCGATCACGAGCCGCCGGATCACGGTCGGCGACGTACCCATAGGCGGTGGAGCCCAGATCGCCGTCCAGTCTATGACCAACACCATGACGAACGACGTCGAGGCGACGGTCCAGCAGGTCTACGACCTGAACGCCGCCGGTGCGGACCTGGTGCGCGTCTCGGTCAACGGTTCCAAGGCGCTCAAGGGCTTCAAGGAGGTAGTGTGGCGCTCTCCAGTGCCCCTTATTGCGGACATCCACTTCGACTACAGGATGGCGCTAGGGGCGGCCGAGGCGGGGGCCGCGTGCGTGCGCATCAACCCTGGCAACATCGGGGGAGACGACCGCTTCAGGGCCGTAATTGAGAAGTGCCAGGAGAAGGGGTGCGCCATGCGCATCGGGGTCAACTCCGGCTCGGTCGAGAGGCGCTTCTGGGACCTCCCGAAGGCCGAGGCGCTCGTGGCGAGCGCTCGCCACAAGGTCGAGATCGCCGAGGAGATGGGCTTCTACAACTTCAAGGTCTCGCTCAAGGCTAGCCACGTCCCGGAGATGGTAGAGGCAAACAGGCGGTTCCGCGAGCACTCGGACGCCCCGCTGCACCTTGGGGTAACGGAGGCTGGCACCAGGCTTCCGGGCGCGATAAAGAGCGCTGCGGCGCTCGGCCAACTGCTTCCCTACGGCATCGGGGACACCATCCGCATCTCGCTCGCAGAGGACCCTGTGGAGGAGATACCGGTGGCCTACCACATCCTCTCCGCGCTCGACCTGAGGCACAGGGGACCCAACGTCATAGCCTGCCCGAGCTGCGCTCGCACCCTGGGCTTCGACGTCATAGGCATGGCGGCCAGGGTGGAGGAGAAACTGGGGCGCTACGAGGACCATTTCACAGTCGCGGTCATGGGCTGCGTAGTCAACGGTCCGGGTGAGGCGCGCGACGCGGACTACGGTGTGGCCGGAGGCAAAGACGACGGTGTGATCTTCGCCAAGGGTGAGCCGATGCGCAAGGTGCATCGCGACGAGATCTTCGACGCCCTCTTCGAGGAGATCGAGAAGGACGGGCGCAAGTAGGATCGTTTCTAGTCCATTTGGGTGAGAAAAAAATAGCTCATTTGGGGGATGTGCGGCGCGCACGTTAGGTGTAGATTGTCCTGGAGATGATCATTCGAGGTGGCTGGCGCTATATGGCGCCTCCTCTCAAGGAGATGGAAGGAGAAAGCGCATGCGGAGGATAGCGATACTAGTGGGGTTGACTGCGGTCTTCCTCGTGGTTGCCGCGGGCGTCGCGGTGGCGGTCACGAAGACGTGTAACAACATCCCCTGTACAGGAACCAATAACGACGACGTCCTGCACGAGCGGCACGGCAGCGTTAAGGACCGGATACTAGGCAAGGATGGGAATGACCGGATTGACTCCGTCGACTGGGGCAGCGACAGGGATCGGCTGGAGGGCGGCAGACAAGGCGACAGGTTGGTCACCGTCGACGGGGACGCCCGCGACTCAGCCAGAGGCGGCGCGGGCAGAGACACCTGCTTCATCGACCAGGGCGACGCGAGTAGAAGCTGTGAGAGGCTGGACATAGCAACCACAGATGCGGATATCCAAGAGGCGCGCAACCTCGTGCATTCCGCCTTATGGAACAGTAGTCCGTAGGGGATTCTAGCTCCGAGATCGTCGATGGGAACCGGGGCGCATTGTGAGCTCCGGTCCCTTTCTTCTAACCCCTACCTATTACCGCCGGTAAGCTCGACCTAGTACCGAAACCGCAGGTCAACCGTGCACCCCGACGAATCTCGGGTAAGCTATCTGATCGAAATGCTCAGCGAATTGGACTGGTTTTGGGGACTGAAACTTGGGTAGATGGTTCTCTCCGTGCTGTTCGGTGGGTTACTGCTCTTCTCGATCACCTATCTCATCACCAGCGAGGTGCTCTGGCTACGGCTTGCTAACCTGGAAGTGTCGGGCTCCACTGCCGAAGATAGCCGCCCCGAATAAATTTCGGTGTCTGGCAAAGCGTTTGCGACACCTCCCGGGATGGACTCGCAGATAACCCGCGTAGGCTGGGTAGGTTAAACCGTCGAGGTACAGGGCAGTTGGGGCGGCGAGATCTTCTCGGTTCCAGGCGACCTATCCCAGGGCGAGGGCGAAACGCGTAACCGACTGGTGAGACCGATCGGCGCCTCCTAAAATGTCGTGGTCGGAGCGCACCTTTTCGCAGGTCTCCGTCGAGGCAGAGGAGGGGGAGGTTGAAGATCCGATAGACCCTTCGGCCCTGTATACCATGACGTGTTTGGGAATCTTCCCCGATGGCTGGTCCACTAATGGCACTGTTCTGGTCGAGAACGAGCCTTCCAGTTGAGACCCGGCAATCTACCTGCCGAGGAGAGCTACGGTCGCCTTGTAACCTAGATACTCTGTTATATAATCGGTGATGTTGCATGAGAGCAAGGGGTCTGCAAGGACCCGTTGCTTTTTTTAACGTTTGAAGAAGGTGAGAGAGACGGCGAGACTGGAGAGGCTGGCGCAGGTAGTCGAGGGCTCGCTCCCCGATGGAGTGGAGCTCGTCGATGCCCGCTTTGGTGCGGGTCCATTGCTGACGCTGTTCGTGGACAGGAAGGATGGGACGGTCGACCACGAGTTCTGTTCGCTCGTCGTCTCCGCCGTATCGCCAGCGCTCGAGGCGGAGGGATACGACGGCGCCTTCGAGGTTTCTTCTCCTGGGATCGAGCGTCCGCTCACCAAGCCAGAGCACTTCCGGCGCTTCGTTGGACAGGAGGTGAAGATTCGCATCTCCGAGCCGATGGAGGGGCGGCGGAACTTCACAGGCGTAATAGAGCGGGCCGGAGAGAGGACCTTCGTACTTAGACTCTTGGAGGGGGGAGCGGAGGTGGAGCTGCCGTTCGGCTCCGTCGTCCGCGCGAACCTCAAGGAGGACATAAGAGCATGAATGCGGCACTGTTGTCGGCTTTGCACGAGATAGAGACGGACAAGGGCATCCCGTTCGAGACGGTAAAGGGGGTGCTGGAGGAATCCCTGCTCGCGGCCTACGAAAACAGGGAGGAGGCGGAAGAGGGGGCGAGGGTGGTCCTCGACCAGGAGACGGGAGATCTCAGGGTGATGAGGGAAGGTGAGGACGTTACCCCCCACGACTTCACCCGCATCGCGGCCCAGGTAATGCGCCAGACCTTCTACCAGCGTCTCAACGAGGTGCACAGCGCGCAGCTTCTCGAAGAGTACGGCGAGCGCATTGGCGATGTCGTTACCGGCATCGTCCAGCAAGCCCACCGCCGTATGACCCTCGTCGATCTCGGACGGGTCGAGGCCCTCTTGCCTGCGAGCGAGCAGGTTCCAAACGAGCGCTACGAAAACGGCCAGCGCCTCAAGGTGTACTTGCTGGAGATCAGGGAGGCAGGGCGCGGGCCGAGCCTGACCGTGAGCCGGCGGCACGAGGGGCTCTTGAGGGGTCTCTTCACGCTGGAGGTGCCCGAGATCTACGACGAGCTGGTCGAGATCAAGGCCGTCGCGCGAGAGGCGGGGTTGCGCTCGAAAGTCGCCGTGTGGTCCAGGGAGCAGGGGATAGATCCGGTCGGCGCCTGCGTGGGCCCGCGGGGGAGCAGGGTACGTGCCGTGGTCTCGGAGCTCCGAAACGAGAAGATAGACATCATCCAGTGGGATCCTGAACCCGCGCGGTTTATCGCGAAGGCGCTCAGCCCCGCGCGTGTGCGCGAGGTTTACCTCGACGAGGAGGAGAGTCAGGCCGAGGTCATCGTGCCAGACGACCAGCTCAGCCTGGCGATCGGGCGCGAGGGCCAGAACGCCCGCCTCGCCGTCAAGCTGACTGATTGGAAGATAGACATAAAACCCGAGAGCCAGGCTGTCGAGTACGACGAAGAGGAAGAGGAGTGGGAGCCAGACGAGACCTCCACGATGCACCGCTGCAGGGCGGTCCTCTCGAACGGCCGGCGGTGCGCGAACATGGCGCTCCCCGGCTCCCTGTTCTGCGGTATCCCATCGCACCAGGCACAGGCCGCGGAGTTCGAGGGTATGGTCGAGGGATCGCAGGGGGTAAGGGATGAGTAGGCGCGTCTACGAGATAGCAAGAGAGCTGGAGCTGGATACCAAGGAGGTCATCGGTCGTCTCAATGAGGCCGGCATAGAGGTGAAGCATCACTCTGCGTCCGTCGAGGACCCTGTCTACGAGCGGGTGTTCGGCGACGGAGCCGGCGTCCACAACGGTCGTACGGAGGCTCAGCAGGCCGAGGCAAAGGAGGCTCGCTCAGAGGCGGAGCGCTCCGGGCACGGCGCCGACATCGCTGCTGCCCCTGCCGCGGAACCAGTCGCCGCGCCCAGAGGAGAGGGAGCGAAAAAGGAGAGAAAGCGGCGCAGGGTAGTTATCGATGCGAGCGCTACCAGCCGCAGCGCTCGGCCGCAGGTCGCACCAGCTCCAAAGGAGCCAGAGAAGGCTCCCGTCGAGGAGGAGCGGGAGGAGAAGGGGGCCGTGCGGGTGGAGCCTGGCGCTACCGTAAAGGACCTTGGCGACGCACTCGGGGTACCCCCTACCCAGATCATCAAGGTTCTGATGTCTCTGGGTGAGATGAAGACCCTGACCCAGACTCTTTCCACGGAGGAGATAGAGCTGATCGCCGAGGAGATAGGGGTCGAGGTCGAGGTTGGTGCGGTCGAGGAGCCCGCGCCCGAGGAGGTTGCGCCCGAGGACAGCCCTGAGGACCTGGTCGAGAAGCCTCCTGTCGTGACGGTCATGGGGCACGTCGACCACGGTAAGACGAGCTTGCTCGACCGCATCCGCAGCGCGAACGTTCAGTCGGGGGAGGCCGGCGGTATCACGCAGCACATCGGGGCCTACCAGGTAGAGAGCGGGGGGAAGAGGGTCACCTTCATCGACACCCCAGGCCACGAGGCCTTCACGGAGATGCGTGCTCGCGGAGCGCGCGTGACGGATATAGTCGTCCTCGTCGTCGCCGCCGACGACGGGGTCATGCCGCAGACTCTCGAGGCAATCGAGCACTCCAGAGCGGCCGGCGTCCCGATAGTCGTCGCGATAAACAAGATCGACGTCCCCAACGCCAACATGGACCGGGTGATGGGGGAGCTGGCCGAGCGGGGCCTTACCCCCGAGGCCTGGGGCGGCGAGACTGTTACGGTGCCTGTGTCGGCTAAGACCGGCGAGGGCATAGACGAGCTCGTCGATAACATTCTGGTAGTGGCCGAGCTCGAGGACCTCAAGGCCAACCCGAGCGCGCCGGCTAGCGGGTACGTTATCGAGGGCGAGCGCGACCCCGGTCGCGGCCCGGTAGCAACGCTTCTCCTCAACCGGGGCACGCTCCACAAGGGCGACGTCGTCCTCGCCGGCACGGCCTACGGGCGGGTGCGGGCGATGCTTGACTACACGGGCCAGCGCGTCAAGGGCGCCGGACCCGGCAGCCCCGCGGAGATCCTCGGCCTCTCGGGCGTCCCCGAGGCCGGTACCCGCTTCGAGGCCGTAGACCAGGAACGTATCGCGCGCGACAGGGCGCAGCAGGCAGAGGCTGCTCTGAGGCGCCAGGAGCTCGCCCAGCAGGGAGGCTCGCGGCGGACGCTGGAGGAGCTCCTCGGTGAGGGCGGTACCGAGGACCTCAACCTGGTGGTCAAGGCCGATGTCGCAGGCTCGGTCGAGGCACTCAAGGAGGCCCTCTCGAAGCTCTCCACGGATGAGGTGAGGGTCAACGTCGTAAGGAGCGGTGTCGGCGCGATCACCGACTCCGACGTCATGCTCGCCTCGGCGAGCGATGGGATCCTGCTCGGCTTCAACGTCAGGCCGACCAGCACGGCCAAGCAGGTCGCAGAGCGGGAAGGCGTGGAGATCCGGACCTACGACGTGATCTACAAGGCTCTCGAGGAGATCGAAGCCGCCATGCACGGCATGCTCGCCCCCGAGACCGTAGAGAACGAGACAGGTTCTGCCGAGGTGCGCCAGACCTTCCGTGTGCCTGGGGCCGGCTTGGTTGCCGGCTGCTACGTGACGAGCGGGGAGATCTCGCGCAACAACCGCGTGCGCGTGGTGCGGGATGGGACCGTGGTCTACGAAGGCAACATCGCCTCGCTCAAGCGCTTCAAGGACGATGTCCGGTCGGTGCGCGAGGGCTTCGAGTGCGGGGTAGGCGTCGAGAACTTCAACGACGTGAAGGAGGGCGACGTACTCGAGTTCTTCGAGGTCGTCCAGGTCCCGCGGTAGCCCCCCTTGTTCTGCGCCGTCAGGCTCGAGCTCGAGCTGCCCTTCGCCTCC
>Ga0126314_10001149_pt1 | contig 12575 bp, 14 predicted proteins | sample Plot105B_FD_92535 | JGI IMG/M metagenome (GOLD analysis project Ga0126314, IMG submission 92535) | Serpentine soil microbial communities from UC McLaughlin Reserve, CA, USA - Plot105B | ecosystem: Environmental > Terrestrial > Soil > Grasslands | place: USA: UC McLaughlin Reserve, Lake County...
CCTCGAGGACGCGGCCTCGGGTGCGGCTCCGACTTGACATCTGATAGGTCAATCAATAAGGTGCTTCCCATGACGTCGACGAAGGACACCCGCCACGTCGTCCGCTCGAGCTCGGACGAGCGGCGCGAGCAGGTCCTGCAGGCCGCGGTGAAGGAGTTCGCGGCGCACGGGTTCCACGCGGCGTCCACGAGCGCGATAGCGAAGCGGGCCGGCATCTCGCAGCCGTATATTTACGCGCTCTTCCCGAACAAGCGGGAGCTCTTCCTGGCGGCTCACCGGCGCTGCATCGAGCGGATCCGGGCGGTGTTCCTCGAGGCGGCGAGCGGCAAGGCGACACCGGAGGAGCGCCTCACCTCTATGGGGCGTGCCTACATCGAGCTGCTCGACAACCGCGACGACATCCTCTTCCAGCTCCAGGCTCACGCAGCCGCCGGGGACGCGGAGCTGCGGGAGCCGGTGCGTGACGACTTCATGCGGCTCTACGACGACGTGCACCGGATGAGTGGGGCCGGGCCGGACGAGGTCGCCGCGTTCATGGCCAAGGGGATGCTGCTGAACGTGGTCGCCGCGCTCGACCTGCCGCGCGAGTACACGCCCGCCGCAGTGGAGTGACGCCTCTTTTTTTCGCTATCAGATGATAGGTCAATCAATAAACACTGAGGACGCAATCATGAGGAAGGCAGGCAGCATCACGACTCTGGCGATCGTCTCGGTCGCGCTCTTCATGGTCACGCTCGACAACCTCGTCGTGACCAACGCGCTCGTGTCGATCCGTGAAGACCTGGGCGCGTCGCTCGAGGAGCTCGAGTGGACGGTCAACGCGTACACGCTCGCGTACGCCGTGTTCCTGCTGACGGGCGCGGCGCTCGGCGACCGCCTCGGGCGGAGGGCGCTGTTCGCCGTCGGGCTGGGCGTCTTCACCCTCGGCTCGGCGGGCGCGGCACTTGCGCCCACCACCGAGGCGCTGATCGCCACGCGCGCGCTGCAGGGGCTCGGCGCGGCGGTCGTCACGCCGCTATCGCTCACGTTGCTGAACGACGCGTTCGCGCCCGAGAAGCGCGGCCTTGCGCTCGGGATCTGGTCGGGCGTGTCGGGGCTCGGCGTGGCGCTCGGGCCGGTGGTCGGCGGCGCGGTGGTCGAGGGCTTCTCGTGGCAGTGGATCTTCTGGCTCAACGTGCCCGTAGGGCTCGCGCTCGCGCCGGCCGCGCTGGCGCTCCTGCGCGAGAGCCATGGCCCGAGCCGCTCGCTGGACGTGCCCGGTGTCGCGCTTGCGAGCGCGGGGCTGCTCGGCGTCGTGTTCGGGATCGTGCGAGCGCAGGCGCTCGGCTGGACGAGCACGACGGTGGTCGCCTCGCTGGCGGGCGGCGCCGCGGTGCTGGCGGCGTTCGTCGCCTGGGAGCTGCGCTCGCCGGCGCCGATGCTGCCGATGCGGTTCTTTCGCAATCGCAGCTTCGCGGCCACGAACGGCGTGTCGCTCCTGATGTTCTTTGGCGCGTTTGGCTCGATCTTCCTGCTGGCGCAGTTCTTCCAGGTGGCGCAGGGCTACTCGCCGCTCGAGGCGGGGGTTCGAACCCTCCCGTGGACGGCGATGCCGATCTTCGTCGCGCCGGTGGCAGGGCTGCTGTCCGACCGGATCGGCAGCCGGCCGTTGATGGCGACCGGTCTCGCGCTCGAGGCGACCGCGCTCGCCTGGCTCGCGGTCGTCACCACGCCGGGCGTGGCGTACGGGCGGCTCGTCCCGGCGTTCGTGATGGCGGGCGCCGGCATGGCGCTGGTCTTCGCCCCCGCGGCGAACGCGGTGCTGAGCTCCGTCAGGCCCGTCGAGGCGGGCCAGGCGTCGGGCGCCACCAACACGATCCGCGAGATCGGCGGGGTGCTCGGCGTGGCGGTGCTGTCGACGGTCTTCACGGGCGCGGGCGGCTACGCCTCGCCGCAGAGCTTCGTCGACGGGCTGGTCCCCGCGGTGTGGGTCGGCTCGGCGGCGCTGGCGATCGCGGCGGCGGTGGCGCTGCTCGTGCCGGGCCGCGCCGCGCCAGCCCGCGAGCCGGCCGCGCTGCGACCGCCCGCGTACGAGGCCGCGGCCTGAGCCCGGAGGGGGTCTGAGCCCGAGGGGAGCCCGGAGGGGGTCTGACCCCTCGCCCGGGCATGGGCTCAGGGGATGGGATCAGACCCCCTGGGCCGGCGGGTATCGTCGCGCCGATGTTCGACGTCCACGCCATCCGCGATCGCTTTCCGGCCCTCGCGAGTGGGGCCGTCTTCCTCGACGGGCCCGGTGGCTCGCAGGTGCCGGACACCGTCATCGAGGCCATGGGCGGCTACCTGCGCAACACGAACGCGAACCTGGGCGGGGCGTTCGCCACGAGCACGGCGTCCGACGAGCTGATCACGCGCGCCCGCGCGGACGCCGCCGACTTCACCGGCGGCCATCCGGACGGCATCGCGTTCGGCGCCAACATGACGACGCTCAACTTCCTGCTCGCCCACGCCGTGGCGCGGACACTCGAACCAGGCGACGAGATCGTGACGACGGCGCTCGACCACGACGCCAACATCGCGCCCTGGCTGCTCGTGGCGCGCGACCACGGCCTCAGCGTCCGCCAGGCGCCGCTCAGCACCGACGACATGACGCTCGACCACGGTGCGCTCGAGGCCCTGATAGGCGAGCGGACCCGCGTCGTGGCATTCACGCTCGCGTCGAACGCGGTCGGCTCGCTGACAGACCCGGCGCGCATAGCCGCCGCCGCGCACGCCGTGGGCGCGCTCGCCTGGGCCGACGGCGTGCACCTCGCGCCGCACCGCCGCCTCAAGGCGAGCGAGTGGGCGCTCGACGTGCTGCTCTGCTCGCCCTACAAGTTCTTCGGGCCGCACCTCGGCGTTGCGGCGATCGCGCCCGAGCTCGCGCGCAGCCTGCCGGCCGACCGCGTCCGGCCCGCCGCGGAGGAGCCGCCGGGTCACCGCTTCGAGACCGGCACCCAGTCGCACGAGGCGATCGCCGGCACGCTCGCGGCCATCGACTACCTGCGCTCGCTGGGCGACGGCGACCTCGGCACCGCCTTCGAGCGCGTCCGGGCCCACGAGGACCTTCTCTCGCGCCGCTTTCTCGCCGAGATATCCGAACGGCTCGAGCTCTATGGGATCCAGGGCGAGGAGGCACGCACGCCCACCTTCTGTTTCAACGTGCCCGGACACGCGCCGCGAGACGTCGCGACGGCGCTCGCGGACCGGGACATCTACGTCTGGGACGGCGACTACTACGCCCTCGAGCCGATGCGCGCGCTAGGCCTCGGCGACAGCGGCGGCGCGGTGCGCGCCGGCTTCCTGCACTACACGACCGAGGCGGAGGTCGACGGGCTGCTCGAGGCGCTGTCGGCGCTCGTCTGAGCGGCACGGCGCGCGATCGCGCGCAGCCATACGCGCCGGATCAGTGCGCTGCCCGGGTGGATGACGCGCCAGTAGCGCAGAAAGCTGCGCCGCGCGGCCTCGTCGGTGGCGAGTATGCGCGTCTCGGTGCTGAGCAGCGTCGCGCCCGGGCGAGCGTCGCGCTCGACGCGGAAGTTGAAAGCCGCCCTCGCGTATCCCGGCTCGGCGAACGACGCGAACTCCTCGGCGCTGACGCGCACGACGCCGCCCGTCGGCGTCCAGAAGCGGCCCACCACGCCGTACGCGACCTCGTCGGCCGCCTCGTCCAGCAGCACGAAGCCGGCGCGCTCGAAGCCCTCCAGGAGCGGGCGATCGAGTGACCGCGACAGCCTGCCGGTGCGAAGCGCCACCAAGACGACGGACAGCGGCACCTCGCGGGGTGTGAAGGCCCGCGCGGCCGCGAGCGTTGCGGCCGGAGACGCGATCACGCGCCGCTCGTGTCGCTCGCTCGCGTGGGAGTGGGGGAGGTGGCTGTCGAGAATCATAGAATCTTGTTCTAGAATATCACTCTAGTGGCGTCACGCAACAACCGCAGACAGGAGATCCTCGACGCCGCGCTCGCCGCGTTCTCCGAGCGCGGGTTCGCCACGGCCACGATCGACGACGTCCGTAAAGGCTCCGGCGCAAGCATCGGCTCGATCTACCACCACTTCGGCGGCAAGGAGGACCTGGCCGACGCGCTCTACTTCGAGGCCCTGCGCGACTACCAGGCCGGCATCCACGAGACGCTCCGGCGCAACCGCGACGCCCGCCGCGGCGTACAGGGGCTCGTCCGCCACCACCTCCGCTGGGTCGCGACGCACCCCGACCTGGCGCGCTGGCTGATCGGCTGGCGCGGCGGCGGGGAGGCGGTCAAGGAGCTGAACCGCGACCTGATCAGAGCGATGAACGACTGGCTGCGCCCGCACGTCGATGCGGGACGCGTCCGCGAGCTGCCGCTCGACCTGACCTACGTGATCCTGATCGGCCCGGCACAGGAGTTCGCGCGCCAGTGGCTCGAGGGTCGGCTGCGCGCCTCGATGAAGGACGCCGAGCGCACTCTGCCCGCCGCGGCCTGGAGCGCGCTCGACGCGACGAGAGGAGACTGACGATGGCCCGTACGTACGCGGAAGCGGTGGCGGCGGCGAGGGACGCCGCCACCGAGTTGGTCCTCGTCGAGCGCCGCGACACGCACGCGCTCGTGACGATGAACGATCCCGACAAGCTCAATCCGCTGAGCGCCGAGCTGACCGTGCGGCTGCGTGAGGCGCTCACCGAGCTGGCCGCCGACGAGTCGCTCCGCGCGATCATCCTCACTGGAGCGGATCCCGCCTTCTCGGCCGGTGGCGACCTGCGCCTGATGCGTGACACCGCCCAACCGATGCTCGACTCGGGCGGCGGCGCGCCTGAGCTGTGGCGCTGGATCCGCATGGAGTTCGGACAGATCGCGCGCCTGATCACGCGGACCGACAAGGCGTTCGTGGCGGCCGTGAACGGCGCCGCCGCCGGCGTCGGCCTCGCGTTCGCCCTGGCCTGCGATCTGATCCTCGTCTCGGATCGCGCGCGGCTCGTGCCGGCGTTTGGGCGAATCGGGCTGCTGCCCGAGGTCGGCACGAGCTGGCTGCTCACGCGCCGGCTCGGCTACCAGCGCACCTTCGAGCTGTTCGCCGGCGGCCGGCACCTGTCGGGAGGCGAGGCTGCCGAGATCGGGCTCGCCAACTCGGTGCATTCGCACGCCGAGCTGCTGCCGGCTGCGAGTGAGTGGTGCGAGCGGATCGAGGCGCTGCCGCAGCACGTGGCGACGATGATGAAGCCGCTGCTGCGCCACGCCGCCGACCTGACCTGGGAGCAGGCGATCGCGATGGAGGAGTTCGCCGAGCCCGGTTGCTTCACCACACCCGCCCACCGCGATGCGGTGGCGGCGCTCATCGCGCGCGGCTAGGCTGAACTGACTCCGTGTTCTCGCGACAGTTGTCGCGGGTTCGATAGGTCTTTGAAGTGCGGCGACCCCGCCCGATCGGGCGGGGTCGTCCGCGTTGCGGCTCAGGCTCCTTATCGCCAAACAAAGAGGGAGCCGCATGACTGAGGATGACGTGCTGTTCGGCTATCGCCTGCAGCTCTTTGACCTGGCGGGCCGGACGTCCGTCGCTAACGCTTGCCGGGTTTTCGGTGTGCACCGCTCGACCTATTACCGCTGGAAGGCGCTCGTCGAGCGCTCCGGGCTCGAGATGCTGCGCCCCAGGGAGCGCCGCCGCCCGGCGATGCCTAACCAGCTGCCGCGGATCGTCGAGGAGCGGATCGTCGCGTTCGCGCTTGGGCACCCCGGACTCGGGCCGAGGCGCGTCGCGGCGCAGCTCGCCCGGCCGGAATGGGGTGGCCTTGCCGTGTCGCCGAACGGCGTCTGGAAAGCGCTCTGCCGCCACGGGCTCAACACCCGCGCCAAGCGCCTCGCGCTCGTCGCCGGCTACCGGGCCCCCTACGAGCCGCCGGCCGACCCAGAGCCCGATCCGCACGTCGAGACGAGCAGGCCAGGCGAGCTGGTTGGGATCGACTGCTTCTTCGTCGGCCGCCTGCACGGCACCGACGGCGCCGTCTGGCAGCTGACCGCGATCGACACCTACTCGTCGTTTGCCTGGGCCGAGCTCGTGCGCTGCAAGTCGGGCGCCCCGGACCAGCGCCAGACATCGCTGTTCGCGCGCAAGCTCGCCGCCGAGCTGCGGCGCGCCGGCTGGCGCCTCGAGCGCGTGCTCTCAGACAACGGCAACGAGTTCGCAAAGCCCGTCTTCAGCGGCACGCTCGAGCAGCTCGGCGTCGCCCACAGCCGCATCAAATCCGGCCGGCCGCAGACCAACGGCCACGTCGAGCGGCTGCATCGCACCCTGCTCGAAGAGTGCTGGCGGCCGGCGTTCGCGCGCTTCCTACAGGTCCGCTATCGCGGCCTCCAGCGCGAGCTCAGGGCGTCCCTCGACTACTACAACTTCCAGCGCGCGCACACCGGCCGCATCACCCGAGGTCGCGTCCCAGCCGACCTCGTCTACGCTGCCCACAAGATGGAGCCGAGATGAGCCGCCACCGTCGGCAGATCTCGGAGTCTGTTCAGGCTAGGCCTGCTCGCCGAGCCGCTCCTCGACCGCCCGGACCTTGTCGTCGAGCGTCTGGTCCGGGCGGTCGCGGCGCTCGTCGAGCTTCAGCACCGTGTAGACGCGCTGCACGCCCTGCTCGAACGGCACCGCGTGCAGCTCGCGGACGACCGCCAGGATGTCCTCGGTCGTGCCCTCGAGCGAGGTTCCCATCGCGTGCATCCGGTAGCGCACGCGGTCCTGGGCGGCGAGCCGCCGCTGGATCTCCGCGATGTACTCGCTGGCGCTCAGGCTCGGCCGGCCGAGGGCGAGCACGGTGAGGTCGGCGGTGGCCATCAGGCGCGCAGCGTACGCCCGAGCGACGCCTGACGGCGCAGGAGCGGCGCCGCCCGGTAGCGCTCCTCGCGGCGCTCCTGCCAGAGCCCGTCGATCACCGCGAGCACGTGCTCGAGCCCGATCACCTCGCTCCATGCCACCGGGCCGCGCGGGTGTGAGAGGCCGAGCGTCATGCCGGCGTCGACGTCGTCGGCGGCGCCGACTCCCTCGCCGATCGCGAACGCCGCCTCGTTCACGAGCTGGCAGACGATCCTGCCGAGCACGAGGCCGGGTGCGTCCTCGACCCATTCGCATGCGAACCCAAGCGACGCGAAGACGTGCTCGGCGGCCTCCGCGGCAAAGCGCGGGGTGGTGGGAAGGCGTGTCAGCTCCACGAGCCGCGCGGCGTCGAGGGGCGGAAGCAGGTGGAAGCCCACCGCGCCCGGCTCTCCACGCGCGGCCAGCGACGAGGACGCACAGAGCGTGATGAGGGGTGCGCCGCCGGGCGGTGCGGCCTGCGGCCGGACGGCCGCGTCGACGACGAGCTCTGCGGGCCCGCCCTCGCGCAGCTCGTGCCCGGCGGCGCGGGCGCGCTCGCGTAGCGCATCGGCGAGCGGGCCGTCGCCGACCAGGGCGAGTGCGACCGGCGCATCGGTGCCGGCGGCCGGCGGCCCCGGATCTCCGGGCCGGTGGCCCCCGTAGGCCGGGTACTCGTACCAGCCGCGACCGGTCTTGCGTCCGAGCCGGCCCGCCGCCACCATGCGCCCCTGGATCGGGCTCGGCTTCCAGCGCGGCTCCCCGAACGACAGCTCGTGAAACGACTTCGCCACCTCGAAGCCAACGTCGACGCCGACCAGGTCCATCAGCTCGAACGGCCCCATGCGGAAGCCGCCGCCGAGCCGGCATATGCGATCGATCTGCTCGTGGGTCGCCACGCGCTCGGACAGCAGCCGCAGCGCCTCCGCCCCGAACGGGCGGCCGCAGCGGTTCACGAGGAAGCCGGGCCCGTCGCTCGCGAGGATGACCTCCTTGCCCATCGCGTGCCCGGTCGCACGCGCGACAGCCAGCGCGCGTTCGCCGGTCTGGTCGGCGCGGATCACCTCCAGCAGCCGCATCAGCGGCGGCGGGTTGAAGAAGTGCATCCCGACCACGCGCTCGGGCCGCTCGGCGGCGCTCGCGAGCGAGGTGACCGGGATCGACGACGTGTTCGTGGCGAGCACGGCGTCCGCGGCGCAGACGCCGGACAGGTCGGCGAACAGCGAGCGTTTCAAATCCGCACGCTCGGGCGCCGCCTCGATCACGAGCTCGCAGCCTGCCAGCGCGTCGAGCGACGACGCTTCCTCGAGCAGCGCGCTCGCGTCGGCGGCGACGCGGCCCTTCGCAACCCAGCGCTCGAGCCCCGCTCGAACGGCGCCGGCGCCGCGCTCGAGCGCCTCCGGCACCGGATCGTGCAGCAGCGTGCGCATGCCCGCGGCGCAGGCGAGCTGCGCGATCCCGGCGCCCATCGTCCCGGCGCCGACGACGCCGAGCACGCGAGGGAGATCCGCGCTCACCGCCCCCGGAACTCCGGCCTTCGCTTCTCCACGAACGCCGTCATGCCCTCGATGCGGTCCTCGGTTGCCATCGCGAGCTCGAAGAGCCGTCGCTCCTGCTCGAGTCCGGCGCTCAACGACGTCTCGTCGGCGGCCCGCACCGCCTGCTTCGCCATCCGCACCGCGAGAGGCGGGCGCCGCGCAACGACCTCCGCGAGCTCGAGCGCGGCGGCGAGCCAGTCGCCCGCGGGCGCCACGCGGTTGACGATCCCGAGTGCGTGCGCCTCGGATGCGTCGATCCGCCGCCCGGTGAGGACCAGCTCCATCGCCCGCTGCTTCCCGATGACCCGGGCGAGTCGCTGCGTGCCGCCGCCGCCGGGGATGATGCCGAGCGTGATCTCGGGCTGGCCGAACTCCGCGCTCTCCGAGGCCACGATCATGTCGCACGCGAGGGCGAGCTCACAGCCGCCGCCGAGCGCATAACCGGAGACGGCGGCGACCATCGGCGTGCGCACGGCGGCCAGCCGGGGCCAGAAGCGCGACGCCGGCGAGGTGAGCGCCTCGACGAACGTGCGGCTCGCCATCGACTTGATGTCGGCGCCCGCGGCGAACCACTCGTCGCCGCCCGCGATCACGATGCAGCGCACGCCCGGGTCGGAATCCCAGCGCTCGCAGAGCGCGGCCAGCTCCTCCATCAGCTCGGGGGAGAGTGCGTTGCGCGCGTCGGGGCGGTCGAGCCGGGCAAGCCCGACCGCGCCGCGCGTCTCCGCCGCGACCAGGCTCACGCCGGCACGAGCGCGTTGATGCCCGTGTAGGCGCGTCCGATTATGAGCTTCTGGATCTGGGAGGTGCCCTCGTACAGCGTCGTCACGCGCGCGTCGCGCAGGTAGCGCTCCACCGGGTGGTCGTCCACGTACCCGGATCCGCCGTGGACCTGGATGGCGCGGTCGGCGCAGGTCACCGCCGCCTCGGTGGCGTACAGCTTCGCCATGGACGTCTCGGTGGTGCTCGGGTTGCCCTGATCCTTGAGCCAGCCGGCGCGCCACACGAGCGCGCGCGCCGCCTCGGTCTGCACGACCATGTCCGCGATCATCTCCTGCACGAGCTGGAACGACGCGATCGGCCGGTCGAACTGCGTGCGCTCCTTCGAGTACGCGATCGACGCGTCCAGCGAGCCCTGGCAGATCCCCACACAGCCGGCGGCGACGCTGTAGCGGCCCGAGTCGAGCGCGGACATCGCGATCTTGAAGCCGTCGCCCACGTCGCCCATCAGCGCGGAGTCCGGCACCTCGACGCCGTCGAAGCCGAGCGACGCCGTGTCCGATCCCTTGAGACCCAGCTTGCCGTGGATCTCCTGGGACGAGAAGCCCTCAGAGTCCGTGGGCACGAGGAAGCAGGCGATCCCCTTGTGCTTCAGCGCCGGATCGGTCTGCGCGAAGACGAGCGCCAGCTTCGAGTAGTTGCCCAGCGAGATCCACATCTTGCCGCCGCTCAGGCGCCAGCCGCCGTCGATCTTCTCGGCGCGCGTCTTCAGGTTGGCGGCGTCCGAGCCGGTGTCGGGCTCCGTGAGGGCGAAGCAGCCGAGCGCCTCGCCCGAGCACAGCTGCGGCAGCCACTCGTGCTTCTGCTCCTCGCTTCCCCAGCGGGTGATCGACGAGCACACGAGCGACGTGACGACCGATACCACGGTGCGCATCGCCGAGCAGCCGCGGCCGATCTCCTCGACGATGAGGGCATAGGTGCGGTAGTCCACGCCGCGGCCGCCGTACTCCTCCGGCACGATCGCACCGAGGAAGCCCATGTCGGCGATCTTCCGGACCAGCTCGGTGTCGAAGTGCTCGTTGCGGTCGTTATCGCGCGCGCGCGGGACGATCTCCCGGTCGGTGAAGTCGCGCGCCGTCTCGCGGATGAGCCGCTGCTCGTCAGTGAGTTCGAAGTCGATCATCTGTTCCTGTTCTGCGGAATGCTTGCGGGGATGGGTGACTCTAAGGCTTCGTGGGAGCTGAACGAGGGCGACGAGATCGCGCCCGGACGCTCCGTTCTCAAGCTCCTCGGCGGTGGGAACCGCTACGAGGCGTACCTCGTCTGGGACGAGCGGCTGTTCGCGCCGATGGTGGCAAAGGTCGTGCGCCCCGACCAGGCCGAGGAGGAGTCGGCCCTGCGCGGCCTGAGTCGCGAGGCGGCGGCGCTCGAAACTCTCGCTCACCCGGTGATCCTGCGCGGCTTCGACGCCGTGCTGTCACCGCCCCACCCGCACGTGCTCGTCGAGCACCTCGAGGGCCCGACGCTGCGCCGGCTGCTTCGGCGCGCCGGCCCGCTGCCGGCCGAGCAGGTGCTTCCGCTGGCGCTCCACGTGGCGTCCGCCCTCCACTACATGGCTGGAGAGGGCTGGGTGCACCTCGACCTGAAGCCGGACAACATCGTGATGGGCATTCCGCCGCGCGTGATCGATCTGTCGCTGGCGCGCACGGTCGAGCGCGCGGAGAAGCTGCGCGAGCCGATCGGCACGAATGCGTACATGCCTCCGGAGCAGTGCGAGCCGAACGGGGATGTCGGCCCTCCGGCGGACGTATGGGGGCTCGGCGCCACGCTCTACCACGCCGTCGCGGGCCGGCGCCCGTTTCCGAAGCCGGCGATGCTCGACCGCGACGTCGACCCCGAGCTGCGCTTCCCGCAGCTCGTGGAGGAGCCGCTTCCGTGGCCGAGGCGCGTGCCGTCCGCCGTCGCGGAAGCGATCCTCGCCTGCCTCCGGAAGCGGCCGGCCGACCGCCCGACGGCCTCCGAGCTCGCGCTCAGGTTCCAGCCGCTCGTCGCCGCCTTGCCGGAGCGGCTGCGGCTGACCCGCAGCGGCCGCCGATAAGGCCGTGACTTGCTGATCTCGCGGGTGTTTAAGGGGTGTAGGAGCTGAACCCCGAGGAGGACCATTTCGATGAGTGAGCTGAATCATCCAGCGAGCATGTATCTGCGGATCGCCGAGGATCCCGAGGATCTGCTCGCCGAGCGCTCACGACTGCGGCGCGCGCTGGCGCTCGTGACCGTCGTGGCGGTATTGGTGGTGAGCGTCCTGTCCGCCTCCGGGGTGCTCAACGGCGCCTGGGGACCGTGGAAGCTCGACGACGCGGTTGCACAGTCCGGTCCGCCCGAGGACGACGACGACAACTCGGGGCCCGGCGGCGGCGATGACGGCGACGGCGGCGACGACGACGACAGCACCGGTCGCGAGAGCGCCGGCAACACCGACGCGGGTGGCCAGGACACGGGCGTTTCGACGAAGGGGGAGACCGACCCGGGCGACGACACCGGGCGCAGCGAGGCGACCGAGGGCACCGGCGCCGAGACGAAGGGCAACACCGACGCCGGCGGCGAGGACACGGGCGTGTCGACGAAGGGCGAGACCGACCCGGGCGACGACACCGGACGCAGCGAGGCGACGGAGGGCACCGGCGCCGAGACGAAGGGCAACACGGACGCGGGTGGCCAGGACACGGGCGCGTCGACGGCCGGCGAAACGGACCCCGGCGATGGGACCGGGGCGACCGAGAAGCGCTAGCCGCCTGCGGCTCACGAGTGGCGTGGCCCTGCCGCCCCCCGGTTAGGCGGGGTCGCGTCCGGTCTTGTCCCGACGGCTCGCCCGAGCTCCCCCCGGGCCGGGCCAGGCAGGGGGTCGGGGCTGACCGGGAAGGCCAGGGGAGCCGCAGCGCATCTGGAGGGAACCGGCTGCGGCTCCTCAGGCCGGCGTGACGGCCGCCACCTGGGCGGGGTTCACGTACACCGGCTGGCCCTCGATGCCGCCGGGGTCCGAGTAGCCCTCCTTGCGGGTGAGCTGCACGAGCCCCTCGGCGGCCGCGAAGGCGGCGGCCACGGCCTCGGGCTCCTCCTGCACGAGCAGGCTGGCGCCGCCGGTCAGGTCGATCTTCGCGGGCATGCTGGTCTCCTTCCTCAGGCGGCCGGGTTCTCGATCACGCAGGCGGCTCCCTGACCGACGCCGATGCACATCGTCGCGACTCCGTAGCGCCCCTCTCGGCGGCGAAGCTCGTGCGCGAGCGTGCCGATCAGCCGCGCGCCGGAGCAGCCGAGCGGGTGGCCGATCGCGATCGCGCCGCCGTTGACGTTCACGCGCTCGTGGTCGAAGCCGAGCTCGCGCATCGACGCGAGCGCCTGCGCCGCGAACGCCTCGTTCAGCTCCACGAGGTCGACGTCCGCGACCGTCAGGCCGGCGCGGTCGAGCGCCCGTCTCGTGGCCGGCACC
>Ga0126314_10001151_pt1 | contig 12564 bp, 8 predicted proteins | sample Plot105B_FD_92535 | JGI IMG/M metagenome (GOLD analysis project Ga0126314, IMG submission 92535) | Serpentine soil microbial communities from UC McLaughlin Reserve, CA, USA - Plot105B | ecosystem: Environmental > Terrestrial > Soil > Grasslands | place: USA: UC McLaughlin Reserve, Lake County...
AGACGAAGTCCTCCGTTCCAAGCACGCCGGGAAGCTGTCGCAGGGCCTGCGGGTCCGCCACCCTGCTCAGCTCATGCAGGGAGGCGACGACCGATGACTCCTTGCGCGCGCGGTGCCAGCGCACGACGCCTTGGAGCATGAGGATGTCCCCGAAGTTCCAGTAGCCGTTGAATCCTCCAACGAGGAGGACCTTCGGCAGGTCGGGGCTGTTGAGCTTCTTCAGAGTGATGGGCGTCGCGAAGAAGGAGAAGCGCATCCTTTTTCTTAACCACGGACCCCGCGACGCCGTCACCCGTTACCGACGTTACAGGATGTGACAGTGCACCGTTTCACAGAGGCGCGGTCGCTTCCCGCGCGAATGTTTCACACATACCGCCGAGCACACCTCCCGCTCAGCGCCCAGACTTCCTGGCGGGCGACGGTTTGGGCGTGGGCGCGGGTGTGAGCCGTCCATGTTTCTTCAAGGCCTTCACCAGTCCGTCATGGGGCAGGCCGTAGACACGGACATTGTCCGCGCCCGTCATGGTGTCGGAGGCGAGCATCGCGTTGAGGATGGCTTCCTGCGTGGCCTGTACGGTGGCCTCGAAGAGCGGGTTGAGTCTGTCATTGCCGAGCACCGTGATGTTGGCGACATGCGCCTCCGTCGGAGGCTTCACGTGCTGGGTGGAGAACGCGAGGAAGATGTCTCCCGAGTAGTTCTCACCCAGTCCGCCCATCTTGGAGATGCCCAGCGGCACGCGCCGCGCGAGCCGTCCGAGTTGATGCGGCAGCAGGGGCGCATCCGTCGCGACGACGACGATGATGGAGCCCGCCCCCTCGAAAGGATTGGGTGCGGAGGGAAGGACGCTGGTGGCGCCACAGGACGACATGGAGCTCAGCATGGGGTTGCCGGGCTTCTGCGCGCCGAGGTAGCAGGGCTTGTTCCCCGTCAGCTCCTCGCCCACGGGGACGCCCTCGACGGAGAACAGGCGCCGCGAGCCGTAGTTGCACTGCACCAGCACGCCCAGGGTGTAGCCGCCCGCGGACTCGGGCAGCTTGCGTGACGCGGTGCCGATGCCGCCCTTGAAGCCATGGCACACCATGCCGGTGCCGCCGCCGACGGAGCCCTCCGCCATGGGGCCCGGGCGCGCCGCCTCCAGGGCCTGGAGCGCGTGCTGGGGCTTGAGGTGGAAGCCGTAGATGTCGTTCAACATCCCGTCCCACGTCTCCGCGACGACGGGCAGACCCAAATCCCAGGCGAGGTTCTTGTCCGCTGCCCAGGAGATGACGGCCTCGCGTGCCGCGCCGATGTCGTTGGTGTTGGTGATCATCACCGGGCCATTGAGCTCACCGGACTCCTGAATCCAGTGGGTGCCCGTCATCTCTCCGTTGCCGTTGAGGGCGTAGGTGGCGGCGAACACCGGCTCGGAGACGCCGTCCTTGCCTCGGGGCAACACCGCGGTGACGCCGGTGCGCAAGGGGCCCTTGCCCTTCTCGATGCGGCCCTCGCCGGAGATGAGCGTCGTGTGGCCCACCTCCACGCCGGGCACGTCGGTGATGGCGTCGAGCGGACCGGACTGGCCGCCGAAGGTGATGCCCAAATCCCTGGCGCGAGCCCGGGGGCGCTCCGCCTGAGCGGCGGCGAGCGAGGGAGTCATCGACAACCAGAGCAGCACGGAGGGGAGCAGGGGTCGCCAGCGGTTGCGCATGCCCCGCTTCCTACTCCTCCCCGCACCGGCCGTGTAGCGCGGAGGTGAGGGCGCCCGTGGATTCTCGAGCGCCCTCGCGGTGCGTCAGAACGCGGTGCCGTCCGCGCGCAGCCCAGGGGACGAAGACAGTCCGGAGGGCAGCGTGGTGTGTCGCACGAAGGTTCCATTCGGGTCCGCGTCCGGAGAGCGGTTGTCGGACACGTTGTCCACGGGGGAGGTGTAGCTGTACGTGTCCACGTCGGTGTTGTCCGGCTTGCGCAGCCGCACGGTGTCGCTGTCGTTGCCCAGGCCGAGGGCCCCACTGGAGGCGCGCACCGCGTTTGTCCTGCCCGGGGGAATGCCCGCCGTCCCGCCGAAGACGACCACGGCCTTGCCCGCGCCAAGCGTCGTGCCGGCGGGGAAGACATGGCGCGAGAGGGCCGAGTCCCACACGCTCCAGCCGGAGATGTCCACGGCGACAGCGCCCACGTTGACCAGCTCCACGAACTCGTAGGCGACGTTGTTACTGCCGCCGACGGCGGGCTCGTTGGCGAGCACCTCGTTGATGATGACGCGGCCAGTGCCCGTGGTGAGGGTCAACGCGGCGTCACTCTCGTCGAAGAGGGCGGCATTCGTCGCGTCCACCACCCGCACGAGCGTGTTGCTGGACGCGATGGCCGGCAGCGTCCACGCGTAGCTGCCCTGGACGGCGGGCACCGAGGCGGCCAGCACGCTCCACGTCGTACCGCCGTCGGTGGTGGCCTCCACGCGCACGTCGGCGATGCCCCAGGCATGCCACCGGATGGGCAGCACGGAGCCCGCCGCGTACGTGCCGCCATGGGGCTCCTTGAGCCGCAGGAAGGGCGCCGTCGCGGAGCTGAACGCGTAGCTGCTTGCGACGGGGCGATGGTCGCTCAGGGTGTTCAGGTAGTCGGGCACCCACTGGTCCGCGTAGATGACCTCGGCGGTGTCGGGGAGGTAGCGGGCGGCCACCTCGTTGCTGGCCAGCGTGTGGTCCACCACGTTCTCGAAGCCGATGGACGTGTCGTCGCCCGCCAGCGACAGCTCGCGGGTGATGAAGGTGTAGCCGCTCGGGTCCGACACGAAGTCCTGGTACGGCGTGGGCAGCGGCTGCTGGGTGTCGGGGTCCAGGGTGATGGACTCGTCCACGTCGTCGTTCCAGTCGCCGATGACGAGCACGTGCGTCTGCGAGAGGTTCTGGTCCAGGTACTCCTTCAGCGCGGCGCTCGCGCGCTCCCGGGCCGCGCGAGGGCCGGTGGGGTCCGCGCTCTCCGCGCGCATGTGGACCACGATGGCGACGAGCGGCGTCTGCGTGCCCTGGATTTCGGTGGTGAAGTTCACACGCAGGGGCGGGCGGTTGCCGAAGTCGCTCTCGCTGCCGATGCGCAACAGCTCCGCGCTCTGGAAGGAGAGCGAGCTGTCGTAGAGGATGCCCAGCTTCTGCGTGCTGGCGCCGTAGGGGCTGGTGCTGCCGGTGACGAAGCTGGCGTTGTTGGAGAGAAAGCCGCTGAAGCCCGGGAGCTGGGCCTTGAGGGTGTCGAAGTCGGCGACGTCGACCATCTCCACCATGCCCCACAGGTTGGCGCCCGCCTCGAGCATGACGTCGCGGGCGTAGGCGATCTGCAGGTCATCCAGCGCACCGCCCTGTGACGTGGAGTTCGGGGGGCCCTGCGTGTCCGAGCCGAAGTAGGTGAGGTTGTAGTGGCCCACCTTGAACACCGGAGGGCTGAAGCCGGTGATGGACAGCACCAGGCTCCGCGAGGCCGTGCGGGACGTCGAGTCCGTCGCGGTGACGATGAGGTCGAAGGTGCCCTGCACGGTGGGCGTCCCGGAGAGGACCCCCGAGGAGGACAGCACGAGGCCGTCCGGCAACGCGCCCATCGTGACGGCCCAGCTCAGGGGCTCCACGCCTCCAGCGGCCGTGAGGGTGGACTCGTAGGACTCGTCCCGGGTGGCCCCAGGCAGCGACGTGGTGGTGACGGTGAAGGCCGTCAGGATGATGAGCTGGGAGGCGTACAGCGCCTGCCTGCCGTTGGCGTCCGTGGCCGAGACGACGAAGCTGAACTCACCCGCCTGGGTGAGCGTTCCCTGGAGGAGTCCCTGCCCGGACAGCGTCAGGCCCGGCGGCAGGTCGCCCACGGGCGCGAAGGTGAAGGGCGCCTTGCCGCCGGAGGCGGTCAGCGTGAGCGAGAGGCTGTCACCCACTTGCCGGGTGGGGAGCTCGAGCTGTCCGATGCGCGGAGGCTCGTAGACGGTGAGCGCGAGGTCCGCGGTATCGCTCGCACCTGACGCGTCCCGCACCCGCACGGTGAAGGTGGAGGTCCCCGCCGCGGAGGGCGTCCCGGTGAGCGTCCCGTTGGCGTTGAGCGAGAGGCCTGCGGGCAGCGCTCCGGCGGTGCGGTCCCAGGTCAGCGGGGCCCGTCCACCGGAGACCGACAGGACGACGGAGTACAGGCTGCCGATGTAGGTGTCCGCCAGCGTCTCCGTGAGGATGGCCGGAGGCGTTGCGGGGCCGGCGTCCGTTTCGGGGCCCGCGTCCGGGACGAAGCCACCGTCCAGGTCGGGACCGCTGTCCGGGGTGAAGCCGCCATCCGTGTCGAGGCCCGCGTCGGTGCTCGGGCCACTGTCGGGCGTGGGGCCCGCGTCGGTGCTCGGGCCACTGTCGGGGTCGCCGTTGTTGGGGCCGGCGTCTGTCTGGACTCCGCTGTCCACCCCCCCGGAGGTGGGGTCGGAGTCGGAGCAGGCGGCCAACAGGAAGAGGACGAGCAGCGGCGCGAGTGCGCGATGCGACACCATGGAGAACTCCAGGCGAGGAACGAAGGACGTGGAGAGAAGTGAAGCCTAGCGCAGGGGCCTCTCCCGCACTCGGGTGGGGTGAGGCGGAGGCGTCAGGTCCATTTCGGGCCCGGCGTCGGAGGCCACGAGACCGGCCCCCCGGCGCACGGTTCCTGGAGCTGGCCCCTCGGCTCCCTGCGCGAAAGAACATTCATGACCGAGCGTGAGCTGACGCATCTCGAGGTGCCGTGTTTCGTCGATTTCACGGAGGCCCTCTCGGGGCGGGAGTTGATGGCCCAGGGCGTGGGACCCGACTTCGACCTGTGGCTCCTGGCCCTGGAAGGAGAACGGGATGACCGGGAGCAAGTCGCACCGGACCTTCCTTCCTTCGCGAAGTCGCTGGCGGACACACCCCAGACCTACGAGGTCCTTCGCTTCTCCGCGCCGGGGGCTCCACCCGAGTGCGTCCGCCTCCCCCCCAACCGACGCAACTTCCATTTCGTGCAGCCGCTCCCGGACGGTGAGGTGCTGCTGGTGGGCGGGCGCTGCAGGTACCTCGACAAGGACGCGCACGAGCGCAACGCGGTGGTCTTCTCCCGCGACGGGCGCATGACTCGCGAGCTGACCCTCGGTGACGGCATCCAGGACGTGCAGGCCACCGCCGATGGGCGCCTGTGGGTGAGCTACTTCGATGAAGGCGTGCTCGGCAACCGGGGGTGGGGTCGCGGGGATATCGACAGCGAGCCGATTGGACGCAGCGGGCTGGTCCTCTTCGATGCGCGGGGCCAGCGACTGAGTGAGTACGATGCGAGGGCCGTGGGCACCGACATCATCGTCGACTGCTATGCGCTCAACGTCGCGGCGAACGACGAGATGTGGCTGTACTTCTACACGGACTTCCCCCTGGTCCGCCTTCGCGAGGGGGGACGTCCCGCCGTCTGGAATACGCCTGTCGCCGGAGCGAGCGCGCTCGCCGTGGGCGCGACGCACGTGCTGTTCGGGGGCTCCTATTCAGCGCGCTCCACCTTCGAGCTGTTCGCCCTGCACGGTGGCGGCAAGGACGCGCTCGCTCCCGCGGGCACCTTCGTCTTCGTGGACCCGGACGGGACGCGGTGGCAGCCCACGTGGATGTGCGGGCGCGGCCCCTGGCTCTATGGCGGCGAAGGCACGCGCGCTTTTCGTGTCGACCTCGACACTCTCGTCGCGGCGACCCGGGTCTGGCACTGAATGCTCCTGACACCCTCCACGACTCACCCCCCGACGCTACCTGCGCCACCAGCGGAGCCTCGCGCGCGAGGCCATGGCGCGGCTGGCGGAGGTCGACGAGGCCCTGGAGCGCTTCGTCCGGAAGGAGCCGCTGCGGCGCGTGCACGAGTGTGTCTTCGGCGTGCTCGCGCTGGAGGGCGAGCCGGTAGACCCCAGGCTGTAGGCCAGCGAAGTCAGTGCAGTCCAGGCGCTGACTCAGGCGTGATTCCGGGGCGGCTCGTCTGTGAGGTCTCTCGCTGCGCGTACTCCGCCATGCCCTCGAAGTCGACGGCGAGGCAGGACTCGTTGCCGATGACCCACGCGTCGTGTCCCGGTGGGATGATGGCCACGTCTCCAGGGCCCATCTCCTCCTGGGTGCCGTCGTCCATCTTCACCGCCATCCTCCCGCTGACGACGTAGAGGGAGTGGGCCACCTGGCAGCTGTCCGTGCCGGCGATGGGCTTGACGTCCTGGGACCACTTCCAACCAGGCTCGAAGACGCCCATCCCCACGGTGCGCCCCTCGTCGAACTGGAGAACGTCCGCATGCCCGTGCCCTGCGAACGGCCGGCGCTCGTCGGGTGACGAGAATCGCTTGATGATGAACTCGCTCATGATGTTTCCCCCCGCGAGCCAGAGGAGGGAGGACGCGTCGCGCGCCCCAGACACCCCGGGCCCGCCCATGTGTTTCCTATGGGAAACCTAGGGACGCGCCCGGCCCGTGTCAGCGCTCAGGTCATCAACTCCAGCGGCATGGACAACCCGGCCTCGAACCCGGGCTCCGCGCGCAGCTGCTCCAGCACGCCGCGCGTACAGTGCAGCGTCACCAGGGGAAACAACCCTGGCTCGCTCACCCAGCGCACCGCGCTCATCAGCTGCCGCGCCCGCAAGAAGCCCAGCACCGCGTCGCGGAACTGCTGGCTCTCCTCGCCTGCTTGCTTGTGCACCGCCGCGCGACTGCGAGGCGCTGGGGCCGGCTGCCTGCTCGCCTGACGCGAGGACGGCCGGGACGCAGTGGGCTGCTCCCGGGGCATGACGATGGCTTCAATCCACATCGTGTCGCCCTCCTCGTGGCGTGGTGATTCCAGACCTGCTTGAAGATTATCGGACAAGGACGCGGTCCAGTTGTGTCCCTTCCTCGTCGAACAAAAGGGTGGGGCGCCTGCACCCCCATCGCACGGGTTCGATTCGAAGGGCCGCTGCCCGCCCCGTGGAGTCAGGGAGCGACAGAGGGCCTGGCCGCTCGGCTGCTCAACGAGGTGACGGCCATCCCCATGAGGCGAGCAGGGCCTGCCACGTCAGGCGGCACTCCGGCTCGCACGCGAGGGGGCCTGACTGGCGGAGCACCACTTCCTACCTTGTCGCCCATGAAGGACTCCAGTCGCCAGCTCCCGGTCTACGTGCCCGCCCGCACGGTCTGGGCCGTGGGGCTGCAGGTGCTGCTGTTGGCCATCTGCTGGTTGGTGCTCCGGCGGTTGTATCCGCTGCTCACGCTCCTGGCCGTGGTGATGCTCCTGTCCCTCGCCCTGGATCCGCTGGTGCGGAGGCTGGAGACGTGGGGCCTCAAGCGTGGGCTGGGGGTGGCCGTGGTGGCGCTGGTCCTCCTGGGGTTGGTGGGCGTGCTGGTGGGCACGCTGGTGCCCGCGCTCGTCCAGCAGATAGAGGGGCTGGTTCAAGCGATGCCGGGGCTCCTGGAGCGGCTGTCTCAATCCCGCTGGGTCCAGGAGCTGGGCGTGCGCTACGGCTTCGAGCCGCGGCCCGAGGAGCTGCTGCGCTTCGAGCCGCTGGACCTGGCGGGTCGCGCCGTCGGAGTCCTCTCCTCCACCCTGGGACTGCTGGCGGCGGGCATCACCGTGGTGGCCCTCTCCGTCTTCAGCCTGCTGTTCGGCAAGGAACTCTACGAGAGCGTCCTCCAGTGGGTGGTGCCGCGCCGTCGGCACCACGTGCGGGAGCTGGTGGGGCGCATGCGCGCCGCGGTGAGCAACTACGTCGCGGGCACGCTGCTGGTGATGACCATCGGCGGCACCGTGGCCGCCACCGTCGCGCTCATCCAGGGCGTGCCCTTCTTCCTGGCGCTGGGGCTCGCGGTGATGGTGCTGGGCGTCATCCCCTACATCGGCAGCGTCATCAGCGCCGTGTTGGTGAGCCTCACGACACTGGCCACGGTGGGGCTGCGCCAGGCCGTCATCGCGCTGGTCGTCTTCATGGTCTACCAGCAGATTGAATCCAACGTGCTGGGCCCCATGGTGCAACGCCGCGCCATCCGGATGAACCCGCTGCTCATCTCCATCGTCGTGCTGTGTGGCGGCGCGCTGGCGGGCCTCTTGGGCGCGGTCATCGCCGTCCCCCTGGCCGCCGCCTCGCAGGTGCTCATCCAGGAGGTGCTCCGCGAGCGGCAGCTGCGCTGGAAGCGCGCCCACCGGCGCGAGCACGCCCGGCGCCAGGCGGGGAAGGGCGCGGTGGAGGAGGGCCTGCTGTTCGCCGGCCCCATGGACGATGCGCCCACGCCGGAGGGACCCGGACCCGAGGACGACCGCCACTGAGCGGCGGAACCCCGACGTGAAGAAGGGCTCCCGGCGGATGGCCGGAAGCCCTTCGGATTCAGCTCAACCTGACGTCAGTGCCGCCCCTCCGGCCCGGAATGCGCCGGAGGAGTGGCGCCGGGCTTTCAGCGACCCGCGGGGGCCGAGCGGCCCTGCGAGGTGGCCGACTTGCCGGTGTCCGCGGCGGCCACCGACGTGCCGACCGAGAAGACCAGGTCGTCACGGTCGTTGTAGCCACCGGTGGTGCACGCGCTCGCCGTCCCGTTGAAGCGGAACTGCGGACGGATGGCATGCGTGCCCGCCGTCGCGCTCAGGTTGAACGTGTGCGTGAAGGTCCGCGCACCCGTCGCCGTGCAGGCCTGGTTGGTGGTCAGCGCCGTCCAGGCCGGAGCGGACGCGTTCGAGGTGTAATAGAGGTCGAAGAAGTCCGTCGTCCCCCAGCACCACACGGTGACTTCCACCGTCACCTGCTTGCCGACGGCGAAGGCGCCCTGGTCCGTCGTCTTGATGACCACCCGGTCGATGCTCTCGTCGGAGTGGTAGACGCCGGAGGTGCCATCCGCGCACGAGTCGTTGATGGTGTTCGGCTGGTTCGGCTCGGTGCCCGAGGAGAGCGTGCCGCGGCCGTTGACCAGCGTGGGGCCGGTGTCGCAGCCGCAGACGTTGCCGCACGTCGGCGCCTGGAGCGTGGTGTTGAACGTGGCCAGCGCGGGCGTGCAGACCGTGCTGGTGGTGAAGCTGCGCGTCGTGCTGTTGGGGCTGGCGCCGCAGACGTCCGCCGCGCGGACCCGCCAGAAGTACGTGGTGGCGCTCGACAGGCCCGGGCTCACCGTCCAGTTGCTGGCCGTCAGACCCGTGCCGGTCCGGACGATGTTGGTGAAGTTCGAGTCGCTGGCCACTTCGACCACGTAGCTGCCCGCGCTCGCGACGTCAGACCAGTCCAGGGCCGCCGACGTGGCGACGCCCGTGGCGGCGTCCGCCGGAGACGTCAGCGTCGGTGCCGACAGCACCGTGCAGCCGCGCGTGGTGTAGCTGAACGCGTTGGACCACGCGCCCACACCGCCGCACGAGTTGTTCGCCCGCACGCGCCAGTAGTAGGTGGTGTTGACGTTCAGCGCGGGGGACACCGTCCAGGTGCTGGCGACCAGCGAGTTGGCGGAGGCCGCCACCGTCGCGAACGTCGGGCTGGTGGAGACCTGGACCTCGTAGGTGGAGGCACCGGACACGTCCGCCCAGTCGAGCACCGCGGCCAGCTCCGCGCCGACGGCACCGTTGCTGGGGCTGGACAGCGTGGCGAGGCCCGGCGCGGTGCAGGCCGGCGTGGCGCACGAGCAGGTGCTCGCCGCGCCGTAGCACGCGTTCGAGGACGCGGGGACGATGGAGTAGCAGTACTCGCGGCCGTTGGCGACCTCGGTATCCGTGTAGGTGGTGCCGGACACGGTGGCGACCTTCGCCTTGCCGAAGTCACAGCCCATGCCCTCGGTCTTCATCACCCAGTACTCGCTGGCGCCAGCGGAGGCCGTCCAGTTCAGGGCAATCTGACCGTCACCCGCGGTGGTGGTGTGCGTGGGCTTCGCCGTGGGGCCGCCGGAACAGCCGGAGTTCACCGGGGGCGTGGTGTTACAGGCGATGTTGTGGCGGGCGAACGCGGCGTGGATGGCCGTCATGTGCGGCGTGCCGTCAGCCAGGTTGCCGTTGTCGTCATCCGCCGCCAGCCACTGCATGTAGCCGTTGGTGGAGCCGCAGCCGTCGGACGTGCCGCCGGTGCAGTTGCAGGAGTGCCACGCGCCCACGTTGCCGCTGCCCTGGTAGAACAGCTTGTTGCCGACGATGAACGCCGTGTTGTCGTCGTAGTTGAACGGCGCGCCAGCCAGGTCGATCTTGACCAGGTCCCAGGCGGCCTGACGCGCGGGCGAGGCGGCGCAGTGGACCTGACGGCTGCACGGGCCGGTGCCGGAGCTGCAGTTGGGGCACACGAAGTTCTGCGGGGTGGCCGGAGGAGCGGCGACACCGCCGTACGTGGCGGCCTTCCAGTCCGCGTCACGCACGCCGGAGCACTTGGTGTTGCACCACGCCGTGCCCACCTGCGACTCGTTCTGGTTCTGTCCCGTGCCGTCCGGCGTCACACCGCAGCCACGGCTGCCGGTCTGGAAGAAGCCGTAGCCCACGCAGGACGTCTGCAGACGGTAGATGGCCGCGATGTCCGCGTAGCCCTCGCTGGAGTTCGACAGCGAGCCGTTCGCGTCGAAGTCGTCCAGGCCATGGCCCCACTCGTGGTCGAACACGGCGCCAATCTCACCGGTGTTCCGGCAGCCACCGCCGCTGCGGTAGAAGTTGACGGACGAGCCGTTCCAGAAGGCGTTGCAGGTGCTGTTGATGTTGACGTTCGCGAGCAACTGCGTGGACAGCCAGGTGTTGCCCGGCAGGTAGCCGCGGGCCTGCTCGGCCAGCTTGTTGAGCTCGTAGAAGCTGGAGCGCGACGCGGGGGTGTTGCCCGCGGTCCCGGCGGTGCAATCGTGGTCGTTGTTCACGCCGCCCATGGCGATGTTGCCGGTGGCGGAGCTGACGTTGATGGCGCCGCAGGTATCCGCCACGCGGACATAGCGGCCGGACAGCGTGGTGGCGGCGGTGCCGGAGCTGTAGGCGAAGATGCCCGCGCCATCCGTGAAGTTGTTGGGCGAGGCAATGCCCGTGTTCGCCCAGGGCATGGGCGAGTTGGGCTTCATGGTGCCGCACACCGTGTTGTCCACGCAGGTGCCGATGTTGGTGGACGGGTAGATGCCGCCCTGGATCTGCGCGTCGAAGTAGTGGTTGTCGTCCTCGATGGCGAGCGTCTCGCCGGAGTGCGCGTCCACCGTCACCTTCCAGCGCTGGTGGGCCGCCGGGTCCTGGAAGCCGTAGGCGTAGACCAGGCGGTGCTCGTAGCCGGTGCCCGTGGCGCCGGCGAACGACTCACCCTGGGGCGCCATGGGGGCGATCTCCAGCGTGGGCTGCTGCCAGAGCTGCTGCGGGCTGGTGTTCATGCCGACGAAGCCGTTGCCCGAGACGAGCGCGTCGCTCGGCGCGAGCGCGGGGCGCGTGTCGATGCCCACGTTGGCCCAGGCCTCGGTGCCGATGAGGATGAGGTTGCCGTGGCTGATGGTCGCGGCGATGCGCGCGTGGCGCACCGTCAGGCCGTTGACCACCTGCTGGATGTGGACCTGCCACAGGTTGTCGGTGACGCGCGTGACGCGGGGCGCGCCCAGCTGCATCAGGTCGATGTTGAACGCGCCCTGGTTGTCGGCGATGAACTTGAAGACCAGGTCGCCGATGACGGACTCGTCCACGTCCGCCACGGAGCGGCCAATGGACTCACGCACGCTGTCCAGCGTCACGTTGTTGCGGAAGCCCTTGCCGGGGATGAGGGGAACCGAGCCCTCGATGCCCGACGGAGTGCCGGTGCGAGGGTCGATGTGGACGCGGAAGTCCTTCCCGTTGCGGCTGAAGAAGTCGTCCCAACCCGTGGCCGTCTCCTTGGCCATGGTGCGCATTGCCTGGTCCAGCGGGGTGTTCTGGATGGGGAGGTAGAACTCAGGCTTGTAGAAGGCCTTGCTGGCGATGGCGCTCTGGCCCTGTTCGGGCGGTTGCACTGCCCAGCTCGTCGCTGACATGAGCAAGGCAAGACATGCTGCTGACACCTTGGTGTGGCGCATGCATCACTCCTCTATGAGGGTCCCGAGGGTCGGACCCGAGGTGGCTCCCAGACAGACGGAGCCCGCACACGCCTTACTGATGCCTCACCAAAAAATGAATATGCCTTATTCCCGGTGAGCCCATTGAAACTGGATCCTTAGGAATTTCACGGGCCCGAAGTGTTCACTGGCCAACACATTCGCGCACTATAAGTGAATGCCGCTATGGCGCGGAGCGCGGAAGTGTGCCACTCACATCAGAATTTTATTGACGGGGCGTTGCGGGCTAGCGCGGCCAGATGCGCACCCAGTCATCCTGGATGAGCTTGCCGCTCGCGCTGTCCGTGCTTCCGCTGGCCATGAAGCCGCGCGGCGCGCCGAGCGCCAGCGCTCCGGCCTCCACCCACAAGAGCAGGAGCAGCACCACCGCGAGCGCGGGGACGCGCGTGGCCAGTGCGGGGCGGCGCGCGGTGAGGACGACGAGCGGCAGGAGCAGCAGCGGCACGAGTGCGGGGAAGATGGTGAGCAGGCCGCGCGTGTAGCCGAAGAAGGCGACAGTGATGAGCGCGCGGTGGAGGACGACGAGGGGCTGTTCTCCCTCCACCCGCAGCAGCCCAGGCGCGAGTGCAGCATCGGCGGCAAC
>Ga0126314_10001152_pt1 | contig 12563 bp, 10 predicted proteins | sample Plot105B_FD_92535 | JGI IMG/M metagenome (GOLD analysis project Ga0126314, IMG submission 92535) | Serpentine soil microbial communities from UC McLaughlin Reserve, CA, USA - Plot105B | ecosystem: Environmental > Terrestrial > Soil > Grasslands | place: USA: UC McLaughlin Reserve, Lake County...
AGAAAAGCGGGCGGGCGCCCTGGACCAGGATGTCGTTGACGCAATGATTGACAAGATCGCGCCCCACTGTGTTATGGACGCCAGTGGCAAAAGCGATCTTGAGTTTAGTGCCGACGCCATCGGCTGAGGCAACGAGCACTGGCTGAGCCAGGTTAGGAAAGGCGCCGTCAAACATTCCACCAAAGCTGCCGATTTCAGAGAGCGTGCGCTGGTTGAACGTTCTGCGCGCGAGCTCCTTGATCTTGTCGGTGGCGCGTGTGGCGGCGTCAATGTCAACGCCGGCGTCGTTGTAGGAGATTGATCTTTCCATTTGTTTTATGGAGCCGCTCATTTTTGTTCACTCTTCTTCGACGGTCGCGGGGGTGGGCCAAAGTCGCCATACGAAATAAAACCCGAGCGCGACGAGTCATCCTTCTGCGCAGTTCTTCCGGCCCACAGATCCTCAGTCGTCTCTTTTGCGGTCTTGATCGTTATCTCATTGTCTTTGCCGCGCGTGGTGATCGTGATCTCGCCCTGCAAGTCAGTTCGATAGAGCTTCACGTTCGCCGCGCGCAACCTATCGAGCACGGCCGGCGACGGATGACCATAGCGGTTCCACGCGCCACACGACACGATTGCCACTTCAGGCTTCACTCGATTCAGAAAATCGCCCGTCGACGCGTACTTCGATCCGTGGTGTCCAACCTTCAGAACCCTGCTCCTCAGATCCACTTCCTTCGTCAGCAAACGATGCTCGGTTTGCTCTTCAGCGTCGCCGGCTAACAGCATCGAAAACGATCCATAATCCAAACGCGCCACAATTGAATTTGCATTTGCTTCGTTGCCGCCGGTGCTCATCTTATCTCTCGTAAATAACGGCTCCGACGGCGCCAGGATTGTGAGCAACGCGCCACCGCCAAGATCGTATTTCGTTCCGGGTTTGGCGTTTTCATAGTGCGCGCCGCTGGCATTCAATGCTTCTTTGTAGTCGTCATAGAATTTCGTGAGCGAAGCAGGCTTCTTTGATTTGCTGTTTGCGGTTTTCGTGGCCGGCGCGGGCTTCGGTGCGGCAGCGAGTTGCGCCGGCACACTCGGCGACTGCCCGTTGTCGACGACGTTTAGAACTTTTACTGCTTTCAAGACTTCAGCAGCTCCGCCAACGTGATCCGGATGTGGATGCGTGGCGATGAAATAGTCGAGCTGTTGAATGTTGTAGCGCTTCAGGGCCTCGACGACAGTTTTGCCTTTCGTAGTATCGCCGGCGTCGATGAGCACAGTCTTGCCCGCCGGTGAGGAGATGAGTATGGCGTCGCCGTTAATTGGACCAACATCGAGAATGCGAATCGTCAGCTCGCCACCCGAAGCCGGCGGCGGCTGAGTCCTCCACCACGGAAGGACATACCTCCAGCCGATAAAGACGGCAGCCAGGGCTACTGCCAGAAGAACTGCAATTGCACAACCACAGCCTCGGGTAGCTCGTCCCAATCAGAAATCCTCGTATCGGTTTTGTCGGTAAATCACACGCGGTTGTCCGAGCGGAGCGTCCACCTGATTCGCCACCCGCAGGACGACAGGCATCACCGAATAGTCGCCGTGGGCATACGCTTCGAGCGCCTCTTTGGCTTTGACTACTTCCCAGATGGATTCCCGGGAGACGACTTGCTCGAGCATCAATACGAACCGCTCGCCGTCCCTATGCTTGAGCCTGATAGGTGTCTTGAAGGTCAGGGTCTTCGTGCCGTAGGCACGCATCGAAAAGCCTTCGGTGCGGTTGACCAGCGGCAGAGGCTGGTTTCTCGAATCGATCGTTGCGAGCGAGTAGCGCAGACCTATCATGCTGAGGTCGGAGCTGTTTCCGAGAGAGAGTTTTAGTAAGTAGCCTCTTTCAGACTTCACAAGCGATGCTTCGTGGACGCTCAGAGGGAGATCGAGTACCTGGAAGACCTCCACGGAAACGTCGCGAGATTGAGGCAGAAGACTTCTCACGCAGCGGCGCAACGGCGCGACGCGGACACTAAAATCTCGTTGCGCCGTTGCGCCGCTGCGTGAGACATCTTTCGAGAATGGCGCGCTACTCGCGAGGCCCGACATGATAAGAATCAGCAGTGCAGACTTGCCTGACATTTATCAGCTCTCAGCAGTGACCGATTCATGCTCGCGTTCCCGGTACGTCTCCGCTTCGCGCGTGATGCGCGTCGGATACTGCCCGTTCCAGCAAGCGACACACGACGAATCAGCACTCAATCCCGTCGCAGCGATCATTCCTTCCAGCGATAAATAACCCAGCGAATCGGCCTCAATGAACCTTCGTATCTCCTCAACCGTCATCTGCGCCGCAATCAGATCTGACTTGTCAGGCGTGTCAACGCCGTAGTAACACGGACTAATCGTCGGCGGGCAACTGATGCGCACGTGAATCTCCTTCGCGCCCGCCTCACGCACCATCCGCACGATCTTTTTCGACGTCGTACCACGTACGATCGAGTCGTCAATCAAGACCACGCGCTTTCCGTTTATAAGGTCGCGCACCGGATTCAGCTTGATGCGCACGCCAAACGAACGAATCGATTGCCGCGGCTCGATGAACGTGCGTCCCACATAGTGGTTGCGCACGAGGCCAAAACGAAAACTCAAACCACTCTCCGCCGCATACCCGATCGATGCGGCAACTCCGGAGTCGGGCACAGGCACGACGAGGTCAGCGTCCGCCGGCTGCTCGACCGCAAGCCTGCGACCCATCTTGTGGCGCGACTCATTGATCGATCGGCCGTAGATCAAAGAATCAGGACGCGCGAAGTAGACATGCTCGAAGAGACACATCGAGTGCTTCTGGGGCGGCAACGCGTGCGACGATCGCAAACCGTCCCGATCGATCACGATCATCTCGCCCGGCTCAACGTCACGAACGTACTGCGCGTTAATCAGATCGAAGGCGCACGTTTCTGAAGCTACGACCCAGGCATCGCCGAGCCTCCCCAACGCAAGCGGACGAAAGCCGCGACTATCGCGAATCGCTATCAGCTCAGAAGGCGTCAGGAAGAGCATTGAAAAGGCGCCTTCAGTGTTGCTCAAAACCTGAGGTATCGCTTCTCGCACCGGCAGGCGCGAACGCGCCACGCCATGAAGCACAACTTCCGTGTCAGACGTTGATGAGAAGATGGCTCCCTCGCGTTCGAGTCGCTGGCGCTCTTCACGCGCGAACGGAAGATTTCCGTTGTGGCAGACTGCAATCTGCCCGTGCTGGCAGGTCACACAGAAAGGCTGTGCCTCCAGAATCGAGACTTCGCCGGCTGTCGAATAGCGTACGTGTCCAATCGCGCTGGCGCCTCGCAAACGATCGAGATGCGCCTGGTCGAATGCGTCGGAAACGTGACCCATGGCGCGTTCCATTCTTAGCTCAGCGCCATCGGAAGCCACGATGCCACACGACTCCTGCCCTCGATGCTGTAGCGCGTACAAGCCGAGGTAAGTCAGTCGCGAGGCATCGGGATGCCCGTAGATTCCGAAAACACCACACTCTTCACGCAGCTTGTCGATCTCGATTTCAGTCAATTGAGTTGTCCTGGTTTGCAGATACGGGGATTACATTCGCCATCATAACCACTAAGACACCAACGCACAAAGTTTAATACAAATAGAATAGTTATACTTTGTATCTTCGTGGCTTTGATGGTTATGATGGCTTTGCCGTGCGACTCTACCTGGCAACACTAATGATGCTTGTTTGTTTGCCTGCGTTTGCCTCGACCGGCGGCCCGAACATACGCACGGCGCCGCAGCTATATCGCCGTTACTGCGTCTCCTGCCATGGCAGCGATGGAAAGGCAAAGACGTCAAAGGGCAAATTCAGCCACGCGCGTGACCTCACTGAAGCGCAATGGCAGGCGGACGTCAGCGACGAACGCATCTTCAACTCGATCACGAACGGGCGGAATGTGCGCGGCAACATGCCGAGTTTTGCCGACAAGCTGAACGAAAAAGAGGTCAATTCGCTGGTAAGCTTTGTTCGCAGACTGAAAGGATAACCGCGGTAGCGATTTCATGGTTTCTCGCGCAAATGTTTTGAAGCGTGCGATCACAGTACGCGGTCTCGCGATCCTGGGTTTACAGGCGGTTCTCGTCCTATTGCTCGCGGGTGCAGGATGGATGATTTACCGGCAGCTTCCCGCAAGCACTTCAGGAGCTGAATCTAACCAGCAATCAACGACGTTGCAGATCTTCATCCGGCAACCGCCCGAAAGCGTTGGCCCATCTTTGGACGTCGGCGTGAGTCTGTATCCGGTTGACATCGTCGCGGTGCGACACGAGTTCTTTACCGAGCAGCGCGTAGGCAAGCGATTCGAAGACTTTCTGAAGGAACGCATGAAGGGTCGCTCCCCGGTGAACGCGCGCCTCGATAAACAAGGACGAGGAGCCGTGATGCTTACGCCGGGCAGTTGGTGGTTACACGCCGTGCTCTCAGGCGACGAACAGCTCGAATGGCGGCTACCGGTGACAGTCGGCGGAACGAAACAGGTTATCGAGCTCACGCCACAAAACGCGTACACGAGAAGCAAGACTTTTTGAGCCACAGATGAACGCGGATAAAAAGCGCGGATTAATGCTTTCCCTCCGCGTCGATAACAAACGTGTTTCAGTCGTGGATTTAGAGAAGCCTGCGAATGCTGATGAAGCACTCGTGCGGGTGCTCCTGTCAGGCATTTGCAACACCGATCTCGAGATAGCTCGTGGCTACGCGGGTTTCAACGGAACGATTGGACATGAATTTGTCGGCGTGGTTGAAGAGTGCACTGATCGGACGCTGCTCGGTCGACGCGTTGTTGGCGAAATAAACGCCGGCTGCGGAAAATGTGATCTCTGTCGCGCAGGAGATTCGAGACATTGCGCTTCGCGAACGGTGCTCGGCATCCACGGGCGTGATGGCGCACACGCACAGTTTCTTCAACTCCCGGCCATTAATCTTTTACCGGTTCCTGACAACATCCCTGACGAGCGTGCCGTCTTCACTGAGCCACTCGCCGCCGCCTGCGGAATACTCGAACGCGTTGAGATCACGGCTTCGGATCGCATTGCCGTGATCGGAGATGGCAAACTCGGACTACTATGCGCGCAAGTGCTCGCGCTGACCGGTGCGTCAGTGGTTCTCGTCGGGAAACACTCATCCAAATTGCACATCGTGGAACGACGAGGCATCGAGACTACAAGTCCGAAGCTCGCCGCTAAACGGTCGCGCCAGTTTGACGTGGTCGTTGAAGCCTCCGGTGCAGCAGCAGGTTTCGAGCTCGCGCTCGAACTTCTCCGGCCCAAGGGGCAACTGGTTCTGAAGTCTACGTTCCACGGAAAAACGGAGTTGGATGCGGCGCGGATCGTTGTGGATGAGATTTCGATCGTCGGTTCGCGTTGTGGACGTTTCGGTCCTGCGCTCGATCTGTTGACCCGGGCTGCGGTCGACGTCGATAGCCTGATCAGCGAAGAGTACCCACTCTCCAATGGTGTTCACGCCATGCGCCGCGCCGGAGAGACAGGCGTGATGAAGGTCCTGCTCCGACCTTAGGAAAAGGAGCAGGAGCAGGACCAGAAGTCAGGAGCAGTAAGAACCCTGGCAGTGTTTCTGCTCCTGTAACCTGCTCCTGTAACCTGCTCCTGCCCCTGATTCGAACCTGCTCCTGCGCCTGATTCCCCCGCCTGCTGCTGTTTTTTGCTCACAGACAAGCCTTTCGCTATACTCTATCCCTTTTCCTGGGCTTCGGATTGCTCCCAATCTGTCAGGTGGCTTCCCCGGCGCCGCAATGGTCTCGGTTTACCTGGAAGGTGGTGAATTAATGTTTGACGTTTCCAAAAACAGCACGACGGAACACGAACGGGCAATCCTGCGAAAACTGCGCGTCTGGATCGCCGCCCTTGCAGTGGCATGCTTAGTGGCCGGTATCGGCGTCGGAGCCATGTTGTCGGGCCGCCCGACAACTGCTCAACCCGAGATGCAGATCGCGCGCGCGCCGGAAGCACTCTCGGCCTCGTTTGCCGAAATCGCGCGACGTGTCGAGCCTGCTGTCGTCAACATCGAAACCACCCAGGCGCAATTGGAGGTCACGGAAAAGGACGAAGACAAGGAAGATCAGTCGACCAATAATCCGTTGCTGGACATGTTTCGGCGCCAACAGCGACGACCAGCCCGCGGCGTCGGAAGCGGATTCATCGTGAACTCGAAGGGCTTCATCCTGACCAACCACCACGTCATCGAAGACGCAGCCCGAATTACTGTCGGGCTACAGTCGGGTGAGAAGTACCGCGGTACTGTGGTCGGAGTCGATCAGGAAACTGACGTTGCCGTGATCAAGATCGAAGCGCCGAAGGATCTTCCCACCGTGACGCTTGGTGATTCCAACGCGGCGCAAGTCGGCGATTGGGTGCTGGCGATGGGTTCGCCTTTCGGTCTCGATCAAACCGTCACTGCCGGAATCATTTCCAAGAAGGAACGCGAAACTCCTTACTTCAACGTCTTCCAGCGTTTTCTGCAAACTGACGCCGCCATCAATCGCGGCAATAGTGGTGGACCACTCGTCAACATGCGCGGGGAAGTGATCGGCATGAACTCGCAGATCGCAACCTCCACCGGCGACTACAACGGTATCGGCTTCGCCCTGCCGGCGAATGAAACGAGTTTCGTCTATAAACAACTGATCGCCCAGGGCAAAGTGAAACGAGGCTACCTCGGGATAACCCTCGACTCGGTCCACGACGAATTTGCAAAAGTCTACGGTCTCGCGGAAGCAAAGGGCGCGATCGTAACTTCCGTAACACCGACGGAAAACGGTCAAACCACTCCCGCGACCAAGGCTGGTCTACAGCCGAACGACATCATCGTCGATTTTGAAAACACGCCTGTTACCAATGCGCAGGACCTCATTCAGCGAGTTGCGAGCACACCCGTTGGCCAGCAGGTCACTTTTGCTTACTTGAGAGATACCAACGGCAAACTGGAAAAGAAAGTCGTCAGCGTAGCATTGGGCGAGCGGCCTGCGTTAAGCACGCGCGAATGGGTGGGACCAGTAACCACGAATTCGAAGAATAACGATCCGCGCGGTAACGCTCTGCATCTCGGGATCACGCTCGCAGAACTTACGCCGCAGCTTCTGGTGGATTGGCACCTGACGGGCGTTCAGGGACTCTACGTCAAGGAAATCGATGCGAATGGACTCGTAGCGGAGCTTCGCAATCCCGGCGGTGGACCAGCCCTGGCCGAACGCGACATAATCAATCGCATCAATCGCACGCCAGTAACTTCGCTCGCCGATTTTCAACGAGTGCTGAGTGGCCTCAAGACCGGCGATCCTATCGTACTCAATGTGACCAGGATTCAGAGGGATGTGAAGGGCGATCGACAGTTGCCGCTGATCGTCCAGTTCACGTATCAGTAAACTCATTGCCAATTGTCAATTGCCGATTGCCAATTTGGGTTTGATTTCGATTAATCGGCAATTGGCAATCACGAATCGGAACTATCCATATGGCTCAGGCAAAAAAGGCAATCTCCAAAACCAGCGGAAAAATGGCGGCGCGCAATGCGGCACGCGCCGCCGTTACCACCTATCACAACTACATCGACGGGAAGTGGGTCGCCAGTCAGTCAGGCGAGATGTTTGAAAACATCAACCCGGCCGATAACCGCGACATCGTGGGCCGGTTTCCGCTTTCAACCAGCGACGACGTCAACGCGGCAGTTAACGCCGCGCAGGGCGCCTTCGATCGCTGGCGTAATACTCCCGCCCCCAAACGCGCTGAATTGTTGTTTCATCTCGGCGAGATATTGATCCGTAACAAGGAACAGTTCACTGCCGACATGACCCGCGAGATGGGGAAGGTGTTGAAGGAAGCCGGCGGCGACGTCCAGGAAGCTATCGACTGCACCTACTACACCGCGGGCGAAGGGCGGCGCCTTCATGGCTTCACTACACCGTCCGAAATGCGCGACAAGTTTGCGATGTGCGTCCGCCAGCCGGTTGGTCTTTGTGGTCTGATCACTCCGTGGAATTTTCCGATGGCGATTCCGTCGTGGAAACTGATTCCAGCACTGATTTGCGGCAACACCGTCGTGATCAAACCCGCGGAAGACACACCGCTTTCCACCTACAACCTTGTGAAAGCCTGCGAGGAAGCCGGAATTCCGCCGGGCGTTGTAAATCTCGTCACCGGTTTTGGCGAGAGTGTTGGCGCGGCGATGACAAACCATCCGGCGCTGCGTTTGATTTCGTTTACCGGCTCGACTGAGACCGGCCGCCTCGTCGCCTCTGCCTGCGCGGAACGAAATGCGATCTGTTCGCTCGAAATGGGCGGCAAGAATGCCATCCTTGTGATGGACGATGCCGATATCGATTTAGCTGTTGAAGGCGCCATTTGGGGCGCCTTTGGTACGTCAGGTCAACGGTGTACTGCTTCGTCGCGCTTAATCGTTCACAAGAAGGTCTATAAACAGTTTGTGACCAGGCTCGTTGAGAACACAAAAGCACTGCGCGTTGGAAACGGCGCGGATCCAAAGACTGACGTCGGCCCGGTCATCAACAGTGACGCTGTCGACAAGATCATGAACTACATCCGCATCGGACGTAACGACGACGGTGCGAAGCTCGCTTGCGGCGGCAAACGTCTCTCGCGCGGAGACTATGCAAACGGTCACTTCATCGAGCCGACGGTTTTCACTGATGCTGCTCCGGATATGCGCATCTCGCAGGAGGAGATCTTTGGACCGGTAACGACGGTCATTCCGGCAAGCTCGCTCGAAGATGCAGTTCAGATCGCCAACGGCGTTCGCTATGGACTGTCCGCCGCGATCTACACGCAGAACGTCAATCGCGCGTTCAAAGCGATGAACGAGATGTACACCGGCATCTTCTACGTAAACGCCTCCACGATTGGCGCCGAAGTGCATCTGCCGTTTGGCGGCACCAAAGCTACCGGCAATGGTCACCGTGAAGCTGGAACTCAGGTGCTCGACATCTTCTCTGAATGGAAGTCAATCTACGTCGATTTCAGCGGCAAGTTGCAGCGCGCGCAGATTGACCAGCTCGAGTCGCCCCAATGATTGTTGGTCTGCCCAAAGAAATCAAAGACAACGAGTATCGCGTCGGCCTGACTCCGGCGGGCGTGCGCGCCCTCAATGATGCCGGTCACGACGTCAGAGTTGAGACAAACGCCGGCGCAGGTTCAGGCTTTGAAGATTCATTGTACGAACGCGCCGGAGCCGCGATCGTGGATTCGGCTGACGAAGTGTGGGCCAGGGCCGAGATGATCGTGAAAGTGAAAGAACCGATCGCGCCTGAGTATCCTCGCCTGCGTGAAGGCCAGTTGCTCTTCACCTACCTGCATCTCGCTCCAGACCGTGAGCTGACCAGCGAACTGCTCAAACGCAAAGTGACTGGTATCGCTTACGAGACAATTACGGATCGGCGCGGCACGTTGCCATTGCTGACGCCGATGTCGGAAGTCGCAGGCCGCATGGCGATCCAGGTAGGCGCGCACTATCTCGAGAAGATGAGTGGTGGACGCGGAATTTTGTTGGGCGGCGTTCCGGGTGTGCCGGCAGCGCGGGTCGTGATAATCGGTGGCGGCGTCGTCGGAACAAACGCGGCGAAGATGGCGGTCGGCATGGGCGCGCACGTCACTATCATCGACAACAATCTCGATCGACTCCGCGAGCTCGACGATATTTTCCTCTCGAAGATTTCTACGCTCGCGTCCAGCGCCTACATGATCCAGGACGCGATCTCCCTGGCCGATTTGATCGTCGGAGCGGTGCTCGTACCCGGCGCGGCTGCGCCAAAACTAATCACCAGGAGCATGCTGAAAGATGTTCCCAACGGTGCGGTGATCGTCGACGTCGCAGTGGACCAGGGAGGTTGCATCGAGACGACGCGGCCGACCACTCACTCGAACCCCACGTTCTACGTCGAAGGCGTGTTGCACTACTGCGTCGCCAACATGCCTGGAGCAGTGCCACGCACTTCCACTTTCGCATTGACGAATGCAACGCTCCCCTACGCCCTGAAGCTGGCGAACAAGGGCTTCCTTCACGCAATCTCGACCGATCCCGGTTTGAAAGAAGGCGTCAACACCTACGCGGGCCACTGCACCTACGAAGCGGTCGCCGCCGCGCAGGCCATTCCTTACTCGCCACTTGAAAACCTGATCGCAAACAGGAACTGAGCCACCAAAAGCACAAAGAAGACTAGCCACAAAAAGGCACAAAAAGGCACAAAAGTTTTCTGTAATGAAGGGCGCTTTTAGAGCTGAAAGAATGGTGCTTTCCCTTGGCGAAAAACTTTTTGTGCTTTTTGTGCCTTTTTGTGGCTACTTTTGGAGGTGGGCGGCGCAGGCGGCGAGCAGATCTTCAGGCGAGACGGGCTTGGCGAGAAAGGCGTTGACCTGTTCGGATTCGTCAGTCGAGTTTTTGGGATCGAGGGCGCTGAGCAGGATTATCGGCAGATGCGCCAGGTGCTCGCTATTCCTGACGAAGCGGCACAACTCGTAACCATCCAGGTTCGGCATCAGGGCATCGGTGACTATCACGTCCACTCCCGAAGTCAGCAGAAACTTCATCGCTTCCAAACCATCGCCTGCCGAAAAGACGGCATATCCAGCCCGCTCGAGCACAACCTCGAGATAGCGGCGCAGGGCCGGATCGTCCTCGACCAGAAGAACACAACGACGCGTCCCGTGCTGATCCGCCGAGTGCAGTCCATCACCTGTTGATATTTCGTCAAGTCCGATCATGGCTGTGGGTCTGAGACTTTCGAGGGCCGTGAGGGCTCTGAAAGGTTGCTGAGCCGGGGATGGCTCACGTTTGCAGATTAGACCGACCAGACTGTGATTGTCAATGTTTTGTATCTTTGTGCCAGCGGACTAATCAATGAATGTCCGGTGCCAAAGCTCCAGGCCCAATAGCTGAAAAACCTGAAGATTGTAGTCCTCGCGGCCTGAAAAGTTGGCGTCCAGCACCCGTCTGACCTCGTTCGGCCGGAAGATGCCGCGTCGCTTCACGGTCTCTTCCGACAACAAATCGGCGATTAGCGGCCGCAGGGCGCCGCGCAACCACGATCGGATCGGGGCGCCAAACCCGGCCTTCTTCCGCCAAACAACATCTCTTGGCAAAACGCTTTCAAGCGCCCGTTTCAAAATGTACTTGCGCTTCAATCCATACAGTTTCAGTCCCGGCGGCATGCACGCAGCCATCTCGATCATCTCGCGATTCAGGAACGGCACGCGGACTTCGAGATTTGCGGCCATCGACGTCTTGTCGGTAGTAAGAAGATTGAGACACGGGAGAAACGTTTTGAGATCGACGTAGAGGAGTTGATTCAGAGGAGCAACATCTGAAACGCGCGCGAAGTAAGCACGATGCGCGGCGTAAGGATCGTATGCTCCTGTGATCGCGCGCCATTCATCTGAATACAATCGGCGCTTCATCTCGTTTGTGAAGTAAGTGCCGTATCCAAGATAACGATCTTCAAAATCGAGCGCGGCGCTGCGCGCAAACTTTTTCGCGTTGCGAAGCGGTGCGGTTAGTTTCCCTGGCAGTCCGCCCGGCAGGGCGCCGGCAACAGTTTTCATCAACGGCCGGCGCAAAAGGTTCGGAACCGGATCGAACGCGGACGCGATCTTCATCGCCATCTGCCGCGGATAACCGGCGAATACTTCGTCGCCCCCCATTCCTGAAAGCATCACAGTGAGAGTCTCGCGCGCTGCTTTCGACACGAGGTAGCTCGGAATCGCCATGTCGATCGGAGGCTCTTCCATGTGATAGACGAGCTTCGGCAGGAGATCGGCGACCGAAGGCTTCAACATGATCTCGTGATAATCAGTCTGCAACTGCTCGTTGACGCGGCGAGCCCAGCGCACGTCGTCAGGGATGATGTCGTAACGCAGGTCTTCGCTTTCGATGCCGACTGTGTAGGTGCTGATCTTTCTTCCATTGCTGTGGCGGTCCATCATTGCCACGATTCCGGAAGAGTCGATGCCGCCGGAAAGAAACGATCCCAGCGGGACGTCCGCAACCATCTCCATCTTCACCACGCGATCGAGTGTGTCGAGCACGCGCTCGCGCCACCATGCTTCGTTCTTGCCTTCTTCAATCTTCGCGAATGAGACGTCCCACCATTGCTTCAGCGTTAGCTGATCGTCATGGAAGCGAAGCAGGTGACCCGGTGGAACGGTCTTGACGTTTGCAAACAATGTATTCGGGTCGGGTGACCAGAGAAAGGTCAGAAACTGGTGTAGAGCTTCCGGATTGAGCTCAGGCTTGACGAGTCGCGTTGCGAGGATCGCTTTAATCTCCGAGCCGAAGACAAACGCAGGAGGCGCGTCGCTGCCCGCGGGAATAGAGGCGTAATAAAGCGGTTTGACACCGACGTGGTCCCGGGCCAACGTCAACGTGCGTTCCCTGTTGTCCCACACTGCAAAGGCAAATATGCCGTTGAAACGATCCACGGCGTCCCAGCCCCACTCAGAGATCGCGGCGAGCAAAACTTCAGCATCACAGTCTGTTTGGAACTTGTGTCCGGCTGAGCGTAGCTGTTCGCGGAGCTCGCGAT
>Ga0126314_10001153_pt1 | contig 12555 bp, 14 predicted proteins | sample Plot105B_FD_92535 | JGI IMG/M metagenome (GOLD analysis project Ga0126314, IMG submission 92535) | Serpentine soil microbial communities from UC McLaughlin Reserve, CA, USA - Plot105B | ecosystem: Environmental > Terrestrial > Soil > Grasslands | place: USA: UC McLaughlin Reserve, Lake County...
CACGTGTTCGGACCGGAGCTGTACGACGCCCTCGCGAACGAGAACCTGCCCGACGCCGCGGTCCTCGCGAGCCTCGGGTGCGGGAACCCGACGGCGGTGGCCGAGCTGCACGACGGGCAGACGGTGCTCGATCTCGGATCGGGCGGCGGCATCGACGTGCTGCTGTCGGCCAGGCGGGTGGGACCGACCGGCAAGGTGTACGGGCTCGACATGACGGAGGAGATGCTGGCGCTCGCGATCCGCAACCGCGACGACGCCGGCCTCACCAACGTCGAGTTCCTCAAGGGCTACATCGAGGAGGTCCCGCTGCCGGCGAACAGCGTCGATGTCGTCGTCTCCAACTGCGTCATCAACCTGTCGACGGACAAGCCGAAGGTGTTCGCCGAGATGCATCGCGTCCTTCGCCCCGGCGGGCGGATCGGGATCAGCGACGTCGTGGCCGACGACGACCTCTCGCCGGAGGAGCGCGCCCATCGTGGGAGCTACGTGGGGTGCATCGCCGGCGCGCTGTCGTTCGCCGAGTACGAGGACGGGCTCCGCGCGGCGGGATTCGAGGACCTGAGCATCGCCTCGACCGACGAGCCGACGCCCGGCATGCACTCGGCGATCGTGAAGGCGACCAAGCGCCACGCGGACAGGTCGCACGCCGCGCCGAGCGATGCTCGCCTGGCGCTTCCGATCGTCGAGGGCTCCTGCTGCTGACCCGGCCGGCGAGATAGGGTCTCTGCCCGATGATCACCGATGTGCGCGGGATCCGTGTCGGGCATCGGACCCACCTGGAGGCCGCGACCGGATGCACGGTCGTCCTGCCGCCGCCGGGCACGATCGGGTCCGGTGAGGTCCGCGGCGGGGCGCCGGGGACCCGCGAGACCGACCTGCTCCGGCCGGGCATGCTCGTCGAGGAGATCGACGCCGTCTTGCTGACCGGCGGCAGCGCATTCGGCCTGGCGGCCGCGGACGGGGTGATGCGGTGGCTCGCCGAACGCGACGTCGGGTTCGACGCCGGTGCGGCCCGCGTGCCGATCGTGCCGGCGGCCGTGCTGTTCGACCTCGGTGTCGGCGACGAGAGCTTGCGGCCGACGGCCGACGACGGCTACGCCGCGTGCGAGGCTGCGACCGAGCGCTCCGTCCACGAGGGCACCGTCGGCGCCGGCACGGGCGCGACGGTCGCCAAGCTGCACGGGCCGGAGGGCCAGCTGAAGGGCGGCATCGGCACGGCGTCGGATCGCGAGGGCGCGCTCGTCGTCGGCGCGCTGTTCGCGGTCAACGCCGTCGGCGAGATCCTCGGCGAGGACGGCGAGCCGATCGCGGCCTCCCGTGTCGACGCGTCCGAGACGTCGCGCGGGACACCGGCGCCCGGCACGAACACCGTGATCGGCGTCGTCGCGACGAACGCGCGGCTCTCGAAGGAACGTGCGCACCTGCTCGCCGTCGCCGCGCACGACGCGTTCGCGTCCGCGATCCGGCCCGCGCATACTCTCTGGGATGGCGACACCGTCTTCACGCTCGCGACGGGTGAGATCCAAGCGGCGCAGGACGTCGCCGAGCGGCTGGCCGAGCGCGTGACGGCGGACGCGATCCGCCGCGGCGTTCGGGCGGCCACGCCGCTCGCCGGCGTCCCGGTGGCGGGGGAGACGCGATGAGGACACTGGAGGAGGCGGCGCTCGAGGCCTCGACGTGCACGCTGTGCCGTCTGGCCAACGCCCGCACGCAGGTGGTCTACGGGGTCGGCCATCCCAACGCCGAACTGATGTTCATCGGCGAGGGTCCCGGCTACCACGAGGACAAGCAGGGCCAGCCGTTCGTCGGCGCGGCCGGCCAGCTGCTCACGCGGATGCTCGACGAGATCGAGTTGAGCCGGGAGCAGGTGTACATCGCCAACTGCGTGAAGTGCAGGCCTCCGAACAATCGCGACCCGCTGCCCGACGAGCTCGACGCGTGCACGCCGTACCTCCGAGAGCAGATCAAGCTCGTGGATCCGCACGTCGTCGTGACGCTCGGCAACTTCGCGACGCGATACGTGCTGCAGAAGCAGGTCTCGATCAGCCGGGTGCGCGGACAGCGCTTCCTGATCGGCGAGCGCGTCGTGATCCCGACGTTCCATCCGGCCGCGATCTTGCACGGCGGTGGCGAGACATCGCCGCAGATGGCGGCGCTCCGATCGGATTTCCAAGCGGTCCGGGCCGCGCTCGCCGAGATCCCCCAGCGGGTCGAGGAACAGCTCGGCCTCTTCTGACCGCCGCGAACGACGGTGATGCGGATCGAGATCCGGACGGCGACCGCCTACGAGACGCGCGAGGTCGGGCGCGCGCTGGCGCCGCTCCTTCGCCCCGCCGACGCGCTGGCGCTGACGGGCGAGCTCGGCGCCGGCAAGACGACGTTCGTCCAGGGCATCGCGAAGGGGCTCGGGTTCGACGGCAACGTCGTCTCTCCGACCTTCATGCTCGTGCGGGAGTATCAGGGGCGCCTTCGTATCTTCCACGTCGACGTGTACCGCCTGGAGCGGGTCCAGGACGTGCTCGACCTCGGGCTCGACGACGCCACGGCCGAGGGAGGTGTCCTGCTCGTCGAGTGGGGGGACGCGATCGAGGGGCTGCTGCCTCCCGATCACCTCGTCGTCACGCTCACGGTGCCGCGCGACGACGAGACGCGCTCGATCGTGTTCGACGGGGTGGGCGGTTCGTGGCGGATACGTTGGGAGCAGCTCGAGCGGCTGCTCGAACCCTTCGGCGGCCTCGGGCCTCCCGGACCACCCGGCCGATGGGGCGTGTTGGTGTGAACGTCGTCGCCATCGAGACCTCGACCACGCAGACGTCGGTCGCGATCGGCACGGACCAGGAGGTGCTGGCCGCCGCCCAGGTCGCCGGGCGCGCGCGACAGGACCTCGTCGTTCCGGCGCTCGATCAGCTCCTCGAGTGGACGGGGCTCCCGCTCGCGCACGTCGGCGGCATCGCCGTCGGCCTCGGTCCGGGGCTGTTCACGGGTCTTCGCGTCGGCATCGAGGCCGGCAAGACGCTCGCACAGGTTCTCCACCTGCCGATCGTCGCCATCCCGTCGCTGGACGTGCTCGCCTTCGGCGTCCGGTACACGCCGAGGCTGATCGCCGCCGTGATCGACGCCCGGCGTTCCGAAGTGTTCTACGCCCTCTACCGCCCGGTGCCCGGCGGGGTGGTGCGCGAAGGGAAGTACGGCGTGGCGCCGCCCGATCACCTCGCGGCCGAGCTGGAGGCCGTCGGCGAGGACGTGCTGCTCGTTGGCAACGGTGCCATCCTGTATCGACGGCGGTTGGAGGAGCTCGGGCCGGGGGTAGAGTTCGCCTCGCCGGCGCTCGCGTATCCCCGGGCGTCGTCCATGGTGGAGCTCGCCGTTCCCCGGTTCCTGCGGGAGGAGACCGACAGGGTCTTCGATGTCGTGCCGATGTACCTGAGGAAGTCGGATGCGGAGATCGCTTGGGATCAGCGAGCCCGAGGCACCTCTGCTTGAGGTGACGCGGATGCGGCGCCGCCATCTGCGCGGCGTCATGGCGATCGAGCGCCAGGTCTACCCGCGCCCGTGGAGCCCGAACCTATTCCTGTCCGAGATGTCCGAGAGCAAGAACCGCTGTTATCTCGTGGCTCGGACGGACCGAGAGGTGGTCGGCTACGCGGGGATGATCTGTTACGGCGACGAGGCGCACGTCACGAACATCGCCGTCGACCCGATGCATCATCGGCACAAGATCGCGAGCCGGCTGCTCCACGACGTGATCCGCCAGGCGATCGTGATGGGCGCACAGGCGGTCTCGCTCGAGGTGCGCGTGACGAATTGGGGCGCGCAGCGACTGTACGGGCGGTTCGGCTTCCGGCCCGTCGGCGTGCGCAAGAACTACTACCAGGAGATCAACGAGGACGCGCTCATCATGTGGCTCGACGACATCGGGAGCCCGGCGTACGACCGCAGGCTCCGCGATCTCATGGAGCGCGTCCCCGAGGGCGTTCGCCCGTGAGGGTCCTCGGCGTCGAGACCTCCTGCGACGAGACCGGCGTCGCGGTCGTCGAGGACGGCGCCGTGCTGTCCAACGTGCTCGGCACGCAGGCCGATCTGCACGGGCGGTTCGGCGGCGTCGTGCCCGAGGTCGCGGCCCGCGCGCACGTCGAGGCGTTGAACCCACTGCTCGACGAGGCGCTCGAACGCGCGGACCTTCGGTTCTCGGACCTCGACGGCGTCGCCGTGACCGTCGGTCCGGGCCTCGTCGGCGCGCTGCTCGTCGGGATCGCGGGCGCCAAGGCCGTCGCCCTGGCGACGCGCGCGCCGTTCATCGGCGTGAACCATCTCGAAGGGCACATCTGGGCCAACTTCCTGGAGCACGGCGCGCCCCACCCGCCGTACGTCTGCCTGGTCGTGTCGGGCGGGCATACGATGCTCGTCTCCATGCCCGCGGAACATAGGTACGACGTGCTCGGCCAGACCGTCGACGACGCGGCCGGCGAGGCGTTCGACAAGATCGCCCGCTTGCTCGGGCTGGGCTTCCCCGGCGGACCGGCGCTCGATCGCCTCGCCCGATCCGGCGATCCGCACGCGATCGAGTTCCCTCGCGCGATGCTCGACTCCGGCGACTACGACTTCTCGCTCTCGGGTCTGAAGACCTCGGTGCTCCGGTACGTGAAGAGGGAGCGCGGGGCGGGCCGCGATGTCGACGCCGCGGACCTCGCCGCGTCGTTCCAGGAGGCCATCGTCGACGTGCAGGTGATCAAGACGATCGCCGCGGCGCGCGACCGCGGTGTCGCAACGGTCCTGCTCGGCGGCGGCGTCGTCGCCAACGCGCGCCTTCGCGAGCGGATGGAGAAGGCCGGCGCCGAGGCCGGGATCGACGTCCGGTTCCCGTCGATGGCGCTCTGCACCGACAACGGCGCGATGATCGCGGCGGCGGGCGCGTCGCGGCTCGCCAAGGGGGAGCGCTCGTCGCTCGAGGTCGCCGCCGACCCCGGGTTGGAGCTCGCATCGTGACGTCGTTCCTCGTCACGGGCGGCGGCGGGTTCGTCGGATCGCACCTGTGCGACCGCCTGCTCGCCGAGGGACACCGGGTGGTCGCGGTCGACGACCTGTCGACCGGGCGGATCGCGAACCTCACCGAGGCGCGCGGCTACGGCAAGGAGTTCACGTTCTTCAGCATGGACGTCCGCGCCGACGGCCTCATGCCGCTGTTCGAACGGCACCGGCCCGAGGTCGTGATGCACCTCGCTGCGCAGGCCGGCGTCCGTCCGTCGCTCGAGCGTCCGGCCTTCGACGCGAGCGTGAACATCATGGGATCGCTCAACGTCCTGGACTGCGCCGTGAAGGCCGGGGTCCGGAAGATCGTCTACGCGGCGTCCGGCGGCACGATCTACGGCGAGCCGAAGAAGGTGCCCGTGAGGGAATCCTCGGCCGCCGGCGCCAAACCGATGTCGCCGTACGGCGTCAGCAAGAAGGTCGTCGTCGACTACCTCGGCTTCTACCAGCGGTACCGAGCGCTCGAGTTCACGGCGCTCGCGCTCGGCAACGTGTACGGACCGCGACAGGATCCGCACGGCGAGGCGGGCGTCATCTCGATCTTCGCGAGCAAGATGCTGGCGAACGAGACGCCGTCGATCTTCGGCGACGGCAACCAGACGCGTGACTACGTCTTCATCGACGACGTCGTCCACGCGTTCGCCCTCGCGGCCGAGCGCGGCGACGGCAAGTTGATCAACGTCGGCACCGCGGTCGAGACGTCGGTGAACGGGCTCTACCGGATGCTGGCGGAGATCATCGGGTTCGAGCGGGAGCCCGACCACGGTCCGCTACCGGCCGGCGAGCTGCGTCGGTCGGCGCTCGACAACGCCCTCGCGGCGGAGACCCTCGGCTGGAAGCCGTGGACGCATCTCGAGGACGGACTCGGCGAGACCGTGGCGTACCTCAAAGGGGTGTAGCGCTTCGGCGCATTCCTCGCCGGAAACCCCCCAAACGGGCCAAGCGTCGGGCCTAAGCCCAATGGTCTATTGACGCTCACCTCTACTCAACCGAGAGTAGCCCACGTGGTCGACAGCATCGCCGTTCATTCTGCGTCCCAAAGCGTCGAGACCGATGCGTCGACGCGACGCGGCCGTGTGCTCATCACCGACCGCCGACGACTCTACCGCGAGGCGCTCGCGCATCTGCTCGCCGCGACGCCGGGCATCGTGCACGTGGCGACGACCGCGACGCTCGACGAGGCGCTCGACGCCTGTCGGTCGGACGCGTTCGACGCGGCCCTCGTGCACATCGACGCGCTGCCCGGTCGCCGGTCGGAGGCCGCCGCGGGTCTCGTCGACGAGCGCCCCGACCTTCGCGTCGTGATCGTCGCCGAGGACGGCGACGTCTCCGACCTCACCGACGAGGGCGGGCACGAGATCGTCATGAGCACGGATCCGCTCGAGCGGCTCGTGGCGTTCGTGCGTTCGATCGCGACGGACCAGCGCGACCGGGTCTCTGTCCTGCGCCCCATGAACGGCCGGTCGGGTTCGTACCTGGTGCCGAACCTCACGCCGCGCGAGCTCGAGGTCCTCGAACTGCTCGCTGCAGGGCTGTCGACCGAGGAGTCCGCGAAGGGCCTGCACGTGAGCCCCCTCACGATTCGCAGCCACGTGAAGAGCATCCTCGGCAAGCTCGGCGCGCACTCCAAGCTCGAGGCGGTGACGTACGCACTCCGCCTGGGGCTGATCCACCTGTCGCCGCCGACGTGAGCGCGTCCGCCGCTCCGCATCGCCACGTACATCTCGACGACGGCGTCGAGGATGTCGACCGCGACGAGACGGCGGCGTCGCTCGCCGTCCTCGAGCGCGTCGACGCCATCCTCGCCGAACGGGGGATCCCGGGCGCGCTCCTGCGCGCCACCGGACTCGAGCCCGCGCTCCCGGCGTTCCGGCGCCACGGCGAGCACGACATGCACGTCCTGGTTCGTCCTCGAGACGCTCGCGCCGCCGCCGAGGCGCTGAACGCGCTCGACTGGCGGCTGTCGCTCGGCGGCGTCGGCGCCTGGCGCCGCGTCCGCGCGGTCGCCTACCACTGGGACGGCGGCCCGAGCCTCGTGCTCCACCGCGGCGTTTCGGCCGCGCCGCTGCCGCCCGCAGCGCTGCGCCGGGTCGAGCGCGCGCTCTGGACGGGGGACGCTCGCTGGCGCCGGCTCCACGTCCCGCCGATCGACGTCCTCGCCGTGTTCGCGGCGACGCAGGCGGCGAGGCCGACGCCGCTGCGAGATCAGTGGCTGGCCGACGTCCGGACGTGCCTCGGCGGCCTCGCGGTCGCCGACATCGAGGGCGTCGCGCGATCGACGGGAACGCTCACGGCGGTGCGCGCAGCCGTCGCCGCAGGCGACCGCCACGGCGGCGTCCGTCGTCCGATGCCGCTCCTGGACGCGCGCGCGGGAGCGGTCGCGTGGCGGGGAGTCCTCGCCGCTCGCTCTCGCGTCCACCCGTGGTCGCTCCGCGCGCTGGTGTCGGGCGTCGCGCGCGGCGTCGGCGTTCCGGCGCGCTCGCGGTTCGCGGGCGTCGAGGTCCGGGCCGCGCCCGGCGTCTTCGTCGCGCAGGCGGTGAGCGAGCCGCTCGCCGAGGCCGCCATCTCCGCGGCGCCCCCGGGCGGCGTCGTCGTCGACGTCGGCACGGGGTGCGGCGCGGTCGCGCTCGCGATCGCGGTGCGCAGATCCGATCTCGAGGTCTTCGGCTGCGATCTGTCGCGGGCCGCGATCGGCTGCGCCCGCCGGAACGCCCGCCGGCTGACACTTCGCAACGCGCGGTTCGCGGACGGGTCGCTGCTCGAGCCCGTCCCCGAGCTCCTCCAGGGCCGTGTCGACGTCCTCGTCGCGAACGTCCCGTACGTGCCGCCCACGCTGTGGGGGCCCGGCCACGGCGACCCGAGCGGCACGATCCTCGGCGCCGGCCACGACGGGCTCGAACTCCAGCGCGCGCTCGCATGGCAGGCGCTCGGGTTCCTGGCGCCCGGCGGACGGTTGGTCCTGCAGCTGACCGAGGACCAGTGGTCGGGATTCGAGGCCGAGCTTCGCGCGCTCGGGTACGTCGACGGCCGGCGGATCGATGCGTTCGCGGGCGACGTCGTGGTCTCGGTGCGACTGCCGTGAGCCGCCCGGGTGGTTGCTTCGCGAGTTCGGATTCCCCCAATTTGCAGGAGGACACGTTTCACGGGCCGTTGCTACGTTCGCCGGGCACGGTCGGAGGAAGGAGTCGTGCATGGCGTACCAAGCGCCGCGCATCACCGACTTCGGCTCCATCGGCGCACATACCTTCACCACCCCTGGAGGCCACTCCAAGGACTGGAGGGAGTGCGAGAAGGACCCGATGTTCGGCGAAAACTCCTGCGGCGAGCACTCCTAACCCTCGCCGCGCGAGAGGCGTCGCCCCGCCACGGCCCGCGGGCCGTGGCGGGGCTTCGCTTGTCCGCCGCCGGCCGGGCCGATCGCGGTGGTGCCCGACGAACGCCACCACGATCCGTCTTTGGCCCGATGAACGACTGACGCCGACGCACCTACTGTCGCCCGAATGGGATCGCTGACCCTCGCCCTGTCGCGCACGGCCGACCCGGATCCCCGGGTCGTCGAGCGCATGCTCGACGCCGCGCCGCACCGCGGCCGCGAGCGCGCGACGCTGACCGTCGGACGGTGCTCGCTCGGCGTGTCGTGGGCGGCCGGGCTCCGGGACGCCTCCGTCGCATCCGACGGCGAGCGCGCGGCCGCGTTCTGTGGCCGGCTCGACAACGCCGGCGACGTCGCGAAGGAACTCGCCGACCTCGGCATCGCCGTCGGCGATGACGGTCCGGCCGCACTCGTCCTCGCCGCGTTCGCGGCGTTCGGCGACGCGGCTCCCGAGCGCCTCCGCGGTGTGTACGCGGTGGCCGTCACGGACGGGTACGGCGTGTGGTGCTTCCGCGATCACCTCGGGTTCCGGTCGCTGTTCTTCCGCGACGACGCGAGGGCGTTCGTCGCGGCGAGCGAGGCCAAGCAGGTCGTCGCCGGCGCCGGGGTCTCGCGCGAACCGGACCTCGACGTCCTGCAGGCGATCTTCTTCGGCGTGTACGACGACGAGACGCCGGCCGCGCTTCGTGGCGTATCGCGCCTTCGTAAGTCGATGCTGCTCGTCGCCGGCCAGCGCGGAACGCGGCGCAAGACGTACTGGGATCCGCGCCCGCTCCTGGAGACCGATACCTCGAGCGAGGACGAGCGCCGCGCTCGCTTCGAGGACCTCATGCGGCAGGCGAACGCGCGCGCGGTCACCGGCGACGACGACGTCGTCTCGCTCAGCGGTGGCATCGACTCGCCCGCCGTGGCGGCGTTCGCCGCGCCGGAGCATCTTCGGCTGACGGGCCGGCGTCTCGCCGCGCTGTCGACGGTCTACCCGGACCTCCCCTCGGTGGACGAGTCCCATTGGGTGCGGCTCGTGGCCGAGCGCCTCGACCTCGACCTGCGGACGTACGAGCGGACGGCGCGGCCGCTCGTCGCGCTCGACGAGCAGGTCCGGCTCCTCGACGGCCCGGTGCCCGGGATCCTCGTCAACGACGCGATGGAGCATTACGCCAAGGCGGCCTCGCTCGGCTTTCGAACGATGCTGACGGGCGAGATGGCCGAGTTCGTGTTCGATCAGCGGCGGTACCTGCTCGCCCATCTCCTGTCCACGCGTCGCTACCGCGCGCTGCGGCACCACGTCGGGATGCAGCAGAAGAAGGGCGTCGCTCCGCTCGCGATCGTTCGGCAGCTGACGCCGGCGATCGTCCTGCGACGCGCGTGGATCCGATACAACCGCGTTCGGAGCACGGGCACCAGGAGCCGGATCCCCGAGTGGCTCGACCCGGGCGCGGTTCCCGGCGCCGTCGAGCGCTACGCCGAGCGCACGACGCTCGACTGGACGGAGCAGCAGCTCGCGGCCTTCGACGGTCCGGGACTCTCGGCCGAGGCCGACACCATCACCGAGGCCGCGGCCGGCATCGTCGTGCGGCGGCCGTGGGCCGACGTCGACCTTTGGGAGTTCTTCCTCTCGCTGCCGGCGGAGGCGAAGTTCCCGAACGTCACGCGCAAGGGACTGATGCGCGAGTGGGCGCGCGGACGCGTCCCCGACGAGATCCTCGACCGGCCGACGAAGACCGTCTTCAACGACTCGATCGTCGCGCGCATCGACTACGCGGAGCTCCGGCGGTGGCTCGACGGCCCGAGCACGCGGATCCCCGGCGTTCGGTACGCCCGGCTCGCCGACCGGATCGCGGCGGCCGACATGGACGTCCGCGAGTTCGACTGGGCCAAGGACCTCGCGGCCGTGCACGCCTTCGTGGGGTTGTGGTCGTGATGGGGGAGGCGGAGCGATGAGCGCGACGATCGACCGCGACGTCGTCCGGCCGCCCGATGCTCCGGACGGGCGACCGCCGGCGATCGAGATCGACGACGTCTCCCGGACGTTCGGCATCGTACGCGCGCTCGACGGCGTCAGCTTCGCGATCGCGCCCGGTGAGATCCACGCGCTCCTCGGCCCGAACGGCGCCGGAAAGACGACGCTGCTTCGCACGATCACCGGGCTGGTCGAACCGGACGGCGGCGAGGTTCGGGTGCTGGGGCGACCGACGTCGGACTTCTCGTCCCGCGAGTTCCGCCGGCTCATCGGTCTCGTCCCCTCGGGCGACCGGACCTTCTACCTCCGGATCTCGGGGCTCGAGAACCTCGTGTTCTTCGGCCGGCTCCACGGGCTCCGGCGCGCGGCCGCCGTCGGGCGGGCGTGGGACGTGCTCGAGGCGGTCGAGCTGACCCAGGCGGCCAAGCAGCGGGTGGGGCTCTACTCGCACGGCATGCAGAAGCGGCTCTCGGTCGCCCGCGCGATGCTGATGGATCCGGCGGTGCTCATGATCGACGAGGCGACGCACGACCTCGACCCCGACGGCGCGCTGCGGACCCGCCGCCTCGCCGAGACCGCGGCGGCGCGTGGCGCCTCGGTCGTGTGGGCGACCCAGCGGCTCGACGAGATCCGCGGGTTCTGTCACCGCGTGACGCTGCTCAGCCACGGGCGCGTGCGGTTCGCCGGCACGGTCCCCGAGCTCACCGCCGTTGCGATGACGCGTCGGTATCTCCTCCGCGTCCTGGTCCGCGACGACCCGACGGCGTCGGCCCGCGAGATCGTCGCGCGGATCGGAGCGGCCGTCGGCCCCCGGGGAGCGGTCGTGCCCGCCGGTGAGCTCGACGGCTCGGACGTCGTCCTCGTGCTCGAGGAGGACGCTGTGCTGAGCGACGCCATCGCGCGTATCGCCGAGGCCGGCGTCGACGTCCTCGCGTGCCGCGAGGAGCGCTCGATGGTCGAGGAGGCGTTCCTGCACTTGACGGGAGGTGGCCAGGGATGAGCGACGTCGCGCTCGGGTCGCGCGCCGGTTCGGTCGTCGAGGAGCTCCGCAAGCTCCCGGCGTTCTTCCGCCGCGACCTCCTCGTGATGTGGAGCTACCGGCTCGCGTTCTTCACGGACTGGCTGAACCTGCTCGTGCAGATCGTCGTGTTCTTCTTCGTGAGCCGCCTGATCGATCCGGCCAAGATCCCCTCGTTCGGCGGCGAACGCGCGAGCTACATGCAGTTCGTCGCGATCGGGATCGCGGTGACCTCGTTCATGCAGATCAGCCTCGGCCGCGTGGTGAGCGCCATCCGGACCGAGCAGCTGCAGGGAACGCTCGAGGCGCTGCTCATCACCCCAACGGCTCCGACGACCATCCAGCTCGGGTCGGTGCTGTACGAGCTGTTCTACGTGCCGATCCGGCTGTTCATCTTCCTCGGCCTGTCGTGGGTGCTCTTCGGCGTGACGTTCGAGGTGAGCGGGATGCTGCCGGCGATCGGCGTGCTGATCGTGTTCGTGCCGTTCGTGTGGGGGATCGGGGTGCTGAGCGCCGCCGGCGTGCTCACGTTCCGCCGCGGAACCGGCGCGGTCGGCGTCGGCGCCACGGCGTTCACGATCTCGTCGGGGACCTACTTCCCCGTCGGCGTCCTTCCGGCGTGGCTGCAGCCGCTCGCGAAGATCAACCCGATCACGATCGCGCTCGTCGCGATCCGCCGTGCGCTGCTCGGCGGCGCAGGATGGGCCGAGGTGACGCCGACGATCGTGCTGTTGCTCCCGATCGCCCTCGTCTCGATCGCGATCGGCGTCGTCGCGTTCCGAGCGGCGCTCCGGCGCGAGCGCCGGCGCGGAACGCTGGGGCTCTACTGATGCGGACGACGACGGATCCGACGACGGTCGTTCGGCGGAGCGACCGGGTGGCGTATCGCAAGCTGACCGACGACGCGGGCGGCGTGCTGTTGCACCTCGACACGGCCGCGTATCACGGGGTGAACGAGATCGGCGCGTTGATCTGGTCGGCCCTCGAGGGCGATCCGACGCTCGAGGACGTCGTCGCGCGGGTGCGCGAGCACGTCCCGGACGCGCCGGCCGAGCTCGACGAGGACGTGGCCGCGTTCCTGACCGGTCTCGCCGATCGGAACCTGGTGTCGCTCGGACCGTCCGACGAGGCGGCAGGGCCCGGCGAGCCGCGGGCGCCTTAGCCGGGATAGCGGAC
>Ga0126314_10001154_pt1 | contig 12555 bp, 12 predicted proteins | sample Plot105B_FD_92535 | JGI IMG/M metagenome (GOLD analysis project Ga0126314, IMG submission 92535) | Serpentine soil microbial communities from UC McLaughlin Reserve, CA, USA - Plot105B | ecosystem: Environmental > Terrestrial > Soil > Grasslands | place: USA: UC McLaughlin Reserve, Lake County...
GACAAGACCAAAATCAGTATCGCACGTGTTCCCGGTGAAGAAGAAGGGCACTATACTCAATTTGCTGAAGCGGCAATAGCGGGCTACGGCAAAATGCAGTTGAGTTCACCGTTTGAAATAGCGGGTCCGCTGACTGAAACGCTGCTGATCGCCAACCTTTCCATCAGGGGAACAGATGTGCAGCGCAGAACCGCCGGCGGAAACGTCAGCTACCCGGGAAGGGATATGAAAATGCTTTGGGATAAAGAAGCCATGAAAGTGACCAACTTTGATGATGTAAACCAGTTTGTAAAGCGCGAATACCGCAAAGGATGGAGCTTAGGAGTATAAATCAGCATATGTCAGCGCAGAATAACTTAAGGGTACTGGTCGTGGGCTGTGGCAATATGGGCGCAGCGCATGCAACAGCCTATCATACATTGGAAGGATTTGAAATTTGCGGGCTTGTATCTACGGGTAAAAGTAAGGAGGTGCTCAATGAAAAGCTGGGTGGTGGTTACGATTTGTATACTGATTTCTACCAGGCTTTGGAAATCACCCGGCCTGACGCAGTTTGCATCTCTACTTATCCGGATACTCATGAAGCCTATGCCGTAAAATCATTTGAACAGGGCTGTGACGTATTTATAGAAAAACCACTGGCAGACTCTGTAGATGGAGCGATAAGGGTAGCAGAGGCCGCTAAAAAGGCAAATAAGAAGTTGCTGGTTGGATATATTCTCAGGTATCATCCGTCATGGGAGAAATTTACCGAACTATCCAGAACCATGGGCAAACCACTGGTGATGCGTATGAACCTGAACCAGCAAAGTCACGGATCGAAATGGACGGTTCACCGCAACCTGATGAAAAGCCTCAGCCCGATAGTAGACTGCGCCGTGCATTACATCGATATCATGTGCCAGATGACGCGCTCCAAGCCGAAACAGGTGAGCGCAATAGGGGCCAGGCTGACAGATGACATCCCAGATTGGAACTACAATTACGGGCAATTGCAAATTCGTTTTGAAGACGGCTCTGTTGGCTGGTACGAAGCAGGCTGGGGGCCGATGGTGAGCGATAACGCCTTTTTCATAAAAGATGTATTCGGACCAAAAGGCTCGGTGTCTATTGTTGCAAAAACCGCAGCGGCTGCCGGCAACTCCGATAATATCGATGCCCACACCAAAACAGAATCCATAAAGGTTCATCATGCAGATCTGGATGAACATGATGAGTTTATCAGGCCGGATGAATGGATCGATCTGAAAGATGAGCCCGATCATCAGGAACTGTGCAACCGTGAGCAGCGGTATTTTTTAAAAGCGATAAGGGAGAACCTTGATCTTACAGACCCAACTCAGGATGCGGTGAACAGTCTGAAGATCGCTTTCGCATGCGACGAATCTGTGAAGACAGGAAGAACAATTGGGCTTTAAGGGTTTTAAAACCTGAGTTTTTACGCAGATTGTTGAATTTTCATTTGGAGCAAATCCAATAATTATTATCTTTAAACCGTTATATCTTATAAATCAAAATCTTAAACGAAGAAAAACATGGAAAAATTTTCAAAACTGAAAGAACTAATTGCTGGTATTGAGGCAGATGCAGACAAATTTTATAATTCAGGTAACGGTGCTGCGGGTACCAGGGTACGTAAAGCAATGCAGGATCTGAAAGGACTTGCTCAGGAGATTCGTACTGAGGTTACTGAGAAAAAGAACACAAAGTAATTTTCCGAATTATATCAATACAAAAAAGGTCCCGGTAAACATGCCGGGACCTTTTCTGTATTGATGACATTTATGGAGAATGTATATCCGCGGCATAGAAATGAATATGGAATTAAATAACACCAGGCATGTCAAAATCCACCAGTCGGGTTTTGATTTTTTAAATGCGCTAAGAAATAACAATGAAAGGGAATGGTTTAACTCCAATAAAAACACATTTGAAACAGAACAAGCCAACATAGAGGCATTTGCAGGCCAATTGCTTGCCGGGCTGAATAAAAACGATGTGATTGAAACCCCATCCGGAAAAAAGAGCCTTTACCGCATTTATAGGGATATTCGTTTTTCAAAAGACATAACACCCTACAAAACACACTGGAGTGGTAGTTTCAAGCGTGCCACAAAATATCGCAGAGGAGGATATTACTTCCATATAGAACAGGGCAACAGTTTTGTAGCAGGTGGTTTTTGGGGACCGTCAAAAGATGATCTCAAATTGATCAGGGACAACATTGCTTTCGATTCGGAGCCCCTGCGGAAAATATTGAGTGATGAAACATTCGTATCCACATTTGGAAACCTGCAGGGTGATCAGTTGAAGACCATGCCTAAAGGCTTTAACCTTGAAAATGAAGCCATAGATCTGTTGCGTTACAAACAATTCCTGCTCATCAGAAAGTTTTCAGATGAAGAGGTTTTGAGTGCAGATTTTCTTTCACTTGCACTTAATGCCTTTCAAAATATGCGTCCCTTCTTCGATTATATGACCGAAATCCTGACGACAGACGGAAATGGAAATATTATTTAATTTTCCTTTTGGCCGTAAGGTATTTTCTAACTGGAATATCATAAACAACCATCACCAGGTAAGCAAAGCAAACCAACAGGAAGGTGCCCGTAATAATGATAACAGTTAATTGACCCGTTCCCGGTTTGTTGGTGTTGTAATAATTGAGGAACATCCAGATGACGACATAATGGGTCATATACAATGGGTAAGATATTTTTCCGGAAAATGAACAAAGTCGCTTGAACCCTTTAGACAAGTTCGCACCGGCGCCCAGAGCGATGATCAGCGGAAAGTAGAACAAAACAACGACTGGTTCTGTAATCCAGTTCCATTTAGTGAACGGCATGAGCAGCGCCAGCGCCAGTAATACAGACGTGCCGGCAAAGCCCAGCTTGTTTTTGATGATCAGGTTGAAACGAAAGATCAGCAGGCCGGCTAAAAATGAATAGGAAACACGTGCGCAACCGTCCCAAAAATTATCTTTACCCCATCCGCCGAGTAAGGAACCACCCGCACGATAACTAACAAAACACAGCGCTATTGCGGATATTATTGTCAGCAGGACTAAATAACGCCGGTTAATTCTGCAAAGTACAAACGCATAAATAACATTAGCCACATATTCCCAGAATAAGGACCAGGAAGGTGCATTTAAACCGAAAAGATTGAATGAACGCTCGGTTATCACCGGAAAGGGAATCAGCAGTATAGAACAAAGAAATATCAGGAAGATCTTTCCGGCGCTGTACGCTTCCGGCTGACCGCCGAAGGGGTCAAAAAGAAAAGCGAGCAAACCTAATAAAGCACCAAAGATCACCAGTGGATGCAGCCGGATCAATCTGGACATAAAGAATTCCTTAATTCCCATTTTCCCGATTCGGTCATCATAAGCATACCCGATCACAAATCCGGACAGGCAGAAAAAGAAATCGACGGCTAGAAATCCATGTGCGATGAAGTTTTTGCTATAGTCCAGATAAGCCATTTCCATGAAATGAAAGACTACAACTCCAAGTGCCGCTATTCCCCTTAATCCGTCGAGAATTTCAAAGTGATGTTTAGTTTTCAGGATTCCGGAGTTTGCTTCAGTTGTACTCATTTATTGCTATTTATTCGTTTATTGCATGGTTGATGGATTACCCGTTTTCCGGGCAGTCGCCTTAAAAGGCCAAGAATAAGAAATAATAACTAAAAACGCAAAGCTGTTACTTAGATATATACCAGGCCCACCAGATCAAAACGAATTGCAAAGGCAGCCTGATATAGGCCAGAAGTTTTGAACCTATAGCCGGATCCTTTCTGAAAACATCGATCAGGTGAAAGGGAAGGAAGAAGATCATCAAGATCAGCAGACCAAGCGCGGCATATCTTCTGTATCCTGGTATGAGCAATCCGGCGCCAAGCCCAAATTCTATGATCCCGAAGATATAGTTCACTGCCAGCAATGGTAAAGGCTTCGGAATAAAGGTTTTATAGAAATATGGATTTACCAGGTGATTCAGGCCTGCTGCGAGCATTAAACCTGAGAATGTCCATATGAGCAATATTTTCATGATCCGTGTATAGTATGGAGCGCTTATTGTACAGCAATATACGTGTAATCCCCCAACAAAACGAGCAATGCCTTCTCTATCCGGGGAAGGCATTGCAACCAAAAACAAATCTTTACAGATTTGAATTGTAGGGACATATAACATGTCTATGCGGATGAAATCCGCAAGGGTTATTCTAAATATAAACAATATTATACATAGCAAAAAGATAAATTTTTAATTTCATCTCTCTACATGGTTTAAGATTTAGTCGGGATTTGGTTGGAGATTGGTTGGGGTTTGTTCGCAAAAGGGTACCTGCTTTGTGAGCAATCCCCGAGCAAATCCAGTGTAAATCCTGTCTGAAGTATTAAAAATTATCTGTTATGGTCACTGATTAAGTTACCGGACTTCATTATATTTGGCTTATAAAGTAATGCCATGTCTCCTCTTATTGAAATTACCGACCCGCGGATATCTGATCCTGCAACGATATTGATTGATGTACGCGCAGGTGCCAGCGCACATGACCGCTACCTTGCAGGTCATTTGCCCAAAGCGATCTTTGCTACCTTAGATGATGATCTTGCTGCTCATCCCGACGATCCTGCTTTCGGCGGAAGACACCCTCTGCCAGCCCTGACCCATTTTTCAGAAACGCTTGGACGCTGGGGTATAACACCGGAAAGCCATGTTGTGGTTTATGACGATAAAAATGCAGCTATGGGAGCCGCACGTCTTTGGTGGATGCTGCAGGCCATTGGTCATACCAGGGTACAGGTATTAAACGGCGGATTAAAGGCTGCTACGGATCATGGACTGGAATTGAGTACTGAAAATTATCAGCCTGTTCATTTAGCTGACTATCCTGTTCCGGAGCAATACAGCAATACTGCAGATATGGAAGAAGTAAGCAACGCTGTTAAGGATGATAACCGTGTGGTGATTGACGTTAGGGAAGCCCAGCGCTATCTTGGTTATACTGAACCCCTGGATCTGGTAGCGGGACACATACCTGGTGCCGTAAATCTTTTTTATGCGGAAAGTCTTTCACCAGAAGGCAAATACCTTAGTCCACAAACTCTGGCCGGTCTTTATTCGGGAACCATTGGGAATGTAAACCCTGGGCAGGTCATTATACACTGCGGATCAGGTGTTACCGCTTGTCATACGCTGCTGGGCATGGAATATGCCGGCATTATTGGAGCAAAACTTTACGTGGGCTCATGGAGTGAGTGGAGTAGACGGTTTTAGGTTCTGTTCTCTTACTATCTCCATTTTTTGAAGTGCTTTAAGATCTAGATATATTCGAAGTCGGCGGTTTTGGGAAAGCGCTCCAGTCCGGAAAAAATGACTTCGGGTACCGGGCGGGCCAATTTCCTTTTGACCGTGTCTATCCAGCTGCCTTCCACTTTGAGCACTGCATGGAGTTTATCTTCGTCTGAAAGGAACTCATGCTGAATGATCCAGAAGGATCCGTCTCTTTTCATTTTTAAAAGTTTGGTAACAATATGGATCTTTGAACCAGAGTGGATTTCTCTTTTAAATTCACATTGTTCCTTAAACAGGACCGGTCCTACATGTTCTTCTTTCATAAGATCTAAGGTAATACCGTAAGCATCTAAGATTTCAATCCTTTCCTGAGCGGCCAGGTCATAGTAACTGCTGTGCCGGAGATGAAAATTAGGGTCTAAATCTGACCATCTTAAGCTTAAATTTTTCATGCTGTATGATATATCGTTTAAAGCATTGGATTTCCCATAAATATACAAGAAATCAATATATCACATACCCATCTGACATACAGATCAAAAATCGTATATTTTATTTTCCATACCAGGCAACCTTCCTGAAAAAAGGCTCGTAACTGTAGTTATAGATGAATTAAATTTTTTACGTGGACGAATTACTTATTCAGGATTTAATTAGTGGCTGTAAGAAAAAGGACAGGAAAAGTCAGAAAGGGCTTTATCAGCTCTTTTACAGTTACGCTATGAGGATGTGTATTCGCTACGCAAAAAATAAAGACGAAGCACTGGAACTTGTAAACGATGGTTTTATGCGGGTATTTATCAATATCAATAAGTACGATCAGGAAAAACCTTTTAAGCCCTGGCTGAGTACGATCATGATCAATACATCTATAGATCATTACAGAAAGCAGATAAAACGTTTTGAAATGGAAGAATTGAATGCAAAACACGAAATGGAGGACAGGGAGAATATTCTTTCGAGGATTCATTATGAAGACTTAATTAAACTGGTACAGAAACTTTCAGCGGCTTACAGAACGGTATTTAATCTCTTTGCCATAGACGGATATTCACATGAGGAAATAGCATCAATGCTTTCTATTTCTGTGGGAACATCCAAATCGAACCTGTTTAAAGCAAGGGAGCAGCTGAAAAGAATGCTTCAGACTACACAATTAATGGATAAATAGAGATAAACCATGGAATTAAACGACAACGAGTTTGATGCCACCTTTAGAAGAAAGGTATTCGATACTGATCCGCAATTTGAGGACGCAGCATGGGATAAAATGGAGCAAAAACTCAAACGCAGGGACAGGATCGTGTTTTTCAGAAAGTCGGCAGTGGTTACATTGGCACTATTAGCCGGGCTGTGGGGTTATTATTCATTTGACAGGGTTGATGTGAAAAAGATAGAGGTTGCCTCATCTGAAACTGATAAAAAAGATAGCAGCAGGGTCCCTCAGGGAAAAAAAGAGACTGAAAAAACACGTGTCGTTGAACAAGATCATAATGACAGTATTCATCATGATGACAGTAAAATTGTTCGGGTTGCTGTGCGTAAGGGTATTGGGCCGGGTAATTCCACCCCAGGGGATGGTGCCTTGGTAGAATCGTATCAACAGCTGAATGGCGAAAGTAGTCTGAAGCGAGTGTTTTTAAAAGAACCTTTGCTAGTCCGTATTGCTTTACGGGAGGATATCCTAAGACCATCTATGATTAAAGCACTGGTTCCTGTATCTCAAGCGGCCTCAGAGGAAAAAAATAAGATTAAAAGCAAAAAAAGCTTGCCGGTTAGCCTGGCCATTAGCGCAGGGCCGGAGTTTAATTCAGCGAGCTCTTTGGTGGGAGGGAACCCCGGATTTAGTGCAGGTTTAACTTTTGGTTTCGGAATTTCCAAAAATTTAGACCTGCAAACCGGGGTCAGATACAGCATTAAAAAATATAACGGTGGCGGCGGCATCAGATATAATTTTCCGAACACCAGCTCATGGCCAAAAAATAACCTTACTGCTCTTGATGCATCATGTGATGTCCTGGAGATTCCATTGCAGGCTTCCTATACTGTTTTAAGAAATGGTTCGAGCAGTGTAAATCTTAATGCAGGAATATCCAGCTACCTGATGCTGAAGGAGGACTATGTTTTTAAATACAAGAGCCTCTATGGAACTACTCAAAAAATTATAGAGAAAAACAATGCAAATCAGCATTTCTTAAGTGTTGTGGATCTTTCTGCTACCTATTTTATCAAATTGAAAAGTGACAATTTGAAACTGGGTATAGAACCTTTTGTAAAAATCCCCCTTACTGGCGTGGGAGAAGGGAATATCAATCTGAAATCGAGTGGAGTATCCTTAAAATTACGTTATGACCTGGACAAGAATCGTTAAACTGTTGTGCCTATCCGTGTTTTTGCTGACTGCTGTGTCGGCTGACGCACAAAATTATGTAAGTAAACATATAAAGGTGGGCATATTTTCTTCAACACCACTGGAAGACATAAGGGCCGTGAGCGAGAAAGGATCCGGCGTGATCCTGATCAGTACAAGAGAAGTGGTGGTACAAGTGCCAGTAAGAACGCTGGATTTTGACCGCAAGCTGATGCAGGAACATTTCAATGAAAATTATATTGAAAGTGAGAAATATCCGCTGGCTAAATTTAAAGGGAAGCTTGATCCGGGTATTGACCTGAGCAGGGACGGAGAATATACAGTAAATGTATCCGGTGTGCTTTCTCTCCACGGTGTGGACAAACAGCGGACAATACCGTGTAAGATTTCCATCAAAGCTGGTGTGCTTTCTGCAGAGTCTCAATTTAAAGTGGCTTGCGCAGACCATAAAATAGATATTCCAAAGCTGGTATTTACCAAGATCGCTGAGTTTATTAATGTAAAGATCAGTGGCCAGTTTAACCTTCTAACTAAATAATCTCATGAATAAGACCAGATTTCTACTTGCTCCTGCTTTATTCCTTGCATTGAGTATGCCGCGTGCCCGTGCCCAGGAAGCAGATTCTCTTTTAAAGGCTTTAAATGCTGATGCAAAGGCACCACCAGTTGAAGCGGTCTTTAAAGCTACCCGCGTGGTGTTGACTCATTCTACTGAGACACAAAAAAAGCATGATTTGGATTTGCGCATTCGCCACCATTTCGGCGATATAGGTGGCAGATTTGGCAGTGCGCATACTTTATATGGTCTTGATGTTGCTTCCGATTTGTTTATCGGTTTGGATTATGGTGTAAGTGATGATTTTACAGTGGCGGTAGGCAGAAGTAAAGTCGATGAACTGTTCAATTTTTCTGGTAAGTATAAGCTGCTGAAGCAGCAAAGTCAGGGCGGCATGCCGGTAAATGTTACGGCATTCGCCCAAATGGGCTGGATCGCACGGGAACCTTTTAGTGAGAGCGAATTCTCCGCCTATTCTAATCGGTTCTCTTACTTTTTACAAGCCATCATTTCGAGAAAAATCTCATCAAGGTTGTCCCTGCAGGTAATGCCGGGTTATCTGATGAGAAAAAACGCGGCTGATCCTGCAGACCCGGATAATCTTTTTGTTGTGGGATTCGCGGGGAGAATGAAGCTGACAAAACGCTTATCATTTGTAGCTGATTATACATTGGTAAATGGACTGTCCAGACCAGATGACCTCATGGAAGCGTATTATAATCCACTTGGAATAGGACTTGAAATTGAAACGGGCGGACACATCTTTTCCCTGAACTTCATGAATTCTGAATACATACTGGAGAATAATTTTGTAGCTAATACCAAAAAATCCTGGACAAAGGGCGGTGTTCGTTTTGGATTTACCATTTCAAGGAACTTTACACTATTTAAATCAAAAGACCCGGATAAGCAATCAAAGATTTACTAATTAAAACTTAAAAACTATGGAACGTGACGAATTTCTCAAATCATTAGGATTTGGGCTGGCACTGGTATGTACCGGCTCATGCATGTCAGGCTGTGGAAAAGGCGGCGACGCCCCTGAAAAACCGGAACCAAATCCCAAACCTAATCCTGGAGGTGGAGGTGGCGGCGGAGGTGGTGGCAACACGATTACCGTCGATCTCGCTAATCAATTGAAAGCTATTGGGGACCAGATGGTCAGTAGCGGAGTGCTCATCTTCAGGATCGCTGCAGGCAATACGGCAGCCGCATTTGTAGCTACAGAGTCGTTATGTCCGCATCAGGCTGGCAACCTTGTATGGAAGCAGGCAATAAATAAGGTGCAGTGTCAGTTGCATTTTTCGGAATATTCTACTGGCGGCGCAGTTTTGCAGGGCCCACAGGGTTCTGCAGGAAATACAAGAGCTTTGAACATTTACAGTACAGCAGTAACAGGTACTACACTTACGGTTACAAAGGGCTAAAACCAGCAAACTTTATTTTACATTTGTTAAAAAGCATCCTTTCCTGGGTGCTTTTTTTGTTGTGCTTCTTCAATAGGTGATCTGCGGATACTTTTTGTTTGACGGATGATATAATTTGCGGGGAAATGGCCAAGCATTGGCTTTTAACTTAATAATCATTCAAAAACTAACGTATGAAACTAAGATTACTATTGAAAATGGTTTTTTTGTTGTTTTTCTGCTTTGATGCAAGTGCACAAAGTAAAAAAATTAGCGGAACAGTTACAGATGCGGACAACGGTGTGCCAATACCGGGAGCAAGTGTAAGAATAAAGGGAAGCGCCCTTGGTACAACTACGGATGCAAATGGTAAGTATACGCTCGAAGCAGCATCAGGTGCTACACTCGAGTTTAGCTACATTGGTTATACTACGGTGAACAGAGTGGTGGATATGCCAGCAATTATCAATGTTGGGCTGAGTAGTGAGAATAAATCTTTGAACGAAGTTGTCGTAACTGCCCTGGGCGTAAGCCGTTCTTCAAAATCAACAGGATATGCAACAACCCAGGTGAATGGCGATGAGATCAATAGAGCTGCACCCCTTAATCTGATGTCAGGGCTTCAAGGCAAAGTAGCCGGTATTGATATTTCAAATACCTCAGGTTCCCCGGGAGGGTCGAGTAAGACCATTATCCGGGGATTTGCTTCTATTTCGGGCAATAACCAGCCATTGTTTGTTGTAGACGGGATCCCAGTAAACAACTCCAGACCTGGTGATGTAGCGCCAAATAACAGTATAGGCGATTTGCAGGAGACTTATGACTTCGGAAATGCGATTAATGATATCAATCCAAATGATATTGAAAGTATCAGCGTGCTTAAAGGGGCTGCCGCAAGTTCCTTGTACGGCTCCAGGGCATCAAGCGGTGTGATTTTGATTACAACCAAAAAAGGTAAAGCAGGAGCGTTTAAAGTTGATATTACGTCGGCCGCGGCCTTTTCTCAGGTAGCAATAGTTCCTGAACTGCAGGCCCAATACGGGCAGGGATTTGGATACCGGTCTTATATCGCTGAAAATGGAAGTTGGGGAGCTCGCTTCGACGGACAGGAACGGGAATGGGGTTCTGAAATTGACGGTGAAAGGCAAAGTAAAATTTACGGCCCGCTTAAAAATACCTTTAGAGAGGCTTTCGATACCAGTAAGGAATTTACCAATACGATTGCATTTAGCGGTGGGAACGATCAATCGACCTTCAGGTTCTCTTATGGCAATGTAGGAAGCAACGGTATTCTGCCGGGAGCAAGTGACACTTATAAAAGAAATACACTGAACCTGAACGGTTCCACTAAATTTAAATCGATAAGCATCAGTGCCGGTTTGAACTATATTGGAAAGAATACAAGGGCTGTACAGACCGGCCAGGCGCTGTCCGGAATCGGCTCTTCTTTTTATGAAGACATCTTACAGATTCCTGTAGAGTTTCCGATCAAGGCCTTCAAAGATTATAACAATAAGTTTTATAACGTAGACGGATATTTCAGTGCCTTTTCACAAAATCCATATTATTCAGTCCATGAAAATGGATCTACCTTTAAAAGCGATCGTTTTTACGGCAACGTCGATCTGAAGGCAAAGGCTACAGACTGGCTCACATTTCAATTCCAGCAGGGTGCTGATGTGACAAATATCGTGGACAAAATATGGAATGCAAGGAACATCCCTACACCAGGAAGCTGGGTTGGCGGCGGTAATGACGAGGGAGAGGTAAGGCAATCCAGTTTAGGTAACGCCGTTGCCGGATCAGAGAAATATTTTGAATTTGATTCGAAGGTTCATGCCCTTTTTGAAAAGAATTTTGACAGCGATATTAGCTTGAGCGGTTTGATTGGCCTCAATTTTAATGCCCGGGGTTCGAGATCCCTATACGCTGGGATTGAAGATATTGCTATCCCTGATTTTTACCACATTGATAACTCTGGAAATTTCCCCAATACGACAGAAACGACAACAGAAAGAAGACTACTCGGCTTATATGGTTCTGCCACCATAGGATATAAATCTTTTGCTTACCTGACATTAAATGCGAGAAACGATTGGAGTTCAACACTTCCTCCTAAAAACAGGGATTATTTTTATCCGGGTGCGAACTTTTCACTTATTGTGTCACAGCTTACTGATCTGAGTAGTGCAAAAGTATCTATGCTCAAGCTGAGAGCGGCCTACGGTAGGACCGGTAATGACGCAAATCCATATAACATTTACAACACGATGACACGGACAAGTGTATTTTTGGGCGGAGGAGCTTATACCAATTTTCCGTTTGATGGACTTGCTGGATATACTATCTCGAATACAAGGAATACGGACAAACTTAGACCAGAAATCAGTACCGAGACAGAATTGGGTGCGGAACTTAAGTTCTTTAACAATCGCCTCGGATTCGATTTTACCTATTACAACAGGATTACCAAAGACCAGATCCTTCCCATCGGAACTGCAGCTTCCAGTGGTGTGAACTTTAGAGTTGTAAACTTTGGTAAAGTTGAAAACAAGGGAATTGAATTTGCCTTAACAGGAACTCCTCTAAAAGGAGATGACTTTAACTGGAACATGACCTACACCTTTACCAGGAACAGAAACAAGGTACTTGAACTTCCTGCCGGACTGACCAATGTAGTGTTAAACTTTGCCTTTGATGCGCAACTCGTCGCAAAGGTAGGACAACCACTTGGCGTAATTGAGGCGCCTGTACCACGCTATGATCCTCAGGGCCGCATAATAGTCAGCTCCAGCGGATTTCCTCTGGCGGATCCAAACCTTGGCACTTACGGTACTTCACAACGAGACTACGTAATGGGTTTTAATAACAGCTTTAGTTATAGAGGTCTGACACTTGGTTTTACGCTCGACTACA
>Ga0126314_10001155_pt1 | contig 12553 bp, 16 predicted proteins | sample Plot105B_FD_92535 | JGI IMG/M metagenome (GOLD analysis project Ga0126314, IMG submission 92535) | Serpentine soil microbial communities from UC McLaughlin Reserve, CA, USA - Plot105B | ecosystem: Environmental > Terrestrial > Soil > Grasslands | place: USA: UC McLaughlin Reserve, Lake County...
AGCCGAGGGCGCAGAAGGTGACGAGGCCGCCGAGTACGAGGAGGAAGGCGCCGAACCTGCCGAAGGCGACGAGGCCGCCGAGTACGAGGAGGAAGGCGCCGAACCTGCCGAAGGCGACGAGGCCGCCGAGTACGAGGAGGAAGGCGCCGATGAGTATGAGGGCGGCGAGGAGCCTGCCGACGAAGAGCAGGACACAGTAGCCGAGGACGAGGAGTCCTCAGCCGAAGTCGAGGCGCCGGAGGGAGACGAACAGGCCGACGAGGATGTCGAGGAGGCAGCGGAGGAGACCCCGCCAGAGGAGCCGAGTCGGCCACCTAGCCGCTGCCGTCGTCGTCCTGCCTGACTGGCGGCCCGAGACGACGGCACGCTCTGACACCTATTCGTTAATTGGAGAGGACTGACCTGTGACCGTACAGACATCCCATCGCCGCAGCGGAGGCGGATACCTGGATAGGCCTTCATCAAGTGGCCTCGCCGATGTCATCGACATCATCCTGGACAAGGGCATGGTTATCGATGTCTACGTCCGAGTCTCACTGGTGGGCATCGAGATCCTCACCATCGATGCCAGGATCGTCATCGCCAGCGTGGACACCTATCTTCGCTTCGCCGAGGCGACCAACCGGCTCGATCTTTACGAGCGCGGGGGCAAGGATTTGTTCGACGCGCTCGGAGACTCGACCGAGCGCGTCTCGTCCGGCAAGGTCAGTGGTGCCATCAAGGGCGTCAAAGAGGCGATCACCGGTGGCGATAGGGACGATGAAGAGGAAGAGGAAGAACGGCCCCGACCAGCGAAGAAAGCGCCTTCGTCACAGCGAGCCGGGAACGGGTGACGTTGGCGCTGTCGGAGCTTGACGAGGTTCTCGAGGACCCGCAGCGCGAGGCGTACTACGTGTACGGCGTGGTTGCGGAGACCCCGGACATGTCTGGCCTGACAGGTGTGCAGGAAGCCGGCGTGGAGGCGGTGCGCGCCGGCGACCTTGCTGCCGTCGTCAGTGTCATCGATCTCGATCGACCTCCCAGAAGCCGGTCCGACTTGCTGGCTCACAGCGCGGTCTTGGACACGTTGGCAGGATCGGGCCCGGTGATTCCGGTCCAGTTTGGTTCCGTTCTGGCGGATCTGGAATCGGTAGAGAATGACCTGCTCCGGGGTCGTGACGAGGTGTTCCGAAGTCTGCTCGCCGAAGTCGAAGGGCGGACGCAGTTCGTGATGCGGGCCTCTTACCGAGAGGAGGTCGTTCTGCGCGAAGTCGTGGCGGGCGACCAACGCATAGCGGACCTGCGGGAGCGCACCCGCAACCTGCCGGAGGCTGGGTCTTACGCCGATCGGGTCCGTCTCGGTGAGCTCGTCAGCGGGGCCGTCGAGGAGAAGCGAGCAGCCGACGCCGAGGGCTTGTTGACCGAAGTGCTTCCGTTGACGGTGGCCTCCTCGCCGCGAGCCGGTGGTGGTATGGACCACGTGGTACACATCGCTCTACTGGTCGACAACGATCGCATTTCAGCGCTTGAGGAGACGTTAGAGGACCTGGCTGCGGTCGCGTATGAGCGGATGACTATCCGGCTGCTGGGGCCGATGGCCCCCTACTACTTTGTGGGTGATGTGGATGGGCTTGCTGGCTGAGCTCCTCGGGCTGCCTTTGCTGCCACTGCGGGGGGTCGTCGCTGTCGCCGAGCAGGTCCGGCAGCAGGCCGAGGAGGAATACTACGATCCGGGGCGCATCCGGGCGCAGCTGGAGGAAGTCGACCGGCAGCGAGCCGAGGGAAGCCTAAGCGATGAGGAGGCGGAAGCCTGGGAAGAGGAGCTCGTCGAGCGGCTCATCGAAGGTCAACGCCGAGTCCGAGAGGAGTGACATGGCAGACGACAAGGCAGTGCGGTCTCGGCCATCGGCAGGAACGCCGCGTGAAGGCGGCCGTCCTTCGACCGGTGACCATGGACCGGAGGCGCAAGGGGGTAGTGGGCAATCCTCGAAGGGCGGAAGTGGAGGCAAGCCCTCCAGCTCAGCGCCGAGCGCCCCGCGCCGACTGGATGCGCCAAAGGAACCAGCGAAGCGCAGCCCGGGGTTGCGGATTGCTCGGCGGGCCGCCCAGCAGCTGGCGGAGCTGACGGGTAAGGAGCCCGAGAGCATCGTCGGGCTGAAACGCACCGACGATGGTTGGCAGGTGCAGCTCGAGGTCCTGGAGGTGAATCGCATCCCGCACACCACCGACCTGCTTGCCCTGTACCAGGTCGATGTCGATTCAGACGGTGAACTCGTCGCCTACCGCCGCGTGTCGAGGTACGTACGCGGATCGGCGAGCGAGGAAGTCGGGCGGTGACCGAACCGGGCTCTGACCTCACCGGCACACGCTCGTACCGGTCGTCGATGGCGCAGCCCTTGAGGTCCTCAGCCCCTGCGAATCTGGCGGATATCCTCGAGCGGGTCTTGGACAAGGGCATCGTCATCGCCGGCGACATCAGGGTGAATCTGCTCGACATCGAGCTGCTCACCATCAAGATTCGGCTGCTCGTAGCGTCGGTCGACAAGGCCCAGGAAATGGGCATCGACTGGTGGCGGAACGATCCGATGCTGAGTACGAGCGCACAAGGGCTGGCCGAGGAAAACCGGCGCCTCCGTGAACGGCTGGAAGCTCTCGAACTCGAGTCCGGGAACGTGTCCAGCGATGAGGAGACCGAAGAGGACACCGAGGGGGAGACCGAGGTGAGAGCAGGTGTCCCAGACCGGTAAGTATCTGTACGCCGTGATCCGCGCTCCTGCGCCGGAGTCGCTTACCACCGGCTACGGGCTTCGCGGGCAGCCCCTAGAACTGATCGAGCACCGCGGTCTGGTCGCGATCGCCAGCGGGGTGGACCTCGAGGAGTTCGGCGAGGAGGGGCTGCGCCACAATCTGGAAAACCTCCCTTGGTTGGAAGAGGTGGCCCGGGTCCACCATCAGGTAGTCCAGTTCGTGTTCACCGCTGCGCCTGCTGCGCCCCTTCGGTTGGCCACGATCTGCCTCGATGCCGAGGCGGTCCGGGCCAGGCTGGACGCGCTTCATGACCAGATCGATGCCGTACTCGGGCGGATCAGCGGCAGTGCCGAGTGGGGAGTGAAGATGTATCTGCGGATCCCGACTCCTGCTGCGGCGTCTGTGCAGCAGCCGAGCACACCGCCGGCGGAGCAGGCAGGACGCACAGGAGCGGCGTACCTGCAGCGAAAACGTAACGAGGCGAACAAGCGGAGAGTCGGCGAAGAGTACGCGGAAGAAGCGGCCCGATCAGTGCACACTGAGCTGTCCGCAGTCGCGGGGGCGTCGAGGTTGCTACGGCCACAGGATCCCAAGCTGAGCGGCCATCCCGACAAGCTCGTGCTCAACGCGGCATATCTCGTGCGGAGTGACCGCGAGCAGGAATTCGTGACGAGAAGCGAGGAGGTCTTGGCTGGCCAGGATCAGTACGAGCTCGTGCGATTTGGCCCTTGGCCGCCCTATTCGTTTGCCGGTCTCGACGACGCATGAGCCTTTATCCAGCAGCTGATCAGGAGTTGGAGCCGCAGGTTTCCCTGGTGGACCTGCTCGACCGGCTGCTGGGCGCCGGCGTGGTGCTGTCCGGCGACATCGTCATCTCATTGGCCGGTGTCGATCTGGTACAGATCAGGTTGCACGCCTTGATCGCCTCGGTGAGAGCGGACATGGAGCGATCGGCGACAGGTCGTGTCGGAACAGCCTAGGAGGCTTCCGCAACGGCTCGAGACGGACCCAGATTCGGTCGAGCGGGACCTCTTCAAACTGGTGCTGACGATAATCGAGCTGATCCGTCAGCTTATGGAAGCCCAAGCATTGCGCCGGCTTGACGAGGGAGACCTCACCGAAGACCAGATCGAGGGACTCGGGCTCGGGCTTATGCACCTGGAGGAGGCCATGGCGGACTTGAAGGGCCGGTATGGCTTGACCACTGAAGACCTCAACATCGACCTGGGTCCCCTCGGTTGGCTTTTGCCGCCGGAGTGAGCCGATCTTGCCGACGATCCGGCCGGTGGCGTTACGCAGGCTTCAGAATCGCGTACCCTGCTGGCATGACCTGGTGGCGCCCCAGGACGTCATCCGAAATGAACGCTCAGCGGATTGCTCCTGGTCCCGGCATCCTTGAGCCGGCTGAGCCGTGAGGATTCTCCGCGGACTGACAGGTGCTGTTCTGTGGATCGTCGCGGCCGTACTCGGGCTCGTTGCGATCGTGCTGTGCATTACCGTCGTTCTTCTGCCGATTGGCCTGGCCCTGCTCGGTATCACACGTCGCCTGTTTGGGATGGCGGTCCGGCTCATGCTTCCCCGAGACATGGCTCATCCGGTGCAGCACGGCCGCAAGCAGTTGAACCGCACGGCGCGAGACACCAGTAAGCAGCTCAGGCGATCGAAGCCGGGCAAGGCCGCAGCCAAGGCAGGACGGAAAGCTCAGAAGCGCCTGAAGAAGTAACAGCACACTTGCAACGGCCCCCTGACGGATCTATGGGTAGTGCGTTGTCATCCGATCGGGTATGCGACGAAGGCGAATCGAGTGCTGTCCGGTGACCAGCTATTCACGTTGATCGTCCCCTGACCGCCGAACAGTGGGTAGCGCTGGATGGGCCTCGACCAGTTCGACGCCGGGACTACGCGCACCTCGACATCAAGATCGGCAGGATGCCCACGTGTCCCCGCAGGGAAGGCGATGTAGGCGGCCGCTTGAAAGTCGGGTGAGATATGCGGGAACCAATCGACGGTGTCGCTGGTGACGAGCCGCTCAACCGGTCCGCCCGCGTCCGGGATGCGCGCGAGCTGAGCGTGGCCGGGGTCATCTGTGAAACTCTCGGTGTTGAAGTAGATCCACTTGCCGTCGGGCGACCATTCCGGTCCGTCAAGATGTCCTTCTCCGGTGTCAACGACGACCGGTGGACCAGGCGGATCCAGCAGTGCAAGCTTCCCGGGATCGGCAAGTTCGCCAATTTGGACATAGGCAAGGCGTGATCCGTCCGGAGAGACTCCGTGAAGAAAGTGCCAATAGCCATCGTCCGGCGAGACCCGATCGACAGGTCCGCCATCAAGGTGGCCTCGATAGATGTGCCCATCGATCGCAGACATATAGATGTGTTCACCGTTGGGATCGAGCACATGGTCGTTGTTGAGTTCGGGGAGGCCCTCGAAGTCGACACGGGCCAGGCCCCGCTCCCGCGAACCGACATCGAGACGCCAGAGACGACCGCGCCCGTTGACGAACAGAAAGGCGCCGTCGAGAGACCAGTTCGGCGCCTCGATGAGCATCGTGTCGGATTCGAATAGAAGCTCTGGTTGTCTGATCTCGGGCCCTCCCACCCAGATCTGTGCTCGCTGTCGGACGGTGAGCATTCGATATGGCATGTAAATCTGTACCCCTGTCTCATGCAAGAAGTAGTCGACACGAGCTGCTGTCGAAGCCAGCGCATGGCGGGCCCACGGCTCCGTGACGGTCATGCTGCCATCGGTGCATCAGCGGCCTGAGGCAGGTCTTCCCCTGTTCACAAGGGTGCTATCCGGTCAGCGTCATGTGATCTTCTTGCCTTTCTGCCCTTCCTGCTCTGGCCAAAAGGACCAGTTGGCCTTTCCGTTGCGCTGCCGCTAGCAGTGCGGCAACGCCACCGCCAGATCCAATGCAGTGCTAGCGCATCATGCGCGGTTCTTCGGCTGGACGTGGGGTCATGCTCCCGACAGAATGCGGGACGTGTCTGAACGCCTTGAAGTCGGCCGCCCGGGCGGTAGCGACAACGTTTCCCAGCACCTGCTACCGCGTGGTCTGCTGATCATTCTCGGTATCGCGGGCGCCTTGGTGGCCGCCCTGGGCGTGCGGGCGTTCTCCGACGTGTTCGCACCGGTGTTCCTGGGTCTGGTCTTGTCTATCACGGTTCAGCCCTTGCGCCGGCTACCCGCTCGGCGTGGATTGCCCGGCTGGGTGGGAACTGTGTTGAGCCTTATCGCGGTGTACGCGATCGTGGCCGCTCTGCTCTTCATCTTGGCCATCTCCGGGGTTCAGCTGGCCGGACTGCTGCAGGACTACGCACCGCAGTTCCAGGCCTTCTTGGGCAACGTCAACGAGTTGCTGGAGAACGCTGGGTTCGACACGAGCGAGGTTCAGGCCCTTATCGCTCAGGCCAGTCCGGGCAAGTTGATCGATCTCGCCACCGAACTCCTTGGTGGCGTCGCGGGCATCCTCAGCAGCGTCTCCTTCCTTGTCTTGCTGCTGTTCTTCACCGTGACCGACGCGGGGACCTTCACTGCCAATCTGGCCCGGATCTCTCCGGCCGGTCAAAGACTAGCCGCCGCCTTTGTGATCTTCGCTCATGGCAGTCGCCGATATCTCGCCGTGGCCACTGTCTTCGGTGCGGTGGTCGCGCTGCTGGACGTCGTCGGCTTGGTGATCCTCGACATTCGCTTCGCCTGGCTGTGGGGACTGCTGGCCTTCGTTACGAACTACATTCCGAACGTCGGCTTCCTGATCGGGCTGCTTCCACCGACGATCATCGCGCTGCTCGATCACGACGTCGGGACTGCGCTTGCGGTGGTCGTCATCTACACCGTGATCAATGTGATCCTGCAGAGCGTCATCCAGCCTCGCGTTGTCGGCAATACGGTTGGCCTGTCCGGCACCCTGAGCTTCCTATCCCTGGTCGTGTGGACCTCGGTCTTGGGCGGTGTCGGCGCTCTGCTGGCGGTCCCAGCCAGTCTGTTGGTCAAGGCGCTGTTCGTGGATGTGGATCCCGAGCGCGGCTGGGTGAACCCACTTCTCTCGAGTTCTGCCGCTGAAAAATCGGTGACTGATCAGCGTGCAGCCAACAGGACCGCGGACGTCGGAACGAATGCCGGCTGAGGCGGCGCAGCGCGGATCGAGCTGCATCCTCCTCAGTGACAGCGGATGAACGGAGGCTAGTACGTTCACCGTCCGTCGGCAGTTAGGGTCGGGAACTATGCGCATCGTGGTGATTGGCGGCAGCGGTCACGTCGGCAGCTTCCTGGTTCCGCGGTTGGTCCGCACGGGACATGAGGTGGTGAACCTGACCCGCGGCGTCCGCACCCCCTACGTCGACGACGAGGCGTGGTCAGAGGTCGAGCAGATCGCGGTGGACCGATCGGCCGAGGACGCCGCCGGGACGTTCGGGAAGCGGGTCGCCGCGCTCGACGCGGACGTGGTAGTGGACATGATCTGCTTCACGCCGCACTCGGCGAGCGCCCTGGTGGAGGCACTGCGCGGATGGAGCGGGCACCTGATCCACTGTGGGACTATCTGGCGCTACGGGCCGAGCCTCAAGCAGCCCATGCGCGAGGACGACACCTCGCCGCCGTTCGGCGAGTACGGCACCCAGAAGGCCGCCATCGCCGAGCTCCTGGCCGCTGAGACCGGATCAGGTGGTCTGGCCACCACGGTGCTGCAGCCTGGCCACATCAGCGGCCCGGGCTGGCCGCCGATCGGGCCACTGGGAAATCTCGACCCGGACGTTTGGTACGCCCTCTCCGCCGGCCGCGAGATCGCCGTCCCGGGCCTTGGCGCCGAACTGATGCACCACGTCCACGCCGACGACGTGGCGCACGCCTTCCAGCTGGCGGTGGAGCACCTTGACGTGGCGGCGGGGGAGTCCTTCAATGTGGTGGCGCCGTCGGCCCTGACTGTCCGCGGTTTCCTGGCGATCGCTGCCGGCTGGTTCGGGCAGACCGCTCAAACGCGCTCGGTGAGCTGGGCTGAGTTTCGGTCAGCCATCACCCCGGAGTACGCCGACTCCAGCTGGCAGCACCTGTCGCGTAGCCAGTTCGCCTCGATCGACAAGGCGCGCACGGTGCTCAGCTACGCTCCGGCCTTCGAACCTGAGGCGGCGGTGCTGGACAGTGTCCGGTGGCTGATCGATCATGATCAGCTCAAGGTGGCCACCAGCTTGATCATTTGAGGAGATCAGTGCCCCCACCGGTCCTGGCTTGGGCAGATGTGCGGACGGCTTGCCGCGTGATCCTCGTTGGTCTTCTGAGCACAGAGCCGAGCTCCTGACCCTCCGCGGTGTCCACAGGGTGGCCTGCGACGTACCGACTGTACAAGGCCCAAGAAAGCCGAAAGCGAGTCCAGCTGATTCCGGATGTCCTTCCGAGGCGCATACGTTGCTGCGTCAGGTCTCGTATCTCGATGGCGCGCTTACGAGATTCGCAGACTGGTAAGGAAATGCTCGATCGCTCTACAGCATGCGGCGCACTGACCTGAGTCCACCCAGGAGACCCATCCTCGGCCGCCAACCGTGCGTTCGTTCGAACGCATGGAGATCACCTTCGCTCATAGGTGATCGGACGCTATGCGGCTGATCTGGATGAACAACTTCATATACGATCCATCCATCGCGACCAATCTCGTTGAGTGCAGCTAATAGCGTGGTTCCCTCCAGTACAATGCGCCTATTCTCGGTCTGTAGCACATAGGCGAAATGCAGGTGGCTCTCGGTATAAGTGTTCGCGGATAAAGGCTCATCGTGCAGCGAGTACTCTACCAATCTCGCGTATTCGTGCTGCTCCATTCACCCTTCTTTATAGTCTCTTTGCTTCACTGGTGAGCGCCTCGGCAAGTTTCGAAGATGGTTGTCAGACGCCATCGGATGAGTCCTGTCGTGCTTGAAGCCAAACGGCAGCGTCGTGCGGCAGGGAGCCGTTTGACAGCGATGCGGAGGACAGCAGCGGCACCCAGCCAGAAATGAGCGCAAGCGGCTTCCCGGAGATGTTGACCACGCAGCGAAAGTCGGGCCCGCGTTCGAAGTCGAGCACGCCATCGGCTGAGTCGCGCCAACGAAAATCCTCACCAAGCAGGCCTGGCACCTGGTGGCGGAGCCGGAGGGCGGCGCGGTGCAATGACAGTGTTGACTCGGGGTCGGCCAGCTGAGCCTCGACGCTCAACGGTGCCCAGTTCCGGGGCTGTGGCAGCCAAGGTTCGGCGCCGCTCGGAGCGCGGGAGAAGCCGTAGGGGGGTTTGGTGCCCTCCCAGGGGAGCGGCACGCGACAGCCATCCCGGCCGCGAGTCTCACCGTTGGTCCGCTTGAATACCGGGTCCTGAAGAACGTGGTCTGGGAGGTCGTCCACATTGGGCAGTCCGAGCTCCTCACCTTGGTAGATGTAGGCGCTGCCGGGAAGAGCCAGCGTAAGAAGGGCGGAGGCGCGAGACCGCTGGGTGCCAAGAGCTGGATCGGAGGTCTCGCCTTGACCGTCGGAGATGTGTGATGACGATGTGGTCTTGCGGCCGTAGCGAGTGACGAGCCGGGTTTCATCATGGCTAGAGGTGACCCAGGTGGCGGGGACGCCGATGGGCACGAACTGACCGAGCGTTGCGTCGATCACCTGCCGCAGCGCAGCCGCGTTCCAGGCCGCCTTCATGTACGGGAAGTTGAACGCGGTGTGCATTTCGTCGGGCCGCAGATAGTTGGTCAGCCGTTCGGGGCTGCTCACAATGGCCTCCGCGACGAAAGCGCGTTCGCCCAGATAGCCGTCCGCCACCTTGCGCCAGCGGCGGAAAACGTCATGCACCTCGTCGACGTCCCAATGCGGGTTTTCGACCCAGTCCAGGGTCATAAACCGTAGGTCGCCGCCGTAGTCGGCATCCGGAAGGTCCTGTTCCTTGCCTAAAGCGGGAGCCGCGTCCACGCGGATCCCATCGACGCCACGGTCGAACCAAAAACGCAGAATGTCGTCGAATGCCTCGAGCACCTCCTGGTTACGCCAATTGAGATCGGGCTGTTCGACGGCGAATGTGTGGAGATACCACTGCCCTCGTCGGCCGTCCGGCTCGGTCACGCGCTCCCAGCCGGAGCCACCGAAGCAGCTGATCCAATTGTTCGGTGGCTCATCGCCCCGCTCGCCCTTGCCATTCCGGAATAGGTAGCGATCACGTTCTGGCGAACCCGGCCCGGCTCGACGTGCCGCCTCGAACCACGGGTGCTGGTCTGATGTGTGGTTGGGCACCAGGTCGATGATCACTCGGAGGCCAAGGTCGCGTGCCTTCAGCAACACCTCGTCCGCATCGGCAAGCGTCCCGAACATGGGATGGACATCGCAGAAATCACTGACGTCATAGCCACCGTCGGCCATCGGTGAGGGATACCACGGGGCGAGCCAGATTCCGTCTACGCCGAGGTCAGCCAGGTAAGGCAGCCGTTGTAACAGCCCCCGCAAATCACCCGAACCATCACCGTTCCCATCGGCGAAGCTTCGCGGATATACCTCATACATCACCGCATGGCGCCACCACGGTCCGGTCCGCTGGCGCCGTACCGCTGCGGACGGCGAGGCCTCTTCGGCCGCTGGTGCCTCAGTCATCCTGCCTCCACTCCAAGGACGCGAGCCCATGCTCACATGGGCATGGTAAAGGGGTTGGATCGAGCCGTCACCGAGGCGACTCGCCAGCGCGTACCAACGCCACCTGCCCCTTTGTGTTGCGTGGCCATGTGGTCAAGCAGTACGTCCCGGGCTCTAGTTCATCGGGGGGAGCTGCCTTACCGGGCACCCTCGGGTCAGCCGTATCATGAGTCGCGCCCGGCGCGCGCCCGCCGCTTGCCCTCATGCATGGCCTGCACGCGGGCGACCGGGATCGTGTGGCCCTCGGCGATCAGATCGGCGCTCAATCGTTGCCCCTCCGGCATGAGCTCGATCCATGGATCGGCATGACCGAGCTGGGCGACGGCAGTGCGGACCGTGAAGTCGGCCGGCACGACGTGGTCCAGGTCCTCCCAGGCCAGCGGGAACGACACGGGGACACCCGGCCGAATCCGCGGACTGTAGGCGCCGACCACCGTGGCCCCGCCGGCGCGGGTCGAGTCAAGGAAGACCTTGCCGACGCGGTCGTCCTTGACGAAGGCAGTGGTGGCGAGCGCTGGATCGATCCGCTCAGCGCGTGCGGCGACAGCCCGGGTCGCGGCCGCGGCGTCTTCATGCGACACCGGGGCCGCCAACGGCACGAAGACGTGGACGCCTTTGGCGCCGCTGGTCTTCACCGCTCCTGACAGTCCAAGCTCCGCCAAGGCTTGGCGGATCAGTTGGGCGGCCTGGATGACCACTGGGAAGGCTGCTCCCTCTGGCGGATCGAGGTCGAGCACCAGATAATCCGGACGGTCCGAGTGGTCGATCCGGAAGAGGGTGACGTGGTACTCCACCGCACGTTGGTTGGCGAACCACACCAAAGTGCGACGGTCGTTGGCCAGTGCGTAAGAAATCTCACGGCGCGAAGCCTCGGCCCAGATCGGCACTCTCTCTACCCAGCCCGGTGTGTAGGACGGGAGATTCTTCTGCATGAAAGCGGGCTGGCCCGGCCGGACGCGTACCACCGACAGTGGCCGATTGCTCAGACTAGGCACGAGCCGCTCGGACATGGCGTCGACGTAGTCGACAAGATCCCTCTTGGTAGCGCCGGCACCATCGAACAGCTCCTCGTCGAGGTGAGTGAACCTCACACCGTCTCGCTGTTCGCCGACTCCGCTCATCGATTGATTATCCCTGGTGACCGCTGGCATGCGTCATTGACGTGATATCAGCGGTGCGGACGATCGGCCATCCGCCAGGCAACGTACGAGGCACTCTGTCTTCGACCGGGGCGACCCGTAGAGGGTGCCTCAGCTGGCTGAAGGGTGCCTCACGCTTGACGAACACGAACGCTGCGCGGAAAACGACCGATCAGCCAAGCTCCAGAAAGGATCGAAGTTGTTCGGCGCCGGTGACCGTAATCGGTTCGCCACGGACAAACGCATCGGGGGTGAGCACCAGCCGTTGGTTGATGGCCACCTCTCCCTCGCGCCGGGCCATCCGTAAGCGACCATTGGGTCGGTAACCGACTTTGGTGCTCACAGCGAGCGAGGCGGGGTTGTCGAGGAAGGCCCCAGAGGTGAGTTCCACCGCGCCGAGATGATCGAAGGCGAAGGCGCAGACCGCGCGTCGCATTCGCGTGCCGATTCCGTGTCTCTGGTAAGTCCTACCCAGCCAGGAGCCGGTTTCGCCGGTCCGCGTGACAGCGAAGTGCGACGTGTGGAGGCCCTGGGTGCCGACAAGTTCGCCGCCAATCCGCACCGCAAAGAGCAGGTCGAACTTTTCGGGTGTGAAATTGGCCCGGACGCCGGAGTAATAGCGGACCATGTTGGCCGCGAGCAGATCGGGCTCGGCTGTAGTCCACGGCGTCGAGAACGGCATCTGGTCCGGTTCATGAATGCCGCCCGACGCCAGATCCACCAGGCCGGGGATGTCCGCGTCGGTGATCACGGTCATCTTCAGGTCGTTTTCGATCAAGGAGACGCCGTACGGCGGCCAGATCTCAGCCAGTGTCTTCATGGACGACAGCATGCTGGTGGTGGCGATGGTGCAGAACGCATGGCGACTCCATCCGTGGGCATTCGCAGGCAGATCACGATCATGTTGCGTGTTCCCGTGTGCTGGAGCGACAAGGCTTACGGGTATTAGTTTGGTGACCTAGAGCTGTTTCGCCCGTGTGGGGGATGTCCCTAGGCTGCCCACGTCAGGCTGAACGCCCCAACTGGGGGCATATAGGAGGAGGACATTAGATGCG
>Ga0126314_10001156_pt1 | contig 12552 bp, 7 predicted proteins | sample Plot105B_FD_92535 | JGI IMG/M metagenome (GOLD analysis project Ga0126314, IMG submission 92535) | Serpentine soil microbial communities from UC McLaughlin Reserve, CA, USA - Plot105B | ecosystem: Environmental > Terrestrial > Soil > Grasslands | place: USA: UC McLaughlin Reserve, Lake County...
GAGATCCACGCACAGGTCTGCGAACGCGGAGTGGACCACCGCGGCGTGTTCGTCCAGCACTACGACACGGATGCCCTCGACGCCTCGGCGCTGCTGATCCCGATCATGGGCTTCCTGCCGCCTGACGACGAGCGCGTCCGCTCGACCGTCCTCGCGATCGCGGACGAGCTGACGCAGGACGGGCTCGTCCTGCGCTACCGCGTGGAGCACACCGACGACGGGCTCGAGGGCGAGGAGGGCACCTTCTCGATTTGCTCGTTCTGGCTTGTCGACGCGCTCTGCCAGATCGGCGAGCGCAAGCGGGCGCGCGCGCTGTGCGAGAAGCTGCTCGCGTTCGCCAGCCCGCTGCAGCTGTACGCGGAGGAGATCGACGCGGAGAGTGGGCGCCAGCTCGGGAACTTCCCCCAGGCATTCACCCATCTCTCGCTCATACATGCCGTGATGGGCGTGATCGCGCTCGAAGAGGCGTAAGGCGTTAGGCTGGCCCCGGCCCTCGCATGACTGGTCCGCTGCATCGAGTTGGAGGCTTCTGCTCCCGCCATCACTGGCTGGTGATCGCCGCGTGGGTGCTCGCAGTCGTCGCGCTCGCCCTGGGATCGCGAGCGGTGGGCGAGCAGAACAGCGACAACCTCTCGCTGCCCGGGACCGGCTCGACGGAGGCTCAGGACCTGCTCAAGGCGAAGCTGCCGAAGCAGGCGTACGGGACCAATCCGGTCGTGCTCGAGGCCGCCAAGGGCAAGCTGACGGACTCAGCCAACTCCAAGGCCGTGGGCGCGACGGTGAAGTCGCTCAAGAAGGAGCCCGGCGTAATCCGGGCGGTCAGCCCGCTGTCCAAGAAGGGCGCCGCGGCGCTCAGCAAGGACAAGCAGATCGGCTACATCTCGGTCACGCTCTCCGAGGGGCCGGCGGACCTCACCAAGGAGGACGCGGAGAACATCATCGACGGGACAAGCCCCGCCACCGACGCCGGCCTGACGGTCGCCACCGGCGGGTATCTCGGCCAGGCGGTGTCGAAGGCAGACACCGAGAGCAGCGAGGCGGTGGGCCTGGCCGCCGCCGTGGTGATCCTCCTGTTTGCCTTCGGCACGGCCACCGCCATGCTGCTGCCGATCGTCAGCGCGGTGCTCGGGCTCGTCGCGTCGCTGGCGCTCATCGGCTTCCTGGGTCACGCGGTCGAAGTGCCGACGGTTGCCCCCACGCTCGCGACGATGATCGGGCTCGGCGTCGGGATCGACTACGCGCTCTTCATCGTCACGCGACATAAGCTCCAGCTGAACGACGGCATGGAGGTGCGCGAGTCGATCGCGCGCGCCACCGCCACGGCCGGCGGAGCCGTCTTCTTCGCGGGTGGCACGGTCGTGATCGCGCTGGTCTCCCTGCTCGCCTCCGGGATTCCATTCGTCGGGACCATGGGCTACTCGGCGGCGGTGGCGGTGGTTGTGGCCGTGCTCGCCGCCATCACGCTTCTGCCGGCGCTGCTCGGCGCGCTCGGGTTGCGCATCAACTCGCTGCGCGTGAAGCTCGGGCGCACGCACCCGGACGACCATCAGGCGCACGGATGGGCGCGCTGGGCGCGCGGCGTGGTGGGGCGGCCCTGGCGCTCGCTGACAGCGGCTGTCGCCGTGCTGGTCGTGCTGGCTGTGCCGGTGCTCGACCTGCACCTCGGCGCCTCGGACAACGGGATGCTGCCGAAGGACACAACAGCCCGCCAGGCTTATGACCTGATCACCGAGGGCTTCGGCCCCGGCGCGAACGGGCCGCTGCTCGTGAGCGCGACGCTCGGCAAGCCCGCCAAGCCCGACCAGAAGCAGCTCAACGACATCGAGAACAAGCAGAAGCAGCAGAAGCAGCAGGAGACCCAGAAGGAGCAGCAGGTCACCCAGCAGCTGCTCGCCCAGGGCGTTCCGCCGGACCAGGCACAGCAGCAGGCACAGCAGCAGGTCCAGAAGCAGGCGGAGCCTCAGCAGAAGAAGCTCGATCAGAAGAAGAAGCAGGCAGAGTCACCCGCCACCGACTCAAGGCTCACGAAGCTCGAGAACGCGATCGCGAAGGACCCGGACATCAAGGCGGTGTCTCCTGCGACCGTCGACCCCAAGGGAACCGCCGCGGTCTTCACCGCGATTCCGAAGACCGCGCCGTCGGATCGCGCCACCGAGGACCTGGTCAAGCGCCTGCGCGCCGACGTGATCCCGAAGGCGACCAAGGGCTCGGACGTCGCCGCGAACGTGGGCGGCCAGACCGCCGCGTACATCGACCTCGCCGGCCGCATCAGCGACAAGCTGCCGCAGATGATTGCGATCGTCGTCGGCCTCAGCTGCATCGTGCTGATGCTCGCGTTCCGGTCGATCCTGCTCCCCGCGAAGGCGGCCGTGGCGAACCTGCTGTCCGTCGCGGCTGCCTACGGCGTCGTGACGTTCGTCTTCCAGGAGGGCCACGGCGCAACTCTGCTCGGCCTGGACGGGGCGGTGCCGATTGCGAGCTACGTGCCGCTCCTGATGTTCGCGATCCTGTTCGGGCTGTCGATGGACTACGAGGTGTTCCTGTTGACGCAGATCCAGGAGCACTACAAGAAGGACGGCGAGCCGCACGAGGCCGTGGTGCGCGGCCTGGCCTCGACCGGGCGCGTGATCACGTCGGCGGCGCTGATCATGGTGTTCGTCTTCTCGAGCTTCGTGCTCAACGGCAACGCGGTGGTGAAGCAGTTCGGTATCGGGCTCGCGGCGGCGATCGCGATCGACGCGACCATCGTCCGCTGTCTGGCGGTCCCGGCGGTGATGGCCCTGTTCGGCAGGGCCGCCTGGTGGCTCCCGCGGCCTGTCGACCGGGCGATGCCCGAGATCAGCATCGAGGGCGAGGACTACTTCGCGAAGCGCGACGAGGCTGCGGCGACCGTCCGCGCATGAGCGTCCGAGCGCTCACGCCGCGTGCGGTGCTCGCCGCCGCGTGCATCGGAGCACTCGTCTGTGGCGGTACGGCAAGCGCGGCCGCCCCGGCGGCGTCCGGGCGTCTGCTCGTGGGTTTCGAGAAGGGCGTGTCGAAGGACAGGCAACAGCGCATCCTCTCGGCGGTGGATAGCCGGCTCGCGCACCGCTTCGCGGGCATCCGCGGCGGCCGCCTCGCACTTGTGCGCCCGCGCTCCGGCACGGCCGTCGACGCCCTCCGGAAGCGCCTCCGCCGGACCGACGGCGTGGCGTATGCCGAGCCGGACTTCTTTCAGTTCGCGTCCCAGCAGAAGACGCCCGACGACCCCTTCTACACGCTCGACTACGCGCTGATCGACAGCCCGGAGGACCACGACATCGACGCCCCCAGCGCCTGGGCGACCCGGACGGGCTGCGCCAAGGTGGCGATCCTCGACACCGGAATCGACACCGATCACCCGGACCTGGCGCCGAACGTCTACAAGAGCTCGGACAAGCCGAACAACGGCAAGGATGACGACAAGAACGGTTACGTCGACGACACGTACGGCTGGAACGCGATCAACGGCAAGGGCTCGGGCGAGGACGACAACGGGCATGGAACCCACGTCAGCGGGATCGTCGCGGGCCGCGGCAACAACGCGAACGGCAGCTCAGGCGTCTGCTGGTCGGCGCAGCTCCTCGCCGTCAAGTTCATGAACTCGAAGGGCAAGGGCTCGACGTCCGCGGCGATCGACGGCATCGACTACGCGGTGAAGAACGGCGCGAAGATCGTCAACTGCTCATTCGGCTCGAGCTCCAAGTCGAGCGCCCTCCACGACGCGGTCGACTATGCCCAGGATCACAACGTCTTGCTCGTCGTGGCCGCCGGTAACGACGGCGACAACATCGACAAGAATCCGATCTACCCGGCCTCCTTCACCGACTCGAACATCCTGGCGGTCGCCGCCTCCACCGACGTCGACACGCTCGCGTCCTTCTCGAACTACGGCTCGACGGCGGTCGACGTGGCGGCTCCCGGTGACGAGATCTTCTCGACCTATCTCGACGGCGGCTACAAGTACCTGTCGGGCACCTCGATGGCTTCCCCGTATGCGGCCGGCACGGCGGCGATGCTGCGCAAGCAGGAGTCCGACGCCACCTACGGCGACCTCCGCTACGCGATCCGCCACAAGGTCGACAAGCCGCCCGCACTCGCCGGGAAGGTGGCGTACGACGGTCGCCTGAACGTGCAGAAGGCGCTCGCGGCCATTCCTTCGCTCGTGGATTGAGCGGCCAAGCAGAAAGGCCCGCATCGTGCGGGCCTTTCCTGTCCGAGCTGCGCGGTGCGCTAGCGGCCTGAGATCGCGCTGGCGACGGCGCTCTCGTCGGGGCCGCCGGTCCGAGCGGAGCCATCGTCAGCGGTTCCGATCGTCGCGGCGATGGCGCTCTCGTCGGGGCCGGTCGTGGTCGCGTGCGTCGCGAGCGCCGCCGCCACGGCGCTCTCCTCCGGGCCGCCGTCGGTACGCGCGGCGCCGGCCGTGCTCGGCGCGCTCACTTCAGCCGCCGGGCTGAGGCTCACATCCGGGTCGCTGTCGAGCGCGAGCACCACGACGGCCACGGTGAGGCCGATCACGGCGATCATCGCGACCACGAGCAGGGCGCCCAGCTGCCGGTAGCGGGCGCGGAGCACGACTGCGGGGTGCTGGTTGGGGATTGCCTGGCCCATCACTGCCTCCTTCTTGTGGTCACCAACGTCAAAGGCGATCATGGGACTGGCCGGTATCAACCCGGTCACACGCCGGTAACAGCGAGCTATTCTCGGGTCCAACTGGCTCGCGCCCCTGGTTCGCAATGGACTTCCGAATCCTCGGCCCGCTCGAGGTCCACGACGACGGTCGCACGCTCGCAATCGCGGGAGCGAAGCCGCGCGCTCTGCTCGCGCTGCTCCTGCTGCACGCAGGCGAGACGCTCACAACCGACCGGCTCATTGAGGAGCTCTGGGGCGAAAGCGCGCCCGCCGGCGCCGCCAAGACGCTCCAGATGCACATCTCTCGCCTGCGCAAGGCGCTCGCCGGTAAGGGCAGCACCGGCCCGTCCGAGTTGATCGTCACGCGGGGGCGGGGCTACAGGCTCGCCATCGACCCCGAGCAGCTCGACTCCCACCGCTTCGAGCGGCTCGTCGCCGAGGGGCGCGCCGAGCTGGCCGCGCGCCGGGCCGAATCCGCGGCCGCCTTGCTCGAGCAGGCGCTGGCGCTGTGGCACGGAGCGCCACTGGCGGACCTCGCCTACGAGCCGTTTGCCCAGTCGGAGATCGCGCGGCTGGATGACCTGCGGGTAGCCGCTCTGGAGCACCTGATCGAGGGGAAGCTCGCTCTCGGCGGCCATGCGGACGTCGTGGAGCAGCTCGAGGTCCTGATCAGAGAACACCCCTACAGGGAGCGCCTGCGCGCCCAGCTGATGCTCGCGCTGTACCGCTGCGAACGGCAGGCGGACGCGCTCCAGGCGTACCAGAACGCTCGCAAGACGCTCGTCGAAGAGCTCGGGATCGAGCCTGGGGAGCGGCTGCGGGCCCTCGAGCGAGCGATCCTGACTCAGGACCCCGGCCTTCAGCTCGTCATCGCCGAGCCGCCGGCGGAGGGCGGGTCCGCCGTCGACACACGGCGCCGCGCCTTTGTCGGCCGCGACCTGGAGCTGGCGCGGCTCGTCGCCGCTCTGGATGCGGCAGTCGCCGGGCGGGGGCGCCTCGTCCTACTTGCCGGAGAGCCCGGGATCGGCAAGAGCCGGCTCGCGGACGCGCTCATGGAGCAGGCTCGGGCCCGCGGCGCGAACACGCTCGTCGGCAGGTGCTGGGAGGCGGGCGGCGCACCCGCCTATTGGCCGTGGATCCAGGCGCTGCGCGTCGCCATCGGCGATACGGACACCGAGACCCTCAGGACGCAGCTGGGGGCCGGCGCGTCCGATCTCGCTCAGCTCCTCCCCGAGCTGCGCGAGCGCTTCCCGACGCTGTCAGACCCACCGGCAGCAGAAGGGGAGGGCGCGCGTTTCCGCCTCTTCGAGGCGACGAGGTCGTTCCTGCACAGGGCCGCCGAGTCGCGGCCTCTCGTCGTCGCGCTCGATGACCTTCACGCCGCTGACGAGCCCTCGCTCGTGCTCCTGCAGTTCGTGGCCCGCGGGCTGGATGACAGCCGCCTGCTGGTCGTCGGTGCGTACCGCGATGTCGATCCGACCCTGCGCGCTCCACTGACCTCCGCGCTCGCCGAGCTCGTCCGGGAGCCCCATACCGATCAGATCGGGCTCAGTGGGCTCAGCTCCGCGAACGTGGCCGAGTACGTGCAGCTCTCGACCGGGATCGAGCCCGCGCCGGGGCTTGTCGAGGCGATTCACGCCAGGACCGAGGGCAATCCACTCTTCGTCGCGGAGGCCGTACATCTCCTCGCCGCGGAGGGCCGCGTGGGCAAGGCGGATGCTCCCATCCGCATCCCGCCGGGGGTCCGCGCCGTGATCGGCCGGCGGCTGGCGCGCCTCTCCGAACCTTGTCGGGCCCTGCTCGTGCCGGCCTCCGTGATGGGACGGGAGTTCGGACTGGACGCGCTGACCGAGCTCAGCGAGCTGGGGCCCGACGAGCTGATCGACCTCCTGAACGAGGCCATGGCCGAGCGCGTGCTCGACGATGTTCCGGGAGCCCCCGGGCGGGTTCGCTTCGGGCACGCGCTCATTCGGGACACCCTCTACGACGAGCTCACCGCGGCGCGGCGCATGCAGCTCCACAAGGAGGTTGGCGAGGCGCTGGAGGCGGCCTACTCCTCCGATCCGGAGTCGCATCTCGCGGAGCTCGCGCAGCACTACGTGGCTGCCGCTCCGATCGGGACGGCGGCCAAGGCTCTTGAGTACGCGCGCCGTGCGGGCGACAGGGCGGCCCGCCAGCTCGCGTTCGAGGAGGCGGCGCGCCACTACGAGATCGGGCTTGGCCTCGCCGGCGAGCAGCACGCCCGCTGCGACCTGCTGCTCGTGCTCGGAGACGCCCAGGCCCGGGCCGGCAACTCAACCGCCTCAAAGCAGGCGTTCCGGGAGGCGGCCGAGCTCGCCGAAGGCGCCGGCCTGGCGCGCCACCTCGCGCGCGCCGCGCTGGGGTACGGCGGAAGGTTCGCATGGGCGCGCGCCAGCACCGACCCGGCCCTCGTGCCGCTCCTCGAGCGTGCCCTGGCTGCCATCGGCGACCAAGACGACCTCGTACGGGTCAGGCTGCTCGCTCGCCTTGCAGCGTCAGGGCGCGATGACCCCTCCGGCGATCGCAGGGCCCGTCTTGGCGAGGAGGCGCTCCGGCTCGCGCGCAGATGCGGGGACCCGGCGACCCTCGCCGCGGCCATCGAGGGGCACTGGATCGCGGTCGAGGGACCGGACCACCAACTCCGCGGCGATGGCATCGCGGTGACGGATGAACTCATTGCCCTAGCGGAGCAGATCGGCGATACGGAGAGGGTCTTCGCGGCGCACGACCACCGACTGCACGGGCTGTGGATCCTCGGCGTTCGCGCCGACGTCGAAGCCGTGCTCGAGGCGCAGGCCGCGCTTGCTGACGAGCTCCGCCAGCCCGCACAGCGGTGGCACGTCGGCACGGGTCGAACGATGCTGGCGCTCATGGAGGGTCGGTTCGAGCAGGCAGAGCAGCTGATCTCCGAGACGCTGGCCATCGGCGAGCGGGCCCAGAGCTGGAACGCCGTCGTCTCTCAGCGGCTCGGATTGTTCGTGCTGCGCCGCGAGCAAGGCCGGCTCGCCGAGCTCGAGGACACCATCAGCCGGTCGGTCCACGAGTACCCGTCACTGCTGCGATTCCGGTGCGCGCTGGCGCACGTCTACGGCGAACTCGGCCGCGAGCGCGATACACGAGCCAGCCTGGAGGGGCTGATGGGCCTAGATCTTGCGAACGAGCATCTGGATGCGGAATGGCTGTTCGCCATGAGCCTCCTGACCGACCCGTGCGCCTGGCTTGGAGACGCGAGCGCGGCGGCGAAGCTCTACTCGTTACTGCTCCCGTACGAGCGCCTCTATGCCCAAGCCCCCGTCGAGGCGGTGTTCGGCTCGGTCGCGCGTGGGCTGGGCGTGCTCGCCACCGCGCTGGGTCGCTTCGACGATGCCGAGCGCCACTTCGATGTGGCGCTCGAGACCGAGCGGAAGATGCGCGCGCGGCCCTGGCTGGCTCATACGCAGCATGATCTGGCGGCAATGCTTCTCGCGCGCGGCGAGGACGGGGACTCCGAGCGCGTAGGGGCGCTGCTCGACGAGGCCCTCTCGACCTACCGCGAGCTCGGTATGGACGCATGGGCCGCCCGAGCCGAGGCGCTCGCGAGTCGCCCGAGCTAGGCCCTCCGCGCCGCGAACGCGCGCAGCGCTTGACGGGCGTCCGGCTCGTCGAAGAGGCGCACGCAGTGCTGCGTCTCGCGGTCCATCGCGGCGGCCAGGATGTCGCCGAAGCGCTCGTTCAGCATCGACTTTGTCGCCGCCACGGCGGCGCGCGAGTTCCGCGCGAAGAGCTCGGTCCAGTGGTGGATGCGGCCGTCGAGGTCGCCGGGGGCGACCATCTCCGTCGCGAACCCGTGGTCGCGCGCCCATGCGGCATCCCGCTCGTCACCGCTGAGCACCAGCTCGCGGGCGGCGGTCTCACCGAGCACCTCCGGCAAGAGCAGCGTGCCCGCGTTGCTCGCCACGAGGCCGATGCCGACCTCTGGGGTGAGCAGACGCACCCGGTTCGTGCAGAGGCGGATGTCGCAGCTCGCCGCGAACTCGAGCGCTCCGCCCACGCACACGCCGTCCACCGCGGCGATCGCCGGCACCGGAGAGCTGAGCACCACGCGCGTCATGCGCTGGAAGCCCTCGATGGTCGCGGCCCATGCCGCGGAATCGGCCTCGATCGCCGCCTGGAGGTCGTCGCCCGCGGAGAAGTGCTCGCCGGCGCCGCGCAAGACGACGCAGCGCACCGCCGGGTCGTCGCCGGCCGCCTCGATCGCGTCCGCGACGGCGGTCATCGTGTCGAGGTCCCAGGCGTTGCGGCGCGCCTGGCGGTCCCAGCTGATGAGGCGGGCGGCGCCGAGATCGGCGGTTGTGACGGTCATCGCGCAAGCTCCTTCCTCAGTGCCTCCACGGCGTCGGGCAGCGTGTCCCCGCGCGCCGTCCGGTGAACGATGCGGGTCTTGTGCTCGGCCACCGGCAGCGAACCCGGGTCGAGCCGCGTGACCTCGAAGCGCGCGCGCAGCGCGTTCTCGAGTTCACGGGCCAGGTCGTGCAGCTCGCGCTTTGGCGGCGCCTCCACGTACACGCGCAGCGGCGGCACGATCGGATCGCCCTCGGCGACCACGCAGTGGCGGCCGAGCCGCGGGTCGCGGGCGAGGATCGCGCCGATTGCCTGCGGGTAGACGTTCACGGCCTGCACGCGCAGCATGTCGTCGCGGCGGCCGTCGATCCGGATGCGCGGCGTGCTGCGCCCGCAGGCGCACCGCGACGTCCACACGCGGCCGAGGTCGGCCGACCGGTAACGAAGGAGCGGCGATGCCTCGCGGCGCAGGTGGGTCCAGACGAGCTCGCCCGCGGCGCCGTCCTCGAGCGGCACGGGCTCGCCGCTGTCCGGGTCCACGAGCTCGAAGACGGCGTGGCGGTCGACCGTGAGGTGGAGCTCCTCGCCCTGGTCGCAGGCCCCGCCCATCGTCGACCAGACGTCGCTCATCCCGAACGTGTCCACGACGCTCGCGCCCCAGGCCTCCTCGATCTCGGCCCGCACCGCGGCCAGCCCGGCACCCGGCTCGCCGGCGGTGACGATGTGGCGCAGGCCGAGCGCGGCGGGGTCGAGCCCGGCCTCGCGCGCCCTGGCGGCGAGGTAGGCGGGGAAGGAGAGCGTCCCGAAGATCGCGGTGATGCCGAGCCGCGGGATCAGCTCGAGCAGCCGCCGCGACTGGCCGGTCCCGACCGGCACCACCGTCGCGCCGCTGGCCTCGAGCGCCATGTGGTCGGCGATGCCGCCCGCGTAGAGCGCGTAGTTGAGGCAATGCGCGACGACGTCGTCCGGGCGCACGCCCGCGATTCGGAACGCCTCGCCGCCGACGGCGCTGTTCGCCTCGTGGTCGGCGCGCGTGAAGCCGACGGCGACCGGCTCGCCCGTGGTGCCCGAGGTCACGTGCATTCGCACGAGGCGCTCGCGCGGCGCGCACAGATGCGGGCCGAAGGGAGGCTCCTCGCGCTGGCCCTCGCGCAGCTCCTCCTTCGTCGTGAAGGGCAGCCGCGGCAGGTCGGCCGCCGTGCGCACCCGCTCGCGCACGCCCCGGAGGCGCTCCGCGTAGAACGGGCTCGACGCCTCGAGGTAGGCGAGCTGCTCCTGAAGGGCGCTCACTCGCGCGGCGGCAGGTCGCCCGACGCGGCCAGCTCGAGCGTGGCCTCGACCGTGCGGCCGTAGGCGTCGATCGCCACCCGCAGATCGGCCTCGGGGGTGTCCTCCTCCTTCGTGTGCGAGACGGGCGGCGACGATGACGAGAAGATCATCACCGTCGGGATCAGCCGCGCCATCTCGGCCGCGTCGTGGAGCGGCCCGCTCGGGATGGCGGTGTCCTTCCCGCCCGCGTCCTGAACAGCCTGTCGGGCAGACCCGATCAGCCGCTCGTCGAACGGGATCGGCGGGATCGACCAGAGGTGCTTCAGCTCCACGTCGCAGCCGTGGTCCGCGGCGGCCTGCTCGCACCCGGCGCGCGCCTCGGACAGCATCGCCGCCAGCGCGTCGGGGTCGAGATGGCGCTGGTCGAGCAGCATTTCCGTGCGGCCGGGAACGGCGGTGACGACGCCGGGCTCGCTCGTCGCCGCGCCCACCGTGCAGACGCCCTCGTGGCGCATGCCGACCTGCCGGATCGCGAGCGCCGCCTGCGCGGTGGCCATGAAGCTGTCGCGCCGGAGCTTCATCGGAGTGGCGCCCGCGTGCGCGGTCTCCCCGGTGAAGACGGCCACGTGGCGCTCGACGCCGCAGGTGCCGAGCACAGTCGCCGCCGGCTCGCCGCGGCTCTCCAGCACCGGCCCCTGCTCGATGTGGATCTCGAGGTACGCCCGCGCGCCGCGGAGCTCCGAGCCGGAGTCGCGCGCGCGGTCCAGGTCCACGTCGTAGCGCGCCACCACGTCCTCGAGCCGCTCGCCGTCGCGGTCGCGCAGCTCGCGCACCTCGCCCGGGTCGAGCGTGCCGGCGCAGCAGGAGGAGCCGAACAGGCTGCGCCCGAAGCGGGCGCCCTCCTCGTCGGCCCAGTCGACAAGCCGCACGCCGACCGGCGGCGTTCCCTTCTCCGTCTGGCTCCGCAGAGCCTCGACCGCGGTGAAGATTCCCAGCGCCCCGTCCAGCCAGCCGCCGGCAGGGACCGAGTCCGTGTGCGAGCCGACGATCACGAAGCCGTCTCCGTCGCCGGCCATCAGTGCCCAGAGGTTGCCGGCCGCGTCCACGGTCATCTCCACAGGCAGCTCGTCGAGGCGCGAGCGCAGGAACTCGCGCGCCTTCGTCCATTCGTCGGTCCAGCACACGCGCCGCGCGCCGTCCGGGCCGCCGGTCAGGCGGGCCAGCTCACGCAGGTCCTCGAGTACCCGGTCGGCGTTCACGAGGCGACGGCGGCTTGCGCCCCGAGCGACCTCGGCACGAAGCGCCCGTGGCCTGGCTGCGTGACGATCTCGCCGCGGTCGTACACCATCGTCCCGCGGCAGAGCGTGTGGCGCACGCTGCCCGTCGAGCTCTGGCCCTCGAACAGGTCGTAGTCCACGTTCATATGCGAGCTGCGGGTCGAGAACTCGAACGGCGTCGCGGGATCGAACAGCACCAGGTCGGCGTCGAAGCCGGGCGCGATTGAGCCCTTGCGCGCGAGGCCGAAGCGGCGCGCGATCGTGGTCGAGGTCATGTCGACCAGCTCGCTCGGCGTGATGCGGCCGCCCTCGACGCCGAGGTCCCAGAGCTTCACCAGCCGGTGCTGGATCATCGCGAGCCCGTTCGGGATCTTCGAGAAGTCATCGCGGCCGAGCGCCTTCTGCTCCGAGTTGAACGGGCAGTGGTCGGTGGACACGCTCTCGAGCGTGCCGCGCTTCAGCGCGGCCCAGAGCAGCTCCTGGTTGTGCGCCTCGCGCAGCGGTGGCGAGCAGACGTACAGCGCCCCCTCGAAGTCGGGCCGCTCGAGGTCGTGGACCGTGTTGGTGAGGTACTGGAGGCAGGTCTCGCCGGATACGGCCACGCCGCGCTCCTGGCCGGCCATGATCTCGTCGGCGGCCAGCCCGCAGGTCACGTGCACGATGAAGACGGTCGCGCCCGCCAGCTCGGCGAGCCGCACCGAGCGGTGGGTGGCCTCCGCCTCGAGGATCTCCGGCCGCGTGTGGGCGTGGTAGATCGGGTCGGTCTGACCCGCCGCGAGCGCGCGCTCCACCAGGACGTCGATCGCCCAGCCGTTCTCGCAGTGGACCATCGTCAGCGCGTCGAGGTCGCGCGTCGTCTCGAGCACGCGGAAGAAGAGGTCGTCCGTGACCATCAGCACGCCCTTGTAGGCGAGGAACACCTTGAACGAGCAGAGGCCCTCCTCGACCATCGACTCCATGTCGGCGAATGTGCCGTCGTCGGCGCTCGTGATCGCCATGTGGAAGCCGTAGTCCA
>Ga0126314_10001158_pt1 | contig 12532 bp, 10 predicted proteins | sample Plot105B_FD_92535 | JGI IMG/M metagenome (GOLD analysis project Ga0126314, IMG submission 92535) | Serpentine soil microbial communities from UC McLaughlin Reserve, CA, USA - Plot105B | ecosystem: Environmental > Terrestrial > Soil > Grasslands | place: USA: UC McLaughlin Reserve, Lake County...
CCCGGTCTTTGGGTGTTGAAAATCTAGTGGATTTCCGGCCACACTCGGATCGCTCCGAGCTGTTCCGTTGGTACTGCGTCTCCGACGTCGTCGCTGTACCATCCCACGCCGAGTCCTTCGGGCTGGTCGCGCTCGAAGCCCAGGCATGTGGCCGGCCAGTCATAGCAACCGATGTCGCCGGCTTGCGCCACGCCGTTCATGATCAACGCACCGGGCTGTTGATCACCGACCACGGCGAGGCGCAGTGGGCCGACGCCCTGACTATAATCCTCGAGAACCCCGCCGAGAGGATGCGGATGGGGGCTAACGCCGCCGGTCACGCTGCTCGATTCAGCTGGGACAACACCGCAGAGGCCACACTACGGTCGTACGTCCTCGCACTGAATCCCCACACCACTCCTCGCGAGCCGGCCATCTCCAGTCCCCCAGTCGGCTGATAGATGTGGGCGGTGCGCTACCGCGGCCTGGCGGCGGCTTGCCTAGTGCTGCTGGCGGACTGCAGTCCCGTGGAGGTCGCTGCCTGCACCGAGATCGGCGCTCCCTCGGGAGTAAATGTCACTGTTGAAAGAGAAGTCGCCAAGCAGGTTCGTTCGGTCATCTTGACCATCTGCCACCAGGGTGATTGCCAAGATCATCCGGTCCAGCTGATTCCAGGCTCGGATTCGGTCGACCAAGGCTGCACCGGTTCCGCCCCCGATGAAGCGTGCTCGGCCACGGCGGCGCCGAACGGCTCGAAAGTGGGCTTTGTCCAAGTGGACCTGCCGTCCGCCAAGCTCAAGATCAGCGCGATGGTCATTCGTACGGGGAAGCCGCATACGTTGAGCCCGATCGAGGTCGAGGCGAAGGCCACTTACCCAAACGGGCCGAATTGCCCAGTGGGCGGCAACCAAACCAAGATCACCATAGGCCCCGAAGGCTTACGTACCTAACCGGAACCCCAGAAAACCCGATCAACGACGAGACGCGCTCGCCTGGTGATCCGCCGGTAGTCCGCAAGGAGATGGGAGGACTCCCCCGGTCCGTACCCCAGCAACTCCGCAACGGCAGCAAGCTCCCGGTTGTCACTCGGGAACGAGTCGGAGCCGCGCCCGCGAACCAACATGATCTGGTTGCGGATCCGGCTCGCCAGGGTCCAAGCCGCCTCTAGGTGTCCGGCATCGCCGGCATCGATCACGCCGATGTCACGGGCCGCCCGGAGCGCAACGATCGTCTGCGTCGAGCGCAGACTCGGCTCACGGTAGGCATGCTGCAGCTGCAGCAGCTGCACGGTCCATTCCACATCGGCGATACCGCCAGGGCCGAGCTTGGTGTGCTTGGCCGGATCCGCGCCGCGCGGAAGCCGTTCAGCCTCGACCCGGGCCTTGAGTTTGCGGATCTCGGTCAGTTGCGCATTGGTCAATCCGCCCTCCGGCCAGCGACGCACGTCGATCTCCGCGAGCAACTGCGCGCCAAGCTCATCGTCGCCGGCCAACGCGTCCGCCCGGACAAGGGCTTGCAGCTCCCAGGTGGACGACCAGCGACTGTAATAGTTGTGATAGGCGGCCAATGTCCGGATCAGTGCACCGCCCTTGCCCTCCGGCCGTAGATCGGCATCGACACTCAGACCAGGATCGACGCTCGGGCGGGTCAGCAGCCGCCTCATCTCGGTGATCGCAGCAGCCGCGACCTTCGTGGGATCCGCTCCCGCGTCGCTCTCATCCTCCATGACGAACATCGCATCCGCGTCGGATGCGTATGACATCTCCCGACCGCCCCACCGGCCCATGGCGATGATGGCGATCCGCGGCACCGAGTGGTCCTCTGCCGAAGACCGGACGATGTTGAGCGCCGCGTCGATAGTCGCCGAAGCAAGATCAGTCAGGGCAGCACCGACGGTGTGGACGTCGTTGAGATCGAGGATGTCACCGACAGCGACCCGGAACAGCTCGCGCCGGCGGATTGCGCGCACCGCTTCGATTGCCGCCAAGCTGTCATCCTGGCGGCCTGCCGCCGCATGCATCGCGGCCTTCAGCTCGGCCAGTGATCGTGGCCGCAGCTCTTGATCAGAAGCAAGCATCTGAACCGTCTGCGGCGCCCGGGTGAGCAGCTGGACGGCGTACCGGCTGGACGCCAGGATCCGAGCCAGCCGCTCAGCCATTGCGCCCTCGTCGCGCAGCGCTCTCAGGTACCACGGAGTGGAGCCGAGTGCCTCGGAGACTTGACGGAACGCCAGCAATCCATGATCAGGATTGGGTGCGCGGGCGAACCAGCCAAGCATGGCGGGCAGCAGCTGGCGCTGGATCTCCGCCTGCCGGGTCACGCCCTGGCTGAGCGCCGCGATGTGCCGCAGTGCTGCCGCCGGATCGGCGTAGCCCAATGCCTTGAGGCGGTCGACGGCCGCATCAGTGGTCAGCCGCAGTTCGGTCGACGGAATCCGAGCGACCGCTTCCAGTACTGGGGAATAGAACAGCCGCTGGTGCAGCTGCCGCACCCGCTGAGCACTGTTGCGCCACGTTGTCAGCAATTCAGCGCTCGGGTTGCTGTAGCCGAGCGAGCGACCCAGCCGGCGAAGATCGGCTTCGTTGTCCGGCAGGACGTGGGTACGGCGCAGGTTGAACACCTGAATGCGATGCTCGAGGGTCCTCAAGAATCGATACGCCAGGGCAAAGCCCTTGCCGTCCTCGCGTCCGACGTAACCGTTGTCGATCAAGGCTTTCAACGCCGGCAGGGTTCCCCGCTGCCGGAGCCGTTCATCCACCCGGCCGTGGACGAGCTGGAGGAGCTGGACCGAGAATTCGACGTCGCGCAAGCCGCCCTCACCGAGCTTGAGCTCTCGACCCTGCTTGCGAGCAGGGATATGGGCGATGACTCGCTGGCGCATGGCCTGGGTGTCGGCGACGAAATTCTCCCGCTCCGCTGCCCGCCAAACCATCGGCGAGATCATGTCGACGAATTCCTGGCCGAGTTCAAGATCACCGGCGCTGGGCCGGGCCTTGAGCATCGCCTGGAACTCCCAGGTTTTCGCCCATTTCTCGTAGTAGATCCGATGACTGGCCAGGGTGCGGACGAGCTGACCTGATTTCCCCTCCGGCCGCAGCGCCGCGTCGACCTCCCAAATGGTTCCGGCGGCAGTGTGTGCGGAACATATCCGGGTCATTTCTGCGGCGAGCCGTGTTGCCACGGTGATCGCACGGTCGCTGCTGATCAGCGGCTCCCCGTCCTCACTGAGACGAGATTCAGCCACGTACAACACATCCACATCGCTGACGTAATTGAGTTCCTGCCCGCCGCATTTTCCGAGGCCGACCACGGCGAGCCGACAATTGAGTGCGTCGTCGCCCTGCTTCGCCCTGGCGATAGCGAGCGCCGCGCAGAGAGTGGCGTCGGCCAGGTCAGACAGCTCTGCCGCGATGTCGTCCATGATCTCGATCGGCTCAGGGGCGCTCAGGTCCCGTGCCGCGATTCGCAACAAAGCTCCGCGGTAGGCGATCCGCAGCCCGTCGCCGGTCAGATCTGTTGCTACCGAACCCTCATCCCGATCTGCGCCTACTGCTGTCAGCAACTCGGTGCGCAGCTGATCCGCTGATCTGCGGCTGAGCTCACCTTCCAGCAGATCCACCTGCTCAGGGCGGGTGATCACGTGTTGTCCGAGCGCCGCACTGGCGCCCAGCACTCGAGTCAGTTTGCGTGCCAGCACAGGCGTACGAGCGAGTCGTTCGAGCAGGCCAGGAGCCACCTCGCTGAGTCGATCGAGGGTGGCCAATGCCAGGTCGGGATCTGCCGAGTGGGTAGCCAGGTCGACCAGAACGTCGAGCTCGGACTCCCACCGCGAGATGATCCTCGTGGCACTGGCGACATCCAGGAAGCCGCGGCGGGCAAGCGTGCCTTCCGCAGTCTCGATCCGGATCACAGCTTGATGCTACTGAGCCGCGAACTCACGGCCGCTAGCCTCGATCCTGTGGCTGGTCGGCCAGAGGCGCTTGGCTCCGCTCTACTCGAGCAGTCCAGGGCCGTCTTCGATTGGCTGAGGGATCTGTCGAGTGACGAGTTCAAACGTCCAACCGTGCTTCCTGATTGGGATGTGCGTACCCTCACCGTTCATTTGATCTTGGTCCATCGGGGTCTCGCCAAGGCACTGGGCCAGCCAACCAACGAGCGGCCGTTGCCCAACGCTGAGTACGTCCGGACCTATCGCCGCAATGTGGACTCGATCACCGAACGGCCCCAGGCGGCAACTAGTGATCATTCAAATCCTGCGCTGGTTTCCGAACTGGATCTTGCCATCGGAGAAGTTGCCGCGACCCTGTCGGCCGCCGAACTCAGGTCGGTGATTCGTGCCCCGCAAGGTCCAGTTCAGGCCGCGGATTTCGTAGCGACACGGATTGTGGAAGTGGTAGTCCACGCCGACGATCTGACGCGGTCTCTTCCCGATCGCCGGCCAATTCCGCTGCATCGCGCCGCCTTTTCCCGGTGTACGCGTACCCTCGCCGAGATCTTGGCCAATCAGCAGCCAGGACGCTCGGTCGAGGTCCGCGTGCCGCCGTACGCCGCCGTACAGTGCTCGACCAGCGGTGACCCGGGACCGAGCCACACCCGAGGTACACCACCCAACGTTGTGGAGACTGATCCACTGACGTTCCTGCGACTGGCCACCGGACGGATCAGCTGGGACGAGGGCGTCTCCGCCGGTACGGTCACCGCCTCCGGCCTGCGCGCCAACCTGTCCTCAGTCCTGCCGATCCTGTCCTGAATCGGCGACCGTCGGGAACGAACGTTAACCTCCGTTGCTGTCGCTGTACGCCGGTTGCAACGTGTGCAAAGCGACAGGAAGGGACGTAAACGTTCGTTTCCGGTAGGACTGAGGTGCAGGGCGGGCAGCGGTTACAGGACTGGCAGCAGGCGCTCGAGTTCGATCGGGGTGACTTGGCGGCGGTACTCCTCGAACTCGGCCCGTTTGTTGCGGAGAAAGAAGTCGAAGACGTGCTCGCCCAGGGTTTCGGCCACGAGCTCGGAGCGTTCCATGGTGCGGATCGCCTCATCCAGGTTTCGCGGTAGCGGCGAGATGCCAAGCGCCTGACGCTCTCGTTCGGTCAACGACCAGACGTCGTCCTCTGCGCCCTCGGGCAGCTCGTACTCGCCCTCAATGCCGGCCAGCCCGGCGGCGAGCATCAGCGCGTAGACCAAGTACGGGTTGCACGCAGAATCGATCGAACGCAGCTCGACCCGGGCCGAAGAGCCCTTGTTCGGCTTGTACATCGGTACCCGCACCAGCGCCGACCGGTTGTTCCGGCCCCAGCAGATGTAGCTCGGAGCCTCGCCGCCTCCGGCCAGCCGCTTGTAGGAGTTGACCCATTGATTGGTGACTGCGGTCATCTCCGCAGCATGCCGAAGCAAGCCGGCGATGAAGTAGCGAGCCACCTTGGACAGATGGTGCTCGGCGCTGGCGTCGTAGAAGGCGTTGTTGTCCCCCTCGAAGAGGGACATGTGGGTATGCATCGCCGAACCCGGCCACTCGGTGAACGGTTTCGGCATGAACGAGGCATGGATCCCCTGAGAGAGTGCCACCTCCTTGACCACCACCCGGAACGTCATCAAGTTGTCGGCGGTGGACAACGCGTCGGCGTACCGAAGATCGATTTCCTGCTGCCCGGGCGCCCCTTCATGGTGGGAGAACTCGACCGAAATGCCCATCTGCTCCAGCATGGTGATCGCTCGGCGACGGAAATCGCTCCCCAAGCTTTGCGGGGTGTGGTCGAAGTAACCCGACTGATCAACCGGGATCGGCGGCACACCAGGGACTAGCGGGTCCTTGAACAGGAAGAACTCCACCTCGGGGTGCGTGTAGAAAGTGAAACCAAGATCAGCGGCCTTCCCCAGGGCACGCTTGAGGACGTATCGGGGATCGGCGTAGGACGGCGAACCGTCGGGCATCGAGATGTCGCAGAACATTCGAGCCGTCGCCGGGCTGACATCCCGCCAGGGCAGCACCTGGAACGTTGACGGGTCAGGATGAGCAACCATGTCCGACTCGTATACCCGGGCGAACCCCTCGATCGCCGAACCGTCGAAGCCCATGCCCTCGGTGAAGGCACCTTCCAGCTCTGCTGGCGCGATGGCGACCGATTTCAGGAACCCGAGGACGTCGGTGAACCACATCCGGACGAAGCGCACATTCCGCTCTTCGATAGCCCGCAAGACGAACTCGGTCTGCTTGTCCACGACCGCAAGTCTGCACGGACTCGTGTAACAGGGGAGTTACGCACGGCACAGGGCTCCGGTGCACCAAATCGATACGCTGAGGAAGTGCCGCACCTTCGAATCGCTCTTGCTCAGCTCAACACGACGGTCGGCAACATCTCCGCCAATGCAGACCTCATTGTGGAGTGGGCCGAGCGGGCTCATATTGCAGGTGCCCACCTGGTCTTGTTCCCCGAGATGGCGCTCACCGGCTACCCGGTCGAGGACCTGGCCCTGCGGCAGTCCTTCGTCGAGGCTTCCCGGATCTCCATCGCCCGGCTCGCCAGCCGCCTACACGGTGGCGGGTTCGGGGATCTTGTCGCCGTTGTCGGCTATCTGGATCGTACGGACGACCCGGATCATCCCAAGGGCGGCCATCCGTTGGACGCAGCTGCCGTACTGCACCAGGGCCGGGTGGTCACCACCTACGCCAAGCATCACCTGCCCAACTATGGAGTGTTCGACGAGTACCGCTACTTCAAGCCCGGCAACGAACTTCACGTAGTCCGGATCCGCGGCGTGGACGTCGCGATCGCGATCTGTGAAGACCTGTGGCAGGACGGTGGTCCGGTAGCGGCCACCAGAGAGGCCGGCGCCGGCCTTCTGGCGGTGATCAATGCGAGCCCGTACGAGCGCGACAAGGACGACGTACGCGGCGAGCTGGTCGCTCGTCGAGCTCGGGAGGCCGGCTGTCCGCTGGCCTATGTCAACCTGGTCGGCGGCCAAGATGAGCTTGTCTTCGACGGTGACACCATGATCAGCGCGGAGGACGGGACGATCACCGTCCGGACGCTGCAGTTCGTCGAGGAACTGGTCCTCGCCGATCTTGAACTCCAACCGGCGTCCGCCCCGGTACGCACCGAGCTTGCGCCAGGCACAGTGCCTGCCGAACCAAGCCAGAGCGGAATGATCATCACCCGGCATGTCATTTCCGAAGCTGGCGAACCTCCGGCCGAGCCGATCAAATCAGAGGTCGCCAAACCCCTGCCCGCGATGGCGGAGGTCTATCTCGCTCTAGAGATGGGACTGCGGGACTACTGCTGGAAAAACGGCATCGAACGGGTCTACCTCGGTCTGTCCGGGGGAATCGACTCGAGCCTGGTAGCCACGCTGGCATGCGATGCGATCGGCGCTGAGAACGTCTACGGCATCTCCAATCCGAGCGTCTACTCCACCGAGCATTCCAAGACTGATGCGGCTGATCTTGCTGCGCGGACGGGCCTCAACTTCTGCACGGTGCCGATCGGGCCCGCGGTCGACGCGATGCACTCCTTGATCGATATCGACGGCGTTGCCGCGGAGAACCTACAGGCTCGAATGCGCGCCGTGGTCTGGATGGCGGAATCCAATCAACACCCACCATCGATCGTGCTGGCCTGCGGCAACAAGAGCGAACTGGCCGTCGGATACAGCACGATCTACGGCGACGCGGTCGGCGGCTTTGCACCGATCAAGGACGTACCCAAGACCTGGGTATGGAAGCTTGCCCGGTGGCGCAACGAGCAAGCCGTCGAACGCGGCCAGATCCCCCCGATACCGGAGAACTCGATCAGCAAGGAGCCGAGCGCGGAGCTGCGTCCGGGACAACGCGACACCGACTTGCTGCCGCCGTACGAACTGCTTGACGACATCCTCGACGATTACATCGAGGGTGATCGCGGCCACGATGAGATCGTCGCGATGGGCTTCGACGCCGCACTGGTCGACCGGGTCACCCGGATGGTGGATGCCGCCGAGTACAAGAGGCGGCAGTATCCGCCCGGCACCAAGATCAGCTTCAAGGCGTTCGGCCGCGACCGTCGATTGCCAATCACCAACGGCTGGCGCGAAGGTAGGTAAGCCGGCGATGCCCAGCAGCGGCTGGTATCCCGACCCAGACGGGACGCCTGATCGCTATCGCTACTGGGATGGCAGTTCCTGGTCCAACGAAACCACCGATGACCCACGCAGACCTGCACCGGCAGAAGCCACGCCCCCGGAGGGAAACCGTCTAAGGATCGGGCTACTGTTCGGCGTCCTCACCGCTCTTGTCGCGATCCTCGTTGCAGCCGTCCTCATCTTTCGGGGACGGCCGGCGGCTGATGAGCCGCTTCCCGGCTCTTCGATCAGCGCCTGGGACGATACATCGCCTACTGCCCGGGGGACCCCTGGCACGCCCAGCCGATCCGGATCATCGCCCTGCGCGCCGGGCGCGCCCCACCAGCGTGGTGCGCACCCCAGTGACGGACGGGTGCACGGCGGCAACCTCTCCTTTGCTGAGGTCGAACGGTTCGAGCCACCAGGGCCAGAGCCGCGGCTCAGTTTCGCCTACGACGTCGCGCAGCAGTACCTGTCGGTCAACGAGAACCCTGGCTGGATAGCACAATTGGCCGTCGGGCAGCTGAGAGCCGCAGATGGGTTCGCGGGCAACGCTGAGGGGACCGCACAGCGACTTGTCCAATGCGTCATAGACGGGGCGATGTATGCCCCGTACAGACCCTCTCGACACGACTGGACGAGTAAGGCGGTCGAGGTCAGTGGCAAGCCGGGATGGATCATCGAGACCGACATACGGGTCTCCGCGGCCGGACTACCGCTTCTTGGCGACAGTGCCGTGTTCATCGTTGTCGAGGATGGCCAGGACTGGGGGATGTTCTTCGGAGCCGTACCGATCGGAAACTCTGACCTCGAGCAGATTCTGACCGACACCGTGGCCTCCGTTCGCGCTTCCTGAGGAACCGGCGGCTAGCAGGCGGTGGGCGTGTCGAGCCGCACGTTGGTAGGCCCTTCAACTTTCTCGGGGAACCGGTCCGTCACGGGACGTTGGCCGCCTCCTCAGCGATCACGGTCATCGATTGAAGGTAAGGGGCACCGAACGTGGTGAGCATCGCGACATCCGCGGCGTCCCGGCCCCGCCCGATCAGGACTCGGCCCTTTCGTTGCTGGTTGTTCCGCGGGTCGAAGGTCCACCACCGGTCTCCGAGCCAGACCTCCATCCAGGCAGCAAAGTCCATCGGGAGTCCACGCTTCTCGACCTCGATCTCGGGGAGGTAACCGAAGACATACCGAGCCGGGATGTTCAGCGCCCGGCAGAGGGAGACGGCGAGATGAGTGAAGTCCCGGCATACCCCGTACCGCGACTCGTGGACATCTGCGGCAGTCGTTCGCGCAGTGCTGCTGCCGTAGGCGAACCGCAGATGGTTGTGGACGTAGTCGCAGATCGCCTGGACCCGGCCGTATCCCGGGGCGACGCTGCCGAATCGCGTCCATGCCTCCTGGCCGAGTACGTCCGGTAGGCAGTATCGGCTCGGGAGGGTATAGAGCAGGACGTCATCTGGCAGGTCGGCGGGCAAGCACTCAGGCGCGCTGAGGTCAACATCCTCGGTGACATCCGGTACCAAGATCGTGGCCCGATAGCTCATCACCGAACGGCCGACTGGGATCGTCAGCCTCCGGCAGGGGTTGCCGTAGATATCCCGATAGATATAGCTGTCGAGTGTTGGCTCCGTCGTCCATTCACCGGAGACGATCTCGATGGGCTGATTTTCGAACGGTTCCACCTGGAACACCGCGGAAACGGGGAACTGCGATGACTCCACGAAGTCACACCCGATGAGTACCGTCCGCTGTCCCATCGCCTCCTCCGATCCGTTACCCCGCCAGCAGAGGACGGGGAATGGAATCTAGCGCACGCCCCGCCAGGAGCTCAGTCGTTCCAGCGTGGGTCGTTCTCCCAGGCTTCGTTGCGCTCCTCAACCTTCTCCAACGCACGCTCTGCTTCCTCGCGGCTCCGGTACGGCCCCAACCGGTCGGTTACCTTCGTGGCGTTGTCGTCGGGCACGACCGAACGGGTCTTGAGGTCGTACCACCAATCACCTTGGGCCATCGTTCCTCCTCCAAAGATCGCCACCATCGACGCTACTCCCCCCTCATTCCAAGCTCGTAGGATCGCGGGATGGCCATCGAGCCAGCCGCCATATCCTCACAGCGCCATGTACCGGCCCAGATCACCCGGCCGCCGTACGTTGGCCTTGCGGCGCCCGAGCCGTACCTCGGGCCGGACGTGCAGACGCGCGAGACGATCGAGAAGATGCGGGTTGCCGGCCGGATCGCCGCCCGGGCCATGCATGCCGCCGCAGCCGCGATAGCTCCGGGGGTTACGACCGATCAGCTGGACGGAGTGGTCCACGAGTTCGTCGTCGGCTCCGGCGCATACCCCTCCACGCTGGGTTACCGGGGCTTCCCGAAGTCTTGCTGCACGTCGGTGAACGAGGTCATCTGCCACGGCATCCCCGACGAGCGCCCGTTGGAGGACGGAGATCTGGTGAAGATCGACGTGACTGCCTTTCTCGACGGAGTGCATGGTGATACCTGCGCCACCTTCTTCTGCGGGAACGTCGACCAGGAGTCACGGCTGCTGACCCAGCGCACCAGAGAGGTGCTCGATCGCGCGATCAAGGCGGTTCGGCCTGGGCGGCAAGTCAACCTGATCGGCCGCGTGATCGAGAGCTATGTCAGGCGGTTCGGGTACGGGGTCGTGCTGGCCTATACCGGTCACGGGGTCCACTCCAGCTTCCACTCCGGCCTTGTCATACCGCACTACGACGAGCCGGCCTACGACACCGTCATGGAGGCCGGCATGACGTTCACCATCGAGCCGATGATCACCCTGGGTAGCGGCGCGTCCGACGTGTGGGACGACGGCTGGACGGTGGTCACTCAAGACGGTAGCCGGTGCGCGCAATTCGAGCACACGCTGGCCGTAACCGAATCCGGCGCTGACATCCTCACCCTCCCGTAGCCGTTCGCGAGGAATGCGGGCCGGTGGCCGTCAGTCCAAGTTCGCGATCGCGCGAGCGAACACTAAGCCAAGTTCGCGAGCGTCGGTGGATCGCGCGGCACTGTCTGGACGAAGGAGTCGAGCAGAAGAAATCTGCCAGCGACTGAGGAAGACAGTGCCCAGAGCGCGACCGCGCGAGCGAACACTAAAATGAATATGGACGAGCCGGCCAGGCGATCGCGGTTCCGCCCACGAAAGGGGGCGTAGCTGAGGAAAGTCCGGACTCCATAGAGCGCGGTGGTGGGTAACGCCCACCCGGGGTGACCCGCGGGACAGTGCCACAGAAAACAAACCGCTCCGCAGCCCAGCGAGGTGCTCCGCACCTCACCGGTACGCGAAGTAAGGGTGAAACGGTGGTGTAAGAGACCACCAGCACCCCAGGTGACTGGGGTGGCTCGGTAAACCCCACCAGGAGCAAGATCAAAAGGGTGCACTCGGTGCACCTGTGGAAACGCCTGAGGGCTGCTCGCCCGAGTTTCCTGGTAGATCGCACCAGGCCGTTGGCAACAGCGGTCGCAGATGGATGATCGCCGGTCACCGCCAGCGGTGATCACAGAATCCGGCTTACCGGCCGGCTCGTCCCCTCCCTAGCCCTGACAAGGGCTTATGTCATTCGGCCACCTCCTCAGTTCGCACGTGGTCCGCAGAAAGAACCGCGTCGACCGCTGCGCGGGTACGGTCGTCGCTATCCGGCCAAAGATGGGAATAGGTATCTAAGGTCTCGCTCGCACTCGCATGACCGAGCCTGGCTTGAACGGTTTTGACCGACTCGCCGTGGCGGATAAGCAGCGACGCATAGAAGTGCCGCAGCGCCGTCCACCGCAACGCGCGGTCTGTCGGCCCGTACATGGTCAGATCATCAGGTGGGGCCCGGGCCACTCGCCGAGACGCTGACCGCCTGGTCTGGGCGCAACGACGGCGGCCGGCACATCTAGATATCCGGTTTGACCCGCTGCGAGGCCACTACGTGTCACGAGTGCCCGGTTCCAACACGACGGGGTCAACAGCGCCCTCTTGGGCTGCCCGACGTGCGGCGGAGGGCGGCATCCTCACCGACCTTCAGGACGCGTTGGTTGAGACCGCGGTCTCTGTCGGCGAAAGCGAACGGCGGGCACGGCGAACCGTCGACTCGGCGCGGAAGGCGGCGACCCGCTGATGCCTCCCACCGTCCCCCAGAAGACCAAAATCAACGGCGCCGACCTGCTCGACAGGCTCCGCGCCTCGCTGGTCCGCTATGTGGTGCTGCCCTCGGCGGAAGCTGCGGACGCGATCACTCTTTGGATCGCCGCTACCCATGCTCAAACCGCATGGGAGCACGCGCCGCGGCTCGTGCCCAAGTCACCCGAGAAACGCTGCGGCAAGTCCCGCTGTCAGGACGTGATCGCCGAAACCTGCCACCGGGCGCTCATCACTGTTAATGCCACGGTCGCCGCGATTGTGCGGTCCGTCGGTGACAACCCGCCCACGTTGATCGTGGACGAGGCCGACACGATCTTC
>Ga0126314_10001160_pt1 | contig 12524 bp, 11 predicted proteins | sample Plot105B_FD_92535 | JGI IMG/M metagenome (GOLD analysis project Ga0126314, IMG submission 92535) | Serpentine soil microbial communities from UC McLaughlin Reserve, CA, USA - Plot105B | ecosystem: Environmental > Terrestrial > Soil > Grasslands | place: USA: UC McLaughlin Reserve, Lake County...
AGATGGCTCGCGAGAGGTTCCGGGTGTGAGGGGGGACACCAACGCGATCCGTGGGGAGTGGTAAGTTATCTGGAAAGCACTACGGAGGGTCACTACGGAGGGTCACTACGGAGGGTCACTACGGAGGGTGGTAGTATCACTGCTCGCACAATCTCGCACAATGGATAGCGCTCACAGCGTAAAGCGGTGAATGGTAAGTAAATCCGATTGAAACCCTTGTATACTTTACGTCAGGCGGAGAGCGTTGAAGAAGGTTAGTTATTTCGAAAGGCAGATTTTCGCAGATGTATAATCCGTCCATATTTGACCGTCGTATACACCATCGAACAGTTACTGCACCCGACGCCGTGAAGGACCCTCGAAGTGGAGGAGGATCCCGCTAATGTTCGAACGGTTCACGGAACGGGCCCGCAAGGTCGTGGTGCTCGCTCAAGAAGAGGCCAGGCACTTCAACCACAACTACATCGGCACCGAGCACCTCCTGCTCGGTCTCCTACGCGAGGACGAAGGGGTCGCCGCCCGCGCCCTGTCCTCCCTGAACGTCACCTTAGATGAGGTACGCGAGCAGGTCGAGAGCATAGTCGGCTACGGCGAGGAAGGCACCGGCGCCCAGGCGCCGTTCACCCCGCGCTCAAAGAAGGTGCTGGAGCTGGCGCTGCGCGAGGCGCTGCAACTTGGCCACAACTACATCGGCACCGAGCACATCCTGCTCGGGCTCGTGCGCGAGAGCGAGGGCGTCGCTGCCCGCGTCCTATCGAACCTGGACGTCGATCCGGACAAGGTCCGTCGCGAGGTCGTGCGGATGCTCGGTGGCGGCCGCGGTCGGAGCAGGGGTGGCGGTGAGGCCGGCGGGCGTGGCGGCGTCGAGGCCAAGCGGCCCAAGACGCGCCAGCTTGACCAGTACGGGCGGAACCTCACGGCTTACGCCGAGGAGGACAAGCTCGACCCCGTTATCGGGAGGAGCCAGGAGATAGCCAGGATCATGCAGATCCTGGTCCGGCGCACCAAGAATAACCCCGTCATCATCGGCGAGCCCGGCGTCGGCAAGACCGCCATCGTCGAGGGGCTAGCGGAGGAGATCGCCGAGGCGCGCGTCCCCGACATCCTCGCCGACAAAGAGGTCTACACATTGGATCTCGGCGCCCTTGTCGCGGGTTCGAAGTACAGGGGCGAGTTCGAGGAGCGCCTCAAGAAGATCATGAAGGAGATCACCGATCACGGCGACATCATCCTGTTCATAGACGAGATCCACAACCTCGTCGGGGCGGGCGCAGCCGAGGGTGCTATAGACGCGGCTTCCATCCTGAAGCCGGCGCTGGCGCGGGGTGAGATCCAGGTCATCGGCGCGACCACGATCGACGAGTACCGCAAGTACGTCGAGAAGGACAAGGCCCTCGAGCGGCGCTTCCAGACCATCCAGGTCGGCGAGCCCTCCGTCGAGGAGACCGAGCTCATCCTCAAGGGCTTGCGGGAGAAGTACGAGGAGCACCACAAGATCGAGATCACCGACGAGGCCTTAAAGGCCGCGTCGCAGCTTGGCGACCGCTACATCGCGGACCGCTTCCTCCCTGACAAGGCGATAGACCTCGTGGATGAGGCGGCTTCCAAGATGAGGATCAAGACGATGTCCTCGCCGCCCTACTACAAGGAGCTGGACGACGAGATCTCGCAGGTCCGCGCTGAGAAGGAGGCCGCCATCGACGGCCAGGAGTTCGAGCGGGCCGCGCGCCTGAGGGATAACGAGAAGAAGCTCACCGTGCAGCGCCGCGAGCTCGAGAAGTCCTGGCGCGAGGGCGGCGAGGAGCACCGCGTCTCCATCGGTGAGAACGAGATCGCCGAGATCGTCTCCATGTGGACCGGCATCCCGGTCAAGAAGATGACCGAGGAGGAGTCCGCTCGCCTCCTGCAGATGGAGGACTCGCTGCACGGACGCGTCGTCGGGCAAGAGGAGGCTATAAAGGCCGTCTCTCGCTCCATCCGCCGGACCTTCGCCGGCATCAAGGATCCGAACAGGCCTTCAGGGTCGTTCGTCTTCCTCGGCCCCACGGGCGTTGGCAAGACCGAGCTCGCCCGCACCCTGGCCGAATACCTCTTCGGCAACCAAGACGCCATGATCCGGCTAGACATGTCTGAGTACATGGAGCGCCACACCGTCTCCAGACTGGTCGGCTCGCCCCCGGGCTACGTCGGATACGACGAGGGCGGTCAGCTCACCGAGCAGGTCAGGCGCCGTCCATACAGCGTGGTGCTCTTCGACGAGATCGAGAAGGCGCATCCCGACGTCTTCAACATCTTGCTCCAGATACTGGAGGACGGGCAGCTCACCGACGCGCAGGGTCGCACTGTGGACTTCAAGAATGTGGTGCTCATCATGACCTCCAACGTCGGGGCACAGACCATCAACAAGACCAAATCGCTTGGCTTCGGCGGGGGCGAGGAGGGTCTCTCCTACAAGGAGATGAAGGGCCGAGTTACGAGCGAGCTTCGCAAGATCTTCAGGCCCGAGCTGCTCAACAGGATCGACGAGATCATCGTCTTCCACAAGCTCGAGCGCGAGGATATGCGCCAGATCATCGAGATCCAGATCAAGCGCCTCAGGCAGCAGATGGCTGAGCGCGAGGTCACCGTGGAGTTCACCAACGAGGCCCTCGACAAGCTCTCCGACGCGGGCTACGATCCGGCGTTCGGCGCCAGACCGCTCAAGCGGGTCCTGCAGCGCATGATAGAAGACCCCATGAGCGAGATGATCCTCAGGGGCGAGATCCCCAACGGCGCCAAGGTTATCATCGAGCCCAACGACACTTCCTATGAGGAGATCGCCGAGGGTGAGACCATCGTCATCATCAAGGTCACCCAGCCCAAGGAAGTGGTTAAGGTCGAATCCGAATAGGGAAAATTCAACGAGTTACATGAGGGCCGGGGCGCACATGCCTCGGCCCTTCCTTTTGCGCTCATCTCGTTCACGGTTCTCAACGGTCGTTTTGCCTTCACTGCAGGGGCTCGCGCGAGGTGAAGCCGTCCTCGAGGAATTTCTCGTCGAAGTAGATCTCCTCGACCTCCAGGGCGTCGAAGTCCTCGCCGCTAAGCCGCGAGGCGCAGCGTAAGAGGACGCCTCGCTCGGTGTCCACGACAACCTCGTACTCGCCTGCCGTCCACCATAGCGGCTCCGGAGTGTACTCCCTTTCCTCCACCGGCACGCCTCTTAGGCGTATCGCTTCCCGCCCTGCCCACGACACCGGGCCCTCCGTCTCGAGGTCCAGCCGTTCAAGTTCGCCGTCGAGTGAGCAGAAGCCTGCGGGGTCGAAGGGGTACATGGTCCAGAGGATGTCCGTGGCAATCAACCACGCAGGGTCGTCGGCGCGCCGTTATCCCCAATGCGCCGTTCCCAGACCTTCCCGCTGCCGGCCCGTGGTGGGAGAGGATAGAGCGTTTTACTGGCCTGTTAGCGGGAACCGTGAGCTTCAGCACCTCATCGCCCATCCTCTTCTGCAGCTGGATGTGGCTGCCACGGTCCCTCACGACCGCCCAACCACCCCGTTGCAGCGCGCGGATGATCTTCTCGTAGTCTTCTCATAGTGGAAACTAGGGGCTTTCGGGTTCACGACACGGACTCTTGTACCAGATCTTCTTCTCCTCTGATACACTCATCATCCGCCGGTTCTAGGTAAGGCTCTATGGCTTCGCGGATGTTGACCAGGGCTTATTCTTCGGTGTCTCCCTCGCTTACGCAGCCAGGTAGAGAGGGTACGTGAGCTGTGTATCCGCCTTCTTCGCTGGGCTCCAAAACCACCGTGAACTTCACTCCGTTTCCTTCTTGGTCGCTTTGCTCACTTTAGCCCGTCGAGCAACACTCGATCAGAATACGAAGGTAAGCAGAGTGCTCAGATTGTCCGATGTCTCGTACAATAGGTTCATGGCTACCAAAACGCTTTACATCTGCTCCAACTGCGGCCACGAGGAGCCGAAGTGGCTGGGACGCTGCCCGGACTGCGGGGAGTGGAGCACGTTCGTCGAGGAGGCTCGGGAGAGCAAAAAGATCGTCGGTTTCGCAGAGCGGGCAACGCGACAGAAGCAGAGCGCGGGCGGCAGGACGTTCTCGCTGGACGAGGTTAGGGCGACCGAGGGCGGGAACCGAATGGACACTGGCGTCGGGGAGCTGAACAGAGTCCTCGGCGGCGGGGTCGTGCCCGGCTCGATGGTGCTCGTCGGCGGGGAGCCTGGAGTCGGGAAGAGCACGCTGCTTTTGCAGGTGATGGGCTACCTCGGCGAGGGTTGCCTCATGGTCTCGGGCGAGGAGTCGCCGCGGCAGGTGGCCTTGAGCGCGAAGCGGCTGGGGGTCGAGGGGGCTGGGTTCAGGGTGCTCTCGGAGACGGACGTGGATGTGATCGAGGCGACGATCCTGGAGGAGCGGCCGACGCTGGTGGTCGTGGATTCGATCCAGACGCTCTACTCGCCGGAGCTCTCGGGGGCGCCGGGGGGTGTAGGGCAGGTGCGCGAATGCGCCGCAAGGCTGATGCGACTCGCCAAGAGCGAGGGTATAGCCGTGATGCTCGTCGGCCACGTAACTAAAGAGGGCTCCATCGCCGGCCCGCGTGTCCTTGAGCACATGGTGGACACCGTGCTTCAGTTCGAGGGCGATCGCTTCCAGAGCTTCCGGGTCCTGCGAGCCCTGAAGAACCGCTTCGGTTCGACCAACGAAGTCGGGGTCTTCGAGATGTCCGGGGCCGGGATGGTCGAGGTCGCTGACCCATCGGCATTCTTCCTCTCCAAGAGGGAAGAAGAGGTGCCGCCTGGGGTGGTTACGGTGTGTCTGCTGGAGGGGACGCGGCCGATGCTCGTAGAGATCGAGAGCTTGGTGGCGCCGAGCCCGCTGGCGGTGCCCCGCAGGGTCGCGAACGGGGTGGATACAGGGCGGGTGAACATGCTGTGTGCGGTCCTGAGCCGCCGGGCGGGGCTCTCGTTAGCCGACCACGACGTCTACGTCAACGTCGCGGGCGGGGTGCGAGTCGAAGAGCCCGCGGTGGATCTCGGGGTGGCGCTGGCGATCGCCTCGGCGCTGCGGAATAAGCCGGTGGGGAAGGGGACCGCTTGCTATGGCGAGGTCGGGCTCACAGGGGACGTGCGGTTCGTCTCGGGAGCGCCCCGGAGGACCGTCGAACTGCTCAAACTCGGCTTCGGGCGTATAATAGAGCCTGAAGGTTCGCACGATGCATCTGTGAGCGCACAAAACGACGGTTCGGCGAATGGAAAGGCAAGCGTGGTCGAAGTAAAGACGCTCGAAGAAGCTGTGGCGGTTGCTCTCCTGTGAGCCCCGGGCGGCGACACCTGCCCGAGGCGCTCACCGACGCGCTAGCTATCGTGGCACCGGGGACGGATCTGCGGGAGGCCATCGAGAATATTATCCGGGCGCATAATGGGGCACTCATCGTGGTTTCGTTTCCTGAGAAGTTGGAGCGGTTGGGGATCACCTCTGGAGGGATGAAGCTCGGGCTGGAGTTCGCGCCGATGCGCCTGTATGAATTGGCCAAGATGGACGGCGCGATTGTGGTCTCCCCCGATCTCTCGACCATCCACTATGCAAACGTGCAGCTCAACCCGGACCCGGCTCTAGAATCGGACGAGACCGGGATGCGGCATCTCACCGCGCACCGCACGGCCCAGCAGACGGGGGATCTGGTTATCTCGGTGTCCGAGCGCCGGATGGTCGTGAGCCTGTACCTCGGACCCTACGGCCCGCACGTCCTAGAAGACATTGGCGTGGTCCTCTCGAAGGCCAACTCAGCTATTGCCACGCTGGAGAAGTTCGCGCGGAGGCTGCGCGAGGAGGCGAGGGCGCTGACGCTACACGAGTACGACGGGGCGGTTACGCTTCGCGAGGTGGTGAGCGCCATCAGGACCTTCGAGTACTCGGTCCGGATCGCAGAGGAGATCAGGGCCTACGTCAGGGAGCTCGGGAGGGAGGGCAGGCTGGTCGAGTTGCAACTCGAACAGGCGTTCCACGGCGTCCCAGAACAGTACGACGCGCTCCTGCGCGACTACGCCGAGGAGGGGGTTGACTGCCGCGAGGTGAGGAAGCAGTTGAGGGAGCTCTCCTACGAGCAGCTCTCTGACCCCGTGCAGATCACACAGCTCCTGGGGTATGGCTCCGTGGGCCAGACGGAGGACTTCTTCCTCAAGCCGCGGGGCTACCGCCAGCTCGTGGGGGTGCCCCGGCTGCCGCGAAAGGTCGCCCAGAATTTGATCGACGAGTTCGGCTCTCTGGAGGGGCTCCTGGACGCCTCGGAGGCGGAGCTCGATGAGGTGGAGGGGGTTGGCCAGGCGCGCGCCCGCGCCATCCAGCGCGGCCTAGAGCGCCAGCGAAACCTCGAGACCTCAGGCGGGGTGGCATAGGATGGTTGACGGAAACGGGAACGGGAGCGCGACACCGAGGGAAGAGGTTCTCCCCAAGACTTTCACGAAGGGAGACCTCGTCGTCTATCCCAACCACGGTGCGGGTACAGTGTCAGGGGTGGAGGAGAAGACCATCCTTGGTCAGGAGCGTCGCTACTACATCGTCTACGTCCCAGACGGGGGGTTGACGCTCAACATCCCAGCGGACGGCTACACAGGCCTCAGGTCCTGCGCGGACGACGAGGAGGTCGCCGGCGCGCTTGAGATCCTGCGCGGTGGACCCGAGGATATGCCTGCCCACTGGAACCACAGGCTCAAGCACAACCAGGAGAAGATCCGGAGCGGCGAGATCTCGAGCGTCGCCGAGGTGGTGCGCGACCTGAGCGCCCATGGCGGCGACCGCGGTCTCAGCACCGGCGAGCGCAACCTGCTCGCTAAGGCGCGCCGCATCCTGATCTCCGAGGTTGCTCTTGGCAAGAGCTTAGAGACCGGAGAGGCCGAGGCGCTTGTGGACGGCGCGCTGCACGGCGACGGAAAGGATTAACAATCGCGAGTCCCGCCTTCGGCTCGGCCGTCGCCCTCGTGCTCGCCGGCGGGATCGGGAGCAGGATGGGCCGACCGAAACAGTTCATAGACCTCCATGGCAGGCCCGCCCTCTACTACACGCTGCGCGCCTTCGAGGACTGCCCGGCTATCGGCAAGATCTACGTCGTCGGCAACCGCGACCGCATTAAAAAGCTCGTCTCCCACGCGGGTATAAAGAAGTTCTCCGGCTGCGCTGACCCCGGCGAGGCCCGGTCACTCTCGACGCGCAGCGGCCTGCTCCTCTGCGAGGAAGATTCGAAGACCGTCGTCCTAATCCACGACGGCTCCCGTTGCCTAGTTACCCCCAACCTCGTCGAACGCGTCGTGGCGGCAGCCAACGACGACGTTGACGGCGTGGTCCCGGCGGTCGCCGTCTCGGACACCATAAAGGTCGCCGAGAATGGCTCGGTCTTGGCGACACTCGACCGCGCGAAGCTACGCGCCGTCCAGACACCGCAGGCTTTCCGGCTCGAGTTGCTACGCCAGGTATACGCCGCCCCGGAAGAACGCCTGCGCACCGCGACCGACGACGCCTCGCTCGTCGAGGACGCCGGCGGGCGCGTCGCCGTGGTGGCGGGGGAGAGGACGAACATCAAGATGACCTCCCCAGACGACCTCGTCCTCGCCGAGGCCATACTGGCCGCGCGCGGGGTCGCCCACGACGGCGAGCGCCGCGGGGTGCTAGGCTGAGTTTCAGAGTTGGTCTAGGCGTAGACGCGCACGCCTTCGCCAGGCCGGACGCACAGCGCAAGCTTATCCTCGGCGGCGTGGAGATCCCGGCCGAAAAGGGGCTACTCGGCCACTCCGATGCCGACGTGCTCACCCACGCTGTCACCGACGCCCTGCTCGGAGCCGCGGGCCTCGAGGACATCGGCCACTACTTCCCCGACACCGATGAGCGCTACAGGGGCGCCGCTTCCATACAGTTGTTGCGCGATGTGCGCAGGCTCGTCGGCAACTCGTGGACCGTAGCTAACATTGACGCGGTCGTGATCTGCGAGCGGCCTAAGATCCGTGAGCACAGGCACGCCATACGCGAGAACCTGGCGGACGTCCTCGACGTCGAGCCCGCCCGCGTCAGCGTGCGCGGCACCACCACAGAGCGCCTCGGCTTCACGGGCAGGGGCGAGGGGATAGCCGCCCAGGCCGTCTGCTTGCTGGAGGAGCGCTAGAGAAATGAGCGAGGTCCGGGTACGCTTCGCCCCGAGCCCGACTGGTCGCCTTCACCTTGGCGGTGCGCGCACCGCCCTCTTCAACCACCTCTTCGCCAGGTACCACGGCGGGGATCTCATCCTTCGCGTCGAGGACACTGACAGGGCGCGGAGCAGGCAGGAGTTCGAGCGGGATGTCCTAGATAGTTTAGGCTGGCTTGGTCTCTCCTTCGACGAAGGACCGTACCGTCAGAGCGAGCGCGGTGAGCTCTACGAGCGGGCCGCCGCGCGCCTCTCGGAGAAGGGGCTGACCTACGAGGCGGAGGACGAGGTGGGCCGGAGGGCGCTCTACTTTCGGCCGCCGGAGCGCGCCGGGAGCTTCTGCAACGGGCTGCGAGACGAGATCCTCTTTAGCAAGATCGAGGACTTCGTGATTCTCAAGTCCGACGGCACTCCGTCCTACAACTTCGCCGCCGTCATCGACGACCTCGACATGGACATAACCCACATCATCCGGGGCGAGGAGCACCTCTCCAACACTGCCCGCCAGGCGCTCCTCTACCGCGCGCTCGATGCCGGGGAGCCCGAGTTTATCCACCTCGGCCTGATCCTCGGTCCTGACGGCAAGAAGCTCTCCAAGCGCCACGGCGCGCAGAGCGTCGCAGCGTATCGGCGAGACGGCTACCTGCCCGAGGCGCTTGTAAACTACCTCGCGCTCCTCGGCTGGACGCACCCGGAGGGCAAGGAAGAGTTCAACGATCTCGCGGCGCTCTCGACGGAATGGGACCCTACGCGCCTGGGCACGAGCCCCGCCACCTTCGACGTCGCCCGCCTGCTCTCCTTCAACGCCCGGCACATCCGGCGTCTGCCCGCCGAGGAGCTCCGCCGGCGCCTTGAGCCGTATCTTGAGGAGCCGCTACCACCAGGACGGGAACTGGAAGCGGTGGAAGCTATTCAGGAGGATATCCGGCTCCTCACCGACGCGACACGCGTCGTGCGCGACATCCTGGATCCCGTAGACCCCGACGCCTTCGCCAAGGAGTTGCCGGAGCAGAGCGACGAGGTGTTCGCTCACGCGGCCGAAACTCTCGAAGGCCGTCGGCTGGACGACTTGGGGGCCACACGGGACCTTGTCAGGGAGTTGCGTGGGTGGGCGAAGGAGCGCGGGATAAAGACCGGAGACCTGCTCCATCCATTACGGCTCGCACTCACGGGCAGGGACCGGGGGCCTGAGATGGCGCGCCTGTTCGTGGTGCTCGGCGCGGAGGAGGCGCGGGAGAGGATAGAGAGGGTGAGAGAGGCTAGACTAGGAACATGAGCGTCTACGTACGGGATACTTTGAGCGGCAGGCGGGTTGAGGTCGGGCAGAGCGGGAAGATCGGGATCTACGTCTGCGGGCCTACCGTCTACAATCACATCCACATCGGCAACGCGCGGGCGCCGCTGTTCTGGGACGTGGCGGTACGGTACCTCAAGCGGCGAGGCTACGACGTCACCTACGTCCAGAACATAACGGACGTGGAGGACAAGATAATTAACAAGTCCAACGAAGAGGGCGTCTCCTGGGAGGAAATCGTGCGCCGCTACACCGACTCCTTCCACGAGCGCCTTAAAATGCTCGGCATCAGCCTCCCCGACGTCGAGCCGCGCGCCACGGAGCACATTTCAGAGATGATCTCGCTCATCCAGGAGCTAATCGAGAAAAGCTACGCCTACGCTCCCGGCAACGGGGACGTCTACTACGCTGTCGAGAGCTTCCCTAACTACGGCAGGCTATCCCACCAGCGTCCGGAGCAGATGCGCGAGACCGAGAAAGGCCAGACGGGCTTCAAGCAGAACCCTCTGGACTTTGCCCTCTGGAAGGCGTCGAAGCCAGGCGAGCCCTCGTGGGAGAGCCCGTGGGGTCTCGGGCGACCCGGCTGGCACATCGAGTGCTCGGCGATGGTCGGGAGGCACCTGCCCGGCGGCGCGGACATGCATGGTGGCGGCACCGATCTTCTCTTCCCGCACCACGAGAACGAGCTCGCCCAGAGCTGCGGAGCTCATCCGGACCGCGCTTTCGTCCGCGCCTGGGTTCACCACGGCATGGTCAACTTCGTCGGAGACAAGATGGCCAAGTCATTCGGCAACATCGTCGACGTGGGGGAAGCCGTGGAGCGTCACGGCAGGAACGCGATCCGGATGTGGTTCCTCCAGAGCCACTACTCGCAGCCTATAGACTACTCCGAGGAGATCCTGGAGGAGAAGCGTCGCTCCTACGAGCGCCTGATGCGTCTCTATCGCCAGATCTCCAGCTCGGGCATCTCCTCCACGTTCTCCGCCGACCTCTCCGCCGAACTCATAAGGAGGTTCGACGCGGCGATGCGCGACGATCTCAACACCCCCGAAGCCATAGCCGCCGTCTTCGAAGCAACCAGCAGGGCGGGGCAGGAGATCTCCACCCGCCCCGAAGCCGCCGGGGAGTTCTCCTCGCTGGCCGAAGTCCTGCGAGACGTTCTGACAAACCTCGGGTTCGACCTGGCGCAGGAGCTCGTCACCGACGTGGAGGGGGTACGCGTCCGGTACTTTGAGGAGCCCGCGAAGGGCGTCCTGCGCCAGGTCGCCGACAGGGAGCTCGCGCGGCGCGGCAAGGATTGGCCGCTCGCCGACCGGTTGCGCGATGAACTGGGCGATGAGGGCTGGGCGGTCGAGGATACCCCAGAAGGCCCGATCCTCACCCGCCGGTAGCCCGTGCCGGAGATCATCTACGGCGTCCGACCTGTGATCGAGGCTCTGCGCGGCGGGCGGCGCGAGGTCTTCGAGGTTCTGGACGCCACGGGTAACGCCGAGGTCGCGAAAGCGTCGACGGCGGCGGGTGTGCCCGTAAAGAAGGTGCCCCAGGCTCGTGTCGCGGAGCTCGCCCGCGGCGGGGTACACCAGGGAGTGGCGGCGCGGGTGGGGACGTACCCCTACGTAGAGTTGGACGACGTCCTTGTCCTGCCGGCTCCCCTCGTGGTCGTCCTCGACGGCGTGACCGACCCACACAACCTCGGGGCGGTACTGCGCGTCGCCGACGGGGCCGGGGCGAGCGGCATCTTGATCCCGAAGAACCGGGCCGTGGGCGTTACCGCCGCTGCGGTCAAAGCGAGCGCAGGCGCGAGTGAGCACGTGCGCACAGCAAGGGTGACCAACCTGCGACGAGCTATCGACAGCATGAGAGAGGCCGGCCTCTGGGTCTACGCCGCCGAGGTGGGGGGGACGGCATACTCGGAGCTGGACCTAACGGGCTCTATCGGGCTGGTGCTCGGGAGCGAGGGGGAAGGGGTGCGCAGGTTGGTGCGGGAGGGGTGTGACGGGGCGGTCTCCGTCCCGATGCTCGGGGCGGCCGAGTCTCTGAACGTCTCGGTGGCGGCGGCGGTCTTGCTCTATGAAGCTAGGCGGCAGCGGGGGTGGTGACTTGGCCTCGTATTTGATCCTGGACGGCTACAACGTGATCGGGGCGCTCGACCGCTACGGGCCAGCCACGACGGGCGGCCTCGAGGAGTCGCGCAAGCTCCTGATAAACGACACCCTCAAGGCCGCCGGCTGGACGGGGCGCCGGATCATCGTGGTCTTCGACGCTCAAGGCGGCCCCGATCCGGAGAGGACAGAGCCGCGAGCCGGGGGCGTGGTGCGCGTGATCTATAGTGCCCCCGGCGAGTCGGCCGACGATGTCATAGAGCGCTTGCTCGGTAGCCTGGGCGCCTCCGCAACGCTCTACACGGGAGACTTCGCCCTACAACGCACCGCGCTCGCCCGCGGCGTCTCGCGCGCCACGCCGCGCGAATTCTGCGACCTGCTTGATGAGCTACCCGCCGTAACCCGCAACCCCGACGCTCCCCGCCGCTCGCGCATCGCGGACAGGCTCTCGCCGGAGACGCTGCGGAAGCTTGAGGAGATCCGGCGTCAGGCAAAATAGCACTTCAGCAAGTCAGCACGCCACCTGGGAGGCGGCTCGTCAGCCAGTTAGTAAACTCTTGATCACAAGCGCGACTTGCCCATCGTCTCCGAAACGAGGTGAGGAAACTACCTGTTAAAATGATCTTTGGTCAGGGTTTACGCGCGAAAGCGGGCCGACAGCCGAGTAGCTGACAAGCTGAGATGCTGACTAGCCAACGCGCCTGGGTAGCTCAGCGGTAGAGCAGCCGCCTTGTAAGCGGCAGGTCGGGGGTTCGAATCCCTTCCCAGGCTCCCACGGGGTTTCGTTGAAAAGTTGGCGGCGTTTGCTACCATATCCGGGCGTTTCGGGGCGCGGGCCACTAGGCGTGCCCGGGGGTGTGCCCGAGCGGCCAAAGGGAGCAGACTGTAAATCTGCCGGCTTCGCCTACGGAGGTTCGAATCCTCCCGCCCCCACGAACTGAATATGCCCCTGTAGCTCAG
>Ga0126314_10001161_pt1 | contig 12524 bp, 13 predicted proteins | sample Plot105B_FD_92535 | JGI IMG/M metagenome (GOLD analysis project Ga0126314, IMG submission 92535) | Serpentine soil microbial communities from UC McLaughlin Reserve, CA, USA - Plot105B | ecosystem: Environmental > Terrestrial > Soil > Grasslands | place: USA: UC McLaughlin Reserve, Lake County...
GGTGGTAACGATGTTACGGTCGGCTAGGAGAGCTTGCATTGTATCGGGGGCGCGATGAAGGTCTGTGCGTTCGCCGGCGGGGTCGGTGGTGCGAAGCTCGCCAGTGGTTTGCAGGACGTACTCTCGTCAGGGGATCTCTCGGTGGTCGTGAACACCGCGGACGACTTCGACCTGTGGGGGCTCCACATCTGCCCCGACCTCGACACGGTCATGTACACGCTAGCCGGGATCTCCAACCCCGAGACCGGCTGGGGCATCGCGGACGAGTCATTCGCGGCCTTGAACATGCTCGAACGCTACGGCGAGGAAGCCTGGTTCAAGCTCGGCGACAGGGACCTCGCGACCCATGTACTCAGAACGTCCCGCATGCACTTGGGTATGACGTTGACGGAGGTTACGGTCGGACTATCTCGTGCTCTCGGCGTGGAGAGCACCGTGCTGCCGATGAGCGACGATCCTGTCTCGACGGTGCTCGAGACCCCTGAAGGCCGGCTCGAGTTCCAGGAATACTTCGTACGCCGCGGGCAAAGGGACGAGGTGCTTGCGATCGAGCTGCGCGGTGTCAATATGGCCAGACCTACGGAACGTGTCCTTGCGGCGATCAGCTCTGCCGACGCCATCGTCCTGTGTCCGTCGAACCCCGTCGTGAGCGTCGGCCCTATCCTGGCCTTGCCTGGGATGATGGAAGCCCTGGCCTCGTCCTCCGCCCCTAAGGTGGCCGTCAGCCCGATCGTCGGAGGACGGGCGCTCAAGGGTCCGGCGGATAAGATGCTCGCCTCGCTAGGCCACGAGGTCTCTGCCACGGGCGTAGCAAGGATGTACGCGGGCCTGGTGGACGGGATGGTAGTCGATCGGACCGACGAGAGGGAGCGGGCGGGCATCGAGGCGATCGGGATGCGCGTCCTCGCGACCGAGTCTGTGATGCGCGACGCCGACGACCGGGCGCGCCTAGCTTCGGAGACGCTGGAGTTCGGCGCGGGTATGGTGGCGCGTTGAGCGGGGTTACGGGCGTACACGCGGTCGTGCCTGTCAAAGATCTGAGGGGCACCAAGAGCCGCCTGGCTCCGATCCTCGATCCCGGCGCCAGGGCCGGGCTCACCATGTACATGATGGGCCGTGTCGTGCGTGCGATCCTGGAGTCCGGGATCGAGGACGTCTGCGTGGTCAGCCCAGACCGAATGGTTCTCGACGAGGCAAGGAGACGCGGCGCGACACCGCTCGTCCAGGAGAGTCGCGGGCTCAATCCCGCCCTCGAAGAGGGACGCCGGAGGGCGGTGGAACTCGGTGCCTCGACGCTGCTCGTGCTCCCAGCGGACCTTCCGCTCCTCGACGCGGAGGATGTGCGGGCGGTACTGAAGGAAGCTGGCGAGGGGCCTTCGGCGGTTATCTCCCCTGACGGGGCGCGTTCAGGTACGAACGCGCTCCTGATCCAACCCCCCGACGCCCTGCCCTTCGCCTTCGGGGCAGATAGCTTCGAGGCGCACCTCGGGGCTGCCCGCAGCCTGGAGGTCAGGGTCTGCGAGCGGCCCCACCTCGCTTTCGATCTCGACACGGCGGGGGACCTTGCCCACCTCAGGAAGTCCGGGGTAGCTCGCCCGTGAGGGGGATAGACGTGCTCGGTGTCGAGGGCTTCCCCGAAGTCCGTACCGGCGACGACCTGAGCCGTATGATCTCAGGCGCGGTAGCCAGGGACTTGCGCCAGGGCGATGTGCTCGTCGTGACGCACAAGATCGTCAGCAAGGCAGAGGGTCGTCTGGTCGACCTTCGCACGGTCGAGCCCTCCACGCTCGCAAAGGGTTTCGCGACGCGCTACGGGAAGGACCCGCGCCAGATCGAGGTCGTGTTGCGAGAGAGCCGCCGCGTCGTACGCATGGACCGCGGCATCATCATCTCGGAGACCCACCACGGCTTCGTCTGCGCCAACGCCGGAGTGGACGCCTCGAACGTCCCCGGCGACCATACGGTCTGCCTGCTTCCCGTAGACCCGGATGCCTCCGCGGCGAGGCTCCGGGACGCTCTCGCCCGAGACCCCGGCGTCGATGTGGCCGTGGTGATCTCGGACTCCTTCGGGCGGGCCTGGAGGCACGGCATAACGGACGTCGCCATCGGCGTCGCAGGCATGGACCCCGTCGCTGACTACAGGGGACTGAACGACCCGCATGGCTACCCCATGGAGGCGAGCGTACTCGCCGTGGCCGACGAGCTCGCCGCCGCGGCCGAGCTGGTAATGGGCAAGACCGAAGGGATCCCGCTCGCAATAGTGCGGGGGTACTCGTACTCGCCCGCTCTAGGCAGCGCCAAAGAGCTCCTCATGCCACCTGAAAGGGACTTGTTCCGCTGATCCAGCGCAACTTCCGTCCCTACCCGCGCGAGGGCCGCTCCTCTCTGCAGAACGCGGCTACCACAGCGCGCGGCGGGGTCGATCAGAGACAGAAAGACGTCAAAAAGGGAGAAAAACCGCCCGGTGAGATCCCCACTCCGCCCGAAACGGGCAAAATTTGTTTAATCCCGATGGAATTTATCGGAATTTTGTTGACGTATAGCAGTTTGACGCTTAGTATCCGGCGCATGGAGTTACGCGGTACGCAGGGTAATGCGACGGGGCGAATGTCTTGGGACCCTCGCGCTGGCGTGCGATGTAGTACGCGCGGTTGATCTCACCCTTGACTTTCTATTACACGATTTGCACTGGAGGATCGCGCGATGCACGAATCCCTGCGTTCGAAGCATAACGACAGAATATTACCCGGCCTGGAGGCGCTAGAGCGGGAGTCCGAGCGATTGGAGGGCGCCGACCCGCGGGAGATAATAGAGTGGGCTGTGGAGACCTACGGAGAGGGTCTGGCTCTCTCGGCCTCGTTCGGCGGGGGCGAGGGGATGGCGCTTCTGGACATGATCTCCAAGGTCACGAACAAGGTCACCGTCCTCACCATCGACACGGGCTTCATCTTCAAGGAGACCGCCGAGTTCCGCGAGGAGGTCATACGTCGCTACAAGCTGCCGGTCGAGGTCTTGAAGCCCGAGCTCACGATCGAGGAGCAGGTAGAGCGCTACGGCGAGCAGATGCGCACCTGCACCCCGGACCTGTGTTGCCAGATCCGCAAGATCGAACCCCTGCAGAAGGCCCTGAACCGCTATGACGCCTGGATGACCGGTATCCGCAGGGAGCAAACACCGCAGAGGGCTAACACGAAGGTTATCGCCTGGGAGGAGCGCTACGGGGCCGCCAAGATAGCGCCGATGCCTGATTGGACGGAAGAGCAGGTATGGGATTACGTGAGGGCGAACAACGTTCCCGTAAACCCACTCTTGCATCAAGGCTACAAGAGCATCGGCTGCGAGCCGCAGACGAGGCCCGTGCACCACGACGAGGATCCGAGGGCCGGACGGTGGGCTGGTATCGACAAGACGGAGTGTGGCATCCACTTCGAGGACGGCCAGATAAGCCGCGCCGGCGCCTGAATTTCAGCGATTCTCTCGTCGAAAGTGCAGGTTTTACAACATGAGATTCCTCAGGAACGACCAAACCCTGAACAAGGTAGAAGAGATAAAGCTAGAGCGCCATCCCCTCGAGGTGTACGGCGCGATAATAGAGACCTACTCGAAGGACCTCTCGGCCATGAACGATGTCCCTGGCGAGGTCGAGCGGTTGAAGTGGGTCGGCATCTACCCGCAGAAGCAGGGCGGCGACGCTTTCATGATGCGGATCAAAATCCCTGGCGGCGTCCTGACGCCCGGCCAGACTAGGGCCGTCGGGAAGTTAGCGGCTGACTTCGCGCGGGGGCCTATCCCAAACCCGCACTTCGGCAACAACTTCCTCGATCTGACCACGCGCCAGGACGTGCAGATGCACTGGATCAAGATGGAGAACGTGCCTGAGATCTGGCGCCGCCTGGAAGAGGTCGGCATCACCACCGTGCAGGCCTGCGGCGACTCGGCCCGCAACGTGCTCTGTTGCCCCGTCTCGGGACTCGGCCACGACGAGGTCATAGATGCCTACCCCGTGGCGCGGGCTATCTCCGCCTACTTCACCGGCAACCGTGAGTACGCGAACCTGCCGAGGAAGTTCAAGATGAGCGTCACGGGATGCCTGGAGGACTGCGCGCAGGCCGAGATCAACGACGTCGGGATGCTCCCCGCCCGCCTTGAAGACGGCACGCTAGGCTTCAATCTACGCGTCGGCGGCGGCCTCTCCGACGGCCCGAGGATGGCCTCGGACGTTGACGTCTTCGTCAGGCCTGAGGAGGCTGTCGAGATTACGCGTGGCATAGCCCAGGTCTTCGGCGAGCTCGGTAATAGGGAGAACCGCTGGACCGCGAGGATGCGCTATCTGGTCCAGGAGCTCGGCCCCGAAGGCTTCCGCGAAGAGCTCGCGAAGCGCGTCTCGGTAGAGCTCACGCCCGCAGGCGAAGACCTCACCAAGAGGTACCGTGGGGATCACATCGGGGTCCACCGCCAACGTGGGGGCGGGTCTCGGACCTACTACGTCGGACTGAACGTGCCTGTGGGGAGGATGAGCGGTGAGCATTTCGAGGAGGCGGGTAGGCTTGCCGGGGAGTACGGGGAAGGAGTCCGTCTCGCCACAGACCAGAACCTGATCGTTACGGGCGTCCCCGAGGACCGCCTCGACGAATTGCTTGCCGAGCCGCTTCTGGCGCGGTACTCCCCGAGCCCTGGGGCTTTCGAGCGCGGCGTCGTGGCTTGCACGGGGAGCGAGTTCTGCCGCTTCGGCATCGTCGAGACCAAGGTCAGGGCCGTAGAGTGGGCTCGCGAGATGGACGAGAGGGTCGGGGATCTCGGCCAGGAGGCCGTGAGGATGCACTTCTCCGGCTGCTCGGCCTCTTGCGCGCAACCCCAGATCGGGGACATAGGCTTTCGCGGCGAGACGGCGAAAACGCATGAGGCGATCGTCGAGGGGGTGGACATAGGGCTTGGCGGCTCTCTAGGCAAGGACGCCGCGTTTATCGACTGGGTCGAGGGCGCGAAGCCGGCCGAGGAGGTCCCCGACGCCCTCACCGCCGTCTTCGAGCTGTTCGAGGAGGAGCGGCGCGAGGGCGAGCGCTTCCACGAGTGGGCAAGGCGCAAGAAGAATGCCGAGCTGCGTGAGGCGCTGCGCAAGCCGCTTCAGAGCCGGGTGAGCTCCTAATGGCCGGCTTCGACATCAGGGAGATGATGAACGACATCGACGAGGCTCCAGGCAAGGTCTGGTTCTGGGATCTGGAGAAGGCGGTGATCGACGCCGACCGCTGCGTGCAGTGCGGCGTGTGCGTCGCGGCCTGTCCCACCGACTCCATCGGCATCGGCGAGGACGGTCTTCCCCAGCTCGTCAAGATGTGTACCGGCTGCTCGCTGTGCTGGGACTTCTGCCCCCGCGGCGGCCTGCAGTACGAGGCGACGTGGAAGATTACAGGGGCCGAGAGCATCGAGGGCATGGGGCGCGTCGAGGAGAGCTACACGGCCCGTGTCAGGCAGAGGATAGACGGCGTTCAGGACGGTGGCTTCGTCAGCGCGCTTCTGATCTCGTTGCTCGAGGCCGGCGAGATCGACGGCGCCCTGCTGGCGCGCGAGAGCGAGACCGAGCGCTGGAAGGGAGAGGCTTTCCTGGCGACGACGCCCGAGGAGGTGCGCGGGTGCGCTGGCAGCTTCTACAATCAGACGCTCGCGCTCGAGCACGTTGATTTCAAGGAATACGACCTCCCGCCCAACCCAAGGATAGCGGTCGTCGGGACGCCGTGCGAGATCGAAGGCATCAAGGCGATGCAGGCGAGGCCGTGGACGTGGGGAAGTTCACGGGTCGAGGCCATAACGCTCACGATAGCCCTGCTCTGTACCAAGAGCTTCAACTACGAGAAGTTGATGCTCGAGGAGATCAGGGACAAGAGGGGTGTCGACCTCGATAACGTAGGGCGGGTCGACGTCGTACGCGGGAAGATGATCGTCCAGGATCTCCGAGGCGCGACGATCTTCGAGGAGCCGATCAGGGACTTCCACGGTGCCGCCTTAAAGGGTTGCGACGAGTGCGCCGACTTCATGGGGCACGCGGCCGACATCTCCGTGGGGAGCGTCGGGAGCGCTGACGGCTACTCGAGCGTACTCCTCAGGAGCGAAGTAGGCCTGGCCGCCTTCGAAAGCGTCAGGGATAGGTTGGAACTCCGTCCACTTGACAAGCCGCAGGCTTTGGATAAGCTAGACGGCTTGGACAAGAGGGTGGCCTTCAGTAGTCTCAAGCGGGCCTTCGATCCCGACGCCCCGCTGTTCATAGACTACGAGGAGCACCTGAACGAGTACGCCGGGACGGACCGTGCCCCGGTCGAGCACGAAGCGGTGAGGTACTAGTTGGAAGGCGCCACAACGGGACTCCCTGTGCCAGATGAGCCCACAGAGACGAAGGCCAAGACCCGGGCCCTACTCGAGGACTCGCCTGATGAGGGTGGCCGAGTTATCGCCGATGCTGCCTTCGTCGCAGATCTCCTCTGGGTAGAATGGGGGGCCGACCTCGAAGGGGCCGGCATGGGCTACGGACGGTTCCTGGAGATCTCGCGCTCTTACGCGGGCGAGTTCAGGCTCTGGGTCGTCGGCGAGCGTCCCTGGAACCACTGCGTGGCCGGCCTCGCCGGCCGCTTGTTGCGTAGACTCCCGGCCACTCAGGTCACCAATCTCGCGGAGGTAAACCGATGAACGTGAGCACCGAATATACTGCCATCACCCCCCACGGCGGCGAGCTGGTCGACCGCAGGGCGCCCGAGGAGCAACGCGATGAGCTATTGCGTAGGGCCGAGGGCTTCACGAAGGTAAGCCTCGACCCGAGGGCCCTCTCTGACCTCGAGATGATCTCCACCGGCGTCTTCTCGCCCCTCACTGGCTTTATGGTCGGCGAGGACTACGAGAGCGTCGTCGAGACGATGCGCCTGAAGAACGGTCTGGTCTGGAGCCTGCCGATCACACTCCCCGTAAGCGAGGAAGAGGCGAACGGGATAAAGGTGGGCGAGGAGATCTCCCTCTCCGACGAGACCGGACGCGTGCTCGCGAGCATGATCGTCGAGGACCGCTACTCCTACGACAAGGAACACGAAGCCAGCGAGGTCTTCGGCACCAAGAACGCTGAGCACCCAGGCGTCGCCGCCGTCTACCGTCAGAAGGACGTGCTTCTCGGCGGCGAGGTAACACTACTCGTGGATGACCCGAATCCGAAGCCTTTCCCTGCCTACCACTACGAACCGCGCCGTCTGCGCGAGGTCTTCGCGGAGCAAGGCTGGAAGCGCGTCGTCGGTTTCCAGACCCGTAATCCCGTGCACCGCTCGCACGAGTACATCCAGAAGAGCGCCCTCGAGATAGTCGACGGGCTGCTCTTGAACCCGCTCGTGGGCGAGACCCGCTCCGCGGACATCCCCGCAGACGTCAGGATGCGCTCCTACGAGAGGCTCCTTGAGCGCTACTACCCGAAGGACCGGACGCTGCTGGCCGTCTTCCCGGCGGCGATGCGCTACGGTGGCCCCCGCGAAGCGATCTTCCACGCCATATGCCGCAAGAACTACGGCTGTACGCACTTCATCGTGGGCCGCGACCATGCCGGTCCCGGAAAAGATTCCAGCGGCAAGCCGTTCTACGGCGACTACGATGCCCAGCACATCTTCGACGAGTTCGAGGAAGGGGAGATCGGGCTGACCCCACTCTTCTTCGAACACGCCTTCTTCTGCCTCGAGTGCCAGGGGATGGGAACCACCAAGACCTGCCCCCATGATAAAGAGCACCACGTGTTTATCAGCGGAACGAAGGTGCGTGAGATGCTCTCCAAGGGCGAGTACCCGCCCCCAGAGTTCTCCCGCCCCGAAGTCATCGAGGTGCTCATGGAAGGCCAGAGGACCTAGAGCGAGAGCACAGACAGGGAGATATGTGCCACCTGGTGGGTAGGCGAGATATTAAGAATGCGTTAAGATAGCCGAGATAGCAACACCAAGTAACTACGAACAACTACAAAGGGCTAAGGAGCGTTAGCAATGGAGAATGGGACGAGGTTAGGTCGCGGCTTCACTCTGTGGTTCACGGGTTTATCTGGAGCGGGCAAGACGACCATTTCGGAGATCGTTGAGCACGAGCTCAGGAACCGCTTTCGCAAGATAGAGGTTCTGGACGGGGACATAGTAAGGACCAACCTATCCAAGGGCCTCGGCTTCTCCAGGGAGGACAGGAACACCAACGTCTTGAGGATAGGGTTCGTCGCCGACCTCCTGACGCGCCACGGGGTAGGTGTGATCGTCAGCGCCATCTCGCCCTTCAAGGAGGTGCGCGACCAGGTCCGGCGTAACATTGGAGAGGACTTCGTCGAGATCTTCGTCGATGCTCCGCTCGAGGTCTGCGCCGAGCGGGATGTCAAGGGCCTCTACAAGAAGGCCTTCTCCGGGGAGATCCCCCAGTTCACCGGTGTCTCCGACCCCTACGAGGCGCCCTCCGCCCCCGAGCTTCACATCAAGACCGACCAAGAGGAGCCTAACGAGAGCGCGATGAGGGTCATCGGCTACCTCGAGGAGCGCGGCTATCTCAGGCCGGTCGAGGCGCTAGGCCGAGTATAGCCTGGCGTGATAGATCCCGCCCCCGCACTCTTCGGGCTGCTCGTCGGTTTCCTCGTAGGCCTTACGGGAGTCGGGGGCGGGTCGCTCATGACGCCTTTTCTGGTGGCCGTGATCGGGGTCCCTGCCCCCACAGCCGTCGGGACCGACCTGACCTTCGCCACCCTTACCAAGATGACCGGCTCTATACAGCACTTCAGGCAGCGCTCGGTCAACCTCGAGATCGCCGTTTTCCTGGGGATGGGCAGCATCCCTGCGGGGCTGCTCGGTGTCGGGACCCTGGAGTGGATAAAGGGCTCCTTCGCCCCTGAGAAGGTCGAGTCGATCATGGTCACGATCATAGCCGCGACCCTCGTACTTGTCGGGGCGTCCCTGATCTACCGCGACTACTTTATGCCCAAGAGATACATTGGTCGCAGGCCGGGCACATGGGACGGCAAGACCCCGATGAGCAGAAAGCGCAGGGCTTACACTGTTCTATTCGGGGCCTTCGGCGGCTACCTGGTCGGGCTGACATCTATCGGTTCGGGGAGCGTGATGGCCGTCATCCTGCTCCTCTTCTACCCCATAGCACCGGCCGTCATAGTCGGCACGGACATCACACACGCGATGGTCCTCTCGTTCGTCGTTGGCATAGCCCACATGACGCGGGGCAACGTCGACTTCGCCCTGGCTGGGACCCTGCTGTTGGGTGGCGTCCCCGGCGTCCTTGTCGGGAGCCGGCTGGCACCCTGGATCCCAGGCAAGCCGCTCAAGCTGCTCCTGGCTATCATGCTGATCTTCGTCGGTGTGCGCCTGCTCCTCGTGTAATGCGATTGGCAGAGGGTCGATGACCCTCTGCCAATCGCGCATGTCAGCTAGTCAGCACGCTCCAGCCTTCGGCTTCCGCTTGTCAGCACTTCAGCCAGCGCTCGGACAATGAAAGCTGACATGCTGACTAGCTGAGGTGCTGACTGGCTGCTTCACAGGCTCCCGGACCGGCGCATCATACCGCCGTCGACGAAGAAGGTGCTTCCCGTGGAGTAGGAGGAGGCGTCGGAGGCCAGGTATACGGCCACGGAAGCAACGTCCTCAGGCCGCCCGATCCTACCAAGGGGGATCTCCGAGATTAACTCCTGCCGCTGCTCGGGATGGTCGTCGAGGTTCTTGTTGATGGGGGTCTCGACGGCGCCTGGGGCGATGTTGTTTACGGTGATGCCGTGCGGGGCAAGCTCGACGGCGATGGTCCGCATCATCATCCTGACGCCCCCTTTGGCTGCGCAGTAGGGGGAGTTGGTTGGCATGGGCAGGTCCTCATGCACCGACGAGACGTTGATGATGCGCCCCCCATTGCCTTGAGAGACCATCTGACGGGCGGCCTCCTGACAGCCGATCCACACCCCCGTGAGGTTGACCGAGATGACCTTCTCCCACACCTCAAGGGGCGTCTCGAGAAAGGGGACCTTCTGTTCTATGCCAGCGTTATTGACCATGACGTCGATGCGACCGAACTCCTGGACGGTCTGTTGGATCAAGTCTTTCACGCCCTCGGGCTCGGAGACGTCGGCCTGGACGGAGATGGCCTTGCCTCCGCTCTTCTCTATCTCTTCGACAGCTTCTTTTCCTTGCTCGGGGTGGCTCCTGTAGTTGATGGTCACCGAGGCCCCCTCCCGCGCGAAAGCGACCGCGATGGCCCTGCCGATCCCCAGGGAAGAGCCTGTGACTATCGCGATCTTATCTTCTAGCTGCACGACTTACCTCTCTTCCTGTAGCTGCGATTTGCTTCGCAGACTGCCTTCAATTCGCGTACCCGGCGGAGGCGCTGGCACTCGCAGTGGCACCCACGCTGGCACTCGTGCCCTGAGCGCTCGATGAGGCTCCGGGCGGACCGCCGCTCACCATTAGGATCACAGGCGCCCCGGATCTCGCCGGGGTGCCGGATCGGGGCTCTGTTCGGATGGCCTTCCCAGGGTTTGCCCGGCTCGCTTGGGTCTTGATCTCCGCCACCTCGAAACCGGCGTCGGAGATGACCCTGACGGCATCTTCGAGGCTCCGGCCCGAAACGTCCGGTACCTCGGTCTTTCCATCCGGTGCGGAGGTCGTCTCGCCAGGGGCCGCCATCGCCTTCAGGTCAGCGGGAGGCTCGTCCGCCGTCTGTGCTACCCTGGGTAAGGACGATCCGGCGTCGCCGGTACCCAGCAGGGCCAATGTTGCCCACGCCAGACAGGTCACGAACAGCATCGCCGCCAGGATCACCAGGGTGCCGCGACGACGCCGGCGACCCAGGGCGCCGAAATCGGTAGACCGTGCCGCGAGCGGCTGGCCGACGCTACCCTGGAGGGGTGCGGAGATCGCGTGCGCCGCAGTAGGGCTGCTTCCCGGGATCCCGAGCCGGTCCCGCGCCTGGAGTTTGGGTAGAGCGTCCCCCGTCCCGGGGCCCTCGGAGAGGGACTTCCTTGGCTTTCCGCTGGCGAGAAGTAAGTCCTCCACCATCTCCGTGAGGTTGAACATCACGGACATTAGGAGGCTCTGGCGCGCGAGAATGGTTCGCAGGGTGGGGGAGAGGGCCACCTCATCCGAAGCAGGGCGATCTCTGATGTCTCCGCGCAGACTCTCCAACGTCTGGTGGAGCCTGTCCAGCTTGCGGTCGAGCTCTCCCGTGTCCTCGCGCAATTGTTTTCTGACGGATTCCGTGCCGAGCCCCTCCTTGTGGAGATCCCTAGCCTCCCTGATGCGCCCGAAGGAGTCCTCAGGGATCGATATCCTGCCGGCCCTCCGCAGGTGTGGGATGGAATATTCCCTCAAGTAGCGATACAGGGTCGGGCGGGGGATGCCCAGCAGACTACTGACCTCATCGACCGTGTAGATAGCCCCTCCAGCATTCTCACAGGAATATTTTGCAACTTTTTCTTCTCGGCCAGCATGTTAACACAGAGTCCGGTCACTCTCGTAGCGTGACAGACGTGGCCGTATTCGGCCTATGTAAACGATTTCTGCGGCCCTCGTCGATAAAGCTCCGAGGCTGTCGATTCAGGCCGTTCGGGACGGATTATTGCAACATGATAATGGCGAGGACCGTCTTGATTTCCTCGTGCATAGCGCAAATACTCTTCGCCGCAGAACTTTGATGTTGAACTACAGGTAGATATAAAGCTAACGCAGACGGAGGGGGATCGCGTTTTGCTCAGGTTGTCTCGTTTGTTATGGGTATTGCTTTTCATCGGCGCCTTCTTGGTCCTTGGCGACGACCGCGCCGAGGCCGAAACAGGACTGGCTTCCTGGTACGGGCCAGGCTTCGACGGATCTTTGACGGCCAGTGGCGAGGTATTCGACCCTTCCGGCTTTACGGCGGCGCACAGGAGGTTGCCGTTCGGGACACAGTTGACGGTCAGGTACCGCGGCCGCTCCGCGCAGGTCACCGTCAACGACCGGGGTCCTTACTCGGGGGGGCGGGTTCTCGACCTCTCCCAGGGCGCTGCCGAGTACCTTGGCCTGACGGCAGCCGGCGTGGATCAGGTGAACTACACCGTGACGGGCAGGGGTGGTTACCGCGCCAACGCAACGGAGAGGGGCGGCTACCAAGCCAGGCCTTCGGCCGGCTACGGCACCAGTAGTTCGGCTGCACTTTCGAGCGATTCCAGAGGCCAGAGACACGCCTTCGGCCCGCCTCACAGGTACGCCTCCAGCCGGCCTGATACGGGTGGTGGGGACTACTATGTGGTGCGACCGGGAGATACCCTTTCTGGGATTGCGGCCGAGTTTGGCACCTCCGTACATTATCTCGCTTCAGCCAACGGCATACCGAACCCCGACATCATATCGGTCGGACAGAAGATCTACTACTGATCCGGGCCCCGCGGCGCCCATCTCTTGTAGACTAGGTGCGTGAGCGCAGGCGACGCATTGGTAGAGAACGGCACTGCCCCGACGTTCGGGTTGTGGTACGACTTCAGGCAGAAGTTGCCGCTCGGGGACTAC
>Ga0126314_10001163_pt1 | contig 12508 bp, 10 predicted proteins | sample Plot105B_FD_92535 | JGI IMG/M metagenome (GOLD analysis project Ga0126314, IMG submission 92535) | Serpentine soil microbial communities from UC McLaughlin Reserve, CA, USA - Plot105B | ecosystem: Environmental > Terrestrial > Soil > Grasslands | place: USA: UC McLaughlin Reserve, Lake County...
CATCGCCGGCTCCATGATCAGGCCGGCGACCTGGCCCTCGAGCTTGTCCAGCACCGAGGCAAGGGCATCCGCATCGTTGAACGGCACGGCGCGCGTCAGCTCCGTGATCGCCCGCGGATACCCTGCGCCGTAGGGGACGGAACGGGGATCGTCGCGCTCGCCGAGCGCCTCCAACTCGGGGTACACCGAGACCATCACCGCGTCGTGATGACCGTGGTAGGAGCCCTCGATCTTCAGGACCACATCGCGTCCGGTGGCTCCGCGCGCGAGATGCACGGCGTCCATCGTCGACTCGGTGCCGGAGTTGGTGAAGCGCCACTGCGGCAGGCCGAAGCGCCGCTGGAGCTCCTCGGCGACGACGATCGACCCATCGGTGGGCGCCGCGAAGTGAGTGCCGAGATCGACCCGCGCCTTCACGGCGGCACCCACCTTGGGATTCGCATGGCCGATGCACATCACGCCGAATCCGTTGTGGAAGTCCACGTATTCGTTGCCGTCGACGTCCCAGACGCGGGCGCCCTCGCCTCGCTCGATGTACGTGGGCCACGGGTCGTTCTGCTGGAAGGACGAGGGAACGCCGCCGGGCATGACCTTCAGGGCGCGCTCATAGCGCTCCGCGGACGCGTGGGTGCGTTCCCTGAACTTCGCCTGCTCGGACTCGGTGAGCTCAGCGACTCTCGTTGGGTCGATCACGCTGGCCGCTCCAGTGGTGCTCGTCTCCACCGCCATCGCGATGAGCCTAACCGCACTACCCCCGCTAAGGTGGACAAAGATGCGGCTCGAGGGGATACATCACGTCACCGCGATCACCGCTGAGGCGCAGCCGAACGTCGACTTCTACGCCGGCGTCCTCGGCCTGCGGATGGTGAAGAAGACCGTCAACCAGGACAACCCGACCGTCTACCACCTCTTCTACGCGGACGAGAAGGGCGATCCGGGCTCCGACATCACGTTCTTCGAGTATCCGGGCATCGACCCCGGCCGCGCCGGTGACGGGATGGTGCACCGCGTCGTGTGGCGGGTCGGGTCGAGCGACACGCTCGAGTTCTGGTCCCGCCGGCTCGCCGACAACGGCGTCAAGACCGAGGAGGTGGACGGCGATCGACTCCGCTTCTGGGACCCGGAGGGCCTCGAGCATGAGCTCCTGGTCCCCGACGTTCCCGATGCGCCGTTGACGGCCGAGCATGCCCTTCAGGGCTTCGACGGCGTCTGCGCCTACACAGCCGATCCCGACGCGAGCGCCTCGCTGCTGGAGGAGACGCTCGGCTTCGAGCGCCGCGACGATCTTCTGTGGGAGGCACGCGGGGACAACCGGGGGGGCTTTTACGCTTACCACGAGGCTCCAGGGCACCGGCCGGTGCAGGGCGCCGGCTCCGTCCACCACGTCGCCTGGGCGTCGCCGGCTGAGGAGCATGAGGCGTGGAGGGAGCGCGTGGTCGCCGCGGGGATGCGTGCGACGCCCGTTATCGACCGCTTCTACTTCCAGTCGGTGTACTTCCGGGAACCCAGCGGCGTCCTGTTCGAGCTGGCGACGCTCGGCGGGGCCGGGTTCGCGATCGACGAGTCCGTCGAGCACCTCGGCGAGAAGCTGTCGCTGCCGCCGTTCATCGAGCACCTGCGCTCGGAGATCGAGGCGACCGTCCGCCCGATCACGAACCCGCGCCAGATCGCCGCCTGACCGCCGGTCAGTCCTCTACGCCCGCCAGCTTTCGCAAGAGGCCCCGGAGCTGCTGGACCTCGCCCGAATCGAGGGGGGCGAGGATCTCCTTCGCCGTCTCGTTGGCGACGGCCTGAGCACGAGCGAGCATCCGCTTCCCCTCAGTCGTCAGATGGATCGCGTGCTTGCGGCGATCCCCAGGATGCGGCCGGCGCAGCGCGTATCCGAGCTCCTCGAGCTCGTCGACGATGGCCACCATCGAGCTTGGGTCGATGAGCGAACGCTCCGCGAGCTGCTGTTGAGTCAGTCCCTGCTCAGCGGCGATCAATCTCATGACGCCGAAATGGGGGGGACGCAGCCCGAGGTTCTCCAGCGCTTTGGCGAACATCGTCGCGGTCCGCCGCCCGTTCCACGAGAGAAGGAACCCGGGCGCGCTCGCGAGCGGCTCTGGAGGGGGACGGTCGAATCGCATTTGGACGGACGGCAAAGCCGCGATTAGTTTCGAGCCGCTCCCGGGTCAAAGAGGTTGTCGGCGCTTTTCACAGTGTGATCGTGGTCACGCGTTGACAAATCATCCTACGCAATGCCGATCATTTGTGATACATAAAGTTCAACATTTCAACGAGCTGCACGGAGGTACCGGTGTCGCACATAACCCGCTGGGTTCTCGCCCATAAGCGCATCGTCGTTCTCTTCTGGGTCGTCCTCACCGTCGTGGGGATCGCCACCGTGAACCAGGCGACGCAGGCGATGGATCAGAAGTTCTCGGTCCCAGGCAAGGAGGGATGGGAGACCAACGTAGCCATCACCGAGCACTTCCACGGTGCCGGGGGCGACACGGCACCCATCGTGCCCGTGGTCACACTGCCCCAGGGCAAGACGGTCGACTCCCCCGGCGTCGACACGCAGCTGGCCAGCCTCGACAAGAAGCTCGAGCAGGCGCTGCCGGGCGCGAGGATCGCCTCGTACGCCTCGACCGGCGACAGGGCGTTCGTCTCGCCCGACGACCGGACCACGTTCGCGATCATCTATCCGCAGCCCGACCCGGACGCGGCCTTCGGCGAGAACCTCGACGCCGCGAAGGATGCGCGAGACGCCACGAAGGACTTCACCGTCGCCGGCGCACCCGTTCACGTCAGCGGCTACGACGCGCTCTACAACGACTCGGGCAGCGACAGCGGGACCGGCGTGCTCCTCGAGTCCGTCCTCGGTGGCGTCGGCGCGCTGATCGTGCTCGCGTTCGTGTTCGCCTCGTTCCTGGCCCTTCTGCCGCTGGCGATGGCGATCGTCTCGATCATGACCACGTTCCTGCTGGTCTGGGGGCTCACGGCATTCACGGATGTCTCCCCGGTCGTGCAGTTCCTGATCGCCCTGGTCGGCCTTGGCGTCGCGATCGACTACTCGCTGCTCGTCGCGTCCCGGTGGCGCGAGGAGCGATCGCACGGCCGCACGGGTGACGAGGCCGTTCAGCGAGCTATGGAGACGGCGGGGCGGGCCGTGGTCTTCAGCGGAACCACCGTGGCGATCGGGCTTTTGGCCATGGTCGCGCTGCCGGTGCCGTTCCTGCGAAGCATGGGCTTCGGTGGGTTGCTGATCCCGCTGGTGAGCACGCTCGTGGCGATCACGCTGCTGCCGGTGATGCTTTCCAAGTTCGGACATCGGCTGGATTGGCCGCACAAGCGAACCGATGACCGTGCCAGTCGCGCGTGGACGCGCTGGGCGGAGTTGGTGGTCCGTCATCGCATCATTGCGGCCGGCTCCGCGGTCGCCATCCTGGCGGCGTTGATCATCGCGGCGACCAGCTTGACGCTTGGGGATGCGAGCCCCGACGCCATTGCCCAGCAGGGCGATGCGAAGGAGGGCCTCGTCGCGCTCGAGGACTCGGGGATCGGCTCGGGGGCGATCCTGCCGCACGAGATCCTGACTGAGGGCATCAACCCGAATCTGGTCGCCTCGGACGTACGCGAGGTACCGGGCGTTCACGGCGCGGTCGCGCCTGACTCGTCGCAGTGGCGAAGCGGTGGCGCGGCCGAGGTACTGGCCTTCCCGGTCGCCGACGACTCGACCTCGGAGGGCCGGACGGTGCTCGACCACGTGAGGAATGCGGCGCACGCCGCTGGGCCGGATGTGCGCATGGGCGGGCTGCCCGCGCAGAACGACGATTTCATCGACGCGGTCTACGGCAATTTCCCGCTGATGATCGCCCTGATCGCCATCGTCACGTTCATCCTGCTGGCAAGGGCGTTCCGCTCCCTGCTCCTGCCGCTGAAGGCGGTCATCCTGAACGTCGCGAGCGTCGCGGCAGCGTGGGGCGTCCTCGCCCTGATGTGGCAGCACGGTTATGGATCGGAGTTGCTGTGGGGCATTGACGCCACCGGATCCGTTCCGGCATGGATTCCGCTGATGGTGTTCGCGTTCCTCTTCGGCCTATCGATGGACTACGAGGTGTTCATCCTCAGCCGGATGCGGGAGGAGTACGACGCCTCCGGCGATACCCGCATGGCGGTGGTCCGCGGCATCGGTCGTACGGGCCGTCTGGTGACGAGCGCGGCGCTCATCCTGTTCCTCGCCTTCATCTCGCTCGCGTCAGGGCCTGGCACGGATCTGAAGATGTTCGCCACCGGCCTCGCCGCGGGCGTCCTGCTCGACGCCACCATCATCCGAGCGCTGCTCGTGCCCGCCGCCGTGTCGCTGTTCGGCCGCTGGAACTGGGTCCTGCCCAAGATGCCGGCGCGGCTCCTGCGGGTCGAGCCCTCCATCCCGCGAGGCGCCGCGACCGGCGAGGGCGAGGCGGGCTAGCGGCTAGGCGACGGTCCAGGTGTCGCCCGAGCGCAGGAGCCCGTCGAGCTCCTGCGCTCCAATCCCCTCGCGGGCCTCTTCGAGCTCTCGCCCCATCGCCTCACCGTAGAGGGGCCGCTCGGCGGCGCGGAAGACCCCGATCGGGGTCGGGCCGCTCGGCCGCGGGGCGAGGTGAGCGAGCGCAAATGCCTGGCTCGGGTTCGGGTCGTGCGCGTCGTGGACCAGCAGGGCGTCCTCACCGGCGTCCGCGACGTCCGCGATCTGCAGCGCGCCATCGTCCCCGCGGACGACGCCGCGTTCGCCGTCGGCGCCGAAGCGGATCGGCTTGCCGTGCTCCAGGCGGATCTGGTTTGCCTCCTTGCCCTTGGCCCGGACGGCGTCGAAGGCGCCATCGTTGAACACGTTGCAGTTCTGGTAGATCTCGATCAACGCCGAGCCCTCGTGTGCGGCCGCCGCGCGGAGCACGTCGGCCTCGTGCGCGCGGTCGGTGTCGACGGTGCGGGCGACGAAGCTCGCCTCGGCGCCGAGCGCCAGCGCGATCGGGTTGAACGGGTGGTCGAGCGAGCCGAACGGCGTCGACTTCGTGACCTTGCCCTCCTCGCTCGTCGGCGAGTACTGGCCCTTGGTGAGCCCGTAGATCTGATTGTTGAAGAGGAGGATCTTGATCGGCACGTTGCGGCGCAGGGCGTGGATCAGGTGGTTGCCTCCGATTGAGAGCGCGTCGCCGTCGCCGCTCACCACCCAGATCGAGAGATCGGGGCGCGCCAACGCCAATCCGGTGGCGAGTGCGGGCGCGCGGCCATGGATGCCGTGCACGCCGTAGGTGTTCATGTAGTAGGCGAAGCGGCCCGCGCAGCCGATGCCGGCGACGAACACGATCCGCTCCGGCGGCAGGCCGAGCTCAGGCAGGAACTGCTGAACGGTCGCGAGGATCGCGTAGTCGCCGCAGCCGGGGCACCAGCGCGTCTCCTGGTCGGAGGCGAAGTCCTTCTTGGTCAGGCCGAGGGGTCCGGTGCCGTTGCCGTTGGTCCCGGTCATAGCCGCTCCGTGATCACCTCGTCGAGCTCCTCGGCGAAGATCGGCAGCCCCTGGACCTTCGAGTAGCTCTCGGCGTCGACGAGGAATTCGCCCCGGATGATGTGCGCGAGCTGACCTGTGTTGGTCTCCGGGATAAGGACCTTTTTGTAGGAGCGGACGACCTCGCCCGTGTTCCGCGGAAGGGGATTCAGGTGATGGAGGTGCGCTCGCGCGACGCTCTTGCCGCGGAGCCTGACCCGGCGGACCCCACCCTTGATGGCCCCGTAGGTGGATCCCCAGCCGAGCACGAGCATGTCGGCTCCGTCGGGGTCGTCGACCTCGAGCTCGCCCACGTCGTCGGCGATGCCGGCCACCTTCTCCGCGCGCAGCCGCGTCATCGTCGCGTGGTTCTCGGGCTCGTAGCTGATGTGCCCGGTGCCCGCTTCCTTCTCGAGGCCGCCGATCACGTGCTGAAGGCCCTCCGTGCCGGGCACCGCCCACGGACGCGCGAGGCGGTCGTCCCGCAGGTACGGCCAGAACTCGCCGTCGCGGTTGGGCGCGGTGGCGAAGCGCGGGTCGATCTCCGGCAGGTCGGCCGCGCTCGGGAGCTTCCATGGCTCGGAGGAGTTGGCCAGGAAGGTGTCGCTGAGCAGGATCACCGGCGTCCGGTACGTGATTGCGATCCGGCTCGCCTCCAGGACGGCCTCGAAGCACTGCGCCGGAGTCGACGCCGCGATCACCGGCAGCGGTGATTCGCCATGGCGCCCGTGGATCGCCATCAGCAGGTCCGCCGCCTCGGTCTTGGTGGGCATTCCGGTCGAGGGACCCGCGCGCTGGACGTCGATGACGAGCATCGGCAGTTCCAGGGCGACCGCCAGGCCGATCGTCTCGGCCTTCAGGTCCATGCCGGGGCCGCTCGAGGCGGTGACGCCGAGGTGGCCGCCGAACGCGGCGCCGAGCGCCATGTTCGCGGCGGCGATCTCGTCCTCGGCCTGGACGGTCCGAACCCCGAAGCGCTTGTGGCGCGAGAGCTCGTGGAGGAGCTCCGAAGCGGGCGTGATCGGGTAGCTCGCGAGGAAGAGCGGGAGCTCGCTGCGAACGCTCGCCGCGATCAGACCCATGGCCGTGGCCGTCGTGCCGTTGACGCTTCGATACGTGCCGGGCTCGGCCGGCGCCGCCTTGACCTCGTAGTGGACGTGAAGCAGCTCCGCCGTCTCGCCGAAGTTGTAGCCAGCCCTGAAGGCGGCCAGGTTGGCCCGCATCACCGGCTCGGACTTGCCGAACTTATCCTCGATCCACTCGGCGGTCACATCCGTCGGGCGGCTGTACATCCAGGACACGAGGCCGAGCGCGAAGAAGTTCTTCGACCGGGCGGCGTCGCGCGCGGTGATGCCGTCGATGCCCTCGGTGGCCCGCACGGTCATCGACGTCATCGGGACGCGGAAGACCCGGTAGTCGTCGAGGGCTCCGTCCTCCAGTGGGTTGGACTCGTACGCGGCCTTGCGCAGGTTGTGGTCGCCGAAGCCGTCCTCGTTCGCAATCACGATTCCACCGCGCTCGAGCTCGGGGAGGTTGGCCTTGAGCGCTGCGGGGTTCATCGCCACGAGCACGTTTGGCTGGCCGCCGGGGGTGAGGATGTCACGCGAGGCGAAGTGAATCTGGAACGCCGAGACGCCGGCGAGGGTGCCTGCGGGCGCGCGGATCTCGGCGGGAAAGTCCGGCAGGGTGACGAGGTCGTTGCCGATCAGCGCCGTCGCGGCGGCGAATCGGTTGCCCGCCAGCTGTATCCCGTCGCCCGAATCCCCTGCGAACCGGACGACGACGCGTTCTTTCTCTTCTACGGGTACTGCCTTGGTCACGCCTCTAGCGCCTTCTGCGCCATCGCAATCGATTGTAGGGGGCGAGTCGGCCGGGCCCGCGGAGTCCATCCACCCGATGTGCGAACATCTGTTCGTGCGCTGGGAGAATCTCGAGGTCGGAAAGGAGGAGGCCGAGGCGCGGTTGCCCGGCTTCCGCGAGCCCGCGGTAGTGCGGACCTTCGACGCCCCTGAGGCACTCGGCATTCGCTTCTACGAGGTGCAGGCGCGATCGGCGCTGAACCACGTGCCGAAGCGTTCGCGGATGCCGTTCCGGTGGACCATAAATCCATTCCGGGGTTGCACCCATGCGTGCGCCTACTGCTTCGCCCGGCCCACGCACACCTATCTCGACCTGAACGCCCGCGAGGACTTCGAGCGCGAGATCGTCGTCAAGGTGAACGTCCCGGAGCTTCTGCGTGTGGAGCTGGCGCGGCCGTCGTGGAAGGGCGAGCACGTCGCGCTGGGCACCAACACCGACCCGTACCAGTGGGTCGAGGGTCGCTACAAGCTCATGCGCGGGATCTGGGAGGCGATGCGCGACTTCGCCAATCCCTGCTCGGTGCTGACGAAGTCGCCGCTCCTGCTGCGCGATCTCGACCTGATGAAGGACGTCGCGAAGCGCACGGACTTCACGGCCAACCTCTCGATCCCCACGCTCGACGAGAAGGCGTGGCGAGACACCGAGCCGCGCACGCCCCACCCGCGCAAGCGGATCGAGGCGGTGGCCGAACTCAAGCGGGCCGGCATCCGCACCGGCGTTCTGATCGCGCCGCTGATCCCGGGCGTCAACGACTCGCCGGAGCAGGTCGAGCCGCTGCTCGAGCTGCTCGACGAGGCGGGGCCGGACTCGATCGGCGGCATCGGGCTTCACCTCCGCGGCGAGGTGCGCGATATCTGGTTCGACTGGCTTCGCGAGCGGCGTCCCGACCTCCTGCCGCGCTACGAGGAGTTGTACGAGCGCGGGGCCTACATGCGCAAGGAGGAGGCGAGCCGGCTGGCCGCGATGGTTCGCCGGCCTGGCCGAACCGGTCCACGCCGTGGCATCGTGAAGAAGGACGACGGTCCCGTGGAGCCGGAGGTCAGCCCGCCGCGGGAGAGGGAGCAGCCGAGCCTCTTCTGAGGGTTGCCGCGACGCCGATCGTGGCGATGGCAAACGCCGCGCCCAGCCAGAATGCGGCCGAATAGCCGCCCAGGGAGGCGGCGAGGCCCGTCAGCGGCCCGCCGATCAAAAACCCGATGTCGAAGAATGCCGTGAAGGTACCCAGGGCGGCGCCTCGGCGTGAGTCTGCGACGCCGTTGACGACGACGAGCGAGAGCGACGGGTAGATCAGCGCGAACGCCAAGCCCATGCAGACCGCGCCCGCGAGGGCGACGGCGAGCGAACCCGCGAGTGCGATCAGAGCGAGGCCGACGGCCGAGACGGCCGCGGCGCCCGTCGCGCACCGGACGGGACCGATGCGGTCCGGCAGGTCACCGCCCGCCAGGCGGGTCACAACGACCGTGACCGCGAATGCGGCGAAGGCGGTGGGGCCGTGCCCGATGCCCCTGGAGTTCAGCGTCAGCACGATGAACGACGCCATTGCGGCGTAGCCGACCGTAGCCATCGCGAGCACGAGGCCCGGATGAACCGATTCACGCACGATCAGCGAGCCGCGGCGAGCTTGCCCGGTCGGGCGAAACGGGTCGGGAACGGCCAGCGCCACGATGGCCCCGACGAACGGCGAGATCGCGCAGAAGGCCCACACGGCGTCGAAGCGAGCGGCGTGCAGCAGGGCGGACCCGATCAGTGGTCCCGAGCTCAGGCCGCCCCAGACGGCCAGGCCGTAGAGCCCGATCACCCGTGCGCGCCTCTCGCGCGGCGCAAGGTCGACGACCCAGGTCGCCCCTGCAGTGAACACCGTCCCCTCGCCGGCCCCGAGCACCAGGCGGGCGACGATCAAGCCCGGAAGCCCTGCGTGGATGAAGTGGAGCACGCCCGCGGCCGCCGCGAGGAGAGCGCCAACGGCCACCACCGGCCGCCGGCCGCGGGAGTCCGCGTAATGGCCGGCGATCGGCCGCGCCGCGAGCGAGGTGAAGCCGAATGCGCCGATCGTGAAGCCCACGGCGAGGCTGCCGTAATCGAGTGGCCCCTTGATGTAGTGAGGGAGCACGGGCAGGTAAGCGCCCACCGCAATGAGGCTCAGGAAGGTGGCGGCGAAGATGCCCGCGAATGCGCCGAAGGGCGAGCGGCGCACGGCTACCCGGAGCCGTCGCCGCGCAGCTCGGCGCGCTTGATCTTCCCGCTGGCCGTCTTGGGAAGCTCGTCGGCGAACTCGACGATCCGCGGGTACTTGTACGGGGCGGTGACACGCTTGACGTGGTCCTGAAGCTGCTCGGCCAGATCGGGCGACGGGTCTCCCTCCCGAAGCACGACGATCGCCCGGACCACCGAGCCCCGTTCGGGATCAGGCGCCGGGACCGCTGCCGCCTCTGCCACCGCCGGATGGCTCACGAGCGCGGACTCGACCTCGTACGGCCCGATCCGGTATCCGGCCGAGACGATGATGTCGTCGCCGCGGCCCTCGAACCAAAGCGTTCCGTCGTCGTCCTCGCGCACGTAGTCGCCGGTCGACCACCACTCGCCGTCGATCAACTCTGGACCGCCATTGGCATTCAGGTAGCCGGCGAAGAACGTCGGACAGGTCGACGCCTGCAGCTGGAGCTCGCCGTTCAGGATGCGCAGCTCGATCCCGGGGAGAGGCCTGCCCATCGATCCCGGCTTCACGGTGTCGCCGGGCTGGATCCCGGTGAGCGCGCCTGTCTCGGTCTGGCCGTAGCCGTCGCAGATCTCGAGCCCCGCCCGCTCACGGAACTCGTCGATGACCTCCGGGTTGAGCGCCTCACCGGCCGAGACCGCGCGCCGTATGGAGGGCAACGGCCGGACGCCCGCTCGCTTGGCGATCATCCGGTACTCGGTCGGCGCCTGGCAGAGGACGTTGACGCGCTCACGCTCGATCAGCTCGAGGCGCTCGGACGGGTCGAAGCGCCCGTCGTGAAGCAGGGCGGCGGCGCCCGTGAGCCACGGTGCGACGAACGAGTTGCGCGACGATTTCGACCAACCGGTCCCCGCCGTGCACCAGGCGAGCTCGCCCTCCTGCGCCCCAACCCAGTGCACGGCCTGGGTCCGCTGTCCCGGCAGGTAGCGCTGCGCGTGGAGCGCGCCACGAGGCTCGCCGGTCGTCCCCGACGTGAAGATGACGAGCGCTCCGTCGTCTGGATCGAGGTCGGCCACCTCGGCCGGTGGCTCCTGAGGCCGCTCCTCGTCCATCACCGCGGCCACGTCCTCCATCGTCATGAACGGCACACCGTCCGGCAGCTCACCGAGCGGCTTGTCCTCGCCGACGCACAGGACCGGATTGGCCTCCCGGATTCGGGTCTCCAGGTCGTGGCGGCGAAGCTGGGTGTTGCACGGCATCGCGATCGCGCCCATCCGCCAGCAGGCGAGCATGGCGAGCACCCATTCGATCCGGCTGCCCACGAGAGTCATCACGACGTCCCCGCGCCCAACGTCGCGCCCGGCGAACGCCCCCGACAGCCCGGCCGAGCGGGCGATCAGCTCGCCAAAATGCCACACCCGCCGCTCGCCACGGCCATCGATCGTGACGAGCGCGGGCTTGGAGGCCGGGTAGCGCTCCAGGACGTCCTCGATGAAGTTCACGGCCGCGTAGTCTGGCGTCCGCGTGGCCCGGAGGACCCGGAAGCGCTCAGCGGACCAGCTCGGTGCCGTCGTAGAGCTTCTTGACCCGCACCGTGCCGTCCGGCGCGGCGTCGAGGCAGAGCTCGCACAGCACGCACTCGTCGAGGTTCGAGCGCACGATCGCAACGTGCCCGTCCTCCTCGGCGAAGATGTCGACCGGGCATACCTCCTCGAGCTTTTTCGCGAGCTCGGCGTCGCCCGCGATCGAATCGTCGACCTCGACCTCGATGAACACGGCGTCAAGCTGCTTCTCGCCGGCTTCCATCAGACCCTTGCTCCGAGCTTGTCCTTGACCGCGTCCGGGATCTCGTCGATGCGCTCCACCACCGGGATGCCGGCCGCCTCGAGGCGGGCGATCTTCTCGGTCGCCGTGTCCTCCTTGCCCTCGACGATCGTGCCGGCGTGGCCGAAGCTCATTCCCTTCATCTCTTCGGAGTCCATGAAGCGCCCCGCCATGAAGGCGACGATCGGAAGCCGGGAATCGTTCTCCGCCACCCACTCCGAGAGCTGTGCCTCCATGCGCCCCCCGGGCTCGGTGTAGATGACGATGCCCTCCGTCTGCTCATCGGCTTCGAAGAGCGGCATGAGCTCCGCATACGTGGAGCCGATGATCGCGTCCCCGCCGATCGAGACCGCTGTGGACTGGCCCAGGCCGGAGGCGGTGAGCGTCGACGAGATCTCGGTCGTCATTCCGCCGCTTCGCGACATGACGCCGATCGTCCCCGGGGTATAGGCCTTAGCCGCGTCCTTGGCCGGCCCGCCGATGCCGCCCATCTTGCATACCTCCGGGACGATCACTCCCAGGCAGTTCGGCCCGATGATGTGGGCGTCGTGGCGATCGGCCAGCTCGACCATCTCGGCGACGTCGCGGCGCGGGATGCGCTCGGTCACGATCACGATGAGCTTGATGCCGCGGACGACCGCCTCGAACACGGCGTCCTTGGTGAACGCGGGGGGGACGGTGACCACCGAGCCATCGGGCACGTAGCCGAGAGCCTCCGTCACCTGCTCGACCGTGTCGAACACCGGCACCCCGTGGACCTCCCGGCCCTTACGGCCCGGCGTGACCCCGCCGACCACCTTGGAGCCGTAATCGAGGCACTCGCGGGTCAGGTTCACGGCCTCGCGCCCGGTGATGCCCTGGACGATGAACGTGAAGTCCTCGCTCAGCAGGATGCTCATGTGCCGGTCTCCGTGACCCGAGGCGGCTCGGCTTCCTCGCCGGCGGGGGTGGCCGCCACATCGCCGACCCTGCCGTCGCCGGCCCCGTTCTGGCCCTGGATCTTCGCCACGGCCCGGCCCGCCGCCTCCCACATGCTTACCGAGCGGTCGCAGTACTCGACGCCGTAGCGATCGAGGATCTTGAGGCCCTCCTCCTCCCAGGCGCCGGGGATGCGGAAGATTGCGATGGTCTCGGCTGGGTCCTTGCCCAGCTCCAGG
>Ga0126314_10001164_pt1 | contig 12508 bp, 10 predicted proteins | sample Plot105B_FD_92535 | JGI IMG/M metagenome (GOLD analysis project Ga0126314, IMG submission 92535) | Serpentine soil microbial communities from UC McLaughlin Reserve, CA, USA - Plot105B | ecosystem: Environmental > Terrestrial > Soil > Grasslands | place: USA: UC McLaughlin Reserve, Lake County...
AAACGTGCTACAGGTAGCGTAATTGAGGCGACGCTGGATAAGGGACGTGGTATCGTTACTACTGTTCTTGTTCAGGCTGGTACGCTGAAAATTGGTGATCCTATTCTTGCGGGAAGTTATAGCGGCCGTGTTAAGGCGCTGTTTAACGAACGCGGACAGAAAGTAGATAAGGCTGGCCCGTCGGTACCTGTACAGGTATTGGGTATGCAGGGTGCGCCTACTGCCGGTGACAGGTTTAACGCACTGGAAAGTGAAGTTGAAGCGAGAGAGATTGCCAATAAGCGTTTGCAACTCATGCGTGAGCAGGGTCTGCGTACGCAAAAACACATTACCCTGGATGAGATCGGACGTCGTCTGGCGATCGGTAACTTTAAGGAACTTAACCTGATCATCAAAGGTGACGTGGATGGTTCTATTGAGGCCCTGTCTGATTCATTACTGAAACTATCGACTCCTGAGATCCAGATCAATGTGATTAGCAAGGCTGTGGGTCAGATCTCTGAATCTGATGTATTGCTGGCTTCTGCTTCTGATGCGATCATCGTCGGGTTCCAGGTACGTCCTTCGCCGGGTGCACGTAAGCTTGCTGAAGCGGAACAAATCGATATCCGTTTGTACTCGATCATCTATGATGCGATCAATGAGATCAAAGCGGCGATGGAAGGTATGCTTGCTCCTGAGTTTGAAGAGAAGATTACTGCGAATGTGGAGATCAGAGAGACCTTCAAAATCACGAAAGTGGGTACGATTGCAGGATGTATGGTGCTTGACGGAACGATCACGCGTAACAGTAAGATCCGTATCGTTAGAGATGGTGTGGTGATCTACACCGGAGAGCTGGCTTCACTGAAACGTTATAAAGATGACGTGAAAGAGGTTGCAAGAGGATACGAGTGCGGATTGAACATTCAGAACTTCAACAACATTGAGGTTGGTGATATTGTTGAGGCTTACGAGCAGGTTGAGGTTAAGAGAAAGTTGTAATTAAAATTTTAAATAAAACTATAGAGAGTGCCCATAAAGCACTCTCTTTTTAGTAAAAGAGCATTTGCTATTTTAGCAGGTCCAATTGCATAATACTGGAATGATAATTATTTGCAACGGGCTTCTAGGGCTTTAAGAATGGAATCGATTCTATTGAAGTAGGTATGATTTGCGAGAATATTTGCCTGCATCTTCTTGACCATTTTAAATCGTTCCGTTAGGTTTTTGCGATAATAATCTAAAAGATCTATAAATTCGTCTTTCGAAGTTGCGATTACCAGTTCATCTTCATTAAAATACTTTTTTGCGAGAACGTTATCACAAATTTGGAATCCACCCATAATTGATGAGCTGAAAACACGCTCATTAACTAATATGTTGTGTTTTATCTGAGCTTCGGTATGGATATTTGGTGAGATTATACACTTCTGGTAAAGACCTTGGATATAGATGTCTTCTGGCGTTATCATGTTCTTTTCTGTGTGTTCAATGTAATTTTGAGAAACTTCTTTTAGAGGTAAAATAAATGAGTTATATGCTTCTAATCTATGACTGGTATTACCGATCCAGAGAAAGTCAGTATCAGGCTGCAAAATTGGTTCTATGTATTGGTTTTTATCTGCGCAATGAAGTAATTGAATAAAACCAACTCCGAGCTCTCTCTCATAACCTCCAAAAAATTTCTCGTTGATGAGATCGTCATGTTGCGACCAGACCAAAATGTTATTCCTAGAGCTGTATTTCCTCAGTACAGCTTTTGTAGGTTCCGACAGGTTATCAATTTGTTCTTCATAATAACAAGGTGAAAAAAATTCGCCCCATAGCACCAATGCTGAGTTTTTTAGAAGATCCACCGGCAGATATGAAATGGCACTTACTGAAGCAAAAATAATATCAGGTTTATATGTGACCAAATTAATTTTTTCCCATGGAGGAAGCCACTGAGAGAGTTTTTTTGTGTCAAATATTGTAAATTGATCGCCGCGAGCTTGAAAGGCATTTCTAAAACCACTGGCTACAGTCCTGTTTGCATAAGTGTACTTGTTGTTAACGTCGTATATATAGGCAATCTTTAACATATGTGTTATTTCTAATTTTTGTATCTGCCGAAATTTTTTATGGAAAGTTTAAGTGCCTTTCGAAATTGAGAACCGCTCATAAAAGACCATTTGAAAAGATTTCTATTCATTAATAAAATAAGGGCGTTCATTTTGGCTCCTTTTGTAATGATTATATTCGCCCAAAATTGAAATAATTTTTTTTCAAACGCTTCACGTGGATATTTACATAAACGTATATTAGCCATTTTGAGTGTACGGAAAAGGTACAGATAATCAGAAAATTTAAATGAATTGAAGTCCCATACCGAAATACTGAATAGGATGTCAGCTAAACCGGCGTTATCTGAGACAATATTCAGATAAGTCAATTGATTCGATTTTATTCTACGAACATTTCGATCACCAAGATCGGATTGCAATTTCGAGGTATTATTGTGGTGAATCCTATATTCCACTAAGACGGTATCAAGATTGTCTATTGGGTATTTTTCAGCTATTCGTGTGAATAATTCATAATCTTCAGCGGGAGCATAATCCCGGTAGCCGCCTAATTCCTTTACTATCAATGCCCTAAACATTACAGTGGAGTTAACAAACGTATTTAGAAAAAGCATTTGCATCTTGACCTCTTCCTGGCCGTGGGGCATAGTGAAGAGGTTACTTGGAATTTGCTTTCCATCGTGATCCACTGCAATTGCATGTCCTCCACAAAGAACGACTTCCGGGTACTGAAGTAAAAAATTATATTGCAGTTCAAGTCTGTTTTTAACGGCTACATCGTCGCTATCGAGTATTGCTATATATTCACCAAGTGCTTCTTTTAATCCTTTGTTTCTTGTATAAACCAGCCCCCGGTTCTTATCGTTTTCGATTATTCTGATTCTGGAATCATCAAACTTCTTCGCGATTTCAACAGTTTTGTCAGAACTGCCATCATTTATAATCAGTAGTTCGAAGTCAGTAAATGTTTGGTCTACAATGCTTTTAATAGATTTTTCAATAAAGTTTTCCGCATTGTACGCAGCCATTAAAACTGTGATTTTAGGTGTCATGTGCTAAGCAGCTTTTTATAAGAATTATCGAATTCACTATTATTATTTGTGAGCTTTTTCATGGTTTTGAAGGCGCTGTTACTAAATGTTTCTAAAGCTTGTCTATTCTCGCAGAAAAATTCGATGTTCTCCTTAAATACCAGGGCAAGGGCATCCTCATCTATAAGATTTGGGACTATAAGACCATTTTGTTGTTCAATTGAGAGGTAAGTGGAAAGTTCGCCGACATTGGTCACTATGGGGACAACACCGTATTTCATGCCTTCAAATACGACTAACCCCCAACTTTCACGGTATGAACTCAGCATTAGCAAATGCGCTTTCGCATAGTGACTCGTTAAAACTGCCTGGTCATGTACCTCGCCAACGATCTCCGTATTTGGTGGCACACTGATCTCATTGCGATCAAAATCGCCAATCATTTGAAACTCGGTCTGCAAGTTTGACTCATAGCATAATTTTGCAGTTTTGATAAACACATCGGGTCTTTTTTCCGGACTGTTTCTCGATACAAAAAGAACTTTTAGAACACCATTATAGTTTTTTTTGGGAAGGTCATTATTGAATGCTATCTTATTGTGGATTACTTGTAGTCTTCCAAGGAAGTGTTCGGGAATTTCTTTTGCTTTGTATAGCTCTTCGAACTGGTGTACAATTGATTTTGCAACAAGAATGCGCTTTTCGATTCTGGTTACATACGGAAGACTATAAAATTCTATTCCATCTCCATCGTCGGTAAAATTGTGAATCAAATCAATTACTCTGACGTGTGGGTCCAGAAACGGGATAAGATCATACATGAATCTGCTGCCCCAGCCAAAGACAACAGGTTCAGGCTGAGCATTTATCGTCCTGGCCAACCTTTTATGCAAGTGTGCTTTATAATTTTTCTTTTCAGCCCATCTGCCCAGTTCTACGACTTCTGCTGCAGATTCAAATTCCTTACGGAAACCTTCGCTTTTTGAACGCTCAGTTATCAGACATAGAGGATTCCGGTCTTTAAACAAATTTAAAATGTCTATGTGTACCCGCTCTGCGCCCCCAAAGGACCAGGAAGGAAAGAAAAAAAACAGGTTTCTATTTTGCCCTAGTGCATTTTTGATTTTTGGGTATTGGAATAAAGCAGCGAGGTTTGATATTGTTCTTGTGATTTTGAAAGACATGGTTTAATTTATTTTTTGACTTCTCGCTAATTGTTCATGAATGCTTTGATGCGGGTGGAAATAGGATCTGAATTTGTCCAACATGGCAGTAAATGAAAAAGCGTATCTTTTGCCTTGGTCCGTTTGTCTTTGTTTGCAAAAAGCAGCGCGTAACGCAGGCAGGATATGATGAAGAGATACACCCAGATATCTGGTCTGTTTTTGGCATCTATATAAGCTTTCATTGCAGCATAATACTTTCTTAAAATGAAACGCGAGTCTTCAAAACCTTTTTGCAGTTTTTGACGCCTGAATTGTCTGTCTAGCTTATGAGCGGGTATAAAGTGTTTGTAAATAAGTGAATCATCATAATATAGCTGATGCCCTTTTAATAACAGCCTGAGGCAGTATTCAGAGTCTTCGGCGGAGAGTATATTCTTGGAGGATTCCAGAAGCAGTGAAGGTTGGCTTTCGTACATCCGGGTATATAACGTACGTCTGGTGGCTAATCCTGCACCCCATAATATTTTGCCGCGCTTTAATTTGCCTGAACCGGAGCTTTGCGGACCTACAGCATAAGCATAGCCGTAATTATCAAACCAATCGGGAAGATCAATGCCATTTGTTTCAGGAATTCCTAATCCTCCGACAGCGGCAATTTCAGGGTGTTGATTTAATTTGGAGAATACGATGCTTACATAGTTAGGAGACAGCCAATTGTCATCGTCACAGATAACTATATATTCGTATTTGGCATTTTTAATTGCCTTTTGCAGTGCATGGAGTTTCCCTGGTTTGGATTCTTTAATGACGTTAAAGCCGACGGTTCTTTTGCTGTATTTTGTCCACTCATTTTCTGAAAAGTCTGCTGAATTATCTACTGAACCATTATCTGCTATGATTACTTCCCAATCCATATGGGCTGGTACATCTTGATTGGCAACATGCTCGATGGTCTTACCAAGGCGATCGATTCCATTGTACGTGCAGATGATGATGGTTACTCCAATATTCATATGCCGGCTCTAATCTTTATGGTGCAACATAAATTTTTTGATTTGTGTGGTAAGATGATCAGGTTTAAATAAAGACGGCAACAAATAAGACAGAATTGTGGTCTGTTTGACCTTATTTTTTATGCTGGAAGCAAATAGGGCTCTGAAAGGCGTAATCAGCGTTAACCTGATAAGGTTGTATAAACTAACATTGTCTTCTAACCCGAACTTAATGGCTAGGTAGTATTTTTCAAGGATGAGACCGGCATTACTGAAATTTCTAAAAAGACCTTCTCTGTATTCAGACGTAAGTCTTTCTGCTGGTATGAAATGCTTTAGAGACAACCGGGTGTCATAATGTAGCCGGTAGCCCATGAGAATTAGTCTCAGGCAATATTCGGTATCTTCTGCGCTCAAGATTTTTTTGTCAGTTTTATTGATGAGTAACGAAGGAAAGTCGTTATATGCAGTTTTGTAAAGAGAAGTCCTGGAGCTGAGCCCCGCTCCCCAAATGTGACCTCTTGAAGTAATGTCTCCGGTGTGCTCAGTTTGCCTGCCCACTGCGTAGCCTGCTTTCACATTTTCAAACCAATCAGGAAAATCAAGGCCTGGTTCTGTTACAGCAGTTGTTTGACCTCCTACAGCTCCTATGTCTGGATTATTTTCCAAAATTTCAAATGCAACTGACAAGTAATCGTGCGCCAGCCAATTGTCATCATCACAAACAATAAAATACTCATACTTTGCCAAAGCAATCCCTTTTTGAAAAGCAAATAATTTTCCTGGTTTGTTTTCATTTACAATTGTTAGTGGAACGTGGCTGATGGTGTGATTTTTCCATTCATTTACCGCAACGCCAGAGGTATTGTCTTTTGAGCCGTTGTCAACAATAACGATTTCCCAGTTTAAGGTTTCAGGGACATTTTGTAAAGCCAAATGATTTAAGGTTTCAGCAATTTTTGTTACTCCATTGAATGTACAAATAATTATAGTAATCCCTTTTTTCATTGTTCCTGCCACTTTCTGCTATTAACTAAATGTTTGTAATTCTATGAGTTTATTGTATAGTCCTTTGAGATTAACCAGTTCCTGATGAGTACCTGTTTCAATAATCTCACCTTTATCTATAACGACTATAAAATCAGCATCCTGTATTGTACTCAGTCTGTGTGCGATTACAATCGAAGTACGGTTCCTCATCAATTTATTCAAAGCGTCCTGAACCAGTTTTTCGGATTCCGTGTCTAGTGCGGAAGTTGCTTCATCCAGTAACATAATAGGGGGGTTGGCCAGCACTGCTCTGGCGATGCAAATGCGTTGTTTTTGCCCGCCTGAAAGCCTGTTTCCCCGATCACCGACGAAGGTTTGATATCCGTTTTCGGTATGTAAGATGAATTCGTGTGCATTTGCAATCCTGGCTGCCGCGATTACCTCTTCTTCTGAAGCGTCTGGCTTTGCAAATGCAATGTTGTTAAAAATGGTGTCATTGAACAAAATTGAATCTTGATTTACTAACCCCATTTGGGACCGGATGCTTTCTATCTCAAGGTCTTTATAATCAAGACCATCAATCTGAATGTTCCCTGTTTTTGGGTCATGAAAGCGGGGTATCAGGTCCATTAGGGTACTCTTCCCGCCACCCGAGGGGCCGACAAGGGCTACTATTGTCCCCTTCTTTATGCGAAGGTTGATGTTTTTGAGAACATCTTTATTGCCATAGCTAAAAGATACATTGTTGAAAATAATGTCCTGGCGAAATTCATGGATAGGTATTGCATCAGGCGCGCTCAAAATCTCGGGTTTGGTATCAATCAGCTCAAGCACTCGCTGTCCTGCAGCTATTCCAGAGTAGATGCCACTAAAAGAGTCAGTTAGCGCTTTCGCCGGTCTCATCACCTGCGAAAAGATGGCAATGTAGGAAATGAACTGACCGGCAGACAGCGCGCCTGGTTCTTTACTGATGATCAATGAACCGCCATACCATACAATAAATGACACCATTAAAATACCGAGAAATTCTGAAACCGGCGAACCCAGTTGTTGCCGCCTTATCATTTTGCGGTTTAAATTTGAGTAAAAAACGTTTTCACTATGAAACCGTTCTTTGGTCCGTTCTGTAGCATTAAAGGCTTTAATAATCTTTATTCCACCTAAAGCTTCATCCAAAAAGCCTATCATTTTTGCAAAGGATTCATGGGCTTCTGTTGCCTGCTGTTTCAGTCTTTTAACAATTTTACTAATTATAAAGGCTGAAATTGGAATTACCATTAGTGAAAATAATGTTAACTTAACAGAGATGGTGAGTAATGCGAACACATAGAAGATAAGTGTTAAAGGCTCTTTGAAGATTACCTGCAGGGTATTGGTAACGGTGAACTGAACAACTTGAACATCAGACGCCACTTTTGAAATGATATCTCCTTTACGTTCGTTGTTAAAGAAGCCAACATGCATGTTCATAACATTATTGAACACAGTTTTACGCATATTCAGCAAGGTATGGACCCTTAAATCTTCCATGAAACGCTGAGAAAAATACTTGAATATATTCGATAAAAAAACAGATGTTACTATGATGACGCAGATATATGTCAATGTTTTTATGTGTCCGTTTTCAACCATAGATGAATTCACAAATGCTCTGAAATGTCCGGTTATATCTAACGTTGAGGTTGCTGATTGAGACAAAGCTTTATCATTTAGCGGGCCGTCAGCATTGAGCGTTTCAAAAAGCGGGGCTAACAATGTAAGGTTCAATACTCCGAATAACACAGCTAATAAGGTTGTAATTATATAAGGAATGGCGAATTTTTCTATTGGCCTGGCAAATGATAATAGTCTGAAATAGATTTTCATTCAATTGATTAAATGTGTAAAAATATGTTTTTAACTCTGAATATCAATATTACACCTGATTACATCCATCCTGAGTATATGTAAGCTTCTGAGCCAAAGTACTTCTGTAAATTTGATCGTTAGGTCCTCTATTGTCTCTGTTGCTTTCACGATGATAAATGTGATAGGCAAGAGCAGACATTTTTAGTCTTTTAGATTTAATTCCTGCATGGATCAGCCGGGCACCAAATTCATAGTCTTCACCTCCCCATCCTTCGAATCTATTGTCATACCCATTTATCTTCATAAAATCCTTTTTCCAAAATGCAATGTTACAGGCTTTAATATGAAAGGGGTTTGAAGGAAGAAGAGTAAATAACCTGCTCAAAAAAGGAATTCTGATAGCATTAAATCTGTTATATAAGCTTTTTGAAAAAATTGAATAAGTTAATTTTTTTTTGCTTAAAACATTTGAAACCTGACTTTGGATAATCATGGACCTGCTGCCCTGCACAAAATAACCTGCCCTGGAAGCGTCGATATGGTCAGCGATAAATTCAGGGTGGAGGATGATGTCCCCATCAATTTCGACAATATATTCGGAGTTGATTGTCTTTACTGCCTTATTTAGGATCTTACTTTTTCTAAAACCCTTGTCTTCATGCCAAACGTGCCTAACAGGCATATCAGATTCTTTTTGAAATTTTTGTATCAGGCCTTTGGTTTCGGATCCTGATCCATCGTCTGCAATAACAATCTCATCTGGCATTATGGTTTGTTTACTGACGCTTAACAAGACCAGTTCAAGTGCCTGGGGCCAATTGTAAGTGGAAATTAATAGGGCAACAGATGTAGTTTTTATTTGCATCAGGTACAGCTGAGATCAGGTAATCGGCAAATTTACATCTTTAATTTTTGTTAGGGAATATTTATTCTGCTTCTTTGCAGCAAAGGATGCAATAATGAATACGAAGGGACAGCTTTCAGAATCCGTAAAAGGTGGTGATTTTCTTGCGTTAGCGAGGGCACTGACGTTAGTGGAAAATGATCTTGAGGGAAGCAGGGAACTGTTGACAGATATTCATACTGATCCAAATACGATCATACTCGGTGTGACCGGCCCTCCGGGAGCGGGGAAGAGCACACTTGTTAACGCGATGGTTACCCGATTGGTTGACCAGAACAAAAAAATAGCGGTTTTAGCGGTGGATCCTACTTCTCCGTTTAACCTGGGTTCGTTGCTGGGAGACAGGATAAGGATGTCTTGTCATTTTAACAATCCTAATGTGTTTATCCGGTCGATAGCTACAAGAGGGGCAGTTGGCGGCCTGTCTGCAAAGATTATTGAGATGGTTGATGTATTGCGTTTGGGTGGCTTCGATTACATTATAGTTGAAACAGTTGGGGTCGGACAGTCTGAAATAGAAATAGCTGGCCTGGCAGATTTGACCATTGTAGTGCTTGTTCCTGAGGCGGGGGATGAGATCCAGCACATTAAATCGGGATTAATGGAAATTGGAAATGCGTTCGTTGTGAATAAGGCTGACCGTGACGGCGCGCAGGCGTTTGCAGCCAATCTTATAAAAATGCTCCATCAGCGCAGCGTATCTGTTCCGGTATTTAAAACTGTTGCCGATAAGCATGAGGGCATAAATGAATTGCTGGAATGGACCGCGCTCCAGAGAGCGGAGGATAACGAAAGAAAGCCGCACCTTTATGCAGAAAAAGCCTTCAGGCTGATCCAAAATTATAAAATGAAGCATGTGAATAAGGCCGATCTGTTGCGGCAGATAAAAGAGGAACTAAAGAAAGAAGATTTTAACCTTTACATTTTTGTGCAGAAATTTGAGACGGATTGATTACCTGATTAGCTTGTAGTTTTTATACTCAGCCAGTCTTATTCCGGTAAGCTGATAGATTTTTTCCAGCGCACGCCTCCGGAAGCTCAGTTTTTTAAATGCCGCTGTGGGGTCAAAGCTGAATTTCCAGTTGACTGCTTTGATCCGGTCCAGCATAACTGCAGGATGGGTTCCTGTGAAATGTATGAGCCGGTCAGCGTTTCCATAATCAAAGGAGGCGGTTTCAGGGATCACTTCGGTCGTAGCGTTCTCATCATAAAATAAGTTGAAATTTTGTTTCTTTCTGACCAGGCCATGCGGGGGTTTAACCCATCCGTAGTGATTGATATAAGCGTTAATGAGCTTAACTCTTATTTTTCTTCCATCGATTCTGAATCCCTGGGCATCTTTATAAGAATTAACACGTAGTGCTCTTTTTACGATGCGTATTTCCCTTCTGTACCATCTTCTTGATTCTGCGATATAATCGTATGATCCGTAGAAATGGTTGTAGTTAAATAAAAGTCCTTCTACCTGAGGGTCATTCAGGTTATCCTCCATCTCCTTCCTGATGAGGGGGAGATCTTTTTCATGAACGCATTCATCGCCTTGAATGTAAAATGCCCAGTCTGCATCTTTGGAAATATGTGCGAATGCCTTGTCTGTTTCTTTTGCAAATACTGTTCCGCCGACTCTCAGTTCTTCTTCCCAAACGGTATCGATGATCTTTATTTTAGGCGAATTTATATTTTCAATCAGCGTTCTGGTATTATCATCTGAATTACCTACAGCGACCACAAACTCATCGCATAGTGCCAAAATTGAAGTTATTGCTTCGACAATTGGATAATCGTTAATTACTGCGTTTCTGATGAAGGTGAAACCGGCTACTTTCATATGGTCACGTTGTTATTTATTTGGCTTGAGCACGGGTTTTGTTAACTGCATTTTTTTCCAGTGTTCGCCTCGTTGGTAAAGTAATTTGCTAAAAGGGTATTTAAAACGGAAGTGTCCATTGTAATCTACGCCGAGTTTTCGGTATATGATAGCGGGATCTTCTGCGATGCACTGATCAACGGCTTTTGTGTAGACACTTGGGCCGGTCATCCGATGAACATCGTGGGGATAAGCATTGGTTTGGATGTTTGAGATGGTAAGTTCAAGTGTTCTCTTCAGGAATGGATGGCCGGGTGCAAATATCAATGCCCACTGAACATACAGCCCAGGGTTTTTTTCAGCTGAGATGACGGCGATGTCCCCTGGCAAGATAAATTCGTTCAGCCTGCCGTTTATAGTGCTGTCAATGTCGAGATAAATACCTCCTTTTTTCAGCAAAACTGCATATCTGAAAAAATCTGCCTTCGCCGCGCCGATATTTAATTTTCGATACAGTTCAAGCATATTCTGGTCAAATTCTGACGATAAAAATTGCTCAATTCTATTATCGTCATAAAATTCATAAGAATATTCCTGATTTTTTTTTCTCATTTTTGAGATGTGCCATCTGGTTAAAAATGGCAAATCTGATGATTTAAATGTCTGATGTATGATCTTCGGTATAGACATAATTGATTCGTAAGCGCAATAAAAGTATTGTTTTTTGGCCTGTATAGCAAGAATTGACTGAAATGTCTTAAAAACAGGACTGCTGTAAATATGCAGTGCGAACACCCTGTAGTATTCGGCCTAATTTGGCATAAAATTGACTAATTTGTACCGGTTTAGAAGTTTGGAACGGAGTTTGCATAAGTGTTTTGAGAAATTAAAAATTTGTTTAATTTTGCTACACAAAAAAATTATACAATTAAAATTTGTTTAACCTTAAAAAAGAAAATTATGAATTATTCTACTTTAAAAAAGGGTCTGGCAGTTTCTTTTGTTGCTTTAATGGGAATGACTTCCATTGCTAGCGCACAGGATTCTACTATGACTTCTTCTTCTGCCAAGGTATTTGGTGGTAGAGGGCAGTACAGGACTTGGTCCCTGGGCGTAAATGGTGGTGTTTTATCTCCATTTGTTGCTATCGGCGGAACAAATGACTTTAAAAACTGGAAACCTGAATTGGGTTACGGTATTTCATTGAGAAAACAACTTGGACATGCCTTCGGTATCGAAGGTAATGTGTTCCGTGGAAAACTGTCTGGAGACAATGAAGATCTTAATGCTTCAGGAGTGGATCCGGTAACTGGAAATTCAAGCTTCGAAACTGAAATCGGTTATGCAGCTGACATCAGAGGTGTTGTTAACGTTGCAACTGTTGACTTTTTACGTCGCGAGAACTCTGTAAACTTCTTCGTAACTGCTGGTTACGGTGTTGTTGTTTACAGACCTGCCTTGAATGGTGCAGATCCTAAGGACTTACCTGAAACATTTGGTGATGATGGCGATAAAAAATACATCAAAGAAGCTTACATCCCTGTAGGTGCTGGTGTTAAATTTAAAGTTTCTGACCGCGTATCTTTTAACTTAGGTTATACTATGCACTTCGTAGATCAGGATAACTTAGACGGCGTTTATGGTAAAACTCCTACTAACGACAAATTCTCTTACGGATATGCTGGTTTAGAATTCTCTTTAGGTTCTAAATCAAAACCGAACCTG
>Ga0126314_10001165_pt1 | contig 12507 bp, 10 predicted proteins | sample Plot105B_FD_92535 | JGI IMG/M metagenome (GOLD analysis project Ga0126314, IMG submission 92535) | Serpentine soil microbial communities from UC McLaughlin Reserve, CA, USA - Plot105B | ecosystem: Environmental > Terrestrial > Soil > Grasslands | place: USA: UC McLaughlin Reserve, Lake County...
CGGTGGGCAGCCTGCGCGAGGACCTGCCGCCGGGTGTCTTCGTGGTGGTGGACCAGTTCATCGACCGGACCTTCGCGCGGGAGAAGAGCTTCTTCGGCACGGGGCTCGTCGCGCACGTGTCCATGGCGAAGCCGGTGTGCTCGCGGCTAGGGGACGCGGTGATGTCCGCGTGCGAGACGCTGGGCGTGGCCGCGCGACGGGGCGGCACCTACCTGGCCATGGAGGGGCCGCAGTTCTCCTCGCTCGCGGAGAGCAAGCTGTACCGGACGTGGGGCTGTGACGTCATCGGCATGACGAACATGCCGGAGGCGAAGCTCGCCCGGGAAGCGGAGCTCTGTTACGCGACGGTGGCCATGGTGACGGACTTCGATTGCTGGCATCCGGACCATGACGCCGTCACCGTGGACCAGGTGGTGTCCGTGCTGCTGGGCAACGCGGGCAAGGCGCGCGGGCTGGTGAAGCAGGTGACGCCGCTGCTCGGCAGTCATGAGGGGCCTTGTCGCCAGGGCTGTCAGCGCGCCCTGGACCACGCGGTCATCACCGCGCCCGAGGCTCGGGACGCGGCGCTCGCAGAGAAGCTGTCCGCCGTGGCAGGCCGGGTGCTGAGCCGATGAAGGTCCAGGGCAAACCCACGCGCTCACTCTGGCTGGAGCCCGACGGGCAGGCGGTGGGCATCATCGACCAGACGCGCCTTCCCCATGCCTTCGTCACCGCGCGGCTCGCCACCTTGGAGGAGGCCGCGCACGCCATCCGAGAGATGAGGGTGCGAGGCGCTCCGCTCATCGGCGCCACCGCCGCGTATGGCGTCTGGCTGGCGCTGCGCGAGGACGCGTCCGACGCGGCGCTGAGCCGGGCCCTCTCCGTCCTGGGCGCGACGCGTCCCACCGCCGTCAACCTGCACTGGGCGCTGGAGGAGATGCGCCGGCTGTTGGAGCCGCTGCCCGTCTCCACGCGCGAGGGCGCCGCGAAGCAGCGCGCGGCCGAGCTGTGTGACGAGGACGTGGCCATCAACCGCGCCATGGGAGGACACGGCCTGAAGCTGCTGGAGGCCGCCTGGGAGAAGAAGGGCCGGAAGGGACGGCTGGACGTGCTCACGCACTGCAACGCGGGGTGGCTGGCGACGGTGGATTGGGGCACGGCGCTGTCGCCCATCTACCTGGCGCACGACGCGGGGCTGCCGGTGCATGTCTGGGTGGACGAGACGCGTCCGCGAAACCAGGGCGCGGGGCTGACGGCGTGGGAGTTGGGTCAGCACGGTGTCCCGCACACCGTCATCGCCGACAACGTGGGAGGCCACCTGATGCAGCACGGCCAGGTGGACCTCTGCATCGTCGGCACGGACCGCACCACGGCGCACGGGGACGTGGCGAACAAGATTGGCACCTACCTCAAGGCGCTGGCGGCGAAGGACAACGGCGTACCCTTCTATGTGGCGCTGCCTTCGCCCACCATCGACTGGAGCCTGCGAGACGGCGTGCGGGAGATTCCGATTGAGCAGCGCGACGGCCGGGAGCTGAGCGACGTCACCGGGCGGCTGGCCTCGGGTGAAGTGGCCACGGTGCGCGTGACGCCGGAGGGCAGTCCTTCCGCCAACTACGCGTTCGACGTGACACCGGCGCGGCTGGTGACGGCGCTCATCACCGAGCGGGGCGTGTGTCCCGCCACCGAGGAGGGCCTGCGCTCGCTCTTCCCGGAGCGCGCGAGGGGTGTGGCGTGAGCGGCCGGGATGACCGCGCCTCGCGCGAGGCGATGATTGCCACCTGCCGGAAGATGAACGCGTCAGGGCTCAACCAGGGGACGTCCGGCAACCTGAGCCTGCGCGTGGAGGAGGGCTTCCTGCTGACGCCCACCGGCATGGACTACGACGCGCTGACGCCGGAGGACATCGTCCTCATGCGCCTGGACGGGAGCCACGAGGGACGCAGGCGTCCGTCCTCGGAGTGGCAGCTCCACCGGGACATCCTGGTGGCGCGTCCGGAGGTGGGCGCGGTGCTGCATGCGCACTCCATGTTCTGCACCACGCTGGCGTGCCTGCGCCGGGGCATCCCCGCCTTCCACTACATGGTCTGCGCGGCGGGAGGCGTGGACGTGCGGTGCGCGGCCTATGCGACGTTCGGCACCGATGCGCTGGCGCGCCACGTGCTGGAGGCACTGGAGGGCCGCAAGGCCTGCCTGATGGCGAACCACGGCATGCTCGCGCTGGGGAGCACCCTGGCCGGGGCCTTCAAGCTGGCGGTGGAGGTGGAGACGCTCGCGGCCATGTACTGGCGGGCGCTCCAGGTGGGCGAGCCCGTGCTGCTCGACGACGCGGAGATGGCGCGGGTGCTGGAGAAGTTCAAGACGTACGGGCAGCAGTCGCCGCCCGCGACGTCCTGAGCGGACCTACGCCGCGCGCAGCGTGAGCACCGTCACCTCGGGCGGGACGCCCAGGCGGAAGGGCAGCCAGTGGCCGGTGCCGCCGGACACGTAGAGCTGATGGTCCCCGCGCCGGTAGCGGCCGAGCATGTACTGGAAGGCGAACCAGAACGCGGGCACGCCGAAGAACGCCACCTGGCCGCCGTGGGTGTGGCCGGCGAGGGTGAGCCGGGCACCGCGCTCCGCGGCGTTGTTGAAGAAGTCGGGATGGTGGGACAGGCAGAGGACGACTTCGTCGGGAGCAACGCCCTGGAAGGCCTTCTCGGCGGACTGGAGCATGCGCTCGGTCTTCACGCGGTGGCTGCGGCCGGACATGGGGTAGTCCACGCCGACGACGCGCACGCGCTGGCCGCCGTGCTCCAGGACGTGGGACGAGTCCACCAGCAGCCGCACCGGGCCGCCGCGCGCCTGGGACTGCTCATAGGCCTGGACGACCTCGTCGAGGCCACGCCAGTGCTCGTGGTTGCCGAGCACCGCCAGCATGCCGTGACGGGCCTTGCACGTCTCCAGCGCGGCCATGGTGCCATCGAGCTGGTCCAGGTCGTCGATGAGGTCCCCCGTCATCACCTGGAGGTCCACCTGGGCCTCGTTCATCGCCGCCACGGTGTCGCGCAGGTACTGGGTGTCGATGAAGGTGCCGACGTGGACGTCGGTAATCTGGCCGATGCGGAACCCCTCCAGCGCGGGGGGCAGCCCGGGCAGGCGCACCTCCACCGACTTCACGGTGAAGCCCGAGGAGCCGCCCGCGACGCCCGCCGTGCTCGTCCCCGCCGCGAGCAGCGGCACCGCGCGCCCCGCGTTGGTGAGCAGGGTGCGGCGGCTCATCCCACCCAGGGCGGGGGGCGGGGTGATGGGGGCAATCACGTCGGAGTCGAGCGGGACAGCGGGCGCGAGCGCCGCGCCCTTCCGGTCCACCCACCTGCGCAGCAGGGCGATGGGGGCGCCGGTGAGCAGGACGATGATGGTGGAGACGGACCAGCCCACGGCGAACATCCGGAGCGCGGCGGGCACCTCGACCTGGGGCCCCGCCAGCAGGGGGACCAGCCATACGACGAGCGAGCCCACCGAGCCGCCCAGCAGCACCCACCGCCGCCACCCACTCAGCAGGTCGGGCCAGAGCGCCCGCAGCACGCCCCAGGCGCCCACATAGACCAAGAGGAGAAGCAACGGCCTGACCATCCACACACTCCCACGCGCTGGAGAGCCCGAGTCATAGCGGCGAATCGTCGACCCCGCCGCACGAAGTGGCTCGATGTAGGAGAGACGGGGCCTCAGGCTCGGCCAGGAGCAGCGGAGCGCCGGGCCGTCCTCCCTACGCGGGAGTCAGAGGCGACATTCCCGTCGAGGGGCGAATCAGCCTCGGGCGCCGGGGCTGGCCATGCGCAGGTGCGCGTGCAGCGTCTCCGTGCGCAGGTAGAGGAACTGGGCATCGCCGAAACCCAGCGCGTCTCCATCCGTGAGGAGGACCTCCTGCTCCGGGGTGAGCGACGTGGCGTTGACCCACGTCCCGTTCATCGACCCCACGTCCTTCACGGAGCAGTCCCCGCGCGACGCGCGCCACTTCAGCGTGGCGTGGTGCTTGGAGACCGACGGGTCCGGGACGAGCAGCGTGCAGCCCTCAATCCGCCCCACCGTCAGTTCCTGGCCGTCCATGACGGGGCGCAGGAAGTGGACCTCCAGCGCATCGAAGCCCCGGAGCATGACGAAGAGGCGGTCCACCAGGCGGCTGCGATGGGCCATGCCCACGGTGCGCGCCTCGCCCAGCCGCATCGCCACCTGCTGGAAGACGGGCTCGGGCGGCTGCTGGACGAGGACCACGGGCCCTGAAGCATCGAGGAAGGCTTCCAGGGTTGCCAGGGCGAACGGGCGAAGTTGCTTCACGGACGGCATGGTGGCCGCAACTTAACCCGGAGCCGCCGGTGGACGCTCGCGACGTCGGCGCGCTCCCGGCTGTCGTCCACCAGATGACGCTCCCTTTCGAGCACACGAGGGCCCCTGTGCCCAGGATGGACGGAAGGTTTCACGTCGAGCGTTCCAAGGCTCAATCCATGCGCAGTGATTGCGGCGGACTGTAATCCCAGACTTGAGACGGGCCTGAAAACATTTCAGATAGTGGCAATCAACGATAGAGGCGAAAAGACAATCATTGCATATGGACGGTGGGGCTCAGGTCGGTGAGCCCCATCACCCAGGAGAACCATATGAAGGCGCTGTCATTCATGGTGGTCGCGGGGCTCGCTGTCGGAATGCTCACGGGGTGTGGACCCGAGGCGGCTTCGCCCGAGGCTGTCTCTGGAGAGCTGGGACCGCGCTACGAGGCGACGCGCAGCGACGGCACGCCCGTGACGGTGCGGGATGCGTCGGGCGAGAGCAACGTGAGCGCCCAGGCCATCGAGGGAGACCGGACCGTCACTCAAGCCGCGTGCTGGGTGACGCTCCAGTGGTGTAGCGAGCCGGGGACCGGCGACATCGTCTGCACCCAGAACGGCGGCTGCACCACCGCGCAGTTCATCGCGGCGTGCATCTCGCTGGCCGAGGATATCTGCGGAATCTGAAGCATCCGTGGATAGACAGCGTCAGCCCGAAAAAGGGGCTGACGCTGTTCCGCTGCTTGCCTGATTCCTCTCACTTTCCGTGGAGCCCGAGCCGGCTCTGGGACGTGGGTGTGCGACATTGGACAGCCGCTCGCGAGGCCTCGCACGCAGGGCGTGTCGTGGCTGTGCGTGGTGCGTTGCGTCGTGAGACAAGGCTTTGTCCGGGTGACGTCGCAGGTTACATCCTCGTGACACAAACATCTGTGTTCACACGAGGAGTCCTCGGACCATGTGGGAGCGAATGAAGAAGCGCGGCGCGTGGGTGCTGGCGTTGTCGTTGCTGGCGATGACCGCGTGCTCGGATTCAGAGGATGACGCGTCGCCGGACGCGGGGCAGGAGCAGCCCGACGGCGGAGGCACGCCCGACTCGGGGACTCCGGATGCGGGGCCTGCGCTGCCGGCGCTGGAGGTGCCGGAGGGCTGCAACCCGCTGGCGTCGGAGCATGACTGTCTGTTGCCGTATCCGTCGAACTACTTCCTGCAGGAGGACGCGGCGCTGCCCTCGGGCCACCGCGTGAAGCTGAGCACCGCGGCGAAGTTGAAGATGAAGGACGGGACGCCCTTCGACTTCACGGACCTGCATCCGGCGGATGGCTATTCGCATGGCACGCAGATGCTCGCGCTCTTCCCGGGCGGCGTGGACGCGACGAACCTGCCGACGGTGACCCAGCCCACGGCGGCGACGTCGGGGACGACGGTGGTGCTGGACGCGGAGGCGCGCACGGGAGTGCTGCACTTCGCGGAATTGGACCCTCGCGCGCCGGATGATGCGCACCGGGCGTTGCTGCTGCGGCCGGTGGTGCGGCTGCGCGGTGGGGCGCGCTACATCGTCGCGCTGCGGGGGCTGAAGGCGAAGGACGGGACGGAGGTGCCGGTGCCCGAGGGCTTCCGCCGCATCCGGGATGGGCAGACGGCGGGAGACCCGCTGCTGGCGCCCCTGGCCGCGCGGTACGAAGCGGACATCTTCCCGGCGCTGCAGGCGGCGGGCGTGGCGCGCTCTGAGTTGCAGCTCGCGTGGGACTTCACCACGGAGACGGAGGAGAACGTCACCCGGGACATGCTGGACGTGCGCCGGTTGGCGATGGAGGCGATGGAGGCCACGCCGCCCGTCGTCACGGTGACGAAGGTAGAGAACGAGGTGGACGCGAACATCTCCCGCCGCATCACGGGGACGTTGCGGGTGCCGCTCTTCATGGAGACGGCGCAGGCGGGGGCGCTGCTGGCGCGTGACGAGCAGGGCCGGGTGAAGCGCAATGGCGAGGCGGAGGTGGCCTTCACGCTCCAGATTCCCCGGAGTGTCTGGGGGCAGGCCGTGGCGCCGGTGCGGTTCCTCCAGTACGGGCACGGCTTCTTCGGCAGTCAGGGGGAGTCCGACGGCTCGTTCGTGCGGCCCTTCGTGCAGGCGACGAAGATGGTGGTGATGACGGTGGACTGGTGGGGGATGTCGCAGGCGGATGCGCCGGGGGTGATTGGCGCGATGTCGCAGCAGCCCGCGCAGACGCTGCGCTTCACCGACCGGGTGCACCAGGGCATGGTGAACCAGATGGCCGTCACCTACGCGGCGCGGACGACGCTGAGGGATTTGGCGGAGCTGAAGGACAACGGGGTGCTCGTGTATGACCCGGACCAGACGTACTTCTACGGCATCAGCCAGGGGCACATCCTGGGTGGGACGTACGTGGCATTGTCGCCGCACATCTCCCGGGCGGTGTTCAGCGTGGGTGGGGCGGACTTCTCGTTGATGATGTTCCGCGCGAAGCCGTTCGCGATGTTCCTCCAGGCGATTGCCGCGGCGGTGCCGGACGCGTTGGACCAGCAGAAGTTCGCGGCGCTGACGCAGACGAGCTTCGACCGCATCGACCCGATTACCTACGCGCCGCACGTGCTGACGGCGCCGTACACGGGTGGACCGGCGTCGCGTCGGGTGTTGGTGCAGTACGGGCTGGGGGATGCGCAGGTGCCCAACGTGGCCACGGAGCTTCACGCGCGGGCGATGGGCCTGACGCAGCAGCTCCCGGCGACGTGGCGGGTGCCGGAGCTGCCGGTGTTCGAGGGCGCCATCGACGGCGCGGCGCTGGTGCAGTTCGACTTCGGGCTGCCCTCTCCGCTGCCGGGCACGGTGGCGGACCTGCCCGCGCAGGACAACCCGGTGCACGAGGGCGTGCGGCGCAATGTGAAGGGCCGCGAGCAGGTGGACCTCTTCCTGCAACCGGATGGCAGGGTGGAGACCACCTGCGGCGGCATCTGCCTCGGCGCGAACTGACGTCAGGAGTCGCCTGACCAGGGCGTGTTGCTTGCAGGAATCGCGGTCCGCGCCCACTCGACGGGCGCGGACCGTCCAACCTGTGAGACTGCATGCGCTCCTCCATCGAAGCGACCTCCTCAGCCCGTCCTCCTCTGATTCCGCGAACTCCGGTAGGCAGTAGACGCCGCGACCTGGAGGGTGAGAAACAGGGCTCGGACCTCGCGCCTGTACGGGCTCCCGTCCGTCGGGGTGGTGCACGGCCTCGTCAGGGAGGATTCATGACACGGTACTGGCTCTCGTTCGACCTGGGGCTCCGGGGCAACTACGACGACCTCTACAGGTGGCTGGCGAAGCTGGAGGCACGCGAGTGCGGTGATGGCATGGCGACCTTCACGACGGCGCTGACGCCCACGCAAATCAAACGAGCCCTCAAGCCCATCATCGGGAAGAAGGGCCGCGCCTATCTGATTGGGCCCGACAAGGAAGGGAAGTGGAGCGGGAAGTGGCTGTTCGGCAGCAGGCGTCCAGCCTCCTGGGTCGGCTACACCGAGGTGGCGGGAGAGGAGCAGGACGACGCATGAAGGTCTGCGTCGATGCCTGTTTCCTCATCGCGCTGTACGACTCGCGGGACGGTCTGCACGGCGTCGCGGAGGCCCTCTTCGAGAAGCTCTTCGACTCGGCCACGCATGAGCTCGTCGTCCCCTGGCCCATCCTCTATGAAACGGTGTCGACGCGGATGGCCCGGCGCAGTGACTCGCTGGGGCTGCTGGAGCGGGACTTGAAGCGCCTGCGCCAGCGCAACCGGCTGTCGATGTTGTTCGACCGCAAGATGCGGGAGCAGGCGCTGGGCGAGTGCTTCGAGGAGCTGAAGAAGCAGGGAAGCAGCTACCGCGCCTTGAGCCTGGTGGACCGGGTGGTGCGGCTGATGCTGCTCAACCCGAAGCACCGGCTGCACGCTCTCATCACCTTCAACCGGGGTGACTTCGAGGATGTGTGCCGGAGCCGGAAGATTCAACTCATCGACCAGCACGGCTGAGCCCTGGACCCTGCGAAAAGAAGGGGCTCATCGAGGCGGCAGCTTGTGAGCCGTACTTCCAGGTTCGCGGTGCACCGCCGCGCCGGACCCACCGCCTCACCGAGAGGACGATGGGCCCGGAGGTCTGGTGGACTCAGCCCGCGGCGCTGGGCGTGCTCTTGAGCAGGTGGTCGCCGTAGTCCTCGCGCAGCTTCGTCTTGAGGAACTTGCCCGTGGACGTGCGCGGAATCTGGGCGATGAAGAGGTAGTCGTCCGGCATCCAGAACCTGGCGAACTGCTTCGCCAGGTGCTCGGCCAGCTCCTCCTTCGTCGCCGTCTGTCCCGGCTTCAGCACCACCGCCGCCAGCGGACGCTCGTCCCAGCGCGCGTGCCGCCCGGCGAACACCGCCGCCTCCAGCACCGCCGGGTGGCTCATCAGCGCGTTCTCCAGCGCCACCGACGAAATCCACTCGCCACCCGACTTGATGACGTCCTTGCTCCGGTCGCAGATGCGGACATACCCATCCGCGTCCAGCGTCACGACGTCGCCCGTCTTGAACCATCCATCCGCCGTGAAGCGGTCCTGCCCCTCGCCGCCATAGTACGAGCCCGCCACCCACGGCCCGCGCACCTCCAGCTCGCCCATCGTCGAGCCATCCCACGGCAACGCCTTGCCCTCTTCGCTCATCACCCGCGTCTCCACGAAAGGCAGCGCGAAGCCCTGCGAGCCCTGCGCCGCGAGCTGCGTCTTCGCGTCCGCGTGGCGAAGCTCCTGCTTCACCTTCGCCATGGTGCCCACCGGGTTCATCTCCGTCATGCCCCAGGCGTGCGTCACCTCCAACCCGTGCCGCTGCCGGAAGCCGTCAATCATCGCCGGAGGCGCCGCCGAGCCACCAATCAACATGGTCCGCATCGCGCTCAGGTCCCACTTCTTCGGGTCCTGGTCCAACAGCGCCAGAATCCCCAGCCAGATGGTCGGCACCCCGCCCGCAATCGTCACCTTCTCCGACGCCATCAGGTCCAACAGCGACGGCGGGTCCAGGTGCGGCCCCGGCATCACCATGCGCGCCCCCGTGAGCAGCGCGTCGAACGGCAGGCCCCACGCCGCCGCGTGGAACATGGGCACCACCGGCAGCACCGAGTCCGCCTCGCCAATGCCCGTCAGGTCCTTCATGCAACACACCAGCGTGTGCAACACGATGGAGCGGTGGCTGAACAGCACGCCCTTCGGATTGCCCGTCGTCCCCGACGTGTAGCAGAGCATCGCCGCGCTGTTCTCATCCAGCGTCGGAAAGTCGAAGTCCACCGACTCCTTCGCCAGCAACTGCTCGTAGTCCAGCATCCCCTCCGGCGCAGGCCCCGCGTCCGGAATGACGATGACGTGGCGGATGCTCGGCACCTGCGCGGCGAACTTCTCGAACAGCGGCAACAGCGAGCGGTCCACCAGCACCACCGTGTCCTCCGCGTGCCGCGCGATGTACGCCAAATCGTTCGGGTGCAGGCGCAGGTTCAGCGTGTGCACCACCGCACCCATCGCCGGAATGCCGAAGTACGCCTCCAGGTGCCGGTAGTGGTTCCAGCTCAGCGTCGCCACCCGGTCGCCCGACTTCACCCCCAGCCGCGTCAGCGCGTTCATCAACTGACACGTGCGCCGGTGGAAGTCCGCATAGGTATAGCGGTGCGTCGTCTTGTCCGGATTGCGGCTGACGATTTCCGAGCGCGGGAAGTACGTCCGCGCGCGCTCCAGGAAGTGCGTCAGGGTGAGCGGGAAGTCCATCATGCGTCCAGGAAGCATCGGCACCGTCCCTTCACGGCGAGGGGTAGGCCACCGATGCTACCGGATGCGCACACGAGCCAGCGCCCCGCGTCATGCGGCTCGTTTGTTATCGCACTGCGTCAGCCGAAGAAGACCTGGGCGACCTCGAAGAACTCCTTGGGCACCTTCTTGAGTTCCTTCGTCGCGGCGGACAGGTCCACGCTGATGATTTCGTTGCCCTTGAGCGCGGCCATCATCCCGAACTCGCCGCGGGCCACCATGTCGCAGGCGTGGACGCCATAGCGGGTGGCGAGCACGCGGTCATGCGCGGTGGGCGCGCCGCCGCGCTGGATGTGGCCCAGCACGGACACGCGCGTCTCGAAGCCGGTGCGCCGCTCGATTTCGTGCGCGACGATGTTGCCCACGCCGCCCAGGCGCGGCCGGCCTGCTTCGTCCAGCGAGCCGCTGGTGACGAGCTGCTCGTTCTGGTCCGCCGCCAGCTTGATTCGCGTGCCCTCGGCGACGACGACGATGGAGAAGGTGCGCCCGCCCGCGTGGCGGCGCTGGATGTGCTCGGCCACGCGCTCCAGGTCGGCCGGAATCTCCGGCACCAGGATGACGTCCGCGCCGCCGGCGATGCCCGCGTAGGTGGCAATCCAGCCCACGTGTCGGCCCATGACCTCGCAGACGATGACGCGCTTGTGGGACTCGGCGGTGGAGTGCAGCCGGTCCACGGCCTCCGTCGCAATCGACACGGCGGTGTCGAAGCCGAAGGTGAAGTCCGTGCCGTTGAGGTCGTTGTCGATGGTCTTCGGCACGCCGACGATGCGCAGCCCCTCTTCCGACATGCGCGTGGCGGCGGACAGCGTGCCCTCGCCGCCGATGGCGATGACGGCGTGGATGCCGTTGCGCTCAATGGCGCGCTTGACCTTCTCCAGGCCGTTCTCGACCTTGAAGGGGTTGACGCGCGAGGTGCCGAGGATGGTGCCGCCCCGGTGGAGGATGCCGGAGGTGGTCTCCCGGGTGAGGCGGAAGTGGTTGTCCTCGAGCAGGCCCTTCCACCCGTCTCGAAGGCCCATCATTTCGAAACCGTGGGCGTTGGCGCGGCGGACGATGGCGCGGATGACGGCGTTCAGGCCGGGGCAGTCACCCCCGCCGGTGAGCACGGCGACTTTCATGGGGATGGTTCTATCGCGCCCGGCGGCACGCGTGCTCGCGAAGTTTGCCCGAGCGCTCTCCGACGGACGTGGCGACCCCTAGCCGAACACCGAGGGGCGCCGGTGCGTCCAGGGGTGCGCCGACTCCAGTTGCGAGGCCAGTCGGAAGAGGGTGGCCTCGTCGCCATGGCGGGCGATGAACTGAACCCCCACGGGCAGCCCCTCCGGGCTCCAGTGGAGGGGGACGCTCATGGCCGGGTTGCCCGCCATGTTGGCCATGGGGCAGTAGGGCGTGAAGGCCGCCGCGCGGAACAGCGGCCCGAGCGGCTCGTCGGGCGGGGCGGCGAACGTGCCGAGCAGGGGCGCGGGCTCGGTGACGGTGGGCAGGAGCCACACGTCCACGTCGGCGAAGCGCCGGGCGAAGGCGCGGCCGAAGCGCAGACCCTCGGCCTGGGCGTGCAGGTAGGCCGACAGGCCCTGGCTCAAGCCGAACTGGTAGAGCGCCCAGGTGAAGGGCTCGAAGTCCTCCGGTGACGGGGTGCGGCGCATGCGCCGGCCCAGGCCCTCGATGCTGTTCACCACGCTGGCGGCCCAGGCCGTCATGAAGTGCTGCCCCAGCTCCTCGTCGCCGGGTATCCGCAGGCTGCCTTCGAGGACGGAGTGGCCCAGGCCCTCCAGCAGGCGCGCGGTGGCGGCGACGGCGGCCAGGCACTCGGGGTGGACGGGGGCGCCCACGGCGTTGCGCAGCGTCAGGCCGATGCGCAGGCGGCCGGGCGGCGCGCCGACCTCCATGAGGTAGGGCCGCGTCTTCGGCGGGGCGACGTAGGGCGCGCCCACATCAGGGCCCTCGGTGGCGTCCAGCAGGGCGGCGCTGTCCCTCACCGTGCGGGTGACGGCATGCTCGCCCACCAGCCAGTGGACGCCGTCCGCCAGCTCCGGGCCCGTGGGGTTGCGGCCCCGGCTGGGCTTGAGGCCGAACAGGCCGCAGGCCGACGCGGGGATGCGGATGGAGCCACCGCCGTCCGACGCGTGCGCGAAGGGCACCATGCCGCTGGCCACCGCCGCCGCCGCGCCGCCACTGGAGCCTCCTGGAGAGCGCGTCACGTCCCACGGGTTGCGACAGGGGCCGTGCAGCGCGCCCTCCGTCGTCGGCAACAGGCCCAACTCCGGTGTATTCGTCGTGCCCAGCATGACGAGCCCCGCGCGCAGGTGGCGCTTGACGAGCTCGCTGTCGTGCTCCGGCACGAAGTCCTTCGTGAAGCGCGAGCCGAAGCGCAGCGGAGAGCCCTCCTGCGCGGCGAGCAGGTCCTTGAGCAGGAAGGGCA
>Ga0126314_10001166_pt1 | contig 12500 bp, 12 predicted proteins | sample Plot105B_FD_92535 | JGI IMG/M metagenome (GOLD analysis project Ga0126314, IMG submission 92535) | Serpentine soil microbial communities from UC McLaughlin Reserve, CA, USA - Plot105B | ecosystem: Environmental > Terrestrial > Soil > Grasslands | place: USA: UC McLaughlin Reserve, Lake County...
AGTGTGCGACCCAGCATGACACCGGTCGCGAGCCGCACCATTGGCACGCCTGTCGCCTTGCTTAAGAAGGGAACAGTCCTCGATGCGCGAGGATTGACTTCGAGTACGTAGATGCGACCCGCGTGAACGACAAATTGGATATTGATCAACCCGCGGGCCTTCAGGCCTATCGCGATTCTGGTCGTGTAATCGACAATTGTGTCGACTTCGGCCGGAAATAGGTTCAGTGCGGGATAGACGGCGAATGAATCACCGGAGTGGATCCCCGCACGCTCGATATGCTCCATGATTCCAGGGACGAGGACCTGGTCACCGTCGCAGATGGCATCGACTTCTACTTCCCGACCCATCAGATATTTGTCGATGAGCACCGGATGATCGGGAGTGAGCTGTGCTGCGTTCCGGATATACCGCCCCAGTTGGTCCTGGCCATAGACAACTTCCATCGCCCGGCCACCAAGAACATATGAAGGGCGAACGAGCACGGGGTAGCCAATTCTTCCGGCCACTGAGCGCGCGTCGCTCAGCGAGGTAACCGCGGCACCGGGTGGTTGCGGAATCGCGAGCGCGCGCAGAAATCCTTCGAACCGATGCCGATCTTCGGCTAAATCGATCGAGTCCGGTTGGCTGCCTAGAATCGGTACGCCGCGGCTCGCGAGCGGCCCCGCGAGATTGATCGCGGTTTGCCCGCCGAACTGGACGATCGCGGGAACCTCAGGGGAGATCTCGTCGGTTTCCGACTCGTGCCGGAGAACTTCGGCCACACTTTCGGCGTCTAAAGGTTCGAAATACAGTCGGTCAGAAGCATCAAAATCAGTTGAAACTGTCTCTGGGTTCGAGTTGACCATGATTGACGCGATGCCATTGTCATGGAGTGCCTGAGCCGCCTGCACCGCCGAGTAGTCGAACTCGATCCCTTGGCCGATGCGGATTGGCCCGGAGCCGACCACGACCGCCCGCGAGCGACCGAGTGGCCGGGCCTCGTCCTCGAACTCATAAGTCGAGTAGAAATATGGCGTAGCGGCGGCGAATTCTCCCGCGCAAGTGTCGACCATCTTGTAGACTGGGTACATGCCGACCGTCTCGCGCATGCAGCGCACCTCGAACTCGGGGCGGCGAGCCAGCCTGGAGATAGTCTGATCGCTGAAACCGGCGCGCTTCGCTGTCCACAAGAGCTCGAGCCCGAGATCTTCGCGTTCCAGCCGCTGTTCGATCTGGATCATGCCTAGGAGATTGTGCAGGAACCAGCGATCGATGCGACTCAGCTCGTGTAGATCGTCGACGCACGTGCCTCGCCGTAAAGCCGCGGCAACGGCCCAGAGGCGAACGTCGTTCGGTCTCTTTACCAACTCCAAAATGCTCTCTTCGGTCCAACTCGGGTCTTCCCAAACAAGATCGGGAGCACCTGATTCCAGCGACCGAATCGCCTTGTGCATAGCTCCTTGGAAAGACCGGTCAATTGCCATGACCTCGCCGGTGGCCTTCATCTGTGTCCCGATGGTCCGGTCCGCCCGGCTGAACTTGTCAAACGGCCATCGCGGGATTTTCACCACCACGTAGTCGAGCGCCGGTTCGAACGCCGCCGTTGTCTTCCGCGTCACCGGGTTGGTCAGCTCGTCGAGCCGCCGCCCGATCGCGATTTTGGCGGCCATCCTGGCGATTGGGTACCCGGTCGCCTTCGATGCGAGCGCCGAAGAACGGCTCACGCGAGGATTCACTTCGATCACGGCATAGTCGGCTGACTCGGGGTCGAGCGCGAACTGAACGTTGCATCCACCTTCAATACCGAGCGTGTCGATAATTCGCAGCGCCGACGAGCGGAGCATCTGATACTCATCATCGGTGAGGGTCTGCGACGGAGCGACGACGATGCTATCGCCGGTATGGACCCCCATCGGGTCAAAATTTTCCATGTTGCATATCGTGATGCAGGTACCGCCGCCGTCCCGCATCACTTCATATTCAATCTCTTTCCAACCCACAAGCGACCGCTCGAGAAGGACCTGATGAATGGGACTCGCATTAAGACCGCTGCTGACGATGCTTTCCAGTTCCGCGTTGGTCGTCGCCACGCCGCCGCCCGTGCCGCCTAGCGTATAAGCCGGTCGAATCACGAGGGGCAATGGGACATTCAACGCAAACTCAAACGCCTGATCAACGGAGGTAATGATCGCGCTCTCGACAACGGGTTCTCCGAGGCGATTGAGGAGGTCTCGGAACAACGAGCGATCTTCTGCCTGTTTGATTGCGGAGAGAGGGGTGCCGAGCAGGCGAACACCGTAGCGCTCAAGGATGCCACGATCGGCGACCTGGACCGCGAGATTGAGTCCGGTCTGCCCGCCGAGAGTCGGCAGCAGTCCGTCGGGCCGCTCACGCTGGATAACTCGCTTCACGACCTCTGGTGTTAGAGGCTCGATGTAAATCGCGTCGGCGACGCCCTCATCGGTCATGATTGTCGCTGGATTGGAGTTGATGAGAATAGTGCGCACGCCCTCTTCCCGGAGGGCGCGACACGCCTGCGTGCCGGCGTAGTCGAATTCCGCTGCTTGTCCGATGACGATCGGACCCGAGCCGAGAACGAGGACGCTCTCGATCGAAGGCGGTGCCGGTTCCCTCATGCCGTCGTTTGCCCGCCGCCGCGATGTACCAGGTCGACGAAAGTGTCGAACAGGTGATCGTTGTCCAGGGGTCCGGGAGATGACTCGGGATGGAACTGGACGGTCAGTACCGGCAGGTTGCGGTGTGCCAGTCCCTCGACTGAGCCATCATTGAGATTGACAAGACGCACTTCCCAACCGGCGTCAGTAGGCACGCTCAACGGATCAACTTCGAACCCGTGGTTTTGAGACGTAATCGTCACGCGCCCCGTTTGCACGTCGCGAACAGAATGATTCCCGCCTCGGTGCCCAAACTTCAACTTTCTGGTCTCGGCTCCGATGGCGCGCGCCAGGAGCTGATGACCTAAACAAATCCCAAAGTACGGGATCTTTTGCTGCAAAACGCCGGCGACCAACTCGAGACCAGCATCGAGGTTCGCGGGGTCCCCAGGGCCGGGCGATATCACCACTCCATCCGGTTTCAATCGCTCAACCTCTTCACGTGAAGTGCCGAACGGAACCACTGTCACCCGGCAGCCCCGCTTGACAAGGGATCGAACGATGTTCCGTTTTACACCACAGTCGAGAATCACGACGTGTGGTCCGGCCCCCTCGATCGTCTCAACCGCCGCCGTCGTTACCTCGCCGACGACGTCGCGTTCTCCCGGTAGCGGCGCTTGTCGCGCGCGTGCGACAAGGTCCGCATCGCACGTCTCAGCGGCGTTCTGGACGATCACTCCTCTGGTATCGCCAACCTCTCGGATGTGGAGCGTCAGAGACCGGGTATCAATTCCGGAGATTCCTGGGATCCCGTAGCGCTCCAAGAATTCGCGGATCGTTCCGGTCGATCCCGTGTGGCTGGGCACATCCGAATGCTCGCGGACGATGAGACCAGCGACCCACGGTTGGCGCGATTCGTTTGCGTAGTCGTGAATCCCGTAGTTGCCAATCAGGGGATATGTCATGCACACAATCTGACCACGGAACGAAGGATCGGTAGTGACCTCTTGGTAGCCGACCATCGTGGTGGTGAACACCACTTCACCCTGCGTGTCGACCGCCGCACCGAACCCCCTGCCGCGAAATACCCGGCCATCTGCTAACGCCAGAGCCGCATCTGCGGGCGGTGAGTACCGCGCCCGCCCGCTGTTCTCGTCAGTCTGGGTCGCACGTGGCGGATTACCAGTCATGGTGCCGCTCGTCGCCGCCGACAAAAGTCATTTTCACGCGTCCTTGCAGCTCCATCTCGATCAGCGGAGTATTTGTGCCACGTGACAACAACCGCTCTGGTTCAGCGCGCCAGGTCTCGCTCGGATCAAAGACAACAATGTCAGCAGGTGCGCCAGGCATCAGTGTCCCAGCGTTGAGACCCCAGAGCCTCGCCGGCTCTTTGCTCATGTAAGTGACCAGGTTGCTGAGCGTCATTTGCCCGGTCCGAACGAGCGCTAGCATCACCGGCAATGCAAACTCGCTCCCAACGAGGCCGAACGCGGCACTTGGGAATGAGCGTCCCTGTTTTTCTGGCCGCCCGTGTGGAGCATGGTCGGTTGCGACAATGTCGATGCTGCCCTGCTTAAGCGCCTTCAGCAGCCGGCGGGAGTCGCTGCGTGTCCGCAAGGGCGGATTCACCTTCGTATCAGTGTCCGCAGGCACCGCGTCGGGTCCCCTTGTCTCCTCCACATTGGCAAGATTTCGGCAGCCAGCCACCCACTCGTCCGTCAATGTGAGGTGATGAGGCATCACTTCTGCGGTCACGCGAACTCCCTGACGCTTAGCCGCATCCACGAGTTCGGCGCCTACGCCAGTCGATACGTGACAAACATGGAGCCAGCCGCCGGTCATCCCCGCCAAGGCGACATCGCGAGCAATAACCATCTCCTCGGCAGCCGCGGGAATCGCTGGCAGTCCAAGCATGCGTGAAGTCTCACCCTCGTGCATTGAACCACCAGTCAGACCCGCATCTTCGCAGTGGACCATGACCGGCACGCCGGCCCTGTGTGATGCCTCCAGAGCTTGTCGCATGATCCCCGAATGCCCCGTCGTGTCGCCGTCGTCGGAAAACCCGACTGCACCCGCATATGCCAGAGCATCGAAATCGACCGGTCGCGCGCCCCGTCGCCCCTCGCTAATGGCGGCAATGGGGTGAACCCGAACTAGCGCATCGCGATTGGTCCGCCGCCTAAGCTCTTCAAGAGCGACGACCGAATCGAGTGCCGGGTCAGTGTTTGGCATGCAGAAGATTGTCGTGAATCCACCAGCTGCCGCGGCAGCGGTCCCAGATCCAACCGTCTCTTTCCATTCTTGACCGGGTTCCCGCAAATGCACATGGACGTCGATCAGCCCCGGCGCAACCACAAGTCCGGACACGTCGATGATTCGATCCGCAGGCTCAGGTTGGAGGATCCCGATCGCCGCAACGACGCCGTCATGTACACGAATGTCGACCACGCGATCCAGGGCACCGGTCGGGTCGACCACGTGCCCGCCACGAAGCATGAATGAGCGGCTCACCGGCATCGACACACAGAAAAAAACCGCCTCGCGGTCCAGTTGGGTCCGGGAGACGGCGCTACCGCCAAGCGTCTTGTCATGAACTGCGTCACGGAATCCCTCGAAACAGGCGTCGGGAGGAGTATAGACATCGCGAAGGGTAGCGTCAAAAGACCCTGCGTCGAAGTTGCTTCCTAGCAGCCGAACTTCGAATTACCGTCGCCGTGGCTCTGTCACAATGCCGGCGGCTAGCGAGCATGCGGCTCGCACAAGGGGGGAATGATCGGCCATGCAGCTCACAATACTCGGTGGCAGCGCTGCTGGCCCGAATCCGGGACAAGGCTGCAGCGGCTATCTGGTTGAAAGCGGGACAACGAGCGTCGTTGTCGACTTGGGCTCAGGTACATTTCCTCAGCTACGACGCCACACCGACTTCCGCCTGCTTGATGGAGTGGTGCTGTCGCACGGTCATTTGGACCATTTTCTGGACATCCTGACACTGCGCTACGCGCTCGCCTATAACCCGGTCGCCGCCGACCGCCGGCTTCCGCTTTGGCTGCCGCCCGGCGGACTCGAGCTTCTCCATCGACTGGCCCAAGCGGTGGTGGACAGTCCCGACACCCGGGAGTTTCTTTCGGTGTTCGATGCTAACGAATACGACCCGGAAGCCTCGCTCAGGATCGGCGCGTTTGATTTCCAATTCCATCCCACCGTCCATTACGTTCCGTGCTGGGCGATGCGCATCTCAAATGGTATTGACGGCGATTTGTTCTACACAGCGGACACGGGACCCGCGGCGAATCTCGCGGCGGTGGCGACTGGCTCGCATCTCATTATTGCGGAAGGCACCGACCAAGGGCTTTCAAGGGAGCCGTATCAGTCTCGCGGTCACATGACCCCGGCTGAAGCCGGTGCGCTGGCCCGCGACGCCGGTGCCGATGTCCTGGTCCTGTCCCACCTTTGGGTCGAAGAGGATCCGTTCCGAGCGGTACTCCAGGCCTCGCGGATCTTCGGTGGGCCGGTCGAACTTGCGACTCCTGGGCTAAACCTGAGTTGGCTAGCCGTTTGACATTTGAGCCCAGGCACGTGCGGTGCTAGACTCAGGGCTCATTCATCTACCTCGGCGTCGCGGACGATCACCGACGCATGATCCAGTGAGCGCCACCATGGCCGGCAAAATTGGCTCATCTTCTTTAGCGGTTAGCTTCTCCACTCGGAGGGTCATGCTGCCGCCACGGATGGTGCACCAGGCAGCCTCTGCGGCCAGCGCAGACGGCCTGGATGTTGACGCGACTTCTACTCTCGGCGCGTGGCTGGCGGCTCGCTTGGCCTCAACGGAGCCTGACAGAGCTCCCATCCGCACACTGTGGTTGCCTGCCAGCGAAGTCCAGTCGATAAATAGCCGACGCCTTGTCGAGGGTATCGCACAACGCCAATCTATTACACAATTGCGCGTTGTAGCGACCGTGCCTGCGGGGACACTGCATGAGCTCTCAAGGCACTTGGCACTTGCGGCAGAAACGTATCAGTCGTTGCCAGTCGTGCTCGGATTGCCATCGACCTCGCTCAAAGGAGGGCGCCCGCATCTTGTACATCTGGGCGCCATCAGGCGATTCGCAGAAGAATGGGATCTAATGGTGGCCATCGACCTTTCCGGTCAGTTTGACCCGACCTGGGAAGCTGAAGCGGCGGTCGCCCGGCTCGGTGAACGACTGGCCATACTCCGGATTAACGCTTCCGCACCCTCGCGGGCTGCGGTCGGACGCGATCGGGTCGCCTGTCGTGCATTGCATGCGGCGATGGACAGGGATCACTTCCTTGAGATTGCGGTCTCACCAGTGAAGACCGTTCCGTTTCCGATTACGCCACGAGTTGCGTCGTACGGCGCTCGGCGCGCGGTGGACTATATCGCTGAGCGTGCCGCTCTCCACACGCGCGCTCTGCGCGAGGGAATTAGCCGCTACGAGGGAAGTCCGTCTTCTCGAGGGATCTAACGCAAAATAGTCCACGGCAGCAGGCGAAGCATTATCGCTTGCTGCCGTGGTTTTGATACCCTCGGTGACTTACCGCTTGGTGTACTGAGGCGCCTTGCGAGCGCGCTTGAGACCGACTTTCTTTCGTTCCTTGACGCGTGCGTCGCGAGTCAGCAACCGTGCTCGCTTCAGCACCGGACGAAGATCCTCGTCGGAGCGTACCAGCGCCCTGGCGATGCCGTGGCGAATGGCCCCAACCTGGCCAGAAACACCGCCACCGACGACGCGCACGGTCACGTCGAACCGGTCTCGTGTTCCGGTCAGGAGCAGCGGCTCGAACAACGTTGCCTGATAGACCGCACGGCCGCCGAAGTAATCGGGCGCCGGTCGCCCGTTCACAGTAATCCTTCCCGAGCCAGGGTAGAGTCGGACCCGAGCGACCGCTGCTTTCCTGCGACCCACTGCCCAGATGTATGGAGCTTCAGCCATCTTTATTAAACCTCTCCTTTAAACCGTCCGGAATTTGGCTAGTCAGCTGGAAGAGCTCGTTCGACGAGCAATGCCTCGGGCTGTTGCGTCGCATGCGGGTGATCCGGACCTGCATAGACTTTGAGCTTCCGAAACTGTCGGCGGCCCAGTACATTGCCGGGCAACATGCCCCGGACCGCATTTTCGATGATACGCTCGGGATGAGAAGCGCGAACCTCTCGCACCGACTGTCGCCGCAACCCTCCCGGATACCCTGAATGGCGCGAGTAAAGTTTCTGGGTCTCCTTCTTGCCGGTGAGCACGACCTTCTCGGCGTTGACGACTATGACAAAGTCGCCCATGTCCGCATGAGGGGTGTAGGTCGGTTTCGTCTTGCCGCGAAGGGTGGCGGCAATGACCGACGCGATTCGACCCAATGTCTGGCCCTCGGCGTCGACGACGTACCATCGTCTTCCGGTGTTCAAGTCACTCAGTTTTGGCGACCATGTGCGCCGCTCCACAACAGACCTCCTCCGCGCCAGCGACTCGCGGGCGTGCTCCTCAATCGTCTAGTACGTCACCGGCGAAACCGACTCGCGTAAGGGCAAGTCCGTGAGGCGGGGCCATAGTCGATCCAAACCGGCGGTCCCGCTCGGCCAGCAGTTCCTCGGTCCATTCCGGTACTCGCCGACCCTGCCCGATCTCGAGTAGTGCTCCGACAATGTTGCGGACCATATGTGGCAAAAATCCGTCCGCCGCGACCCGAATCTCAAGGATTTTTGCGAACTCGACGCTGCCTGGACCGACTCGGAGTTTGATCTCATGACACTCGCAGCGAAGGATCGTCCGCGCGGTCCCCCTTGTCGTTGCAGCTCGCTGCGACCAGGGAACGCCCTCACCGCCTCCCGCGAATGACGCGAAGTCGTGCGTCCCCACGAGCCGCTGCGCACCGGCTTGCACGGCTTCAGCATCCAGCTCCGCTCGCCGCATCCAGGCGTAGCGGCGGAGAAACGGGCTGACAACCGCTGGTGCGACCCAATAGCGATATTCCCGCCAGACTGCGTCGAACCGTGGGTTGAACGACTCGTCGCAGACTTCCACATCAGTTGCGCCAAGGTCGACGGGCAGACGCGCATTGAGCGCCCGCTGTAATTCGAGCCCGGCGGCTCCCCATGCCGGCAGCGTGACTGCCGCAACCTGACCGACCGCGTGGACTCCACGATCCGTTCGCCCGGCGAAAATTGCTCGGCTTGGGTTCGCCGTGATCCCGGCGAGGGCAGCCTCCAGCTCGCCTTGAACCGTACGCCGCATTGGTTGAATCTGCGAGCCGGCGAAATCAGTCCCGTCATAGGCCAATATCAGCCGAAAACTCGGCACAGGGACGATAACCGCGAGCCAGGAACGTCACTCAAGCCTCGATGAATTCGATGAGCGCCATCGGCGCGGCATCACCGTGTCGCGCTCCGAGCTTCGAGATCCTGGTGTACCCCCCCGGCGCTGCTTCAAATCGCGGCGCGATGACCTCGAACAATTTCGTGGTCGCCGGCGTGTGGTCGATTTTCGACATGACGAGATTGCGGTGATGCTCCGAGTCAGATCGAGCGATCGTCACCAGCTTCTCGACCACCGGCCGCAGCGACTTCGCTTTGGCTTCGGTCGTCGTCAGCCGCTCGTGCAGGATCATCGAGATCGCCAGCTGGCGCAGCAATGCTTGCCGCTGCGCTGGGTTGCGGCCGAACTTCCTGCCCGCTTTGCGATGCCTCATCCCCGCTCCTCCCCGCCGGCGACGCTGCCGCTGGCCACCCCTTCTCCCTGGAGAGACGCAACAGCTTCGGACAGCTCGTCATCTGTCGCGAGCAGATCGCCATCCAGCTCGTCGAGACCCTCGTCCGCCAGATCGAGCCCTTCCATGAACTCGATGCCTGCCAGCCCACCATCGCCTTCAGGCAGGTACCCGAACTCGGCCAGCTTTTGTCGCAATTCGGTCAGCGACCGCGGTCCGAAATTGCGAATTGAGAGAAGTTGTTCGGGATCCGCCGTCAGCACCTGGCCCACTCGCTCGATCTGCCGGCTGCGCAGCGCATTGAGCACCCGCGGCGAGAGGCCCAGCTCCAGGAGCGGCTTGTTCAAGATCTCATCCGGGATTGTTTGGCCGGTTCCAGTCGCCTGGTCACCCTCGCCTTGTGTGAACCCGGCAAAGACCTGAGCCTGGGTCATCAGGATGCGCGCCGCTTCCGCGAGGGCGTCATCCGGCTCAATCGTGCCGTCCGTCAGGACTTCGATGATCAATCGGTCGTAGTCAGTCATCGGGCCGACCCGCGTGTGCTCGACGACGAAATTCACCCGCTCGATCGGTGTGTAGATGGCGTCGATCGGGATCTCGCCAATCGAGTACGACTCCTGCAGCTCGGCAGGCTTATAGCCCCTGTCCTGCGTGATCCAGATATCCATGTCGATCACGCCATTTGACGAGTCAATCGTGGCGATCACCTGATCGGGATTGATTACGTCGACTTCAGCTGGCCAAACAACGTCGCCGGCGGTGACGACCCGCTCGCCAGACGGATCGCCTTGGACATAGAGGTGAGCGCGAGTCTCGCCGTTCAGTTCCATGATGCGCTTGAGTCGAATGCGCTTGAGGTTGAGAACGATCTCGGTCACGTCCTCGCGCACATCCGGAATGGTGGAGAACTCATGCCATACGTTGTCGAGGCGCACCCGCGACACTGCAACGCCCTCGAGCGAGCGCAAGAGAATGCGTCGCAGGGCGTTGCCAAGGGTGGTCCCATATCCGGGCTCCATCGGGTCAGCCTTATACCGACCGTAGTTCAGTCCAGACTCAACTGTTTCAATATGAAATTGCGGTCGCTCTAACAAGATGCAGTGCCTCCATCCATAGCATGCTTCCGCGTAACGGTTCCCCGTTCGCGGCCGTCGCCTAGCGGCTGTAGTGCTCCACGACCAACGCCTCGTTGAATGAGGGAACTTCGATCTGGTCGCGAGCCGGCAAACTCAGAATCTTTCCGCTCAGAGCACGGGCGTCGATGGTCATCCAGTCCGGCGCCCGTCGCGTCTCGAGTACTTCACCATAGTCCGTGAAGTACGTGCGACCCCGGCTCCCCGGGCGCACAGTAACGACGTCACCTGGTTTGACAAGGAACGATGGGATATTGGTCTTGCGATCGTTAACCATGAAATGACCGTGGCGCACCAATTGCCGAGCCTGCCGCCTTGAGTCAGCGAATCCCATGCGATAGACGACATTGTCGAGCCGGGACTCGAGGATCTGAAGCAGGTTGTCGCCGGTGACACCTCCGCGCCGCTCAGCCTCTACGAAGTGTTTGTGAAACTGACTCTCCATGATGCCGTAGAACCGGCGCACTTTCTGCTTCTCTCGAAGCTGAAGCCCAAATTCCGACGGACGCCTTGTACGGCGCTGGCCATGCTGACCCGGTGGAAAATTCTTGGCGGGCTGCCGCTTCACGATTGGGCATTTCGGCCCGTCGCAGCGCGCACCCTTCAAATAGAGCTTCATTCCTTCGCGCCGGCACAACCGGCATACGGGCCCCGTATATCTCGCCATCGTTAAATCAATCCTCCGTCATCATCGCTCGAAACCAGGCTGCACGCGCATCGCGGGGCTGGCCCGGCGAGATCACGGCCCTGCAACTAGACTCGCCGGCGCTTGGGCGGTCGACAACCATTGAACGGAATTGGCGTCGTATCGGTGATCGAGACCACCTGAACTCCACTCGATTGCAATGAACGTATCGCCATCTCGCGACCCGAACCAGGTCCCTTCACATAGACGTCGACCTGGCGCAAACCATGCTCCATTGCTTTGCGCGCCGCCGACTCAGCGGTTACCTGCGCCGCATATGGCGTGCTCTTGCGGCTGCCTTTGAATCCATTTGAGCCCGCGCTGGACCATGCGATGACGTTTCCAGCAGGGTCGGTCATCGTCACAATGGTGTTATTGAACGTCGCTTGCAAATAGGCCCGCCCACGCGGGATGTTCTTGCGGTCGCGACGGCGAACTCGAGTTTTCCCTTTTCCACCGCGTCGTTTCTCTGACATGCTTGCTCTGCTCCTCAGCCCGCGAAACGCGTCAACTTCTCACTCCTGGCCGCTGCGCTCGCCGGCGGCTAGTCCGCCTAGGTCTTCTTGCGACCGCCTACGGCCCGCCGCGGCCCACGCCGCGTCCGCGCGTTGGTACGGGTACGCTGGCCACGCGTCGGCATACCACGCCTGTGGCGCAGACCGCGATAGCACCCAATGTCCATCAGGCGTTTGATGTTCATCGCGACTTCGCGACGCAGGTCACCCTCGACCCGCATTTCTTTGTCGACGATCTCGCGAATCCGGTTGACTTCATCGTCGGTCAAATCTCGGACGCGCGTGTCTGGATTCACATTCGTCCGTTCCAGGAGCTTCTGACTGGTGTGAAGCCCGATGCCGAAGATGTAGGGCAGCGCCGCCTCGACCCGCTTATCGCGAGGAAGATCGACCCCGGCAATTCTCGCCACGTTCCATCCCCTTTGCACCCGCGCATACGCGGGCGATTAACCCTGCCGCTGCTTGTGCCGTGGATTGACGCAGATCACCCGCACAACACCTTGGCGTCGAATGATCTTGCACTTCTCGCAGCGGCGAGTGACTGAAGCAGCTACTTTCATATTGGTTACCTGTCCTGTTCTGATGTCATAGCGTTGTCTGCTCGAAAAATCGCGTTTCCAGCATCGAGCCTACACACGCGGATAGCGCACGCCCCAGGCGTGCGCCGAACACATTATTCTAACACGGGAGCGAGCCGGCGCGTCAACACACGACCCCCATTTGGGCTGACGGCGACCGTGTGCTCGAAGTGTGCCGCTAGCGATCCATCCGCCGTGACAACCGTCCAGCCATCGGCCAGCGTCGTGGTGTCTTCGCTCCCCAGCGTGAGCATCGGTTCGATGGCCAGCGTTAGACC
>Ga0126314_10001167_pt1 | contig 12494 bp, 13 predicted proteins | sample Plot105B_FD_92535 | JGI IMG/M metagenome (GOLD analysis project Ga0126314, IMG submission 92535) | Serpentine soil microbial communities from UC McLaughlin Reserve, CA, USA - Plot105B | ecosystem: Environmental > Terrestrial > Soil > Grasslands | place: USA: UC McLaughlin Reserve, Lake County...
CCACCGCACGAGGGTGCTTCTCAGCGAAGTGATCAACGGCATAGAGCTACTTGCTTTCGTGCCTTTCGTCGCCGCGCTCGTAGGACCTCTGCAGGAAGCCGGCGAACGGGCCGGGGCGATGGCGGTGCTGGTCAGCGGTACGGTGTTCGCGGTCCTTGGACTGGTGTCCACCGCGGCGGAGACAGCCCTGGTTCGCGTGGCAGGCACAGGAGTAGGCTCCGCCGTGTTGACGCTGTTCGAGCTGCAGGCGAAGGTCCCGATCGTTTTCGCGGTCACCGCTTTTACCGGAGCATCGGCGCTCGCGCTGCTCAGAACCGGCTACTGCCCCGCTGGTTCGGCGTCGTCGGCCTGATCGCTTCGGCCGTGTTCCTCCTCGGGGCGGTACTGAGCGTCTTCGGCACGGCCACAGGAGAATCCTCGCCTTTCGGTCCCTTGATATTCCTCGCCTTGATGTTCGCGCTTTACATCGGGCTGTTACGAGCAGCCAGATAAAGCGATCCTGAGGGAGAAGTTCCTGAGACCTTTGCCATCGCCAGCCGCATTCAGCGATCAGCCAAAACAAGAAGTTGACGGCCGAGCGCTGATGGCTGATTCCCTAAGAATCAGAGTCCGTATAGCGAGAGACCCAGGACCGCGACCAGTCCCCGAACCGGCCGGCCCGAATCTCGCGGCGCGCCCGCTGGCAGAGGTTCGCGGTGAACCGGACGTTGTGAAGCGTGAGTAGCCTGTGGCCGAGCAGCTCGTTTTCCCTCACGAGATGCGCCAGGTAAGCTCTACTATAGCCGGCGCACGTCTCGCAAGAGCATTCGGGATCTAGGGTCCCGAAGTCGGTGCGGTACCTGGCGTTCTTGAGGTTGAGGCGGCCATCGGGGGTGAGGGCGGCACCGTGGCGGGCGAGGCGCGTCGGTAGCACGCAGTCGAACATATCCACCCCGAGCGCGATGACCTGCAGGATGCCGACCGGGTCCCCTATTCCCATAAAGTACCTCGGCTTGTCGGCCGGCAGCATCGGCGCTGTAAGGGCCAATGTCTCGAGCATCTCCTCCCGCGACTCGCCGACGGATAGTCCCCCCACAGCGTAGCCGTCGAACCCGATCTCGGCCGTCAGCCCGAGGCTCTCTTCCCGCAAGTCGGGGTGCAACCCGCCCTGCACAATCCCGAAGAGCGCCTGGTTTTCCTTTATGTGCGCCTCCTTGCACCGCTGCGCCCACCGCGCTGTCCTTCTGAGCGACTGCTCGTGGTATTCGCGGGCCGCGTTGGCGGGCGGGCATTCGTCCAGGACCATGGCCACGTCGGATCCAAGCTCCTCCTGCACCCGAGTCGTCAACTCAGGCGTGAAGACGTGGCGCGAGCCGTCGTAGACAGACGCGAACTCGACGCCTTCCTCCGAGATACGCCGCGTCTCGGCGAGCGAGAAGACCTGGTAGCCGCCTGAATCCGTAAGGATAGGGCCGTCCCAGCCCATGAACCCGTGGAGCCCGCCAGCTTGCTTTACGGGGCCAGAACCCGGCCTGAGGTACAGGTGGTATGTGTTCCCGAGCACGATGCCGGCGCCGACCTCGCGCAGGTCTTTAGGCGTAAGCCCCTTGACCGTGCCCTTGGTCCCGACGGGCATGAAGACCGGGGTCTCCACGGGCCCGCGCGGCGTGTAGAGGGTACCTGCGCGTGCCTCGCCATTGCAGGCGACCACCTCTATGGAGACGGGCGACCCTACCGTTGCCGCCCGCCCTCGAGGAGGAGCATCGCGTCCCCGAACGAGTAGAAGCGGTAACGCTCGCGTACGGCCGTCATGTACGCCTCCCTCACCAAGTCCTTGCCCCCGAAGCTCATCACCATCGCGAGCAGGGTGGAGCGCGGCAGGTGGAAGTTCGTTAGCAGCGCATCCACAGCAAGCCAACGGTAGCCAGGATACACGAAGAGCGTCGATTCACCTTCCAACTCCCCTGTCCCGGCCCACGTCTCAAGGGTGCGGGCAACGGTCGTGCCCGCCGCGACCACCCGCCGCGCGTCGTGCACGATCTTGGCCGCCTCCTGCGGCAAGCTGTAGTATTCCGCGTGCATGGTGTGCTCTTCGAGCCTCTCGGTCCTTACCGGCATGAAAGTCCCGACCCCGACGTGCAACGTGATCCTGGCGATCTCCACCCCGGCCCGCTCCGCGTCACCGAGAACCCTATCGGTGAAGTGAAAACCGGCCGTCGGCGCCGCGGCCGAGCCCTCGTTGCGCGCGTAGACGGTCTGGTAGCGCTCCTCCGTTTCGGGCGTCGGGTGAATGTAAGGTGGAAGCGGCATCCTGCCGCTACGCCTCAGCAGGCCGGGCACGTCGGTACCCGAGACAGCCCAGTGTCCGTCGCCGAGGCTCTTCAGCAACCTCAACTGATCACCGCCTGCCGAGAGCACGAGCCCCGGCCTGAGACGCTTGCTCGGTCTGGCCAGGACTTCCCACGCGCCGTCCTCGTCCCGCCCGAGGTCTTTCAGAAAGAGGAGCTCCACGCCGCCGCCGGTAGGTTTTCTAGCCTCCACGCGGGCGTTGAGCACCTTCGTCTCGTTCAGGACGAGCGCGTCGCCGGGCAGCAGGAAGTCCGGCAGGTCCCGGAACGTGTGGTGGGCTATCGTGCCCCGTCCCGCATCCACCACCATCAGGCGGGAGGCGTCGCGCGGTTCGGCCGGGCTCTGGGCGATCAGGCCTTCCGGAAGCTCGTAGTCGAGCTCTGAGACGAGCACCCTAGCGGCGGAAGACCAGGTTCAAGATGATGGTGCCCACAATGGAGAGCACGATCATGAGTCCTACCGGGAAGTACAGGGTGGCATTGCCGCGCTTGAACACCAGGTCACCGGGCAACCGATCTATCCCGAGGCGGCCGAGCAGGAGAAATAGCCCGCCGAGCACGAGCAGTACGACCGCGCCGCCGATCAAGAGTTTTCCTACGCCTTCGAGTCCCACACGCCTATTGTATTACGTACGCGCGAACCATCCGAACGCGCGGGCTTAATCGTAATGCTTGAACGTCGTCCAGGCTTCGCTGAGAGGCCTCCTCGGGCCCTGATTCACGAAAACCGGCAGACCGTTCTCGTCGGGCATGCAGTATTCGCATCTCACGGTAACTCTTTGTTCGGTCTTCCCGAACTCCTCTGCCAGAACCTCGCGAGGAACCCCTATGCTTATGACGACCTCTCCCGTACGGTCTCTGGGTCCCCAGATAAAGTAACTGTTGTGGCCGCTGATCGCGTTCCGAAGACCTTGTGGGGGACCGAAGAAATCTATAGCCCCGCCTCACCGTAGTTACCGGTCAAGATGCAGGCTTCGGCCCTCTGGTCTGCGGGGAGGCCATGGTAAACACCACCAACCGTCGCCGTCATTTGCTTCCAACCGAAACGGTCGGCGAAGTTCTGGGGCAACTGCGCTACGTTCCTCGTCTCGATCTGCACATCCGCATTACCACCGGCGGCGCCCGTGATCCCTGCTAGCGTCTCGGCCGGCAGCGCAGGCACCACCGTGAGCGGGGCGACGACGAGCCCCGATACGGCGAGGACGATCCCGTAAGCTGGCTTTATCCAGCTCCAGCTGCGCCTCCTTACGAAGCGCTCCGCCGCGGTCGCACCCGCCGTAAACAGCATCGGATACGCCGGGGCTAGAAAGTAGAACCTGGCGTTCTGGATCAGGAACACCAAGAAGAGGATGACGTAGATCCAACCTAGCATGCGGTAGGGTCTGCCATCCCTACCGAAGAGGTAGTAGACGAGACCGGCAATCCAAAGTGGCAACGTCGGCGGCTGCATTGTTACGATCTGCTCCACGAGGAAACCTACGGACGACGAAGGGTCTACCTTCGCGCCGTAGTTCGCAAAAAATTCGAGCGTCGGCCATCCGTGCGCAGCCTGCCAGAGGGCATAGGTAGCAAGAAGACCAGGTCGAGCGCGCCGCCGAGCCAGGGCCACGGCGTCAGCAGTTGCCAGCGGGCCGGGGTAAGTAGAAGCGCGACGAACACCGCGAAGCCGAAATACATCAAGGTGAGCTTGGTCAGCAGCCCGAGGCCGGCCATCAAGGCGAAAGCGAGCCAGAGCCTCGGCCGTGCCCACTTGAGTATTAGGAGGAGCACGTAAGCGCCGGCGACCCAGAACAACTGGTCGAACGCGTCCATGGAGAGCCAGGTCCCGAGAGGGGCCGCCGTTGACCTGGTGCCGGTCCGCTTAAGGAGCGCTTGTCCATCCCACGAACCGGCCCGCAGAAAGAGGGGCCCTCAGCCGTCCAGCTCCGCCAGTAGGCCATCCACGTTGAGCACCCTGGTCACCATCGCGAGGCCTCCTTCGGGCGTACGGGGCCACTCGTTCTGCGGACGGTCCCAGTACAGCTCGACGCCGTTGCCGTCGGGGTCGCGCAGGTATAGGGCCTCCGATACGCCGTGGTCCGAGGCGCCGTCGATGGGGTAGTTGGACTCGAGGAGCCACCTCAGGGCGAGGGCAAGGTCCCGCCGTTCGGGGTAGAGGATCGCAAGGTGAAAGAGGCCCGCGGAATGGGGCGGAGCCGGGTCGGCGTTGCGGCTCATCCAAGTGTTGAGGCCGATGTGGTGATGGTATCCGCCAGCGGAGAGGAAGACCGCATCGTCGCCGTACCACTGGGTCACCTCGAAGCCGAGCACGTCCCTGTAGAAACGCAGCCCCCGCTCAATGTTCGCGACTTTGAGGTGAACGTGGCCGATGCGGGTTCCCGGGTTTGTGACCCGCTCGGTGCGCTTGCTCGTCTGCATTCTTGCTCCTCGTCCGGATCTCACTCTCCTTGATTCTACCCCCGCCCGCCCAGGTCGTTGACGACGAAACCGCCCCACACGCCGCTGGCACGACACGGCGCCGCTCACTATACTCGTGTGACCGTTGTATAACCCGCGGGTTGGGAGACAGCCATGGAAACAACCGATGTCAGGCACAGGAGCCGCACCATTCTCGAAGGGCGCGACCGCGCGCCCGCGAGGTCTTATCTCAAAGGGATGGGCTTCTCCGATGAGGACTTGAGCAAGCCCATCGTCGGTGTTGCGCACTCCTGGATCGAGACGATGCCCTGCAACTTCAACCACCGCCACCTGGCCGAGAAGGTCAAGGATGGCATCAGGGAGGCCGGCGGCACGCCGATGGAGCTGAACACCATCTCCATCTCCGACGGCATAACGATGGGGACGCAGGGGATGAAAACGAGCCTCGTGAGCCGCGAGGTGATCGCCGACTCCATAGAGCTGGTCGGGCGCGGCCACATGTTCGACGCGATGGTGACCATAGTCGGCTGCGACAAGACCATCCCCGCCGCCGCGATGGCCCACGCGAGGCTAGGAGTGCCCGGCGCAATCGTCTACTCCGGCTCGATAGCCCCAGGCCGCTTCAAGGGAAGCGACGTAACGATCCAGGAAGTTTTCGAGGGTGTCGGCGCCAACGCCACTGGCAGGATGTCCGACGAGGACCTTCTGGACCTCGAAGAACACGCCTGCCCCGGGGCGGGCGCCTGCGGAGGCCAGTACACGGCCAACACGATGGCGATGGTTCTGGAGTTCCTCGGCCTCTCACCGATGGGTTCGGCGGGCCCGCCCGCCCTCGATGGCCGCAAGGACGAGGTTTGCGCGCGCGCCGGACGGCTCATCATGGAGCTTCTGGAGCGTGGCCTCACGCCTGAGCGCATCCTGACCCGCGCGGCGTTCGATAACGGCATCGCCGCCGGAGCCGCCACGGGCGGCTCGACAAACCTCGTGCTGCACCTGCTCGCGATTGCGCGGGAGATCGGGGTCCCGCTCGACATCGACGACTTCGACCCGGTGAGCAACCGGACCCCGATCATCGCCGACCTGAAGCCGGGTGGCCGCTACACCGCCGTCGATGTCGACCGCGCCGGAGGGAGCAGGTTTCTCGGCAAGCGGCTGCTCGACGCAGGCCTCATCGATGGGGACCAGCTCACGGTCACGGGCCGAACCATCGCCGAGGAGGTCGAGGGGGCCGAGGAGACGCTGGGGCAGGACGTGATCGTCCCTATAGAAGAGCCGCTGAGGTCCTCAGGAGGACTCGTGATCCTCAAGGGCAACCTCGCCCCCGAGGGCTGCGTGGTCAAGGTCGCCGGCTATACCCGCCTGGAGCACACGGGCCCAGCCCGCGTCTTCGATTCAGAAGAAGAAGCCATGGCCGCCGTGCAGGCCGGCGGTATCTTGCACGACGCCGTGGTCGTGATCCGCTACGAGGGCCCGAAGGGAGGACCCGGTATGCGGGAGATGCTTGGCGTCACCGCCGCCCTCGTCGGCCAGGGTCTCGGTGAGACCGTCGCCCTCCTCACGGACGGACGCTTCTCCGGCGCGACGCGCGGCCTTATGGCCGGGCACGTAGCCCCAGAAGCCGCCCACCGAGGCCCGATCGCGGCTTTGCAGGACGGCGACACCATAACCTTCGACATCGACAACAGGACCCTGAGCGTGGACCTGTCGGATAAAGAGATAGAAGCCCGCCTGGCGGACTGGAGGGAGCCCGAACCCCGCTTCGCGACCGGGGTAATGGCCAAGTACGCTGCCCTAGTTTCATCCGCCTCCGAAGGAGCTGTCACGGACCCCAAGTTAGGTTCGGCGGGTTAAAGGCTCATCTTTCTTTGCTGGCTCTGCGGTAGCGGAGCGGAAGGGCGAACCACAGCAGCGCGAAAAACGCCGCCAGAAGCAGGGTCGCGGCGAGGGCGGGGGCGAGGCCGAAGATGAAATCGCTGATGACAAATACCGCCCCGACCATCGCGGGCACGAGAAAGACCAGGCCGATGATGGTGAGCGTGTTCCCCAGCTCTAGCCGCTGCTCCCTTGCGCCCTCGCGCCACAGGACGCGATGCTGCGCCGATGGCGCCATGAGGAGCGCCGTGGCGATCGCTGTGCACAGCAGCGTCACGAAAAATACGCCGGTCGCCAGGCCGTCCAGCTCAGGAAAACGCTGGCTGAAGGGCACCGTCAATAGGAAGGCGAAGAGAAACTGAACTCCGGGTAGGATCACCCGTAGTTCGTTGAGCAGCTCGATCAGCTCCCGCGCGGTCCGCTGTTGACTGTTCTCCCCCATCCGCCCCTCGGACTTCCCGCTATCTGCTTCCTTCACGCCCCTGGCTCCCTGCTGTGCAACACGGATTTAACATTCATTTTACACAGGTCCTTCACCCATTCTTCTCGATGGCTTCCGAGATGATCTCTTGGAGGGATGTCGCATGGCCCGCTGTCCACGCGGCGTCAAACGCCTCCGCCCCGAGCTCCGCGCGTGCAGCGTTCGCGGCGTGATCGTAGTCCGCCCGCGTGATAGGCGTGAGGGGCGTGCCTATCCCTTGACGCTGCGCGGCGGAAGCCCCGAGCAGTCGCGCCGCCTGCTGCGGTCGCCCCTGCAAAGCCTCCACCCTGGCCACCCCTTCCAGACAGACGAAAACGTCAAACGTAAAGCCGAATTGCCGCGCCAGCTTCAGGCTTTCTCTGTACAATTCCAAGGCCCGCGCGTCTCTACCTAACTCGCACTCGATACTTCCGAGCCTTGAGAGCGTGAGCGCGAGCGCGTTGGCCACGCGTTGGGGTCGAGTCTTGCGCCGCAGCGTAGCCAGACTCTCTTCCAGCAACGTTCTGGCGCGCTCGGTCTCTCCCTGCGCGCGCAGGGTGTCCGCCAGAGTGCAAACGGCAAGTCCCGCCCCAAAAGCGCTACCGGATTCGCGGGATATATTGAGGGCCTGCTCGCTCAGGCTCACCGCCCGCTCGTAATCCCCCTGATGGTACGCCACGCCCCCCAGCTCGCGCAACGGACCGCTCGCACCTTTCCTGTGGCCCATGTTCCGGTAGAGGGCTAGGCTCTCCTCGAAAAGCTCGACCGCGCGGTCGAAGTCTCCCTGTCCGCCGGACAGCATACCAGTCACCAGGTGTAGAAAAGCCCACCGGCGTGCGTTGAGCGTGGGCTCGGTCACTCCTTCTTCCGGTTCTCCCAACGCCAGCACCGCTTCCAACCACCGGCGGCCTTCGGTCACGTGCTGGCGCTCTGGCCAGAACCGCCACATCATCAGAGCCAGCCGCGTCCCGAAAGACACATCCCGGTTCCGGATCGCCCAACGGAGCGCCGCCCGGAGGTTGTCGTGCTCCCTCTCCAGCACTCCCAGCCACTCTGTGAGCGAGTGCGTGGACGCCTCCGGCTGCACGGACTCCGCCAGCGCCAGGTAATATCTCGCGTGCGCGCGATGCATCTCCTCGGCCTCAGCGTCCGATCCGAGTCGCTGGGCGGCATATTCCCGGATAGTTTCCAGCATCGCGAAGCGCGGCTCGACGGCCCCAGGATCCGCAGCAGCGTCTATCCGCGATACCAAGAGGCTCTTGTCTACTAGCGACGCCAGCGTCTCCAACACGCTTTCATCCCAGGGCGTGGCCTGCCCGCACACGACCTCCACCGCCTCCAGGGTAAAGCCGCCGGCAAAAACCGCGAGGCGTCTGAATAGCGCCTTTTCGGCGGGCACGAGCAGGTCGTAGCTCCACGCGACCGTGTCGCGCAGGGTTTGCTGCCGCTCGGGCAGGTCGCGCGCCCCGCCAGAGAGTAACGGCAACCGGAGCTCCAGGCGCCCGAGCAGCGCCTTCGGCGAGAATAGATTGACCCTCGCGGCGGCCAGTTCGATCGCCAACGGCAGGCCGTCGAGCCTCTTGCAGATCTCCGCCACCGTGGCCCCGTTTGTGGCTCCAAGCTCGAATCCAGGCCAGACGGCCCTGGCGCGCTCGTCGAACAGCCGCACAGCGGGAGAGCGCTCCACCGACGCTCCTTGCGTAAAGGACAGTGGGGACAGGGGGAACTGCCGCTCGCCGCGGAGTCGGAGCGACGCCCGGCTCGTCGCAAGTACCGTCAGCCTCGGACAGGCCGCTGACAGATCCGCCACCACAGGAACAGCCTGTAGTAGGTGCTCGAAATTGTCGAGCAGCAACAGCATCTGTTTGTCTTCCAGGTGCTGTTTCAGGACGTGCAGCAGCGACCGGTCCCCCACGTCCTTGACCCCTAGCCTCTGGGCGAGAGCCGAGGAGATGAGATCCGGGTCCCTCAAAGGCGCCAGGGGCACGAAGGCGACGCCGTCCGCGAACGCCGCGCGAGAGAGCCAGGCCACCTCCAGCGCCAGTCGGGTCTTACCGACCCCGCCAGGACCAGTCAGCGTCAGCACGCGCACGTCCTCGCGACGCAGGAGTTCTGCCAGGGTCGACACCTCCTGCTCGCGTCCGATCAGCGCGGTCGGCGGCGTGGGAAGGGTACGGTGGGAAGGCCGGGCCGTCGCGCGGCGAACCGGCGGGCGACGGGCCGCCGCCTCGAACTCGGCAAAGTCCCGTCCTTCGATCCCGAGTGCTTCCCCTAACACTTGAACGGTGTAGGCGTGTGGCCGGCGACGCTCGCCACGTTCGAGCAGGCCTATCGCCTGCGGGGTCAGACCAGTTCGACTGGCCAGCTCTTCCTGGGTAATGCTGGCCGAGGCACGGTGGCGTCGTAGCAAATCCGCGAACGCGAGTCCTGTGCCGGTTTCTACTCCCCTCACCTTCCGCTCCAGTGTCGCTTGGCCGGCGGCATCGTAAATTGCACCTTCCTCTGGCAGTCGCTAGTTACCGAGGGTATCCGGCAGTATGTCTTCGGAGAAGAGGCGCTGGACCAACTCCCTTCGGCTGTGTACCCCCGTCTTCTCGAAGACGCTACGAAGATGATTATGCACCGTGTGCTCCGAGATAAAGAGTGCGCCCGAGATATGGCGCGTCGAGCGACCGCGCGCGATGTGCTTCACGATCTTCTCCTGGCGCGGGGTGAGACCGTACGAGGTGACGTTGAGCTGCACCACCTCCTCGGGCTCGGACGGCGCGATCACCACCACCGTCTCGCTCGGGCGTTCTTGTGTAGCCTCCGTGAAGGAGGCGTGCAACGTCAACCAACGCCCCGAGCGACCTCGCAGGCGCACCCGCGGAACGAGGTTGTGGTCTCCGTCGGAGACAGGGTCGAGCGCCCGCTTCAGCGCCCCGACCGTCATTTCGATACTCACGGGGATACGACCCTGCTCCCGAGCCGGGCGCAGATCTTCTACCTCCAGGAGCAGACTTTCGACGGCCGGGGTGTAGGAGACCACCCTGCCGTTACGATCGAGGGTAACAACCCCGGTAACATCGGATCCTCGCCGCCCATCCTTCGCCTTGGAACACAACGCCGCGGCCTTCATACCAGCGCCGACATACGGGGCCACTCGTGCGAGCAATGAGACTTCCGCCGGGCCGAAGTCGTGCTCGCCCGCCTCACGAGTAAAGTATCCGGCCCGCCACAGTCCCCCGTCGGCAAAAAGGCCGGCTAGTTCATGACCGTACCCCACGGGTCCGAGGTACTCGCGGTACCTCAAGCTGCTATCCAACACTCTACCGGTAGCCTCCGAGAGGGGCTGGGCCGGACGACGCTCGTGGAGCATCGAGGCAAGCCTTCCTAGATCCTCCTCAAAGTACATGCGATGGAGGACTTCGCCGTAAACGTCGGCGTGGCCGTCTTGGCCGGCGCTCCCGCCGTTCAACACGTGCGTCAGTAGGTTGCTCGCCGGGTCGACCGTGGCGACGCAGTAGGATCCGAACGGGACGGCCCGCTTCATACTCTGGGCGGCCCGGCGCAGCAACTCGTGGCCCTCTAGCCCCGCCGAGGAGAGGCGTTTGATCTCCGAGAAGGCCCGCTCGTACGCGAACGGGTTGTTCTCGACAGCACCGATCATGACTTATCGTACGCTCCTTCGCGTTCTCTCGACCCAGGATACATCCATTCACCCCAAGCTAACGCGATTCGTGGTCCGGCGCATCACGCAAATGCACCATTTTTCGGAGCAATATGACAAGTTCTTGTCATGCACCCAACGAGCATACGGGATTACCGTTGGACGCAAGATGGTCCACACTAACCCAAAAAAGGAGCATTCTATGGAAACCATCCACATCACCCAAGCCCACGAGGGCGAGCATTGGCTTGTCGTCACGGATGTAACCACGATTAAGAATCAGCTTACCCGCCCGCGAGACGATACAACCCGATAAAGGAAACATGCTGAAGGAACGGGAAACATACCCAGACGTCCGCATAGGACACGTCCACCTGCGGGTCGCTGATCTTGCTCGCGCGACAGCCTTCTACCGCGATGTGCTCGGCTTTGACGTGATGGCCTACGGCCCCGACCTTGGCCTGCCGGGTGCGGCTTTCCTCTCGTCGGGCGGCTACCACCATCACGTTGGCCTCAACACCTGGGAGAGCGACGGGGGCACACCACCCCCGAAGGGGCACACGGGGCTTTACCACTTTGCCCTCCTCTACCCTAACCGGCGCGAGCTCGGCCTGACCGTGGAGAGGCTCCTGGATCACGGCTACCCAATAGAAGGAGCCGAGGACCACGGGGCCACCGTCTCTGTGTACCTGCGGGATCCTGACGGTAACGGCATCGAACTGTATTACGACCGACCGAGAGCCGAGTGGTTCGACGAGCGAGGCAACCCAGTCCTCAAGGCCGATCCCTTCGACCCAAGCAAGCTGTTGTAAGTGCCGAACGACACGCCAGATTTTTCGCGTTTCAGGGCGGTAGATGCCGGTCCATCGCAACAGGGACGCGAAGGCCCAGTTTCTGCCGGAAGCAGGTAACAAACTTTTCCCGTAACGCCTGAGTAGGCGCGGGCCGGGGGGCCGGCATCAGGAGACCTCGACCTCATTCGGTGGTCTGCGAGTTCGGCGAGCCTGAGCTTGCAGCGCTCCGAGCGCTCGAAAGCGTCTTGACACGCACGGCATGGCCGATTGTTTGGGTTGTTGTTTGGGTTTGTCGCTGGGAGCTGAGGCTCTCGGGACGCACGATAAGAAGCAAGACGGAACGCGTCCGGGACGTTGCGAACAACATGCAAAGGAGAACCTCATGACAACTACTTTCACCCCGAGCGCGAGCAAGCTGCGCGGGATCTCAGAGCTCCCAATGGAATCTGCCCTACCACGAGCGGCCACTTTCGTGGCCGACCTGGTCAGAGACGCAGGATTTCTTCAGTCGCTGGTCCTACCCTTTGTCCACGAGGTGGAGGACGAAAGCGACTGGTACGTTGCCCGCCACTACGAGCCCGATGACGGTTCTTACTCTCTGAAGATCTTCGTGTGGCCTCCTGGCACTGGTACCAACATTCACGATCACTCCTCCTGGGGTGCCTACACCTGTGCACTAGGCTCCGTGCTCGAGGAGCGCTACGAACGTCTTGACGACGGTTCTCTCGACGAGCACGCGCGCCTGGAGAAGGCCTGGCAACTCTGGTGGAGTCCTGGTGATGGCGCATCGACGGTGCTGCCTGGAGATGGGGGCATCCACCGGGTGGGGAACCCCGGTGAGGAGTTGGCGGTCTCGGCCCACCTCTACGGACCCCGTCTAGAAGAGATAGACGGGCGGGACTACGACCCTACCCGCGACTACGTCTGCGACAGGCGAGAGGACTGAGGCATGAGCCAGAAGAGCGACACAGGGA
>Ga0126314_10001168_pt1 | contig 12491 bp, 13 predicted proteins | sample Plot105B_FD_92535 | JGI IMG/M metagenome (GOLD analysis project Ga0126314, IMG submission 92535) | Serpentine soil microbial communities from UC McLaughlin Reserve, CA, USA - Plot105B | ecosystem: Environmental > Terrestrial > Soil > Grasslands | place: USA: UC McLaughlin Reserve, Lake County...
GTCTTAGTGCCAGTGCACAGAGAGCCGATGAGCGGACTCGAACCGCTAATCTGCCCATTACGAGTGATAAATGGGGGTTGCAGGGGTTTGCACGATCTTGCACATCCCGTATATCTAAGCGGTTTTCTCTTCTGCGGGTTGCACTGTGCTGCACCGTATTGCGCTCCCGGTGGTGTCAGAGTGGTATCAGGTCGAGCGACAGCTACACTCTGACGGTAGGTTCAACGGGACTCGAACCCACGCCCTTCGGAGCCACAATCCGCCGACACCCGTTTCCGAGGGTTGCTTGCTGTTGCAGAACCGGCTTATCTAAGCGGATTCCCTTGCTAGTGGTTGCTCACTGTTCCTGGGTGTTGCGTTCTGAGTGGTGTCAGAAGTGGTGTCAATACCACCATCGTGTAGTGGTCACACGTCGTGCTCTTAGGGGTACTCGAGCAGCACTTCTTTCACCATCGAAATTAGCCGTAGACGTGTTCTCCTCATCCTCCCCACTCACTCTTCTGTAGCGGAGCGGAGGAAGGTGAGCCCCCGCCCCGTTACATACGGCCTTGACCGTCATGTTTGGCTTTACGGACTGAATCTGACCGCGTCCGATGCTGTCTTGCCTAGATCTCGGATCAGACACGACTGTTCACCTCGACGAACACCGTGATGGCGCTTTTCTCCTCGGTCAAGAGACGGATCATTTCCTGGTAGTTGTCGAGCCCTTGGACGGGCTGGGTCAGCATGTTGCTGTTGCGCTTGTACTACAGCGCACCCGTTGTCCGCAAGGCACGTCTTTACGATGACCCTTCCCTGCATTCCATCCGACCCCGGTTCGTCCAGGTCGTCCTCAACCCCCCTGAGAAGCACGGCGTTCACGGCGACTATGATCGAGGATGCCGACATCAGAAGCGCCGACCACTCGGGCCTGAGCATGATGCCGTAGGCGGGGAAGAGCACCCCAGCTGCGATCGGGATCGCAAGCACGTTGTAGACCGAAGCCCACACTAGGTTCTGCTTCATCTTCCTGACGGTCGCCTTCGAGAGCACCACGGCGCGGATCACATCCAGGGGATCGCTCTTCATCAGGACCACCTTCGCTGTTTCGATGGCCACGTCGGTGCCCGCGCCGATGGCAATGCCGATGTCTGCCTGCGCGAGGGCCGGGGCGTCGTTGACCCCGTCTCCGACCATCGCCACATGTTTACCCTCTTTCTGGAGCTGCTCGACGTAGCGCGCCTTCTCAGCGGGGAGCACCTCGGCGAAGATGCGTTCTATGCCGAGCTCGCGCCCCACGGCCTCGGCGGTTCTCTTGTTGTCGCCCGTGATCATGACAGCTTCTACGTCCATCTCTTTGAGGCGTCTCAAGGTTTCCCTGGCGCTCGGCTTGATCGCGTCGGCCACGGCGACGAGTCCCGCGGGCTCCTCGTCCACCGCGACGAACATCGGCGTCTTGCCTGCACCGGCGAGGGCGGCGGCCCTGTCTTCCAGCCCAGATACGTCCACCCCGCTCTCGTCCATCAGCTTACGGTTACCCACCAGAACAGCGTGTCCATCCACCGTAGCCCGGATGCCGTGGCCGGCGACGGCCTCGAACTGTGCTACGTCACTGGGATCGATGCCCCGGTCGCGGGCACCGGCGACGATGGCCTCGGCTAGAGGGTGCTCGGAGTTCTTCTCGGCCGGGGCCACGAGCCGCAGGAGCTGATCTTCGCTTCTCCCGTCCAGAGCGAAGACGTCGGTGAGCGAAGGCTCGCCTTCGGTGAGGGTGCCGGTCTTATCCAGGACGATGGCGTCTATGCGCGAGACGTTCTCCAGGGTAGCTGCGTCTTTGATCAGGATGTTGTGCCTCGCGCCGATGCCCGTGCCCACGGCTACGGCGGTCGGGGTCGCCAGCCCCAGCGCGTCCGGGCAGGCGATGACCACGGCCGAGATGGCGAAAGTCATCGCCGTGATAGCCGCCGCGCCACCCAGGAAGTACCACACGAAGTAGGTGACAATACCCGAGCCGACGGCAAGGATCACCAGGTACTCAGCGGCGCGGTCGGCCAGCCGCTGGCCCGGTGCCTTGGAGTTCTGCGCTTGCTGAACGAGGTCCACGATCTGGGCGAGTGTGGTGTCCGAACCGACGGCGGTGGCCCGAAAGCGGACGCTGCCACTGCGGTTGATGGAGCCCGCGATCACGGCGTCCCCAGGGTGCTTCAAAACCGGCACGCTCTCGCCCGTCACCAGCGCCTCGTCTATGTTCGTCTCGCCCTCGACGACTACTCCATCCACCGGTACCTTGTCGCCCGGCTTCAAGACGACTGTGTCGCCGAGCCTTGCCTCGCTACTGGGTATCGTCACCTCCTCGCCGTCCCGGATCACGGTCGCCTGAGGTGGCACGAGGTCGAAGAGCGCCCGCAGGGCGTCATTGGTGCCGCGCCTGGAGCGCATCTCCATCCAGTGCCCAAAGAGGACGAAGGTGACGAGCATGGCCGCCGCCTCGTAGAATGTCTCCCCGCCGAGGAAGGTGATCAGGACGCTAAAGAGGTAGGCGGCGAGCACGCCGGTGGCGATGAGCACGCTCATGTTTAGCGTACGCCTTCTCAGCGAGTGGTAGGAGCCGGAGATAAAGATCCAACCCGAGTAGAAAACGACTGGCGTGGAGAGAACCAGCATAATCACGTTCTCACCGAGCCCGAGCGTCGGCAGCCGCACTCCCAGCAAGTTAATCCCCAGCGGCGAGTAGAGCACCGTCGGGATAGTGAGCAGCAAAGCGATGAAGAACCTGTTGCGCATGTCGCGCTCCATCGTCGCCGCCATGCCGGGGTCGGACATATCGTGATCCGCGTGGTCGCCGTGGTCCGCATGAGTGGCGGGCATCTCGTACTGCATACGGTCGTGCTTGGTCCCCATAGAGACGGGATGAGCATCTACGCCGTGCCCAAGGTGTTGCATCCGCCGCTCTGGAGACGCCATGGCCTCGTGGTGCTCCTCCTCTGCCCCGACTGGCGCGCAGTCGCAGCCGGTCTGCGTGATCACCTCCTCGATATCCTCCGGTCCGATCCCCGCGGGGTCGTAGCCGACGTGAACAACATCGTTCTTCCAGTCCAGGTGGACATCGGTGACGTGTGGCTGCTCGCGCAGGGCTCGCTCGACTGCACCGGCGCAGCGCATTTCGTGAACGCCACGGAGCTCGAACGTGCCATGTCGCACCGGAACATGGTGGGTGTGAGCTGCTGTCGCAGCCTTGGGGTCGTTGTCAGCCATGGTGGCTACCTTCTCCTTAGTACTCCCTTAATCAGAAGAGACTCCTAGTGCCTCCGAAGACGATCGTCGGCATCGTGATCAGCAACACGCCTACCGTACGCCGTGATTCACGACTCATGACATCTGCCCACTCTTGAAAGCAGCCTTGCGCCACAGCAGTACGCTCATCACGACCACCCACAGCGTGATTATCGTGGGAAAGATGATCGTGGCGATCCTGGTAAACCCGATGGATCCTCCTGTGTACGCCTGTACCAGACCAACCGGCACAGAGCCAACCCCAGCTACCACTACCACCCACCCCAGCCATCGGGGGTACTCACCGCTTGAGGCCACCGCGAGCCCTAAGAGGATGAAGGTGACGCCCGCAAAGAGGATGTTGAAAAGGGAAGCCACGGCGAAGTTGATAGCTTCTTCGGCCAGGACCACCCGCAGGGCGGCTGCCGCTTGATCGGGGGGCGCTACCTCCCACGCCTCAGCGAGGTACTTGGCAGCGACGCCGTCCACGATCACGTCGACCAATCCCACAGCGACGCCGGCCACGGCAGCGATGGACCCCAGCTGGGCCAGGGCGCCAGCCACTCCGCCTTCGATCGAGCGGGAGATAGCCACCAGGGCGCCGAGCATGAGGATCAACCCAACCACGATCACGAGGTGAACGAGCACCCATCTCTCGCTCTGAGCGATCGTCTGAGCCACGCCCTGTGGGTCTCCGATCGGCGGAGCGGGGTGGAGGAGGTTTCCGACCATAGCCAGGAGCGAACCAACGATGCCAGCTACGGAGCCGATCCTGAAGATGTACCCTTCTTCAGATCTGGTGTTGTTTGTCATCATTGTCCTCTCATGCTCAACCATCACGTACTCCTTCCCTTGCTAGCGACCCAACTTACGCCCTCGACCTTGATGTCGCCAGCGACCGCCTCCAGACCCTCCCGGGTGCATCCGCTTTGTCGTATCGCCACTGCTCATGACGCACTCTTTATCTCGGGGGCATTCGACCGCTCCTCGCTAGCTGAGGAACATCCCGTTGGTGACGTTGACGAACGTGCCGCTTATTGCTCCGGCCTTCTCGGAGGCCAAAAACGCCGCCGTGGCCGCGACCCCGGCCAAACGGGGCGAGCGGCGCGTCATCCGCATCCCGTCCAGGATCTCGATCAGGCCCTTGAACGCCGCCTCGTCTTCGAATCTGCTGTCCACTCGGGCGAGCCTCTCCGGCGAGAGCGTCTCGGGTAGCCCGGCGGTCCAGATGCCCAGGACGCCCTGCGGTCCGATCTCGGCTGCCAGATTGCGGATGAAGGTGTCCGTCGCTGCGTCGGCAGGGCCGGTCCTGCCTATCATTGCTTTGGCAGCCTCTAGGCCAGGGCGAACAGCCGGGCCTGCCCGCCCGTGGCCCCCCGGTGGGCGGGGCCCCCGACGACGATTGTGGCCCCCGACGGACGCACCCGGCCGAGGTTGGCCATGCACTCGATGCCGTACAAGCCCGCACCGAGCACGGCCACGTGCGCCCCGAAAGTCGTGCTCGCGCCGATGTCCAGGCTGTGGGTGTCGCTGCCGATGCCGACGATGCCGCGCTCCGCGACGAGGAACTCGGCAGCCTCGCCACCAAAGCCAGGGAAGTGGTAGGTGCCGTAGGGGTCGGCGTTCAGGTAACCAGGTCCCGGCAGCCTGGACTCCCACCCCGAGTACATGGCGACGAAAGAGCCCGGCTCAATGCGGTCGTGGTGGCGTTCGAAGGCGCGCACGTCGCCGACCGTGACCTCAGCGTCATCGTTGCGCGCCGCCTGCTTCGAGATGTCTATCACCTTTAGTGGGACGACGAGGTCCTCCACGGGGATGTTCTCGGCCGTCGCCCCACCAGCAACGATGTGGGCCTGGGCGTCCAGGTGGGTGCCGAAGTGCTCCGGGATGCTCAGCCTGTTCACGCCGAAGCCTGTTTCCGGGACAGTGAAGATCGGTGTGATCTCCATGTCCTCCTCGAAGTAGTTGGGGAAGCCCGGGAAAATCTGATGCGTCAGGTCGACGACCGTCCTGAAGCGCCGCACGGACGCCGCCTCGGCCCAGGAGACCGGCGCCGCGGCGCTCACCACCGCTGCGGCGCCCAGAGCGCCGAGGAAGGTTTTCCGAGAGACCTTCTCCTTGACCTCGCCCATCACCTCCGGCGAACACATTCACGTACCTCCTTCTATCGCGGTGTACCTACGGGAACAAGGGGTTGACGCCTCTCAGACGGAACTTGCGCCCAGGGGACGCTCCCTCGCGAGACGCTCGCCCAAAAAGCGCCTTGCCACTAAGTACGCCCCTATCACCAAGATCATCATGGCCCGTCTCATTCCTTCTCCTTTCGAGAGAGCGAGTGATCGTCCACCTGATCCAATCGACGAGCTTTTCTCGATAAGAAACGTACCGTCTGGCCGGGGGTAGCGGCATCTCCCAAAAGTGGTACTAAGGGGGGTAAAGATTCCTCCACCTGTGTAGGTGGGACAGGTTCTTGCGGATCTCGTTCTTGCTAGAGCAGCTTCAGTTCCCTGGCTCGCACCAGGGCTTGCGTGCGGCTGTGGGTGTCGAGCTTACGGTAGATGTTCTTGATGTGGGCCTTGACGGTGCCCGCGGTGACGAAGAGCTCTCTGGCGATCTCCTGGTTGGATTTACCGGCGGCGACGAGCTGAAGCACCTCCAGCTCCCGCTCGCTCAAGGGTTCGGGAAGCCCCGCCGGTAACGTGGCGCCCGAAGCGTCCCGCTCCAGCGCGGCGAGTAGCTTCCTGAGGTAGTGAGCCGGGACGGGTGGGTCCAAGCGTCTTCGTTGCTGCGCTTCTAGGACCTCGGACAGGAGCGCAGCCATCGGAGGTCCCTCGTCGACGAAGGTGCGCACGTAGCCCTCCGGTTCGGCCAGGGATAAGGCATGTCCCAGGTGCTCCTCGCTCGCTCTTTCTTGCCTCCCTTCCACAGGGCCAGCGCCTGAAGCGTCAGGATCTCTATCGTGCTACCCGTCCGTCCCGCCGCTTCGGTCTCCTTACGCAGCTTCTCCAGTAGCCCTAGCGCCTCGTCCTGTTCGCCCCGGGCGATGAGCAGCCGAGCCAGGGTGGTTCGTTCCAGCTCCCGCACGAAGGGTGAAACGCCGCTTGCACCCGCCGCTCGCTCCTGCTCGAGGGTTGCCGCCGCCGGCTCCCCCCTTGCCAGGTGCAGCCGCGCCTTCCAGGCTGCCGCCGCGATGATCGTTCGGGAGACGCTGGAGCCTTGCGCCAACCTATCTGCCTCCCGGACTGCCTCGAAGGCGCCTTGCGCATCGCCCTGGACCTGCTTCAACCGAGAGTGGGCAATGTAGCCGTCTACCAAAGTGTCCAGCTGACCTAGCCGCCTGGCAAGTTCCATCCCTTCCGATAGCCGCTGCATCGCGGAGTCCAGGTCATCCCACTCGTACAAGAGCTCGCCCATAGCTATGTGCACCGCTCCCGCAGCCGGCAGAGAAGCGTCGCCCCGCTCGGCTGCGGATCTCAGGGCCTGCTGTAGAACGCCGTCCGCTTCGCGGAGTCGCCCCCGCGCCACCTGTAGCTGGGCTTGGCGAGTCATGGCTCGCGTGGCCGCACGGGTGTTGCCGGCAGCCTGGGCGAGTTCGCTGATCTCCGTGAAGGCCGCGCTCGCCGCCTCGAGGTCGTCGGCGTACCGGTACGCCTCCGCCAAGGTAAGGCCGGCGGTGATACGCGGGTGTGGGTCGTGTTCGGGCAGGAGCGCGAGTGCTCGCCGGGCGAGTTCGATGCCGCTCTGCGGATCCCCCAGAAGGTTAGCGCGCCAGGATCTGATGGCCGCGGCATACCCCAACAGATACCGGCGGTGTTGTTCGTCTACCTGCTGATCCTCGACAGAACCCTCCCTGGCTGCGCGTTCGGCCTCCCGCAGAAGGGGTTCGACGTCCTCCAGCCGGCCTACCACCATCAGTGCCGTGGCGTGCTCGAGCAACAGCCGAGGCCGCCGGCGCTTCGCTTCGAGGGGCAAAGCCTGAAGCCAGCCCAGCAGAGTAATGGTCTCGCCACGGAACAAGACCTCATCGGCCACCCGCTCGACGAGGTCAGCCGCCCGCTCGTGATCTGCCGCGACCAGCGCGTGCCTCACCGCTTCGGACGTCCACCCGCTCTCCTCGTACCACGCCGCCGCCCGACGGTGCAGCTCTTCGATGCACCCGGAGTCTTCGCGTTCGAGGCGACCGCGCAAGAACCCGGCGAAGAGGTGGTGGTAGCGGTACCAGCGTCTCTCATCGTCTAAGGCGACGACGAAGAGGTTGTCCCTCTCCAGCTTCTCCAGCACCTCCTGTCCGTCGGAGCGGCTGGTAAGCGCGTCGCAAAGCGAGCCCGAGAGGTGGGCGAGGATGGAGGTCTGAAACAGAAACTGCTGCACGCTTTCGGGCTGCCGTTCGAGGACTTCCCCGGCCAGGAAGTCGAAGATGTGCCGGTGCCTGCCGGAGTAGGATCTCACGAAGCCGGAGACGTCCTCACGACCTCGCATCGAGAGCGCGGCAAGTTGGAGGCCCGCGATCCAACCCTCCGTAACCCCTTCGAGGACCGCGACGTCCTCCTCCGGGAGCTCTACCCCCATCACGTCCCGCAAGAAGGCGGCCGCTTCCTCGGGACTAAAGCGTAAATCGGTGGCGCGCAGCTTGGCCATCTGATCCCGGGCGCGTAGCCTTGAGAGCGGAAGGGGCGGGTCCGTGCGGGTGGCAATGACTACGTGTGCGTTCTCGGGCAGGTGTTCGAGCAGGAAAGAGACGAATTGGTGCACGGCCGGGGCACCCACGACGTGATAGTCGTCAAGGACGAGGGTGAGCTCGCCCGGGGCGGCGGCGATCTCGTTGACCAATTCACCCGCCACGGCGTCGATGTGCAGCGGGTCAGGCGAGCGCAGCGCGGCCAAGGCTCCCTCCCCCATCTCCTCCTCGATGTGCCGAAGCGCTGCCACGAGGTGGGAAAGAAAACGCGCCGGGTCGTTGTCGCCCTCGTCTAATGAAACCCAGGCGACGCACCCCATGTCGTCGGCACGATCCGCCAGCCATTCGCCGAGCAGGGTGGTCTTGCCGAAGCCCGCCGGTGCAGAGATAAGCGTCAGCCTGCGTCCCGACTCCCGCTTCAGGCTCGCGATCAGGTGTGGCCGCGCAATGAGTTTCGGACGCGCTTCCGGAGGGCGCAACTTGGTCAATATGAGCAGGTCCGACATGGGGTTATCTTAACCCCGCTAGCGGCATCTGTGCATGTTGTTACGAAGGTCGCCCTGAAAGGTTTCTTAGGCTCGTCAGCGAGCCGTTCCTCTCTTCTCGATACAGCTTCAATAAGCGCATCCAAGCTCTTAGGTAGACTCTAGGAAAGCTCTGGTGAGGAGCCCCGGGAGGTGCGAATCCCGCGTTGTTGTCGGCAAAGTTGTGTCTCGACTCTAGCGTCTCATAGCCGAAGCCGTCGGATGAAGCCGCACGAGACATCCACAGTAGGGAAATCTCCCGCTCTAATATCACTTTTGGGAGATGCCTCTACCCCCGTCCGGGCGGTACATTTCTTATCGAAGTTAAGAAGGACTGCAGATGGGCAGCGAAACGAAGCACGATAGGGTAGAGATCCGAATCGCCTGCGACCCGACGGCGCTGGACGCCGGGCAGAGGGAGCGCAAGCGCGCGTTGCAGGATCTCCTGCGCGCGGACGTCCGGGAGATCCGGGAGATCGAAGGCGGTTACGCTTTCAAGGCTACTACGATAATCGCCGGGGGCGGAATCGGTGGACTCGCTGCAGCTCGAGCGCTGCTCTTCGGTGGTTTGCGGGTAGCCCAAGTGAGGCATCGATGATCGACCAGTACGTGGACACGGCCCAGGCCAGGTTTCGATACATGCGAGCCGGGACGGGCACACCGGTATTGCTGGTCCCGGGTACCGGCGGGTGGCGGTTGACCTTCCACGCCATGGCTCCGGTCCTCGCCGGACGCAACACAGTGTTAGCGCTCGATCCGCCGGGACAGGGTCTCACCGAGGTTCGGGATCCGGCTTTCGGCTACGACGCCGACGCGATCGCCGGGTCGATCAACGCCTTTCTCGACGCCGTTGGAGTGGACCGCACGGCAATCGTGGGCCATTCGTGGGGTGGCGGTTTCGCGCTACGGTTCGCCGAGCTCTTCCCGAACCGGGTCACCCGACTTGGCTTGCTGGCGCCCGGTGGGATCGACGTCAAGGACGTGTGTGAGTTCCGCCTGCTGCGGCTGCCGGTCCTGGGTGAACTAGTAGTCCGGCTGACGTCGACGACGACCTCAGTCCGTCACATGCTGCGGAAATCGTTCGTCCACCGAGAGCGGATCCCAACTGACCTGATCGGCGAGGTAGTCCGTGAGATGAAGTCCGGGCACAACAGAGCCACCAGACTAAGGGACATGTTGCGGGTCGAGCGCTCGGTCAGTTGGATAGATACCGAACGCGATCTACACCTCGTGCGTGCGCCCGTGTTGCTTCTGTGGGGCCGTCGAGACCGTTACTTCCCGGTCCGTCTGGTCGACCGGCTCACCACACGCCTTCCTACGGTCGAGCAACACTTGCTGCCGGACTGCGGCCACTCGTTGCACGATGACTGCCCCGAACAGACCTACACGCTCCTATCGCCATTCCTCCAACTCGACAGATAGCCGTATCATCGGTGTCCTGGCTCGGCACCAAGGGTAGGCGCGACGGAGTTCTCTGGGGGGCGAGGAGAACCAGATAGCCTCAATAACGTCTTTTAGCCTGCCGAGGAAAATAGGGGGTGTCTCTGTCTCTTGAGGCTCAGTCAGCGGTTATTTTTTCTCGGATCTCGACTGTTGGCTCGACCGCAACCTCAGTGCTGAGCGAGTTGGCTATGTAGCACTGCTTGTGTGCCATCTCGGTGAATTTCAAGACGCGCTCCTCCTTCACGCCAGGGCCGACCACTATGCGCGGCCTCAGCGTGATCTTGGTTAGCCGCATCGGCTTATCATCTTCGGGCATCTCCGCCTCAGCGTGGTCATCATACTCCAATACCTGCACCCTGGCGCGGGCTGCGATAGCCAAAAAAGACAAGAGTCGGCAGGAAGACGCCGCTACCACCACGAGTTGCAACGGGTTGAGTTTTTCTGGTTGACCGAGGAAAGGAGGGTCAGCTGAAAGCATCAACTCGGTCGAGGCCGGAGGGGCAGAGGCGGTGTGCGCGCGGTCGTAGCTCTCGTAGCCGATAGCGGTATCGCCTGCCCAGTGGCACGTGGCATGGTATCGATAGACGTGCCCCTCTGATCCTGTAGTCTCACTCACAGCGCATCCCTTTTTTGCTGCTCGCCATCTTACCGTGAAGTAGTCTTTAAGGTCTCTGCGTCACACCGGGAGAGTTGCCCTACGGTGGCCGTATTCACCTAATGCATACAGTATTCTGCATACTTAGACGGCCCCGGGAGCTTCTGATCCTAGGTCCGGCCGATCAGCGGCGACAAGGCAACCACAATATCTAGTGGTAGTGCATAGAGATTCATTGTTCTGGATACGCCGCTCACGCGGTTAGACTGATGTGCCCCAGTCGTGGACGGAATTGGGAGGGTGACCGACGGGATTCGAACCCGCGCCCTTCGGAGCCACAATCCCTCAAGGGGTGCTGCAAAGGTTTGCACAGGCTTGCAAATCCCGCATACGTAGGCTGTTTTCTCTCCTCTGCTTTGTTCCGCGTTGCACCATATTGCGTTCCGGGTGGTGTCAGAAGCAGGTGGATGGTACCTATCCCATCCCCTTGCAATCGAGGTTAGGAAACTCTCGCTAAGGGATAGTATTGCCGGAGCATTCCGTCATGGAGTCGGCGGTGGTGGCTGTCTCGCAGCCCCTTTCTTGGCGGCCACAGCAAGCTCGTCGGCCCGGTCGTTCCCGCTCTTATGCGGGCCTCCAGTCTTGGAGTGTCCCCTTACCTTCCTCCACAGGACCTCGTGGTGGCTCTGCGTCGCTTGAAGGAGCCTCTCCCACAGATCCCTGTTCGCCACAGGCTCATTGCGGTAGTTGAGCCATCCGTTCTCTTGCCACTTCTTGTACCAACCCCTCCTCATGCAGTTGACGAGGTAGGACGAGTCCGAGTAGACGGTCACTGTATGCCCCTCGTCTATCCTCTCCAGGGCGACACATGCAGCGGTTATCTCCATCCTCAGGTTGGTGGTGTCCTGCTCGCCGCCGCTGATCTCCTCGGTCTTCCCATTCCAGGAGATAACGACTCCGTAGCCTCCGGGACCGCGGGAGCCGGTGGATGCCCCGTCAGTGTAGGCGTGGGCCTCTGGCTCATACGAGCGCAGCGACCCTCCACTCATCGCTCTATGACCTCGTTCGCTTGGGTCCCTAGCAGCCGGACGATCAGGTGCAGCCGGTCCACCTCACGCCTGGCGTGCTGGTGGTCGAGCTCCGCCCTCGCCCGGATGCCCTCCAGGCGGCGATGCTCCTCGGTGTCGAGCAGGCCGTCGAGATAGAGGCTCGCTGTCCTCTCGTTCTTAGCCTCCAGGATGGCCTCGGCATTGTCCAGGCGGACCCCCCGAACATACTCGGCGAGCTCGCGGTCGGCTCTCACCAATTCCTCGGCGGCGGCGCTAAGCAGACGGTAGGCCGAGTTAATCTCTTCGATGAGCGCGTCGTTGGTCATCGTCGTCTCCCCCCTCGCCTCTGGCGCCTTTACCATCGATCCGGCCCCCTCACCGGTCTCGGTTCGCACCCTAGCCGGGCAACACCACAATCGTAACAACAAATGGCGAAGACTGACCGCACGCATGACAGAAGCAAAGAACGGTCTGATAGTCCATTCGCCGTTACACTAGCTCCATGATCCGGTCCACGAGGGCACGGGTCGCTGACACATCGATGGCGTGCTCAGTGCCACCACGGAGGATGGGTCCCGCGATAGCCTCGAGCTCAGGCGGCCGCCCCGCCGCCACGTCTTTTTGCATCGAACTCCGGAAACCGTCTGGAGCCTCTTTGAGCGTTGTGAGGATTGGTTCGGGGGCGACCTTAGCTCCCTCGGCGAGCGCAACGGCGCAGGCCTCCTTGACGCATCCTTCTAACCTGGTCAACCAACCCGGGTCGGAGCGAACGACCCCGACCGGTCCCCCCGATGCCGTAGTCGCCAGCGCGGAGGGCGCCAAGAAGCAGAGCTTGCTCCAGAGCATTGTGACCTCGTCGTCTCGCACTTCGCATCCCAACCCGGCGCCGCGCAGTTCCTCGCATAGGGCCTCGGCTCGTGCCTGTGTTGCAGGCCTCGGCGCGACCTGTA